>ERZ1034873.59-NODE-59-length-64724-cov-6.503703_pt1 | contig 64724 bp, 68 predicted proteins | sample MGYA00520689_ERZ1034873 | MGnify/ENA primary metagenome ERZ1034873 (study PRJEB33766, sample SAMN09781722) | gut metagenome | biome: gut microbiome | host: Homo sapiens | place: Madagascar | study: EMG produced TPA metagenomics assembly of the PRJNA485056 data set...
TTTCTACATTTATCATTATAACAAAAAGATATAAAATGGGGATAAAGGAAACATTAAAAGTTTATGAAATGCGTTGTTGAAAGAAAAAAGCACTATCTGCAATGTATTTAGCACATAATATATATTTGTTTCAAAAAGTGCCATGTATAATATTTTTATAAAATAAGAAGAAATACTGTCGCGGCGGCAGTGTGCTGCATAAAATAAAAGGATGGGAGAATGGATGATGAAATTTACAAAGATGCATGGCTGTGGAAATGATTATGTTTATATAAATTGTCTGGAAGAAAAAGCAGACGATCCGGCAGAGCTTGCCAGACGTGTGAGCGACCGTCATTTTGGCATCGGTTCCGACGGGCTGATCCTGATCTGTCCTTCCGATCGGGCGGATGTGCGCATGCGCATGTTCAATGCGGACGGTTCGGAGGGTGAGATGTGTGGCAATGGCATCCGCTGCGTGGCGAAGTATGTGTACGATCATCATATCGTAGAAAAGACAGGGCTTTCGGTTGAGACCGGAGCCGGCATCAAACAGCTGGATCTTTTCACAGAACAGGGAAAAGTGGTGCAGGTGCGTGTGGATATGGGCGAACCGGTTCTTGCAGCGGCACAGATCCCGGTGGTATCGGACAAAGCGGAAGTTATCGGGGTTCCGGTCGAGGTTGGAGGAAAAACATGGGAGATGACATGCGTTTCCATGGGAAATCCACATGCGGTCGTGTTTGTGCCGGATACCGCAGGGCTTGATCTTATTCCTTACGGACCGCTTTTTGAGCACCATGAAATGTTTCCGAAGCGGGTCAATACCGAATTTGTGCAGGTGTTAAGCCGTGAGGAGATCAACATGCGTGTCTGGGAGCGCGGATCGGGAGAGACACTGGCGTGCGGAACCGGAACCTGCGCAAGTGTGATGGCGTGCATTTTAACCGGACGGACCGGGCACCGGGTGCTGGTACATCTTCTTGGCGGGGATCTGACCATAGAGTATGAGGAAAAGAGCAATCATATTTTTATGACCGGACCGGCAGTCACAGTATATGAAGGAGAAATCGAAACAATCAGATAGAGAAAGGGTGGAGTTCCATGAAACTGGCTGAGTTACTGGAAAAAACGGAGTATGAGGTAAGACAGGGCAGCACGGATCGGGAAGTGAAGGGTCTTGCCTATGATTCGAGAAAAGTGAGTGAAGGATTTGCGTTTGTGTGCATTTCGGGAAGTATGCAGGATGGGCATGATTTTATCCCTGAGGTGGTAAAAAAAGGCGCAAAAGTGCTTGTTGTGCAAAAAGAGGTGGAAGCACCGGAAGACGTTACGGTCATCCGGGTAAAAAATACCCGTCTGGCGCTTGCGCTCATGTCGGCTGCCTGGTTTGACTATCCGGCAGAAAAACTGAAAACGATCGGAATCACCGGGACAAAGGGAAAGACCACGACTTCCTACATGATAAAATCCATTCTGGAACAGGGCGGAATCAAAACAGGACTGATCGGCACGATCGAGGTCATCATAGGAGACAGGCGGCAGGACGCGAAAAACACAACGCCGGAGTCCTACGATATTCAGGAATTTTTTGCAAAGATGGCAGAGGCGGGACTTTCCGCAGTGGTCATGGAAGTTTCCTCGCAGGGTTTAAAACTCGACCGCGTGGCGGGAATACGGTTTGATTATGGGGTATTTACCAATCTTGAGCCGGATCATATCGGGGAAAATGAGCACAAGGACTTTGCGGAATATATGTACTGCAAGAGCCTCCTGTTCAAACAGTGCAAAGTCGGTCTGTTTAATGTGGACAGTGAGCATGTGTCCGGCGTTTTAGAGGGACACACCTGCAGTGTGGAGACCTTTGGATTTGGCGCGGATGCCAATCTGCGGGCGGAGCAGATGGAACTTGTGCATGAACCGGGAAAGATCGGGGTTCGTTATCATGTGGGCGGAGTTATGGATTTTGATGTGGATATCAACGTGCCCGGGCGTTTCAGTGTATACAATTCGCTTGCGGCGATCGCGGTCTGCCGTCATTTTGCGGTCACAGTGCCTGAGATCAAAAAAGCACTGGTGGATGTGGCGGTAAAAGGCAGGATCGAGATCGTACCGGTGTCCTCACACTATACGTTAATGATCGATTACGCGCATAACGCGATGGCGCTTGAAAGCCTGCTTACCACATTGCGGGAGTATGAGCCGAAACGTCTCATCTGCCTGTTTGGCTGTGGGGGGAACCGCGCAAAGGCAAGGCGTTATGAGATGGGAGAGGTGTCCGCGAGACTTGCGGATTTTACGGTGGTGACATCAGACAATCCGCGCTTTGAGCAGCCGATCGCGATCATTAATGATATTCTGGTCGGGGTAAAAAAGATCGGTGGAAAATATGTCGCGATCCCGGATCGCAAAGAAGCGATCGCCTACTGCATGGCAAACGCGAAGGAAGGGGACGTGATCGTCCTTGCCGGAAAAGGCCACGAAGATTATCAGGAGATCAAGGGAAAGAAGTATCCGATGGATGAGCGGGAGCTGATCGCCGAGATAAAACGGGAAATGTTTGACAGTAGACAGCAGGATACCATATAATAAGAGTGCTATTTTTTGGCGAGACGGGAGACTTATGGTAAAAGCGGAGCATATTAGGAAAAAACTTGGCAGACGTGAGATATTAAAAGATGTTTCCATATTCGGGGCACCCGGGGAATGTATCGGCATTATTGGTGCGAACGGATGCGGAAAGAGTACTTTTTTGTCCATTCTTGCCGGAATAGAGAAACCGGATGACGGGGATCTTACGTTTTTTCAGAAAAAACCGCTTACGGATCACAGAGTTTTTACACGCATGTGCGGATTTGTGCCGCAGGGAAATCCTCTTTTGGAAGATTTGAGTGTGCGTGATAACCTTGCGCTCTGGAGCCGAAAGGATAAAAAGGCGTTAGAGCAGGTGATCAGCCGTTTTGCACTTACAGAGATGCTTCATCTTCCGGTGAAAAAACTGTCCGGAGGCATGAAACGCAGGCTCAGTATCGCATGTGCGGCAGCGGATGATGTGCCGATCCTGGTACTGGATGAACCAACGGCGGCGCTTGATATTTTCTTTAAGGAGAGTATCCATGAATTTATCCGTGATTTTACTGCGCGAAACGGCATTGTCGTTATGGCAACGCATGATGCGTCGGAAATTGCGCTGTGTGACCGCATTTATTATATGGAAGAAGGACGAACCGAAGAGATAGCAGATACCGGAAATGTTCTGGAAAAAATTAAAAAAGGGAGAAACAAGCATGAGTGAGAACAATGAAACAAAATTTGACCCGGTGACCGGGCAGAATGTGGCACAGACACCACAGCCGGAAAACCCATATGTGACCGGACAGAATGTGGCACAGGCACCACAGCCGTCAAACAAAAAGAATATGAAGATACTGCTTGGCGTTATTTTTGGCGTGATCGCGGTGATCGTGATCGCCATCATCTGTTGTGCGGCAAGCGGCGTGTTTACAAGCAAAAATAAAAAGGTTTTAAAAGCAGCAAAAAATACATTTGTTCCAAATGAACTTATGAAAGATCTGAATCCGGGGACAACCCTGATCGCCGGTGGAAACTATACACTGGCAGTGGAACTGGCTGGCGAGACAGACGGGGAAGATATCGGGATCAAGGCATCCTATCAGCAGAATGCAGAGCAGAAAATGCACAGTGTCAACGGAAAAGTGGAATATTCCGGTGTAAGTGTGGATTTTCATGAATATATGGATGAAGATGGACTGCTCATCAGTGTTCCGAAGCTTTATCCGGATGTATTTGGTTACTATTTTAATGAAGAAAAAGACGGATATGCGGCAGATATACTTGGCAACAAGTTCTTTGACGCGTTTGATGATCTCTGCCTGACCTCCATGAATGATATGGCGGCAAGCGCAAAGATGAGTGCGGACTATCTGCAGGTGTTAAAAGAAAACTATGATGCGCTGGAGTTTGTGAACGCTCCGAAGGCAACGTTCCAGATCGAAGGCAAGGATGTGTCCTGCAAGGGTTATACTACTACGCTCACAGAAGAAAATGTGGATGCGTGTCTGGATGAACTTTCTGAAGTTTATGATACTTACAATAAAAACACGATCGATGATGTCAAGACCATGTGCAAAGAGCTTGGACTGGATGATGAAGACCTGAAAGATTTCGACAGCAATGCGTTTGATTCTTTAAAGGATAAGATCGATGGAATGCCGGATCTTGATGTGACATTTTATATTTACAAAAACAGACTGGCAGCAGTTGTTGTGACAGGAACCGATGAGACCGGTGATATGGAACTTGACGTGGAATTCCGCGGCGGTACCACACCGACTCAGAATACATTTATTACCTATGGCTTAAATGGGGACAGCGGTACGCTCAAAATCCTTGGAAAGACAGAGGATTCCGTGGAAAAGACCAAGATCGTAGAGGTCTATGACGGAGAAAAGACAACACTTGCAAGCATTAATTATGATTATGCGAACAAGGAACTGGAGATCGAAACGGATGACGGGGATATCATGGCGACCATCGACAATTCTGACAAGGGACTCGTCATTGACATGGAAGATCTGTACAGTGCATCCACGTTAAAGCTTACCTTAAAGCGTGGCTCAAACATCAAGAAACCGGAGGGCGATGTCTTTGATCTCGGAACGGCTTCTGAGGATGATTTTTATGATCTGGTCTATGACATTCAGGATCTTACCAGAGGTCTGTTTTAGGATAAAAAAATGAAGAGAATATTTGCATATTTGCGAATTGAATTAAAAAAAGGGATTCGAGTGATCCCTTTTTTTATACAATCGTTTCTGGTCACGACCGTTGTGCTTGGACTGGCGCTTGCATTGATCTGCCATTTCATGTTACAGTCGCAGACCTTTGTAAAAATGAATATCGGAATTGTCGTGCCGGATCAGGAGACGAATACAAGAATGGCAATGAAGCTTGTTTCCGCAATGGACAGCGTGGACAGTATCTGCAATTTCAGTTATCCGGATGAGGAGACAGCAAGAGAGGAGCTGGCGGATGGGAAACTCGCGGCGGTGATCCTTCTGACGGAGGATTTTTATGATGACGTAAATGACGGTGTCAACACTCCGGTGGATATCTTGCTTGCGGCGGACAGCCCATTTGATGAAGAGGTATTTACGGAACTCGTGCGCGCGGGAGTTTCCATGCTTCAGACTGCGCAGGCGGCGGTCTATGCCGTGGATGAAGCATCGGGAGAATACCGGCTTTCCATGTCAAAAAGTGATATGGAATATGAACTGTCCTATCTTTATCTTTCCTATGCCTTTGCGAGAAACAGCACTTTTGCGGAGCAGGAAGAGACTCCGCTTGGAGCTGTAAGTTTGGGGGAATTTTATATCGTGTGCGGGGCAGTGGTGTTAAGTCTCGTTTTTGGATTTTGTTTTCTGTCGCTGTATCGGTCAGAGAGCCGGGATTTTATGCGGTGTCTGCGCAGGATCGGCGTGAATGCGCCGCTTCAGTCGGTGATGCGGATCTTTGTGATGGCGCTTGATCTCTGGCTGGTCATAACCGGCTGTTATGTCGCTTTTAACATCGTGTATGCAAAAATGATCGGATCCGTTGCAATGATCTTCCCAAGGCAGATCGCTGGATTTTTCTTCTATGCACTGGCGCTTGCGGCGTTTTTTCACTTTGTTTTCGCGTTACTGGGGGATTCGGAAAACGGAGGACTCATCTATCTTCTGATAGCAGTATTTCTGATCATCTGCGCGGGCGGACTGTTTCCGATGGCGGCTTTCCCGGGATGGATGCAAAAACTTTCCGGTGTACTTCCGCTTGCGTGGTGGCAGAAATATCTGACCGGACTTCTCTGGACGAGGGTGGAAATAAAAACGATGCTTGTGCTCATTTTTGGCAGCATATTTTTTGGAGGGGCGGGAGCTTTTGTGTTATATGAAAAAACAAAACGATAACTTTGTTTTTTATGGAAAATGGATCCGGATGGCAGGGAAACGGCAGTTAAAAAAGTCCTCTTTTTATCTGTTTCTTGTTGGTGTCCTGTTTTTACTGTATCTGGTGCAGAATATGATTCTGCCAAGTGCGAAAAATACACGTATCGGGATCTTTGCGGAGAATGGAATCTACGCGGAAAAGACCAAAGAAGCACTGCTTCATCAGGAAGGCGGGCTTGCGTTTGTGGAAGTTTCCGGCGAAGAAGAATTAAAAAATGCTGTTTACCGGGGGGGATATGACTGCGGATTTGTTTTGCCGCAGAGCCTCGATGAGGCAATGGCGGATCGTGATCTTACAGACAGCGTGACTTATATTTACAGTACTGCCACGACCAAAGGGATGGTCGCAAAAGAGAGCGTATATGCGGTGTTGTTCCGATTTTTAAGCAGTGAACTATTAAAAGCGGAATCGGAAAATGGCACACTGTTTGAAGAAAGCAGTACCGAAGCGGCAGAGGCTGTTCTTGCCGCAAATGAGCGTTATCTTGGCGGGGATGAGATCTTTACGGTAAATTTTGTGGAAGCAGGGAATGCAGATGCGGCAGAAAGTGCAGATGCAGCAAAAAGCGGGAAAGAAAGCGGCGCGGATACGGCTGCCGGTGTGCTTGGAAGCTGCATTTTTGCGGCGGCACTTCTCTACGGCAGATACCGGTTTGGAACAGAGTATGAGACGATCGGGCGAAAACTGCCGGGACGAACCCGAGAAATGATCCGCTTTTTGCAGATCCTGATCCCGCTTTTTCTGTTATCTGTTCCTCTTACGGTTATTTTTGCGGTCATGCAGAATAAATCCATACTTTCGCTGATCCCTTCGATGGCGTTGCTTGTGATACAATCTGCGCTGTGGGCATTTCTCTTTTCGTTTTGTTTCCGCAGTGAACAAAAATATCTCTGCGGGATGCTCGGTGTGCTGATCCTAAGTGTGCTGTTTACGCCGGTATTTTTTGATCTCTCGGTTTATGTGCCCGCTGTGGGCGTTTTGCGCAGGGTGTTTCCGGGGTATTACTTCGGGGGATAGGGAGAAGTAACATATTATCGGCAAAATAAAATAAAAATACTGGCTACGATTATATGGATATATTTTGCCGATAATGTTATAATATTTCCGATAGCGCAATCGGAGGTGTAATGGTATGAAATATATCAGTGTCAGTCAGGTAGCCGACAAATGGGGGATTTCGGAACGAAGTGTGCGTAACTATTGTTCCCAAGGAAGAATTCCGGGCGTAGTTTTGGATGGAAAAACGTGGAAAATCCCGGAGAGCGCTGTAAAGCCGGAAAGGAAAAAAAGGGCTGGCAAGATCCCGGATGATCTTTTAGCGAGACTCAAACTGGAAAAAAAGTCTCATGTTTCTGGGGGAATTTATCATAAAATACAGATTGATCTGACCTACAATTCCAACCATATGGAAGGAAACAGGCTGACCCATGATCAGACCAGATACATTTACGAAACAAATACAATAGGGATTCAGGATGCGACAGTAAATGTGGATGATGTAGTTGAAACGGTAAATCACTTTCGATGTGTAGATTTGGTGATTGAACAGGCAAATTATACGTTGAGTGAGGCGTTTATCAAGCAGCTGCATTCGATTTTAAAGACAGGAACTTCGGACAGCCGTAAGGAATGGTTTGCCGTTGGGGACTATAAAAGATTTGAAAATGAGGTGGGAGGTAAGGCAACTGCGAAGCCGGATGAAGTTGCGGATAAAATGAAAGCATTACTGAGATCCTACAATCGCTCAAAGAAAAAATCATTAAAAGAGATTGTGGCATTTCATTACAAATTTGAGCGGATCCATCCATTTCAGGATGGAAATGGTCGCGTGGGAAGACTGATCATGTTTAAAGAATGTCTCCGAAATGGAATAACACCATTTATTATTGAAGATGATATTAAGGAGTTTTATTACAGAGGACTTAACGAATGGGAAGATGAGACTGGATATCTGATGAATACCTGTCTGACAGCGCAGGATAGATTCAAAGTTTACATGGATTATTTTGGAATAAAATATAAGGATTAAAACAGCAGATACGACATCCAGGCCGTTGACTTTTTAAGTCAGCGGCTTATTTTATTTCCCATTTCATGTATAATTTCCATTCCAATAGCGCAAAAATATAGTAAATTCAAAAAACGAGGAAAAATCATATGTTTAAGAAATTAAATGATGCGCTGCCCGGTCTCGTTCGCGGCATCCTGCTTTATGGAGCGGTTGTCTGGGCAGTCGGAGTCTGGTTTGTAAACGATGGGATATCCTTTACAGTGGGACTTCTCATCGGACTTGCGCTGGCGGTCGGGATGGCGGTCCATATGGCGTGGGTGTTACGGGATGTCGTGGATTTTGTGGACGCGAGAAGGGCAGGCGGGCGCATTATCGCAAAATCGGTCCTGCGCTATGTGGTGGTGATCGGCGTGTTTGTGTGGATGTATGTTTCCGGTATTGGAAATCTGGTTGCAGCGTTTATCGGTCTGCTCGGCTTAAAAGTGTCCGCCTATTTAGAACCGGTCATGTGGCGGGTTACCGGGCATGCGGCAGTGTGGCAGAATATGGGAGGTGAGCCGTTTGACAGGTGATGTCGATTTTATGATACATGGGATCTTTTCCTATGAACTGTTTGGACATACCGTCTGGATCACAACTTCTCATGTGTGCATTTTCATCGTTATGTTGTCACTTCTGATCTTTGCGATCGTGGCGAACCGAAGCCTTGCGCATGGGGAAAATGTGCCGACAGGATTTCAGAACGTGGTGGAACTTGTCGTGGAAAAGCTCGACGGCATGGTGGAAGGCACAATGGGAAAAGAGGTTGGAGCAGGATTCGCGAACTATATTGGCACGGTTTTTCTGTTTGTCCTTTTGAGCAACATCGCGGGACTGTTTGGATTAAGGCCGCCAACCGCGGATTATGGAACGACGCTTGCGCTTGCGCTCATCACGTTTTTTTTGATCCACATTACAAAAATAAAGAACCGGAGCGCGGGATTTATCTGGAGAGAACTTTGTTCCCCGCTGCCACCGTGGCTGCCACTCTGGGTTCCGATCAATGTGATCAGTATGGCAGCCGTACCGATCTCGCTGTCGCTTCGTCTGTTTGCAAATGTGTTGTCGGGAACGGTCATGCTGGCGTTAGTCTACGGGCTGCTTGGCAGGCTGGCATTTATCTGGCCGGCGGCGCTTCATATCTATTTTGATCTGTTTTCGGGTGCGATCCAGACCTATGTATTCTGCATGCTGACGATGACTTATATCGGACAGAATTACGAAGCGGAATCTTAGCGGAGTCTGGAAATCGGACAAAAAGAGTCAATGAAACGATTAAGAAAATAAGAAATCAGGAGGACAAAAAAATGAATATTACAGGAACAGATTTGATATTGGCATGTTCGGCGATCGGAGCCGGACTGGCGGTGATCGCGGGTATCGGACCCGGTATTGGACAGGGAATTGCAGCCGGTTACGGAGCATCTGCGGTCGGGCGCAATCCGGGAGCAAAATCAGATATTATGTCAACCATGCTGCTTGGACAGGCGGTAGCAGAGACGACCGGTCTGTATGGTCTTCTGGTTGCTATGCTGTTAATGTTCGTAAAACCTTTTGTATAGGAAAGCGAGCGATCACAAGCAGTAAAGGAAAGGAGATCGGTTGTTGCGATGACAAGATTATTTGAACTGGATTTTCAGCTGCTCCACGATACGGTACTTCTTGCGATTTCCGTATTTTTCCTGTGTGTGGCGCTGTCCTATCTGCTGTTTGAGCCTGCGCGGAAACTTCTGCGGGAACGCACGGAGCACATCGGAGATGAGCTTCGCATGGCAAAAAAGGAAAAAAAGCAGGGAGAGAAATACCGCGCATCCTACGAGAAACACTTACAGGAGGCGGATAAAGAAGTGGAGCGTCTGTTAAGTGAGGCAAGAAGTAAGGCGGAAAAACAGGAAGAAAAGATGATAAATGAAGCAAAAGCGGAGAGGCAGCGGATACTGGCACGCGCAAAGGAGGAAGCCGGGCTGGAGCGGGCGCGTGTGGCAGATGAGATGAAGCGGGAAATGATCGCAGTTGCCGTCATGATGGCTGCAAAAGTGGCTGCGGCATCGGTGACACCGGAGGTTCAAAATAAGCTGGTGGAGGAAACACTGCGCGAAATGGGTGAGCGGACATGGCGAAGTTAGTAGAAGAAAGATATGCACAGGCGCTGTTTTTAGCGGCACGCGAGAGCGGACAGATCGATGCGTATCAAAAAGAAGTGGAAGCCCTTTTGAACATCTTTGAGGAAGAAAAAGAGCTGATGCAGTTCCTGCTGCATCCGGGTGTGGAAAAGGAAGAAAAAAAGGCGGTGCTTACCGGAGTTTTTTCGGGGCGCATCGCGAATGACATGCTTTGCTTTTTAGAGCTTGTTGCGGAAAAAGGGCATTGGAATGAGATTGAAAGGATTTTAAAAGAGTTTCTGGACAAGGTGAAGGAATTTGAAAAGATCGGTGTGGTGTATGTGCAGACGGCGGCTGAGCTGGACGAAGAACAGCGTGCAGCATTAAAAAAGCGGATCCTCGAAACGACAGATTACAGGTCAGTGGAACTGCATGTCACGGTGGATCCGGATCTGATCGGAGGGATCATAGTGCGCATCAAAGACCGTATCTGTGACGGCAGTCTCCGGACAAGACTTGAGACGCTTAGCAGGGAATTATCGAAAATACAGTGGAAAGCAGGTGAGAACGCTTCGTGAATTTGAAACCGGAAGAAATAAGCTCCGTGATCCGGGAGCAGATGAAAAAATATGATGTGCAGCTGGAAGTGAAAGAGGCGGGCACCATCATTCAGGTGGCAGACGGAATAGCCCGCATTTACGGACTTTCCGGTGCCATGCAGGGAGAACTTCTGGCGTTTCCGGGAGAGGTCTACGGAATGGTGCTAAACCTTGAGGAGGACAATGTCGGTGCGGTTTTACTCGGCGATGCAAAAAATATCAACGAGGGCGATACCGTAAAGGCGACCGGTCGTGTGGCGGAGGTTCCGGTGGGAGACGCGCTGCTCGGCCGTGTGGTGAATGCGCTCGGACAGCCGATCGATGACAGGGGACCGGTGGCGGCAAAGCGCTACCGACCGATCGAGCGGGTGGCATCCGGTGTCATTGCGAGAAAGTCTGTGGACACACCGCTTCAGACCGGGATCAAGGCGATCGACGCGATGGTGCCGATCGGACGTGGACAGCGTGAGCTGATCATTGGAGACCGCCAGACCGGAAAGACAGCGATCGCGCTGGATACGATCATAAACCAGAGAGGACAGGGTGTAAAATGCATTTATGTGGCGATCGGGCAGAAAGCATCGACGGTCGCATCGATCGTAAGGATCTTAGAAAACCACGGAGCGATGGAATATACCACGGTGGTCGCATCGACGGCGAGCGAACTTGCGCCGCTTCAGTATATTGCGCCGTATGCGGGATGCGCGATCGGCGAAGAGTGGATGGAAAACGGTGAGGATGTGCTGATCGTCTATGATGATCTGAGCAAACATGCGGCGGCATACCGTACACTTTCGCTGCTGCTCAAAAGACCGCCGGGGCGTGAAGCGTATCCGGGAGATGTCTTTTATCTGCATTCGAGACTTTTGGAGCGCGCGGCAAGGCTTTCCGATCCGCTTGGCGGCGGTTCGCTCACGGCACTGCCGATCATAGAGACGCAGGCGGGAGATGTATCCGCCTATATTCCGACCAACGTCATTTCCATCACGGATGGTCAGATCTATCTGGAAACGGAATTATTCAACGCAGGTATCCGTCCGGCGATCAATGCGGGGCTGTCGGTTTCCCGTGTCGGTGGTTCCGCACAGATCAAAGCGATGAAAAAGATTGCGGCGCCGATCCGTGTGGAACTTGCGCAGTACCGGGAGCTTGCATCCTTTGCGCAGTTCGCGAGTGAGCTTGACGCGGCGACCAAAGAAAAACTGGCGCAGGGAGAGCGCATCCGCGAGGTGTTGAAACAGCCGCAGTATCAGCCGATGCCGGTGGAAAAGCAGATCGTGATCCTGTATGCGGCGACAAAAAAATATCTGTTAGAGATACCGGTGCATGAGATCTTACCATTTGAGGAAGCCCTGTTTGCGGAGATCGATACAAACGCGCCGGAAATTTTAAGCGCGATCCGCGAGAAAAAGCAGCTGGATGAAGAGACGGAGAAAAAGCTGGTCGAAAGAATCTTAGTGTGCAGGGCAGCTTTTCAGGAAAGGGACGGTAAAAACAGATGACATCCATGCGCGATATCAAACGGAGAAAGGGCAGTATCGAGAGCACAAAACAGATCACAAAGGCGATGAAGCTGGTTTCAACGGTGAAGCTGCAAAAGACCAAGGAGCGGGCGGAGGAGGCAAATCCCTATTTTTCCTGTATGTATCAGACTGTGAAAGCGATGCTCGCGCGGTCGGCGCAGATCGATCACCCGTATCTGACGGGAAGAGGAGGAGTAAGTATCCCAGAGTCCGCAGATGGAAGGAAAAACAAAACGGGGATCATTCTTATCACGGCAAACCGTGGGCTTGCGGGCGGCTACAATGCGAATCTGGTTCGCATGGTCACCGGCGATACCGGAAAAAAGGATGAAGTTTTGCTTTATACCATTGGAACCAAAGGGCGGGATGCGTTAGAGCACCTTGGCTATCCGGTGCGTCATGATGCCTCTGAAATGTTTGACGCGCCGGCGTATGCCGATGCTGCAGCGTTTTGCAAACACGTCCTTAGCGATTTTTCATCCGGCGAGATCGCAGGGATCGATCTTGTATACACACATTTTAAAAATACGGTGGTGCAGGAGCCGGTGCGGATGCATTTGCTTCCGGTGGACTGCGGGCAGGCTGAAGCGGATGACGTAACGCCTATGAATTATGAGCCGGATGAGGAAGAAGTAATAGAAAAGATCATTCCGCTTTATCTAAGCAGCCTGATCTATGGCGCGCTCATGGATGCGGCGGCGAGTGAGAATGCCGCGCGGATGCAGGCAATGGATGCGGCGACCGGAAATGCCGAGGAGATGATCGAGGATCTGACGCTGCAGTTTAACCGCGCGCGCCAGAGCTCCATTACGCAGGAGCTGACCGAGATCATCGCAGGAGCACAGGAAAGTCTGGAATAGAAATAAGGAGTAACAGGAAATGGCACAGATTAAAACAGGAAAAATCACACAGGTCATCGGAGCGATTTTGGATGTCCGCTATAAAGAAGGGGAACTGCCCCAGATTTATGACGCACTGGAGATCGTGCGTGCGGACGGGACACGATTGGTAGTGGAAGTCGCACAGCAGCTCGGGGACGGGATCGTCCGCTGCATTGCCATGGGACCGACCGACGGACTCATTCGCGGCATGGAAGTAAAGGCAACCGGCGCTCCGATCCGTGTACCGGTCGGGGAGTGTACGCTTGGCAGAATGTTTAATGTGTTAGGACAGCCGATCGATGAGAAGGCACCGCCGGAACATGCGGTGTACATGCCGATCCACCGGAAAGCGCCGGAGTTTGCCGAGCAGGCGACGGACGCGGAGATGTTTGAGACCGGGATCAAGGTCATCGATCTGCTCTGCCCTTATCAGAAAGGTGGAAAGATCGGGCTTTTTGGCGGCGCGGGCGTCGGAAAAACGGTGCTGATCCAGGAACTGATCCACAACATCGCCACCGCGCACGGCGGATATTCCGTTTTTACCGGTGTCGGAGAGCGTACCAGAGAGGGCAATGATCTTTACCATGAGATGCGGGAGTCCGGTGTTATTGACAAGACCTGCATGGTGTTCGGACAGATGAATGAGCCGCCGGGATCCCGCATGCGTGTCGCGCTTTCCGGTCTTACGATGGCGGAATATTTCAGAGATCAGGGTGGAAAAGATGTGCTTTTGTTTATCGATAATATCTTCCGCTTTACCCAGGCGGGCTCTGAGGTGAGCGCGCTGCTCGGACGGATGCCGTCCGCGGTTGGGTATCAGCCGACCTTACAGACGGAGATGGGCGCACTGCAGGAGCGTATCACTTCAACAAAAAACGGTTCGATCACCTCGGTGCAGGCGGTCTATGTGCCGGCGGACGATCTGACGGATCCTGCCCCGGCAACCACGTTTGCGCATCTCGATGCCACGACCGTGCTCAGCCGTTCCATTGTGGAACTCGGTATTTATCCGGCGGTCGATCCGTTAGAGTCCACGTCAAGGATCTTAGATCCAAACGTCATCGGAGCAGAACATTTCCGTGTGGCGCGCGGCGTACAGGAAATCCTGCAAAAATACCGGGAATTACAGGATATCATTGCAATACTCGGTATGGATGAGCTCTCAGAGGCGGACAAGCGTGTCGTAGGGCGCGCCAGAAAAGTACAGCGTTTCCTCTCGCAGCCGCTTCATGTTGCGGAGCAGTTCAACGGATTTCCGGGCATTTACGTTCCGGTAGCGGAGACCATCCGTGGTTTTGCGGAGATCTTAGAGGGAAAACTGGATGATGTCCCGGAGAGTTGTTTCTTAAATGCGGGAACGATCGATGATGTGCGCGCACGCGCAAAAGAGGAGTGATCGTATGGCAGAGAAAGACAGTTATTTTCATGCGTGGATCGTCACACCGGACGGCATGTTTTATGATGGAGAGGTGACTTTTTTGGAGCTTCAGACCATAAGCGGGCGGATCGGTGTTTACCGGGAGCACATTCCGCTCACAACCGTGCTTGATCCGGGGCGCATAGAAGTCGTCGGACGGGGAGAAAAGAAAGCTGCATCGGTCGGAAACGGATTTGCCACGATCTTAAAAGACCGTGTGACGGTGCTGACGGAGCGTGCGGAGTGGGAGAATGATTAACTGAGTTCCTCCAGACCGTAGAGCGCGGCGCCGAGTGCGCCAACGATTTCCGGTTCTTCATAAATATGAAGTTTTTCGCCGAGCTGCTCCTCTAAGACGGCGACAACACCCGGATTTTTAGCTACGCCGCCGGTCATCATATAAGCGGGATTTAAACCGACTCTTTTTAAGAGAGACATGGCTTTCCCGGCAATGGCTTTGTGGATGCCGTGTGCAATGTCAGCGATCTCCTTATTCTGCGCGATCAGCGAAATGACTTCGGATTCGGCAAATACGCTGCACATGCTGCTGATCTCAATTTCCTCTTTGGACTGCAGGGAAACAGGTCCCAGTTCGTCGAGGCTGATCTCTAAGGAGCGCGCCATCATTTCGAGGAAGCGTCCGGTTCCGGCAGCGCACTTATCGTTCATGACAAAGTCGGCAACTTCCCCGTTTTCGTTCAGACGGATCGCCTTGCTGTCCTGACCGCCGATGTCTAAGATCGTGCGGACATCAGGAAACAGCAGATGCGCGCCCTTTCCATGGCAGCTGATCTCGGTGACAGTCTTATCCGCGAACGGGATGCTGACACGGCCATATCCGGTGGATACGATCAAGGAAATATCATCTCTCGTGAGCCCTGCTTTCTTTAATACGTCAGCCAGCGCGGCATCTGCGCTCTGGGAAGATTTTGCGCCGGTGCGGACGACAGAAAATGCCCGGATCTTTTGATTCTCATCTAAAATCACAGCGTTTGTTGAAGTAGAACCGCTGTCAATGCCTAATGTATACAAAGTATCACCCTTTCTTTTGGAGATTATTTTCTTTCCGGTCAGCGACAGACCTTTCTTCACCTGAAGTTCTTCGATAAATGCTTCCACACGCGTGCGCACCTGTCCGGCACACTGTTTGGTGGAATCCGTTTCAATTAACAGGATCGGAACATCCAGATGTTCCTTAAAATCCGCATATTCATAAGAATAAGAATCGCAGAATTTTACCGTGTGGTATAAAATGCCGTCAAGCCGGTCGGTAAAGCCATCTACCAGATTCTGCCTTGAAGCTGCCTTTAACATGCGCATACACGGGATCTGGTTGAGCAGCGCCGCTGCATAGGAGGTGAGAGGTGCTTCCTTCGATACAGAAAAATTTCGTTCCAGTCCGGTGCAGGTTAAGTCAAACAGGACATTTACGCCGCGGTCCGTTAAAAGCTGACGGATCTCATTGTTGCAGCGCGCGCCCATGATGCCGATGTTTATCGCAGAAGCTTTTGCATTGGCGTTCTCTTTCACTTTTTCGGCTTTTTCCAGTGCTGCATTGTTCTGCATCATGGAAACAAAGCGGGCTTCGTCAAAGGTTTTCCCGGAAAATGCTTCATAGGAGGAGATCATTTCCCGCAGCTGTCTTGCATAGAGTGTCACGGCGAAATCATTGACCTTGCGTGGAATATCCAGTAAAAAGAAAAACTTGTCCGGGAACTGGCTCTTTAAGGTATCGTAAAGGCGGCGGATGCTGTCGCAGCAGGTCGTTAAGATCACACCCTCGTAGTCATTTTCCATGACATCTTCGAGCACGGCTTTGGTGTAAGAGCAGATATTCGCATGCATCAGCGTGTCCGCATGGTTAAAATCCGTGACAGACGGTTCGAGCCGCTTGATATCGGTATCCATGGCGGTAAACAGCTCCATGGGAGTATATTTACATACATAACCCAGCATAAATTCACATTCCTTTCTGATTTACAACTTCTAAAAATGCTTCGAGTCTTGTCTTGATCTGGCCGTCATGGCTGTTTCTGCGATCCATGCCGTCTCCGTCGATCATAAGCAGCGGAATATCCGCTTCGCGCAGTGCCTCACGCAGCCGGAACACACCGCCGGAAGACTGTTTGCAGCCCCAGTGGCAGAAATTGATGACACCGTCCGCACGCATGTCCTTTGCCAGCTTTGTGACCATGGACGCCTTGCGCTCGTAAGGACCATTGTAGAGGTTATTGAGCATCTTGGTCGCCAGCGCCTCAAGCGGATGGTCGGTATCCAACGGTTCCATATAGTCGAGGTTCATTTCCGTAACCTGGATCTGATAATCTTTTCCAAGATTGAAATAATGCTTTAACGTTTCCTGATAAAACGGCAGCAGATGTACCCAGACAATGCGCTTTCCGTGAAATTCGGGATAGCTTTTGATGTCCTCGGCAAAACTGCGGAACAGATCCAGCGTTTCCGGCGTGCCGATATTTAAGTGTGTGGCAAACAGCATGTACATCTGAAGCGTCAGCGTAGACGGATAGTAGCGGTCACGCTGCAATTTTAAGAATTCTTTATAGCAGGCTTTGGATTCATTTTCACGGGAAAGAACTTCAGAAAGATCGTCCATGTGGAAAACTTTGCCGGTCAGCCCCTCCAGTGTGGATATCAGTTCCTTTAACTGGGACACCAGATAGGAAACAGCATCCTCGGAATAGGTATTTGGCACATCGATCACATAGGTATTGATCGAATGGTTCTTTTCGATGTAGCGGAACGTGTTGATGTTTCCGTCACAGATCATGGAAGTTGTGACGCCAAAAGCGGCAGGCGGAATGACGCCGGAGTCTACGGCACCGATGAAATTTTTGTGGTAGGAGCAGAGCGTGGAGGCGATCCCCTTTTGCTCGGCACGGTCGATAAAATAATCCTCGCAGGTAAAACCGGATAAGAACGAGGAAAGACATTCCATGGAGAGGGCATTTAAGCCGAAACACTGGAAGATCTCGACCGGAGCGAAGAGATTGGACCAGACGGTCTGATCCGGGTGCTCCAGAGCGGACAGCGTGTTTTTTACGCCGAGTGTGTTGAGTTTCCGGTAAGCCTCCGGCATCTCTTTGGCGGCAAAATGTTCGGTGCGGAACTGCTCCAAGTGAAGCCCGATGTCGATCATTTTCCGGGATACGGCAGGATGCGGTTCGGCATACTTTTTGATGTAATTTCCGTAAGTTTTTATTGCGTTCATGCAGAAAACCATCCTTCTTATAATGTTTTCAAACATTATACCACAACAAAGAAAAGAAGAAAGTGCCAGTTTTCGAAACCCATTCTTGCGGATTGAACAGTGTCATAGTAAAATGAGAAAAGAAAAAACGGGAAACTTCAAGGAGGATGTGACATGGAAAGATCAAAAGTATATTTTACGACATTCAAAACGACTGGAAATGAGAATCTCCTGCAAAAGCTGCGCCGGCTGATCCTTACTGCGGGAATTCGTGACATTGATTTTACAGACCGCTATGCGGCCATTAAAATACATTTTGGAGAAATGGGAAACCTTGCGTTCCTACGTCCGAATTACGCAAAAGTGGTTGCGGATGTGGTAAAAGAATGTGGGGGGAAGCCATTCCTCACAGACTGCAATACGCTTTATGTGGGCAGCCGCAAAAATGCGCTGGATCACATGGATACAGCGTATGCCAATGGATTTTCACCTTTTTCAACCGGATGTCATGTGATCATTGCTGACGGGTTAAAGGGGACAGATGAGGCATATGTGCCGGTCAATGGAGAATATGTAAAAGAGGCAAAGATCGGACGCGCGGTCATGGATGCGGATGTTTTTATCACGCTGACCCATTTTAAGGGGCATGAGGCGACCGGATTCGGCGGAGCCTTAAAGAATATCGGAATGGGATGCGGATCCCGCGCCGGAAAAATGGAGATGCACAGTGACGGAAAGACACATGTAGATCAGACAAAATGCGTGGGATGCGGCGCATGCAAAAAGATATGCGCGCATGACGCTCCGTCTGTTACAGATGGAAAGGCAAGCATCGACATAGACAAATGTGTGGGATGCGGCAGATGTATCGGAGTCTGTCCGAAGGACGCTGTGTATGCCAACAGCAACGATTCCAATGATGTCTTAAACTATAAGATCGCGGAATACAGCCTTGCAGTCTGTAAGGATCGTCCGTGCTTTCATATTTCGCTGATCTGTGATGTATCACCGAATTGTGACTGCCATGCGGAAAATGATATTCCGATCATACCGAATGTAGGTATGTTTGCGTCATTTGATCCGGTAGCCCTCGATGTGGCTTGTGCGGATGCGTGCAACCGCCAGCCGGTGATTTTGGGAAGCGTGTTAAGCGATCATATGGAAGGACATCATCATGAGGAGGGAGACCATTTTCATATGGTACATCCGGACACCAACTGGAAATCCTGCATTGAGCATGCGGTAAAGATCGGGCTTGGCAGTGATCAGTACGAGCTGATCGAAATATAGAATAGAGAATGGGGAAAAGACGCAGGGAGACGGAAAGATGAGTACACAGGATAATCTGGAAAAAATTTTAAGAAGTATGCATGTGCTGATCGCAAAAGGGGAGCCGGCAGGGCAGTCGCGCGACAGGGTGATCGTCAGCAAACAGGAACTGCTCGGCCTGTTAAAGGATCTGAACATCTGTGTATACAATATCATGGATGAGTATGAAATGACGCAGCAGAGCCATGATGAGGCGGAGCGCAAATCCAGGCGCAAGGGCGAAAAGATCGTAAAAGACGCCGGAAAAATGGCGGAAGATGTCTATGCGGCATCTGTAATGTATACAAACGAAGCATTAAACCATATTCAGCGGATTATCCAGAATGCCTCGGATTCGATGGATGAGGTCTTTGCGCAGATGAAAAATGAACTGGAAGAGCGGAAGGATACGGTGCGTGAAAACCAGTTAGAACTTGAGGGACAGCTGCACGATCTTGCGGATACGAAAAAATATCTGCAGATTATAGAAGAACGCAACAAAGAGCTGGAAAAGGAACGCCAGAAGAAAAAGACCTGGACAAAGACCGGGAAAAAGAAGAGTCCATATCCGGAGCCGGAGATCAAGATCAACAAAGAATACTTTATCCAAAACGGTATTCCGCTGGAAGAAGAAGGGGAAGAAGCTTCTGATACAAAAGAGGAAACCGAGGCAGCTTTGGGGCAGGCAGTTTCCGAACTGATGAAAGATCAGGAAAAAGAGAGTGAGCTGCCCAAAGAAGCGCCGGAGATCAAAGTGAATCTGGACGCGGAATATTTTAAGTGGAAACAACAACAGAGTGATGAGAAAGGAGAAAACTAGGAAGTCTTCTCAGAATAGTTTACATAATTGACCAGTTTGTCATGGGTGGCAAGGATCGCGTGATTGCCGCTCGCAAGCTGGTCTTTTATAATCTCGGTATAGATCACCGCTTTGTTGATCAGGGAAGCGTCATTGCTGTCGAGGCAGCCTTCTAAATAATCGTGCAGCGGCAGACTGTCCGCGAACTGTTCCAAAATGTGTGAAAGTTCCGTCCGGCACCAGGTAATGTCCGGAAAACGGACGGGCTCCGTCTGAATGATAAAACCGTTTGGGATCTCCTCATTGTAAAAAGACGCATCCGCCTTGGCTGCATGGATATATGGCAGGAGGGCAGATTTCTTTAAATGGGAGATAAAGGAGAGCCTGCGTATCTCGCCATAGGCTTCGGACAGGACAAAAAGAACGGCAAGTGTATACCAGATCAGACAGACCGGGGATGCCGTTAATACAAAACGGTAGGAAAAACCGAGCCAGCCAAGGAAAAGAAGTGCCAGGATGCAAAATACGGGACGAAACCACAGACTGCTCATTAAGGCCTTGCGAAACAGCATAAGTTCGTTGTCTTTTAGAGGAACAAAAGTATAATGTTTTTTCATCCCAAACCTCCGGTTAAAATCTTTTCGATGCTAATATTGTATGATGTGAAAAAAATAATGTCAACCGATCAAAATCTAAAATGTAAATAAAATTTCTAATAAAAATATGAATTGCATTGACAAATAAAAAGCCAGGATTTAACATGAATCAAAATAGAAAAGTTCGTATTATGGAGTAGAAGGGAGATTATGCGATGCAGCAGGTAAACAAACCAAAAAAGCCGATGATGTTTTATTATATGGTCGTGCTGGTGATTCTTTTTCTTTTAAATTTTTTGCTGTTCCCACAGCTTTTGAAACCGGATGTAAAAGAAGTGGATTATGGAACATTCTTAAGTATGGTGGATAAAAAGGAAGTATCCAAAGTCCAGATCGAAGATGATATGATCTATTTCCAGGATAAGGAGGAGACGCCGAATTATTACGAGACGGCGGCATTTGAGGACCCGGATCTGGTGGAACGCTTATATGACGCGGGATGCTCGTTTGACCGTGTCGTCCAAAAAGAGATGAGCCCGCTCCTTTCGTTTCTCCTGACCTGGATCCTGCCGATCCTCATTTTCGCAGGACTCGGGGAACTGCTCGGCCGTTCCATGATGAAGCGGATGGGCGGCGGCTCTGGCGCGATGCAGTTTGGAAAGAGTAACGCAAAGATCTATGTGCAGTCCGAGACTGGGATCAAGTTTGGTGATGTGGCAGGCGAGGATGAGGCGAAGGAGATCTTACAGGAGATCGTGGATTTCCTGCATAACCCGGAGAAATACCGTGCCATCGGGGCGTCCATGCCAAAAGGAGCGCTTCTTGTGGGCCCTCCGGGTACCGGAAAAACGCTGCTTGCAAAGGCGGTTGCCGGAGAGGCCGATGTGCCGTTTTTCTCCATTTCCGGTTCGGAATTCGTAGAAATGTTTGTCGGTATGGGCGCGTCCAAAGTGCGTGACCTGTTCCGTCAGGCGAATGAGAAGGCACCGTGTATCGTGTTTATCGACGAGATCGACACGATCGGAAAGAAACGTGACGGACAGGGAATGAGCGGAAATGATGAGCGCGAGCAGACCTTAAACCAGCTTCTGACCGAGATGGATGGTTTCGACGGTTCGAAGGGTGTAGTGATCCTCGCGGCGACGAACCGCCCGGATGTCCTTGATCCGGCGCTGCTCCGTCCGGGACGTTTTGACCGCCGGGTTCCGGTGGAACTTCCGGATCTTGCGGGCAGAGAGGCGATCCTCCGTGTCCATGCGAAGAAAGTAAAAATGGGCGATGACGTTGACTTTGGCGCGATCGCGCGGGCAGCTGCGGGCGCATCCGGAGCCGAGCTTGCGAATATGGTAAATGAGGCGGCACTTCGCGCGGTCAAGATGAACCGGGCGTATGTGACGCAGGAAGATATGGAAGAAAGCATAGAGACCGTTATCGCCGGTTATCAGAAGAAGAACAAGATACTTTCCAACAAAGAGAAGCTTACCGTTTCTTATCATGAGGTTGGTCATGCGCTTGTCGCGGCGCTTCAGACGCATTCCGCACCGGTCACCAAGATCACGATCGTACCGCGTACTTCAGGGGCGCTCGGTTATACGATGCAGGTGGATGAAGGAGAGCGCAATCTGATGTCAAAAGAAGAGCTGGAAAACAAGATCGCGACGCTCACCGGTGGACGGTGCGCGGAGGAGCTGATCTTCCATTCAATCTCGACCGGTGCTTCAAATGATATTGAGCAGGCGACAAAGCTTGCGCGCGCCATGGTGACCAAATACGGTATGTCCGAGGAGTTTGGCATGGTAGCGTTTGAGACGGAAACGAACGCGTATCTCGGTGGAGACAGCACACTTTCCTGCTCGCCGCAGACGGCAAAAAGTATCGATGATATGGTCGTTGCCATTGTCAAAAATGCATATAAAAACGCGGAGGAACTGCTTTCCGCCAATATGGATAAACTTCATAAGATCGCGAAATATCTCTATGAGCAGGAGACGATCACCGGTGAAGAGTTTATGAAACTTTTAGAGGAGAAGGAGGAATCTTAAAAAAAGCTTAAGAATTACCAAAAGCTATTTTTAAGAAAAACTGATAAAATGAGGGAGAAGGGTGGGAAGAAATTGAACATTTTAGTATGTGATGATGATAAGGAGATCGTGGAAGCGATCGAGATTTATTTACAGCAGGAAGGCTATCAGGTATTCCGCGCGTATGATGGCGAGGATGCCTTGAAGATCTTAAAAGAAGAAGAGATACATCTTTTGATCATAGATGTGATGATGCCGAAACTGGACGGTATCCGCGCGACCTTAAAGATCCGCGAGGAGAGCAGCATCCCGATCATAATTTTATCAGCGAAATCAGAGGATACGGACAAGATACTGGGCTTAAACGTTGGGGCGGACGATTACATTACCAAACCGTTTAATCCGTTAGAGCTGGTGGCGCGCGTGAAGTCACAGCTGCGCCGCTACACCAAGCTTGGAAACGCTGCGGAAAACGGGCAGGCGGTTTATCAGGTCGGCGGTCTTGCCATCAATGATGAGTTAAAGGAAGTCACCGTAGACGGCGAGATCGTGAAACTGACACCGATCGAATACAATATTTTACTGCTTTTGATGAAAAACCAGGGAAAAGTTTTCTCAATCAATCAGATCTATGAAAATATCTGGAATGAAGATGCCATAGGAGCAGATAATACCGTGGCGGTACATATCCGGCACATCCGCGAAAAGATCGAGATCAATCCGAAGGAACCGCGCTATTTAAAGGTTGTCTGGGGCGTTGGATACAAAATTGATAAGAATTAACGGAACGAAGGCAGGTACTCCATGAGAAAATTCCGGTATACCACGGGAACGAAAATATGGCTTGTGATATTACAGCAGATCTTTGCGGTGCTGCTTGTAGTTTCTATTGTGCTGCTCAGTGCGCTGTTTGACCGCAGGATGTTGAATACCAACGATATCTTAGACACCTCATTTGTGAATTCGGGTTATTATACGGATGTGTTTCAAAAGACCGCGCAGGAACTGATCAAGTATGTGACGCTGAAAGAACAGTTTGAAAAAGACGGTGTCTATGACGAAGACAAAACGGTTGACGTTATGGCGTATGCCAGTGGCAGGATCGGCACGTTAAAAGAACCGGAGGAAGATGATATTGAGGAACAGACCGGATTCAGATCGTACTATCGGCTTGGAGATCTCTTAAAATGGGCGGCTGCCGGCTATTCGGAAGATGAATCCGGAATCTTGGAGGAGGAATACACGCCGTTATCCGGGAAGAGCCTGCACCAGTGTCTTTCGGATGGTACTATGGATGAGGCTGAGGCGAGACGTATCTCGCAGATGACAGAACAGGTACTTGATACCATTAGTACGGATATCGGACTTTATAAACGCTATCTGAACAAATATGATGTAAACGACTCCAACGTGCGGTACTGGATCAGCAAAACGGGTGATTATGAGACCAGTGATCCCACGGATGTATACACCAATATGACGGACAAAGAAGTAGAGGATGAGTTACAAAATGCCATGGAGGATTTTGGCAGCTACTTCTACTACGATAATGTCTCGCTGCGGATGCGCACGAATGTGGATGGCATGGAAGAATATTTTTATGACCAGCTGGAGCATATGGCGGGAGCGGTCGGAGAAAATACGGTGGTTCTGATCACGGTGGATACGGACTTTCCGTACGCGGATTCCTTTGCGTCTGCCAACCGGGAATTTGGACAGTATCATCCGTGGATCATCGGAGGGATCTTTCTGCTGGCGGGCAGCATTATCTCATTTATCATGACGCTTGTGCTCATTACCATGGCGGCAGGCCGTGTGGATGGAGAGGAGACCAAGATCCGTCTGTACTGGATCGACCGTGTAAAGACAGAGGTTATCTTTGTGGCGCTGCTCCTTTTTGTGGTTTTAACTACGGTGGCGGCGATGCAGATCGTGTACGGGGAATGGAAGATACCGGGAATGCTCATTATGGCGGGAACCATGACCTATGTGTGTGACAGTGTGTTCCTGGCGCTCTATTTAAGCCTTGTGCGGCGGGTAAAAGCGGAAGTGCTCTGGAAGAGCAGCCTGCTTTACTGGCTGATCTGCGGGATCACAAAGATCATAAAAAATATCCGCCTGGCGGGACGGATCTTTGTCTGCTTTGCCGGCGGAAGCGTGATATTGTTTCTGTTGCTGTATCTGGTATTTGTGCATCAGAGCCTCCTTGCGTTAATCTGCGTGGCGGGCATTATGCTGGGCGCTTTTGTCTATCAGCTGCGCAATGCCATCCAGAAGACGCGGCTCTTGGAAGGGGTAAATAAGATTGCAGAGGGAAACCTCAAGTTCAAGATCGATACCGAAGGTTTTTATGAGGCAAACAAAAAGATGGCGGACGCCGTCAACAATATCGGTGACGGACTGTACTGCGCGGTGGATGAAAACACCAAGAATGAGCGTATGAAAGCGGATCTGATCACCAATGTATCGCATGATATCAAAACGCCGCTGACTTCGATCATAAATTATGTAAACCTTATAAAAATGGAGCACATTGAGGATGAACATCTGCGTGAATATGTGGACATCCTGGATTCCAAGGCACAGCGGTTAAAGCAGCTGACGGAGGATCTTGTGGAAGCGTCGAAAATCAGTTCCGGCAATATCGAGCTTCACATGCAGTGCATCGATTTTGTGGAGCTGATCTATCAGACCGGCGGAGAATTCAATGAAAAATTTGAGGCAAAGGATCTGACTACGATCACGAAGCTGCCCAAAGAACCGGTATATATCATGGCAGACGGCAGGCGTATCTGGCGTGTGGTGGAAAATCTGTACAACAATGTCGCAAAATACGCGCTTGCGCATACCAGAGTGTATGTGACGGTGGAAGCGGGCGAGACTGAGATGGAATTTTCCATAAAAAATATTTCGGAGCAGGAACTGCATGTGGATACGACCGAGCTGACCGAGCGTTTTATCCGAGGAGATACGTCGCGTTCCACCGAAGGAAGCGGACTGGGTCTTTCCATTGCCAAAAATCTTACGGTACTGATGGATGGATCGTTTACGATCGGTCTGGATGGCGACCTTTTTACAGCGTCGGTACGGTTCCCACGCATTTCCGGCAGACAGGATCAAAATGCAACAGATTAGTGTGCTAAAGTACTTGTCAAGTGAAAAAAGTTCATATATAATGTGTGACTAGGAACACTGATGTCGGCGGTGACGCGTTTTACCGCCGATTTTGCTTACATATTCAGGAGGGAAAAATATGAAATTATACGACAAAGGCGCATTTTTGTTGAACGGCACTGAGCTTGTGGAAGATGGCAGAGATGCCGCGGATATCATAAAGAGCCGGACCGGTGAGACGATAACGAGCAGTGAAGCGGCGAAAAACACGATCGCTTACGGTATTTTAAAAGAGCACAACACATCTGGCAGCATGGAAAAGCTTCAGATCAAATTTGACAAGCTGACATCCCACGATATCACATTTGTCGGTATTATTCAGACAGCCCGGGCATCCGGACTGGAAAAATTCCCGATTCCTTACGTCCTTACCAACTGCCACAACAGTCTGTGTGCGGTAGGTGGAACGATCAATGAAGATGATCACATGTTTGGACTGACCTGCGCAAAGAAGTACGGCGGAGTCTATGTACCGCCTCATCAGGCAGTTATCCATCAGTTCGCCCGTGAAATGCTTGCAGGCGGTGGAAAAATGATCCTTGGATCCGATTCCCATACCCGTTACGGAGCGCTTGGAACCATGGCGATCGGGGAAGGCGGACCGGAGCTGGTAAAACAGCTGCTCAGTAAGACATACGATATCAATATGCCGGGCGTGGTCGGCGTATATCTGACCGGAACACCGGCGAAGGGTGTAGGTCCGCAGGATATCGCGCTTGCGATCATCGGCGAAGTATTTGACCGTGGATATGTAAAAAATAAAGTTATGGAATTTGTAGGACCGGGCGTTTCCAATCTGAGCGTGGACTACCGGATCGGTGTGGATGTTATGACGACAGAGACGACCTGTCTGTCTTCCATCTGGAGAACCGATGAAAAAGTAAAAGAGTTTTATGATATTCACGGAAGAGTCGGTGAATACAAAGAGTTAAATCCGGGTAAAGTAGCATATTATGACGGAATGATCGAGATCGACCTTAGCACGATCAAGCCAATGATCGCAATGCCGTTCCATCCGAGTAACACCTATACGATCGATGAACTGAACGCAAACCTTATGGATATTCTGGATGACTGTGAGAAACGTGCCGAGGTCAGCTTCGACGGGGCAGTCAAACTGGACTTAAAGAGCAAGGTGAGAGATGGAAAACTTTATGTAGACCAGGGTATCATTGCAGGATGCGCCGGCGGCGGATTTGAAAATATCTGCGACGCAGCGGACATCTTAAAAGGAAAATCCATTGGAGCGAATGAGTTTACGTTAAGTGTATATCCGGCAAGTACACCGGTTTATATGGAACTGGTAAAGAATGGCGCAGTGGCATCTCTGATGGAAACAGGAGCGATCGTAAAGACTGCGTTCTGCGGTCCATGTTTCGGTGCAGGCGATACACCGGCAAACAACGCGTTTTCTATCCGTCATTCTACCAGAAACTTCCCGAACCGTGAAGGTTCTAAGGTGCAGAACGGACAGGTGGCTTCCGTTGCGCTTATGGATGCCCGTTCGATCGCGGCAACTGCGGCAAACAAGGGTATCCTTACTTCTGCGGCAGATATGGATGTAAATTATACAAAGCCGAAATATTTCTTTGACAAGACCATTTATGAGAACCGTGTATTTGACTCCAAGGGAGTTGCGGATCCGTCGGTTGAGATCCAGTTTGGACCGAACATCAAAGACTGGCCGGCAATGAGTGCGCTTCCGGAGCATATGGTATTAAAAGTTGTTTCCGAGATCCACGATCCGGTCACAACGACAGATGAGCTGATCCCGTCCGGTGAGACATCTTCTTTCCGTTCCAATCCGCTTGGACTGGCAGAATTTGCGCTTTCCAGAAAAGATCCGGCTTACGTTGGACGTGCCAAGGAAGTACAGAAAGCACAGAAAGCGATCGAAGAAGGAAAGAATCCGGAAGAAGGGTTTGCTGAAATTGCACCGGTTATTGAAACAATCAAAAAAGAATATACAGATGTGACAAAAGAAAATCTTGGTGTCGGAAGCACGATCTTTGCGGTAAAACCGGGAGACGGCTCTGCGCGTGAGCAGGCTGCGTCATGTCAGAAGGTTCTTGGCGGATGGGCAAACATCGCCAATGAATACGCGACCAAGCGTTATCGTTCGAACCTGATCAACTGGGGTATGCTTCCATTTCTGATCCCGGAAGGGGAACTGCCATTCCAGAATGGAGATTATCTGTTTGTACCAAAGATCCGGGAAGCGATCGAGCAGAAAAAGACAGAGATCGACGCATTTGTGGTAAAGGATGGAAAGCTGGTTCCGTTCACGCTTCAGATGGGTGAACTGACAGAGGATGAGAGAACGATCATTCTAAAAGGATGTCTCATTAATTATTACAGAGGTTAAAGGAGGGAAGAGCACATGGCAGAGCAGGAAAAGAAAGTTCCACAGGAACAGGAGAAAAAAGATAAACTGGATTCCAATCTGAAGTCCTATCTGATGATAGCGCTGTTAGTCTTTGTTGTATTTTGCTGCTGCATCCTTGTGTTCTTCTTGATCTACCGTTATAACGGTTTTGCGTCCGGCTGGCGGAAGCTGATGAAGGTATTGCAGCCGATCATCATCGGTCTGGTGGTTGCCTATCTGCTGAACCCTGTCATGATGTTTCTGGAAAGTCATTTAAAAACGCTTTTCAGTAAAAAGATCCACGATGAGAAGAAAGTATGGAAAATGTCAAGAGGGATCGGAATCGCGCTGTCGCTGTTACTCCTGGTCCTGATCGTGTACGGACTTCTTATGATGGTGATCCCGCAGCTCATACAGAGTATTACGGGAATGTTCACCTCCCTGCCGGACGAGGTGGAGCAGCTTTCCAAGTGGATAGACACGCAGTTTAAGGGAGATAAGGAGACGGCGGCGTTTATGAATGATACGCTCGACCGGGCGGCAAGCTACTTTGAGAACTGGGTGCAGACCGATGTCCTGCCGCAGGCGACGACCTATCTGGCATCCATTACGAGCGGCGTGATCTCGATGGTGAAGCTGTTGTTCAATACGATCATCGGACTGATCGTTTCCGTCTATGTACTGATGGAAAAAGAAAAATTTATCGGTCAGGCGAAGAAGATCATATATGCGATCTTCAAACCGGAGCGCGGAAATATTATTGTGCGGACCGTGCGCAAGAGCAATCAGATCTTTGGCGGATTTATTACAGGAAAGATCCTGGATTCGGTGATCATCGGTGTGATCTGTTATGTGGTGCTCCTTATTATGAATATGCCGTATACGGTACTGGTTTCCGTGATCGTCGGAGTGACGAACGTGATCCCGTTTTTCGGACCGTATATCGGGGCGATCCCGAGTTTTATCATAATCGCACTGGCAAATCCGTTGCAGGGACTTTACTTTTTGATCTTTATCATCATCCTGCAGCAGTTTGACGGGAATATTTTGGGACCGAAGATCCTCGGAAATTCCACGGGGCTGTCTTCCTTCTGGGTTGTGTTTGCAATCCTGATCGGGGGCGGAATGTTCGGAGTGCCGGGAATGATCCTCGGAGTGCCGACATTTGCGGTAATTTACTACATCGTCCGCAATATTGTAAATTATTTCCTGCGGAAAAGAAGTCTGCCGGATAAAACCGATGAATACATCATGCTGGTAGATATTGACACAAAAACGAATGCGATGAATTATAAAGAAAAAGAGGCAAAGAAAGAGGCATCTGAGGATGAAAAGGTGAAAGCCGAATAAGGCTTTCATCTTTTTTTGTAATAGCGACGAGAAAAATGGATGCCGTGCCTGCACAGGCATCCATTTGACGACCGTTTATCAGAGCGGGATGCACGAAGCGCATCCCGTCTCTGTAATAGCGACGAGAAAGATGCAGACCGCGGGAAAAAGCCGGAAATTTTGTCGGATTCGGGCGCAGATATTTTTGACAGAAGGCACCTGTTATGTTACACTGAAAACAATAATCAGGGGTACTTTCACCATATGGTATTTTCTGGTTGAATAGCAGATTTTGAGGTGACATATTTTGGATAAATATGAATATAAATTGAAGCTGGACGAGATGAAAAGTCTGGTGGGACAGGGAGATTACGAAAAGGCAGAAGAGATTGCGGACACGATCAACTGGAGAAAAGTAAAAAACGTAAATTCTCTGGTGCTTGCCAGTGAGATATACAGTCATATGCAGCGTTACGAGGACAGCAGGGATGTGCTTCTTATGGCATATGACCGGTCACCGATCGGCAGAACGATCATCTATCGTCTGGCAGAGCTTGCGATACATACACATAATTTTGATGAAGCCAAAGATTACTACGAGGAATTTGTGGAGATCGCGCCGCATGACAATTTGAAATATGTGCTCCGCTATGAGTTAAGCCGGGAACAAGGCGAACCGATTACGGAGCAGATCGCGATATTAGAAGAATTAAAAGAGCAGGAATACACGGAAAAATGGGCGTTTGAACTGGCCGAGCTTTATCATCGGGCGGGCATGAGCGACCAGTGCATCGATGCCTGTGATGAGCTGGTGCTCTGGTTTGGCGATGGCATTTATGTGGAAAAAGCACTGGAATTAAAAATGCTGTATCAGCCGCTCACTCCGCAGCAGGAGGAGAAATACCGCAATATCACAAGAGAAAAGATCGAGCGGGAAGGCGTCATGGAGGTACGTCAGGATGAAGACCTCGCCTCCGGTGAGATCGTGGCGGAGACCGTGCAGATCCCGAGAGTAAAAACGAACACGGAAAAATTCAATACCGTGAACCTCCAGAAAGAGCTTGCGAAGAGCATGCAGCAGATCATGGATGCGACAGAGAAAGAGACCGTCTCTGACACCATGGATAATATCAAAAAGATGGTCGAGGATATCCCTTATCTTCAGATGCCCAGGGAAGAAACGCCGGAAGAAAGAGAGCGGCAGGAAAAAAAATACGGACATATTGAGACGGATGAGGAGATCGATGGTTCCTTAAAGATCAATTTTCAGGAAATGCTTGGCGAGGAACCGGGCGGTCAGATGAACTTGAATGTTCCGGACCGCGCGATGATCGAGCGTCAGATCACCGGTCAGATGAGCATTTCCGATGTGCTCGGTGAATGGGAAAAGACCAAGCGCGCCGCAGAGGCTGCCATGCAGGAGGCGGAGAAGCGCAGACTTGAGGCAGCCCGGAAGAAAGCGTTAAAAGAGACAGAAGAGATCATGGATCGGCTTAAGGATATCGTTCCGGAACTTGAGGCGGCGCATACTTCTTTTCAGACCGGCACACCGGTGGAAGAGGAAGCGGCAGGTCAGATCGTTGCCAATATGAACCAGATCCTGCAGCAGAAGATCGATAAAGTAAAAAATACGACCGAAGATCTCGATGAGATCTTAAAACAGAAAAAAGAAGAGACCAGGGAGTCCAGAGAAGAACAGTTGAAGAGAAAGATGGTGCAGCCAACGAAGCGGATCCCGAGTCTGGAAGAATTCATGAAGCGCACATTCTTCCATGATGATGATCTTTTGGATGAAGATTTCGAAGAACCGGAAAAGACAGAGGATCCGGAAGACTTGAACGAGGATCATATGGAAGAACCGGTCGAAGAGCCGATGGAAGAGGCTGCGGAGGCGTCCGAAGAACTCACCGGGGAATCCGAACCGGAAGAGGCTGATCCGAAAGAAGCCGATGAAGTATTTTTCGAAGAGGCGGAGACTGATGGATACGAGCCGGATGAAACGGAAACCGACGAAGCATTCTTCGAAGAAACAGAGACTGACGAATACGAGCCGGATGAAGCAGAGGCCGAAGAACCGGAAAGCGACGAGGCGGAAACCGATGAGGTACCGGAGGAGATCTTTGAGGAGACCGAGACAGTCGAGCCGGATCTTGAGGGAATGCACCAGAAGTTAGAGCAGGCGCTCGTGACGGAGTATGCAGACGGAGAGCCGGACGAAGAAGAACAGGAAACACCGCAAGAGGCCGAAGAGGAAGTGCCGGAAGAAGCACCGAAAAAGCTGACGCCGGAGATAAAGAAACTGTTTACCTATGTCATGCCGGTCAATGGGATGGAAGAACAGGTTGCGAAAGCACTGTTCGGATGCAGCCGACCGTTAAAAAAAGGAAATGGATTCGGACATATTCTGATCCAGGGAATCCGGGGAAGCGGAAAGACGGTTCTCGCGACCAATCTGATCAAGGCTCTGCAAAAAGAGACAGGCAGACCAAACGGACGGATCGGAAAGATCGAAGGAAAATCATTAAATCAAAAAGATATCGCGATGCTGCTGCGTAAGGTGGCAGGCGGCTGCCTGATCATTGAAAGCGCGGGGGATATTTCCAGGGAAACAGCGGTACGCCTTTCCCTCTGTCTGGAAAGTGACGCGAGTGATATCCTCATTATCATGGAGGATACCAAAGAGGGACTGCGCAAGGCACTTGGCAGAGATGAAAAATTTGCGGAGAGATTTAAGGAAAAGATCGTGATCCCGATCTTTACAAGCGATGAGCTGGTTGCGTTCGCGAAAGTTTACGCGAATGAGCTTGGATACGATATTGATGAAATGGCAACGCTCGCGCTCTATAATCGGATCAGTAATATTCAGAGACTGGATGAGCCGACCAACCTCACGGAGGTAAAGGAGATCGTGGATGAAGCGGTTGCGAGAGCGGAAAAGGTCGGATTCAAGAAAATGTTTGACATCATTACTTCCCGTAGATATACGGAAGATGATTATATCGCACTGCGCGAAAAAGATTTTGACGAATAAGCGATAAGGGGGTTTTTATATGACGGGTAAGTTTTCAGAACTGGATATGTATTATTTCGGACAGGGAACACATTATGAAATTTACAAACAGATGGGGGCACATCCGGCAGAAGAAGACGGGGTGCAGGGTGTACTGTTTCAGGTGTGGGCACCGCATGCGGCGCAGGTGTACGTCATAGGAACATTCAATGGCTGGAATGAAAATGCCAATGAAATGGAGCGGTTGAAACCGGAAGAAGCCGGGATCTACGCATGCTTTATTCCGGGAGTGAAATGCGGGGAACTTTATAAGTATCTTATCGTGACGCCGGATGGGACAAAGTTATACAAGGCAGATCCGTATGCCAATTACGCGGAAAAAAGACCGGGTACGGCGTCGGCGGTCGCGGATATCATGCATTTCAGATGGTCGGATGATGCGTGGATGAAGGCAAGGGCTGCGGTGAAAGATATTTACGCGCAGCCGATGACAATCTATGAGGTGCATCCGGGTTCCTGGATGCGTCATCCGGGCAGGGAAGATGAAGGCTTTTACACATACCGGGATCTGGCACATTCGCTGACGGCATATGTCAAAGAAATGGGCTATACACATGTAGAGCTGATGGGGATCGCGGAGTATCCGTACGACGGTTCCTGGGGCTATCAGGTGACCGGATATTTTGCGCCGACTTCACGTTACGGTACGCCGGAAGATTTTATGTACCTGATCAATTATCTGCACAAAAACAAGATCGGTGTCATCTTAGACTGGGTTCCGGCGCATTTTCCGAGAGATGCGCACGGTCTGGCGGACTTTGACGGCGAACCGCTTTATGAGTATGCGGATCCGAGAAAAGGCGAGCATCCGGAGTGGGGAACAAAGATTTTTGATTATGGCAAGGCACAGGTCAAAAATTTCCTGATCGGAAGCGCCCTGCTCTGGATCGAGCATTATCATGTGGACGGACTGCGTGTGGATGCGGTGGCATCCATGCTGTATCTGGACTATGGAAAGCAGCCGGGACAGTGGGTGCCAAACCAGTTTGGCGAGAACAAAAATCTGGAGGCGGTTGAGTTCTTCCGCCATATCAACACACTGATCACAGGCAGAAACCACGGAACCGTGATGATCGCGGAGGAATCCACCGCATGGCCGATGGTGACCGGACCGGCGGAAAACGGCGGGCTCAATTTCAGCTATAAGTGGAATATGGGCTGGATGCATGATTTCCTCGATTATATGAAACTGGATCCGTATTTCCGAAAAGGCAACCACAACAAGATGACATTCGCAATGAGTTATAACAGCAGCGAACGCTATATCCTGGTGTTATCGCATGATGAGGTGGTACATCTGAAATGCTCGATGTTAAATAAGATGCCGGGACTTGAGGATGAGAAATTCAAAAACCTTATGGTCGGTTATGCGTTTATGTTAGGACATCAGGGCAAAAAGCTTTTGTTTATGGGACAGGATTTCGGACAGAGCAGAGAGTGGAGCGAGGAGCGGGAACTGGACTGGTATCTGCTGGAAGATCCAAGACACAAACATCTGCAGGATTTTGTGAAGGCACTGCTCCATCTGTACAAAAAGAATCCGTGCATGTATGAAAATGATCATGACTGGGGCGGATTCGAGTGGATCAATGCCAATGATGCCGACCGGAGTATTTTCAGTTTTGTGCGCAAGAGCAAGGACGGAAAGAACAATCTCCTGTTTGTATGCAATTTTACACCGGTAGCGCGGGAAGATTACCGGGTCGGAGTTCCAAAGGCAAGCACCTACAAGCTGGTGTTAAACAGTGATGACGCCGCATTTGGCGGATCGGGAGAAAAGAGACCGGCTTCGATCAAGGCAGAGCATTCGGAATGTGACGGAAGAGAGTATTCCATTGCGTATCCGCTTCCGGGATACGGAGTGGCAGTTTTTTCCTACAAATAAAAAAGGAATTTTTAAAGGAGGTGCTTAAATTATAGGCGCCTTCCTTTTTTAGGCAGGAATTGCGTGAATCTCCTAAAGTTTTTTCCGTTTTTCACCGACATAAATATTAGTAGACTGCTCGGCAAAAAAAGCAGAGGGTGCGGAGGCATAAAAGCGATGAGAATTGAAAAATCAGGTATTTTTGATGTGACCCAGAATGATGGGATAGAGATCAGGGGAAAAGTTGAGGGAACAGCGGCAGGGACCGATGTGGCTTCAGATTTCTTTGTGAAAGATAAAAAGACCACGCAGGTGACATATGGAAATCCGGCGGAGGAAGGAAAAGGAACGATAGCCGATGTAATGGCGCAGGCGGGCGCACTGGACGCGACCTTAATGAAAAATGAAATGCTGTTCGCGGGAAATTCGGCGACCACAAAAGACTGCGTCGGGATCGGCAAAGACGGATTCTCGCTGGGCGGAACCGATGTGGAGACGATCGTGACCGAGACCGATAAGATGAAGATGCAGCTCGCAAAGGCGGGCGTAGATGTAAGCTGCATGGGCGACGGGCTGAGTGAAGAAGTGCTGACGGAGATGACTGGAAATCCGGCGCTTGCGGCGCAGATCGCAAACAGCCTGACACAGGCGGATCTGCCGGTGACGGAAGAAAATCTTACGGAGTCCATGGAGGCGGTAAGTCAGACCGAAGGGATCAACGGATTGTCGGACGGCGCGATGAAATATATGCTGGATAACGAACTTCCGCCGACCATCGAAAATATTTACAAGGCAGAGTACAGTGGAAGCGCAAGCTACAGTGCACCGGCAAAAGCGGCGGATGATTATGAGGCAATGCAGGATCAGATCGAAAACGTGATAAAAAAAGCGGGACTTCCGGTAAACGAGGAAACCCTTGGCAATGCGTACTTTATGCTGCGAAATGACATAGCGCTGACACCGGAAAACCTCACCTATCTCGGAGAATTAAAAGAGATGGACGCACCGCTCGATCAGGAGAAAGTATTAAATGCGATCACGGACGCGGTAGCGGAGGGAAAACGTCCCAAAGACGCGATGCTGATTTCCGGATACTCTCTGGCAGACCAGGCAAAAGACGCGTTAGCAGTGGTAGACAGCGCGACTGATCAGGATGTAAAGACTGTGGTCGGAGCGGGACTGGAGCTTAACATCCAGAATCTTGCGTGGGCGGAAATGCAGAATGCAGACGAAACGGTGATACTGGTGGATCTTAGCGATACGGACATCGCGTTTGTGACCGCAAAGCGCAAGCTGGAGGAGACAAGGCTTGCGATGACGGCAGAGGCAAACTATTCCCTGTTAAAGCAGGGCATTTCGATCGACACCGTGCCGTTGGCGGAACTTGTAGAAGAGCTGAAAAACGTGGAAAACACTTACTATAAAAATCTCCTGGAGCAGGGCGGCGCGGCAGCGACAGCGGAGAATGTGAAGCTGTTTGCGGATACGACGGATGTAGTCACATCCTTAAAGACGATGCCGGCATATACGCTTGGTATCAAAAGCGCGGATCTGTCGACGCTTCAGGGACTGCATGACGCTGGAAGCGCGTTAGAGCAGAACTTAAAGCGCGCGAATGAGAGTTACGAGACGCTTATGACGGAACCGCGCAGGGATCTTGGGGATTCGATCACCAAGGCATTTCAGAATGTCGATGATATTCTGGAAGACTTAAATCTTGAGACCAGTGAGAGCAATGAGCGTGCGGTGCGGATTCTTGCCTATAACCGTCTTGATATCAATGAAACGTCGATCGCGCAGATGAAAGAGGCGGACGCACAGGTACAGCGCGCATTTGCGAACCTTTCTCCGGCGGTTGTGCGCGAGATGATAAAAAAGGGCATCAATCCGCTGGACATGGATATTACGGAATTAAACCGTACTGCGGAAGAGATCAAAAACAGTCTGGATGATGACGGAAGCGAGCACTTCAGCGAATATCTGTGGAAGCTGGAAAACAACAATGAGATTTCTGATGAGGAGCGGGATGCCTATATCGGGATCTACCGCCTGTTAAACCAGGTGGAAAAAACAGACGGTGCAGTCATCGGAGCGCTCATCGAGCAGGGCACCGAGGTCACGATGCGGAATCTTCTGACCGGTGTGCGTTCCTTAAAGCATCAGAATATGGATGTTACGGTGGATGACAATTTCGGAGCGATATCGGAGCTGACCGGAAACAACAACTCGATCACAGCGCAGATCGAAAAAGCATATCAGACCGACTGTGCGAAGATGGCGAAGGAACTGATCTCTCCGGAGGCGGTACGGCTTGCGGTGAAAGAAAGCGGCTGGGAAGACCTGACACCGGAACAGCTTTTAGAGCAGCTCAGAAACGCCAAAGCCGAAGTACAGGACGAGGAACAGGAAAGATATGTGCGCGGACAGCAGGCGGATATTGCGGCATGCATGAAGGCATCGGACGAGGTTTACCAGATGCTTGCGGATTATGATGTCCCGAATACCGTATACAATGTGCTTGCGGCGCAGGAATACATGGAAAACAGAAACGGTGCGTTCCGAAAGCTGTTTGCATCCGAAACGGAGCGGGAGGCAGATACGGATATCGAAGCCGCAAAAGCCGAAATGCTTGAAAAATACGGTGAAGCAGTAAAGACACCGGAAGAGATGAAGGCAGCGGAGGAAGAACTGGAAAAGAGGGCTGCAAGTGTGATGGATACCATGCTTGTGGATCACGCGAATGTGACCAGCATGCAGGTAAAAGAAATGAAGCTGATGCGCACGCAGATCGAACTCGGCGGTATGCTTGCAAAAAATGAAACCTACGCGATCCCGGTTTTAATCCAGAATGAGATCACAAGTGTACATCTTCGGGTCATCCGTGATGATGCCAAAAAGGGACTCGTCAATATCACGTTTGAGACGGATCATCTTGGGAAAGTAGCGGCGGAGTTAAAGGCATCCGGAAATACCGTGTCCGGTTACATTGCTTCCGACCGAAAAGAAACCACAGAATTTTTAAGCGAGCACGCAGATGCGTTACAGGAAGCGATAAAGACGGGGCTTTCTGAGAATACCGAAGGCACGGCAGCGGCGGAGATCTCGTTTGTGACGAGCGAGAGCCTGGATCTTATGCACTTTGAGCAGAAAGAAGCCGTAAAGCAGGAAGGCGAAAAGGAACTTTCCAAAGTGCAGACAACGACGCTTTATACCATCGCGCGGAAATTCCTTGAAACAGCGAAATCACTTTAACCATTAAGAAAAATAAAAAAGAGCCGATATAATAAATAGATATCTGACACGGACTGTCACTTGAACGCATGGACGCGGGGCTTACAAAGAAGATGAAGAGGTGCATATATGAAAGTCAATCATAATATTTCAGCAGTAATTTCAAACAGTCAGCTGCTTCGTACAGAGAGCAACCTGACAGATTCTATTGAGCGTTTATCTTCCGGACTCAGGATCAACAACGCAAAGGATGATCCGGCAGGACTTGCGATCTCAAATAAAATGCAGCAGCAGATCAATGGTATCGAGCAGGCAAACCGCAACGCGCAGAATGCAACATCCGCACTGAATACGGCGGACGGAGCCTTAAACGAGGTTACAAGCATCCTTCAGAGAATGCGTGAGCTTTCCGTTCAGGCGGCAAACGATACGAACACCCAGGAGGACAAACAGGCATCCCAGGCAGAGATCGATAAGCTGGTCGAAGAAGTGGATCGTATCTCCAAGGATACCGAATACAACTCACAGTCCCTGTTGGATGGAACGATGGATACCAGAGTTTATGGAAAAAATGTCGGAAGGATCAATATTTCCGATTATGTCGCAACCGGTGATTACAAGGTAAATGTCACAGCAACCGGTGAGAAAGCGGAATTTGATTACGCGGCAGATCTTGTCACAGAATTAAGACCGGCAGACGGCGAAGAGACAGAATTAAATATCAATGGTTACAAAGTAACGATCGAAGCGACCGATACCGATGAAGCGATCAAAGAAAAGATCCGTACCTGCGCGGAAAAAGGTGACGCGGTTGCGGATATTCAGGCAGACGGAACGGTGAAATTTACATCAGCTGCATACGGCAGCCTGGAAAAACTGGATATTTCCTATAAAGTTACCAACATTGAATCCGAGGAATTTACAGAGACACAGATCACGGGAACTCCGGTATTCGGTAAAGATGCGGAAGTGACACTGGTATTTAAAAATGATGTGGCAGAGCCGGGATCCAACTTTGAAAAGACAGCTACCGTTACGACAAGCGGAAACCGTATCAAAGTAACCGACAAAGACGGATTTTCCATTGATTTCCTTCTGGATGACGATTTTGATACCACAAAGAACAATCCGGTAAAACTTGAAGTGACCGACATGGGAACCATGGAGGTTCAGGTCGGTGCCAATGAGCATCAGCTTGTCAAAGCGCGTATCCCGAAGATCTCTTCCGAGACACTGTATCTGGATACCGTTGATGTGACAACGATGGCTGGACCGGATAAGGCAATGGATACTCTAGATGACGCGATTGCCATGGTATCTGACGCGCGTTCCAAGATCGGAGCTTACACCAACCGTCTGGATTATTCAAGCAGCAGTCTTGCACAGACAGATGAAGATCTGACGGCGGCATTCTCCCGTATTAAGGATATCGATATGGCGACAGAGATGACGACTTACGCAAACCAGCAGGTATTACAGCAGGCAGGAACGTCCGTGCTTGCACAGGCAAATGATATTCCACAGCAGGTATTACAGCTCTTACAGTAAAGAGGGAATGTGAGCAATGCAGAAAGAAAAAATACAGGAATTTACAAGAAGGGTCAGTCAGGATAACCGTACTTCGCTGATCGTTACGATGTATGACATTATGCTGACCTACCTGGATGAGGCAAAAGCCGCGCTTGAGGCAGAAGACCGAGAGGGATTTAAAGCCGGTCTGCGCCATGCGGACCGGGTACTGGTACAGCTTCAGGACTCTTTGAATTTCAAATACAGTCCGGCGGATATTTTATACGCACTCTATGTATATTGCAGGGAAGAGCTTGCGCTTGCAATGGCAAAGCAGGATCTTACCGGGATCGGACATGCACAGACGGTTCTTTGCGGACTTCGCGGAGGCTTCGCCGAAGCTGCGGCAAAGGACACATCAGAACCGCTTATGCATAACACCGAGCAGGTATACGCGGGCATTACTTATGGAAAAAATAATTTAAACGAAAGCTTTCAGTCGGAGGCATCCAGAGGATTCTTTGTATAAGAATCCTCTATTTGTTTTACCCGGGCAAGCAAGAACTGGTATCTCATCTGCACCGCTTTGACTTCGTAGATGGAAGCATCGATCAGATCCGGTTCCACCATATTTTCAAAAGTGGCATAGGCGTTTTCAAGTTCGCTCTTGGTACGGGCGAGATCATCTAATAAAAGCATATAATGCCGGTCTGTTTTTCGGTTGTTCTTCAATAACTGAAACAATCATATCCCCCGCTTTCTTATGGGAAAAATCCTCTTTTTACTAAGTATAAGCAAAAATCTCCATTCTATACAAAAATAAGAATAAATCATAAAAATCCGTATATATTGTAGGGAAAACAGACGAAGCGGACAACATATGGAGCAAAAATACGGAGCAGTCATCATTCTTTTGGTGTGCGTCGTTGTACTGTTCATTGGAATGATGAAGAAAAAAGCAGAAATGATCTTAAATTTTTTCGTGCGCATGGTGGTTGGACTGGTCTGCGTATATTTCCTGAACAGTTTTTTACAGGCAAACGGAGTGGCGGTGGCAGTCGGGATCAATCCGCTTAGCGCGATCACACTGGGAAGTCTCGGAACGGGAGGCTTTGCATTGCTTTATGGGATCGCGTTTTGTCAGTTCCTGTAAAAAATTAAAAAAAGTTCAAACTTTCGCGAAACGACATGTACAAGTAAGAAAATGTACCGTATAATTCGTGGTATCAAAGCGAGGTGATGAGACAGAGGTGTTAAAATATCTTACGCTGCTTGTGATCCTTTTTGCAGCGGCGTGGATGGATCTGTGTACGGAAAAGATCAGTAACCGGCTGATCTTTTTCGGAATTGGAATTGGACTTTTTTTCCAGTTAAAGGAACACGGAGCAGTGGGAATCCTATACTTTTTCATTTATATTTCTATTCCGGTTATCGTATTTTATCTGTTATTTCTGATGCATGCGCTTGGCGCAGGCGATATCAAATTATTTTCCGTAATTGGTGTTTTTTTGAATATGAGTGGATTGTGCAGATGCGTATTTCTTGCATTCCTTTTCGGCGCGGGTATTTCTCTTTTTCGTATGGTAAAAGAAAAAAGTCTGCGGCAGAGAATGAGGAGTCTCATGGATTACGCAAAGCGCACGGTCCACACAGGACAGGTTACATCTTATCGGAGCAGTCGGAATGCGGCTGATACCATCTGTTTTTCGGTTCCGATCCTGATGGGATATCTGTGCTATCTGTTGGAGGTGATGTGTTGAGAAAAATAAGGGCGGCAATTTGTGACGAGGAAGAACTTTATTGCAGCAGGTTTGCCGAGTATTTGCAGGCAAATCAGAGTGAGATGGTGGAGGTCTGTGTCTGCTCGCAAAAAAAAGAACTGAAAAAATTACTTTTGGAATCCGGTGTGGATGTGGTTTTAATGACGGAAGATTTTTTTGCTCCCGATATCCTTTCGTATGGCGGTGTCGTATTTGTGCTTTTAGGCGATGAAATGGTATCGGAGGAATACCGGGAATATCCATGCATTTTAAAATACCAGAAAGCGCCGGAGATCCTGCGTGGGATCTGCAGGCTGGCAGGAGAAAGACTGGATGATGCCAAAATGGTTTCCGTTCTTGGAAAAGAAAAGCGGAGCGTGGCGTTTTATTCGCCGCATCAGGAGTTTTCCCAGATGTATCTGGCGATGGGCTATGCGAAGATCTGCGCGGCAAAAGAGCGGGTGCTGTACTTAAACCTGATGGAGTGTGCCGGGTTTGAGGAACTTTTTGAAGAAAAATATAAGGAAAACATCGGAGATTTTCTCTTTTATCTGAGAAGACAGGAAAAGAATCTCCGGTTACATTTTGAAAGTATGCTGCATCAGTTTGGAGGTGTGGATTATCTGCCGCCGGTCTTCTTTGGAGAGATCCTGCGGGAAGCAGGAAAAGAGGACTATCAGGCGCTGCTTGTGTGGCTCCTTGCCGAAACAGACTATGATGTGATCGTCTGGGATCTGGGCGGCATGTTTGCAGGTTTCTTTGATCTTTTGGAGCAGTGCGCGGAGATCTACTGCCTGACCAGGGAAAATCAGGGGGCGAAGCAGCGGCTCGGCCAGTTCCTGCAGTGCGTGGAGGAATACGGAGGATCGGCGTTAAGAGAGCGTCTGCATCTTATCCCGGTGTCCGGGCAGTGTGTCATTTCACAGGGAAAGAGTCTGATGCAGGAACTCGAATGGGGAGAATTCGGTGATTATATCCGAAAGCAGCTGAAAGGAGGAGCAAATGTCGAAGGAGCAGGAGGATGAGATCCGCAAAAACGTGCTGGAACGCATGGATGTTTCGCGGGATCTCGCGGATGAGGAACTGTGCGAGCTCATCCAGGAAGAGATGAAAGAGAGCAGGCGCGGCAGGGTGATCTCGCTGATGCAACGGGAAAAGCTTACGGAGCGTGTATTTAATTCGCTGCGCAAGCTGGATGTCTTACAGGAGCTTTTAGAAGATGAGGAGATCACAGAGATCATGGTGAATGGCCCGGAAAAGATTTTCTATGAGAAACGGGGCGGGCTGTATCAGTGGGACAAGCAGTTCTCCTCCGTCGACAAGCTGGAAGATATCATTCAGCAGATCGCCGGAAACAGCAACCGGATGGTGAATGAGTCAAGCCCGATCGTGGATACACGTCTTTCGGACGGATCCAGGGTAAACATCGTTCTGCATCCGATCGCACTCGATGGATCCATGATCTGTATCCGGAAATTTCCCAAAGAACCGTTAGGTATGCGGCAGCTTCTGGCGTATCATTCCATATCTGAGGAAGCGGCAGACTTTTTGAAGAAGCTGGTGCGGGCGGGATACAACATCTTTGTTTCCGGTGGAACAGGTTCCGGGAAAACCACATTTTTAAACGCGCTGTCAGAATTTATACCGGAGGAGGAACGTATCATCACGATCGAGGATTCCGCCGAGTTAAAGATCACCGGGATCCCCAATCTGGTGCGGTTGGAGACCAGAAACGCGAATGCGCAGGGAACCAATGCGGTATCGATGCGCGACCTGATAAAAACAGCCCTGCGCATGCGTCCGGACGCCCTCATTATAAAAAAGCGACGTTAAAGTGTTATAGATAAGCGCTCCCCGTCCCAGGAGCATGACCGCACGACTTCCCGCACGATGGCGTTTCTTTCCTTGTCGTCAAAGCCGTCCAGCCCGCGGATCATCTTTGTAATCTCTTTCGCCGTGTCCTTGGCATCCTGCGCCTTCTTTGTGGCTTTTCGGCTTTCCACTTCGCACATGCTGGCCTCGCGTCTCAGAGCGCCGAGCTCCATGTCCAGACGCTCCATCTCCGCGATAATGTACTTTGATGCGGAGGAATCATGCGCCATGGCAAGTGATGCGGCCAGTCGCCCGATCTTAGCTTCACAGGCAGATACCCGAGCACGGGCGGCTTTCGGATCCGGTGCGCTGTCTGGCGATTCTGTTTGGACAAACTTCTGAATCAGATCAGGATCGATCGCGATCTTTTTAAATAAGGACATGACCTCATCGTCCAGCAGATCGCATTTGACGTACCCCATATCACAAGCCTGCACACCCTCCCGCATCCTTTTCCTGCAATAATACGAGGAGGAGCAGGAGCCGTTGACAAGTTTTTTCCGTGCGACCTGCATAAGCGTGCCGCACTTCCCGCAGCGCACAACGCCTTTGAGCAGTGGCACCGGCCACTTGGCGTCCTTGATGCATTTGTTATTGGTAAAGCGCTCCTGCACTGCGAGCCACTTATCGGCCGGCATGAACGGCTTGTGGATCCCAAGGCACACTGTCCACTTTTCGGGCGGCTGGTTCTGGTGCTTCTTGTTCCGCTCCGTCGTCCGCCCGTAAATTATCACGCCGACAGATCCGTCCCATTTTTCTCTTGGGGATCCGGGATCCATGATGCACCCCTTAGCTGCATAGAAGTCGTATATCTCCGGTGTAGCCTCGACGCAAAACGGCATGGTGAGGATCTTATGGAGCTGTGTCGTGGAAAAGAACTTTCCGTTTCGTGTCCGGATTCCCTGATCCCTAAACTGTGTCTCCATGCCCTGGAGACTGCACTGGTGATCCAGAAAGTAATCGAAGATCTGAGTCACATAGCGCACGCCTTCGGGATCCGGCACGATCGTACAGTGCTTTTTCCCGTCCACGGTGAAGTGCTGCCGGACGTACCCGACCGGAGGATTCCCGCCAGTCCAGTAGCCTTTTTTCGCCAGCCCTAACATATTATCAGTAACGCGGGCGGCGATCGTCTCACGCTCCATCTGAGCGAACACGACAGTGACGTACATCATTGCGCGCCCGATCGGCGTCGTTGTGTCGATGTTTTCTTTCAAAGAAATAAACATGATTCCGCGCTCCTCGAGCATGGCGTAGATGTTCGCAAAGTCCCGGACGTCCCTGGAGAGACGATCCAGCTGATAAACAATCAGTACGTCACAGAGCCCGTCCTTGATAAACTCAAGCATACGCTGCAGATCCGGCCGCGATGTATTCGCTCCCGTGAAATCCTCATCAGAAAACTGATCCCAGGTATCGATCTGCCCATGGAACTTCTGATCGCAGTATTCGCGGTTCATGCGGAATTGGTTGTCAATCGAATCGGACTTGTCGGAAAAAACGGACTTACGCCCGTAGCAAAAAAATCTCAACGTTTCCACCTCCAAAAAAGGGTATAAAAAATAAACCCTTGCGGATTTACGGATTTCGCTGTAAAATTAATTTGTTTGTAGTTTCACAGCTTCCGCAAGGGAGTGTATCTCGACCGCCAGGTGTTGTCAGCACCTGGCGGTTTTTATTTTATCTCTGGTACGCGCTGGTCTTGGATCGGACTTTTGCAAGCGACACCTTCTCAACTTATTTCCAGAAGTTTCCAGTATTTTATCGTCACGAACTTTTTTATAATTGAGCATGTGCCCAAGTCCCCGGTTCCTTTTCGGAAGGGGGAGTTCGTATGAGCAAAAAATACATTTTTCTAAACAGAAAAGATATCTACGCCGTTTATTACCGGCACATATGTACCATCTATTACAATCTTGATTTTGATAACAAAACACAGATTATATTATTGATGCGATAAGGACCAGGGGGACTGGGTACATTACCCAAGTCCACCCTCTTTTTTGTCCGGATCATCTTCAATCGGAGGAAATTCTTTCTCCAATTCTTCCGGCGTGTCGGGGATCCCATCGTAAAGGTCTCCATTCGGAAATGCCTTTCCATGCAAATCCTCTACGCCATCCAGTGCAGCAACTACATCGATCATGTAGTTAATAATCGCTTCGCGCGCTTCATCGCTCAGATGCACGAACTTTTCCAAAATCACCTGATCTGCGTTCGACAGACCGTACTCTTTCACGACAGCTTCTAATTCGTCGCCGGCGTCCGGTACAAACATTTCCCCGGTTCCGTTTCGGAGCCATTCCTCACTCACATTAAATTCTCTACAAATGAGAGAGATAATGGAGTCGACCGGTTCGTTTCGCCCAATCTCATAATTCGCAATCGTTCCGCGCTTCACGCCAAGACGATCAGCAAACTCCTGCTGAGTAAGATCAAGATCGCGTCTTATTTTCTTTATTCGATCCTTCACGTTTCTCACCGCCTTTCAAAATCCAATTATAAAGCCATCTCTGCAATAAGTCAAGCAACAAAAACACATTTTGCAACAAAAGCGCAAAAATGCCGTTGACAAAAGTAACTGTGTTGCATATAATAGCAACAGGAGCACAAAAACAATGCACCAGAAACAAGGAGGTGAAAACCATGAAACCCAAAACAAGGGAACAGATAGAACTTCTGAAACAGATGTCCTATCTCAGAACGTGTAAAAAAATACGTGGAGGGGAAACAAAGGAAGATGTGATACCTGATTCCAGATACCTCGACTGCATAGCAAAGACATTGATTGAGGTATCTGAAGATCAGGAAGAGACTGCTGAGAAGCAGGAGAAAATTAACAAGAAATTATTGTTCTCCCGGCTTCACGCTAATAGTTGGCCGAACTTTCTCCTCTTGAGATCGAAGTTCAGAGAGGATGCTGTTAAGAAGTCCAATCATGACACGCGTACCCTTTGGACATTGATTCTTTCTATTATAGCAATCTCTGCATTCATTAATAGAAAGATCTTCATGACAGACTCCGAATAAATCGCATGGTTCGGTTTGTTTATCAGCCATAATGTTTCACCTCCCTTCATGGCTCAATTATAGCACGAGAGGTGAAAAAAACAAAAACACTAATAAAGGAGGTAAAAACCATGGCAGCAGCAAAAGAAAAACGCTACACAGCAGCACAGCTCAGCGATGCTGAGAGAATGGCAGCCGCCATTGCGAATGTCCCAGAGGAAAAAAGACCCCTTGTCATTATGATGACTAACTCTTTTATGGCCGGGATGGAAGCGCAGAAAGCCATTGACGCGACAGCAGAGCCGGTAATGGCTTAACAACACAACTGAATAAGTATGAGGAAGCATGACACCTCGTTAAAAACTGTCAGGTCTGGCGGAGCCGACGCAGTAAATCCGCCCGGCGAGGCGACCGAGCCTGCGGAGAATCGTCGAAATTGGGAGAGGTAGCGTGAGCCCAAGTAAAATAATGGCGGCTAGGAGGCAGATGAGAACACCAGGAGAGAGAGAACATCCGGAGCATGGACTGGTGGGTGCGAAATACACCCGGATGGCGGCGATGAGACAGACCGCACTGCAGGCGACAGCTACACGGCTACCCCAAAGGATACTCAGGGAGCAACGAGCACGGAAACAGGTTCTTCTTCACTGCTATGGAGAACCTGTCACAGACTGCCGGACCCAAGAAGCCTAGGGAGCATTTATTAAACTCTCCGGTAAGTAACTAAAAAATATAAGTATTTAAGGAAGTGAGAAAAACAGATGCATGGTAACAACATGGAGGATGATCGCCGGAATGAAATAAGAATGAGGATCCGAAGAAAGATCGAGAGGAAAAAGAGCCGGGAGCGGATCACCTCTGAGATCAAAAAAGCAATGCCTGGCATTTGTGTGGGAGCATTCCTTGTGACAACACTTGCATGGGATTTAAACGCCCCACTGCCGGACACCCGACACTACAAGGCACCAAAGTTCCAGGCTGACAATGGACTCTGGTACACACAGGCAGACTTTGATCAGATGTGCCTGGAAAGAGACGCATACCACCTGAAAGAGCAGGAGGAAGCGGAAAGCGAGGCAGAGCTGGTAAGGAACTATCAGGAACGGAGCATGGCGGCTCCGCCCATGATCATAAGCGATCATGACGCGTACCTCATGGAAAAGGTCGCGATGGCAGAAGCGGAGTCCGAGGACACCGAAGGGAAAGCGCTGGTGATGCTTGTAATCTTAAACAGGGTCAAGAGCGACCGGTTCCCGGACAGCATAGAGGGCGTGATCTTCGAGGACACAGCGTTCTCCTCGATCGACAACGGACGATACGACATGGTAGAGCCGGACGACGACTGCAGGGAAGCCCTGAAACTGATCACAGACGGTCACTGGGACGGAAGCTGTGGAGCTACATACTACGACCTGACAGAAGGCCAGTGGCACCAGTCGCACTTTAAAAAGCTGTTCACACACGGAGCACACACATTCTACATCGAGAAAGAGTGATGGAGCATGAAGAAAGAAATCAAAATGGAAGTCAAGCTGACGGATGGATATGAGAAACGCTTCACCGAGGCGTGTCTGAAAAGGATCCGGAACAGAAAGAAGGTAAGCGAAATTGAAAATGGCAATGAAGGACGGACAGATCATGTTGATCGAAGTGGACAACACGCAGATGGCGATCATAAAGTCCTGGAACGCAATGAGGTACGACAAACGGCGGAACATGATGGTCGGAGATGTCAGCAAAGAGCTGCTGGATAAGCTGGCCAGTATCGTGCGTCTGCCTTCCGGTATCGAAGCATACCGGTTAAAACTGGATGAGACGCAGCGAGCAGTTGACAAAATGCGTACCATTAAGGACCCGAAGCCCCTGGTCAAATATCCGGTGCAGGGAAGCCTCTACGAGCACCAGGTGAGAGCGGCTAACATGGCGCTTTTGACATTCGGGATCATTGACCCCAAGGAGGTATTGGACGATGGACTACCAAAAGCTGATTGACCGCTTAAAGAGTATGCAGATCGACATCAAGGATGCGCCTGCCGTAGCCGAGGCGATCGACATCATATCGGACTACGAAAAGGCGACAGCGCAGACCTCTGAAATGATCGCACGGTACGAGAAAGCGGAGATGGCGGTCAGGCGCCAGGCTGGACTGTACACCTGTCCTATGTGCGGCAAGAGAGCCATACCGGGGCACACGCACTGTCACTGGTGCGGAAAGAAGATGATGTGGGACAGGGACGCATACGCGGACAGGGGCTACCCGCATCTGAAAGACAAAGGAGGGAAGTGCCGGAATGAAAAAGGTAAAAGACGAGCCGAACGGGAATAAGAGCTGGAGCAGTCAGGACATAGCGTACCTGCAGGATCAATGGGGTCAGACGTCGATCAAAAGGATGGCAAAGGTACTCGGAAGGTCAGAAGGCGCGGTGACACTGAAAGCGTCGCGGCTTGGTCTCGGAGCGCACCTGGCAGGAGATTCAAGGATCTCCCTGAACCAGCTCCTGTACGCTATTTATGGCAGCACAAACGGTCAAGCCCACATCAGAAGCAGGCTGATACAGAACGGACTGCCAGTCAAGTGGCACACTGTGCGGAAGAACCGGTTCCGCGTGATCGACATTGAAGACTTCTGGAAATGGGCTGAAAAGAATAAGAGCCTCCTGGATTTCTCCAGACTTGAAAAATACAGTCTTGGTGCCGAGCCGGACTGGGTGGACATAAAGCGGAAAGCCGATTTTGACAAGACGCAGAGGCAGGGAAGACACAATACCGCATGGACAAGCGCGGAAGACGCAAGGCTTAGACGTATGCTGGACAAAGGCATATATACCTACACTGATCTGGCAAAAGAGCTCCGGCATTCAGAGGGCGCAGTCAAGCGCAGGATCAAAGATCTTGGTATTCAGATCCGCCCGGTAAAAAATAAGCCCAAAGCATGGACAAATGATGAGGTCGAGACGCTCTGCCGGATGGTAGACCAGGGATACGACTATTCACAGATCGCGGACGTACTGAGACGGTCAGCACTGGCCACCCGAGGGAAATATGAACGCCTTCAGAACCCTGAATACAACAGAAGGTACAATCGTGGCCAGAATGCCACTTACGAGTACCAGGGCATACGGAGCATCAGCGGAGAAAAGATCCTGGAAGACATGAAACTGATGAAAGACGTCAAGTTCCAGGAGCTGGAACGGGTGGCGAATTAAAGGAGGGAAGCGTGATGCAATACACATGTAAGCAATGCGGCAAGACGTTCGACGATAAACCGAGCGCCAAGAGAGTGTATTGCTCTAAAGAGTGTCACGACATAGCGCAGAGCCAGAAAGTAAATGTCACATGCTACACCTGCGGAAAGATGTTCCAGGTTCCGCCCTCATCAGGCAGATGGGAAAAGCATTTCTGCGACGATGCATGCAGGAGACAATGGCTTTCAGAATGCCGGACAAAAGAGCTTAATGTGCCCGGTCACAGCAAAGGACACAAGGCTCCGCACCTCACAGAGCTAAATAAAAAGAGGAATCCAATGCTTGCGATTGAGCCTGATGCAGCAAAGCGTGGCACATACGCAGCAAAGCAGCACAGAAGAGTGATGGAAAAGATCATAGGCAGAAAGCTCGAGCCAGATGAAGACGTTCATCACATAAACGGCATCCGGGATGACAACAGACCGGAAAATTTAACAGTAATGAATCACAAAGACCATCTGAGGCTTCACTGGCAGATGGCAAAAGAAAGGGGCGTGATCTAAATGACAAAAGAAGACAAGGAAAACATTCACAAAGGTTTCGGGCTTCTTTTCGAGTAGACCAGAAATGGGATGCGGGAAGACAAGGACTGCAATCGCAATCGCAGGAGCCTTGTACCAGAAAAAAGTGATCCAGCGCGTCTTGGTAGTTGCGCCGACATCGGTAGTGTCGGTCTGGCCGAAAGAGATCGCTGAGGTAGCAGATTTCAAAGCGACCTGCAAGTCGCTGCTCGGCACCAAGACGCAGAGGATCCGGATGATTGATGACCTGCTGGCTTTTCCGTTTGATGCGTTAAAAGTCGCGGTCATCAACTACGAATCGACCTGGAGAGATGGAATCATCGAAAAACTCCAGGCATACGATCCTGGTTTGATTATATGTGATGAGAGCCAGAGAATCAAGACGCACGACGCCGAGCAGAGCAAGGCGCTGCACGCACTCGGGGACAAGGCAAGATATAAGCTGATCCTCTCCGGTACACCGGTGCAGAATGACGCCATTGATATATGGAGCCAGTACCGGTTCTTAGACAGCTCGATCTTCGGAAAGAACTTCTGGCAGTTCAGAAACCGTTACGCGATCATGGGCGGCTTTAACCGCAAGCAGATCGTCGGATATAAGGATCTGGACGGACTGATCAAAAAAGAGCACTCTATCGCGTTCAGGATCACGAAAGAGGAAGCTATCGACCTGCCGGAGCAGACCTTTATCAAGCGCAAGGTGCAGCTCGGCAAAAAGGAGAAAGAGCTCTACACGCAGATCAAACGGAGCAGCTACGCAGAGCTGGCGAACGGAGACAAGATCACTGCAACAACCGTTCTGACAAGGCTTTTAAGGCTTCAACAGCTCGCAGGAGGCTTTCTTGTCACGGACGACAGTGATAAGCCGGAGCTGGTCAATACGGCCAAATTAGACGCCTTAAAGGACATCGTTGAGGATTATGTACTCGGCGGAGGAAAGAAGCTGGTGATCTTCGCACGCTTCATCCCGGAGGTGGCCGCCATCATGAGCACGCTCACAAAGTTGTTCCAGAAGACCGGAAAAAAGCATGTGGCTATCTATGGCGCGATCAAAAAGGAGGAGCGCGGATGCATCATTAAACAGTTTCAGGAGGACCCGGACACAATGGTGATCGTCGGACAGATCGACACGCTCGGTGTCGGAGTAACACTGACCGCCGCGGACACCTGCGTATACTACTCAAAAAACTTCAACTACGCAACATATGAGCAGAGCCTTGCCCGTATCCACAGGATCGGGCAGAAAAACAGATGCACTTATATTGATCTGGAAACCGAGGGCACTGTGGACGAACTGATCGGAAAAGCGCTGGCCAAAAAAGAAGATATGGCCAAGACAGTCGTGGACGACTGGCGCGCGTACTTTGAATAGGAGAAAAAAACATGAAATTAAATGATGTACACGAAAAACCCTTAAACGAGATTATCAAAGAGCTGGAGCTCACATCAATGCATGTGGACACGGACGAGGAAAACGGGGAGTTGAAAGCGCTCAGGCTCACGTATAAGCCTAAAGTTCAGGCCGAGGATTTAAAAAAATCCACCAGGTCACCATTTTTTTAAAGGAGGGGGAGAAAAAACCATGAACCTTGTAAAAAAAATCATCAAAATTATAAAGCAAAAAGACGAGGCAGAAGCCAGCGCGGCCAAAGCCGAGGAGAAAAAGAAAGAGCAGGAAAGTGTGGATGAGACACTCGGAAAGCTCAGATACGACGTGGACGAGGCTGTGAAGGGCATTCAGGACGCACTGGCCAGCTATGGAAACGCGATACGCAGCGCGCTTCAGGACGCAGAAAACAGAGTCAAGGGACCAGCGAACAACTGGAAGCGCATGCATGGCATTCCCATGCGGCGTAAAAAGCCCGGACAGCGCGGGAGACGATAAATGGGCGGGAGAAGATGGACACAGGCGGACATATGCCGCCTGGAGGATCTGACAGCAAAATATCCGCTCGCAGTGGTCGCGAAAAAAATGAGCCGTTCAGAATGCGCGGTGGTCGCGAAAAGGCAGAGGCTCGGCATCGGAGGTCTCAGGGAAAGCACGGATATGCTGACAAGGAACACTCTGTCCAAGATACTCGGGATCGAAAACCGGACGCTCCGGAACTGGGAGGACAACGGGCTGAAAAGCGTCCGTAAAGGGCAATACGTGATGTACCGGCATCAGGACATCCTCAGATACATGGAGGAGCATCCGGGAGACTGGAACGCCGCCAGAGTGACCGACGACACGTTGTTCATGAGTTACCCGTGGTTCAGGGAAAAGCGGAAATCTGACAAGCTGCGGAATTACAACTGGACACAGACAGAGGTCAGTCAAATGAAGATGCTGAGACATCAGGGATTTACGATCCGGGAGATCGCGAAAAAAATGGGACGCTCTGAATCAAGCATTAAATACAAGCTGTACTACAATAGGCAGGCATCCAAGCCTGAAGAACAATCTGAATGGCCAAAAGCCAACAGTTAAACATATATCACATAAAAAAACAGGAGGAAACAGAATGAAACTGACAGAAATGCTCGGCCAGTACGAGGAACTTCTTGACAGGAAGGATCAGCTGGCCAAAGACACGAAGGACAACAACGCAGCCATCGATAAGTTAAAGCAGGAGATCGCTGACATGATGATCGATGAGGATATTCCGTCCCAGGGATATGGAGACTACGTTTACAGCCTTCAGGAGAAAGTGAAGTACTCAAAGCGCGGCGAAGCCACCCTGCAGGAGAAGGGACTGGATTTCTTCGATGTTCTCCGCGAGCAGGGGCTCGGAGACATCATCAAAGAAACAGTCAATGCGAATACGCTTCAGAGTACCATGAGCGCGATCGCAAACGAGAATGACGGCGAGCTGCCGCCTGAGCTTGATGAGATCGTAAGCAGCTACGAGACGACAGACATCGCTCGCAGAAAAACTACAAACAAAGTACTGAAGAAAAAGAAAGGGGAATAACTAATGATGGAACAGATGGAATTTGATTGCAGACTTGAATCGGAAAGAGAGCTTCAGGAGAACGTGAATATCGCTCTGGAGTTCGCGTGCAGACAGGTACGCACCGAGAGCACAACTAAGGTCCAGAACCGCCATGATGGCTACGGTATCGCGTCTGAGTACTATGCCACCATGAAGGGCAGCCAGAAAAAGGTGGATGAGAGCATGAAGGACTTCCTGCGCATCCTCCCGTCAGACGACAGCAAAGCGATCGAGGCGGCAAGCAGTCTGAAAAACGCGGCCACACAGCTTGTACTTGACGCGACGAAGCTCGCGGCGCAGGCGGACAGAATTATGAACGACGTCTACGAGAACCAGAAAGAGATGTCCACCCCGATCGAGGACTATCTGGAAGACTGTGAGGACGATTTCGAGGACGCTGAAGCACCGGAAACGGAAGACGATGAATCAGAAAATGAAGATCAGGAGGATGAAGAATAATGGCTACAACAGAACTTGCAACAATGGAAGACTTTAAGCTCATAACCGGAATGGACGCGATGGACGAGGAGCTCAGAGCAGAGCTTGAAGACGAGCTCGAAGATCTGGACGACGATGGAACCATCGACGCCAAGCACATCAAGATCCCGTCAGGCGGCGGCAAGGCGTTCGAGGTAGAGACAGACAACCCGGACGACCCGGAGGTCAAGAAAGAGGTCACAGGCGTTATCCTTTTTACGCACCGTATGAACGCATACTGGTCTCGTAAGTTCGGAGAGGCAGGAGACGACGGGGACACCAATAAAAGCCCGGATTGCAGCTCTATGAACGGCAAGCAGGGTATCAACCGCGAGACAGGCGTGGTCACGACCTGTGACAGCTGCCCATACAATCAGTTCGGATCCGACGGAAAAGGCAAGGCCTGCAAGAATATGCGCCGCCTCTATGTCATGATGGACGGCAGACCGGACATCTATCTGCTGACGGTACCTCCGACCTCGATTCGCGACATTAACAAGACCTTAAAAAAGATCATGGGTCAGCAGCACATCCCATACAGCAGAATGATCGTAACATTCAAGCTGGCGGTCACTGAGAATGCAGACGGGATCAAGTACAGCAAGGTCACCATGGAAAAAGCCGGACTGCTCCCGGAGAGCCTCTATAAAAAGGCTTCTGAGCTCAGAAAAGCCATGAAAGAGAGCTACGAGAGCGTAGGGATCACCTCTGAGGACTACGAAGAGGCGAATCCCACAAGCGGCGTGACGACGGATAGGGACGGCTTTATGCAGGCAGGAGACATCCAGCCGGGTGAGCTCCCGTTTGACTAAAGCACATAATAGCAGGGCGGCGGACAACCGTCCTGCGGAATTGGAGGAATGAGCAATGGCAATGGTTAAGACCTTAGAAGAATTCATCAGAAACGGAAGAAGACCGGAATATCTGAAAAATGGGGATGTTATCACAGAAGCGCTTGCAACAGACATCATAGGCATGAATGTTTTAAACGGATACCTTGAGGGAAAAATGGGCTTTCATCGATCCAGCACCACGGCAGACATCATCGCTGATAAGCGGCTGTATCAGACGGTCTATCGCGACAACGTAAATATGCCATGGGTATATATCGGACTGTGTACAGCGGACGGAACCAAGAACCTCTCACCGATCCACGCCAAGAAGATCTATGTGTGCAGTAAATACAGAGCGAAAAACGAAACAGAGCTCCAGCAGCATATTCAGGATGCGGCAGAGGTGTGCAGAATGATCCACGACGAGGGGAATATCCCGATCGCACCGCATCTTTACTGGCCGAGATTTTTAAATGATTCCGATCCGGAAGACCGTGAGTATGGTCTCATGGTGGGACTGGATGCCTTGAAAGAATGCGACGAAATGGTCGTAGCTGTCCGGTCAAAAGAGCCTGAGGAAGAACGGATCAGTGAAGGAATGCGGGCAGAAATCAGCACGGCGGTAAGCAGAGGAATAATGCCTGTGACGATATATATGGACACGAAAGAAGAGAGGTAGCACATGAACACGGCAGAAGTCGATCTCGACCGACTGGTCGATTATGAAAGAGAATACAGAAGCGTCGTCAAGAGGGCGCAGGTCACCGGAGATCATTTAATAGGACTCTGCCCTTTCCATGACGATTCCAAGAACAGCTTTTCTGTGGATTTAAAGACGGGTCAGTGGCACTGCTTCGCGGAAGATATCGGCGGCAATTATGTGGATTTCGTGGCCAAGCATTATGGCATATCGACTAAGGACGCGTATAAGCGCATCATGGAGGACTATCATGTAGATATGCCGGAAAAAGAGAACAAGGCGCCGAGACGGAGCTACACAATGGAGCAGTATTCCTTCGAGAAGAAACTTCCGGTAGAATTTCTCCGCGACACCTGTCACGTCAGCAATGACAAAGAGCGGAAAGACCGCACCGCGTACATGAAAATACCGTACCTGAAAGAGGATGGTACTGAAGCCACTTACCGTAAAAGGTTCGCGGCGAAGGAATTCCGGTGGCGGTACGGGAGCAGCGGGAAAATATGTCTCTATGGCGAGTGGAGGCTCCCAGAGATCAGACAGGCCGGATATGCGTGTCTGGTGGAAGGAGAATCCGACAGTCAGAGCATGTGGTACATGGGCGTCAGCACACTCGGCGTCCCTGGGGCGTCAATGTTTAAGCCGGAAATGTGCAATCAGCTTCAGGACTTAAAGCTCTACATTCACCAGGAGCCGGATCAGGGCGGCGAGACGTTCCTGCGCAAGGTCGTCCAAGGGCTCAGAGACGGCGGATTCATCGGTGAGGTATGTAAATTTAGCTGCAGCACTATCGGAGGTATCAAGGATCCAAGTGATCTGTACATCAAATTCGGAAAAGAGGAGGGCGCCAAAAAGATCCAGACGCTCTTAAAAAATGCCACTCCAATAGATCTGTCAGAGGCGGATGTGATCCCGGAATCCATAGAGGGCGCACCGGTCAACCTCAGACAGCCGGAAGGATGGGTCTACTCAGACCGCGGCATCAGCCACATAGACGAGAAAACATACGGACCGGTACTGGTATGCAGGACACCGATCATACTGACGCAGAGGCTCCGCAGTCTGGACACCGGCGAGGAGAAGATAGAGATCGCGTTTAAAAGGGACGACGAGTGGCATCGGGCAATATATCCGCGGTCAACCATATTCACGGCAAGAGGCATCACAGCGCTTGCAGACCTCGGATGCACGATCACATCTGAAAACGCAAAGCAGGTCGTCCGGTTTTTATCGGCTCTGGAGGCGGAAAATATCGACATCATCACAAAAGCAGACGCAACGTCCAGCTTCGGATGGCAGCCAGGAAAGCGATTCATCCCAGGACACGACAAAGACATCGTTCTGGATATTGATCCATCGCAAAAGGGAATGACCGCGGCATATTGCCAGACCGGATCCTTCGATAAATGGAAAGATACTATGCAGCCACACCGTGAACGTGATAAGTTCCGGTTTATCCTAGCTGCAGCGTTCGCAGCTCCACTGCTACGGATCATTAAACAAAGAATATTTTTCGTTTACAACTGGGGCTCAAGTAAGGGCGGAAAGACGGCAGGCTTAAAAGCAGCACTGTCCGCCTGGGGAGACCCGGAACGGCTTATGGTAAGCTTTAATGCAACACAGGTCGGTCTGGAGAGAACCGCTGCGTTCTACTGCGACCTGCCGCTCGGCATCGATGAGAGGCAGCTGGCCGGAAAAAATCAGGAAGGACTGGAGAAGACAATCTATATGATTGCATCCGGTACCGGAAAGATCAGAGGCGCAAAGGGCGGCGGTCTTCAGACGATGAGACAGTGGAGAACCGTCGCCCTGGCAACTGGAGAAGAACCACTTTCCACGGATACATCGCAGACCGGTGTCAGCACTCGTGTGCTGGAGATCTATGGCGGACCATTTGAGACGGAAGAACAGGCCAGCCTCATGCACCAGGAATCAACGCAGAACTTCGGATGGGCGGGGCCAGAATTCATCGAACACGTCTTGAAGATTTCAGAGACAAGCATATGCGACAAATACGATGAGATGCTGCACTATGTAATGAGCATAGCAAAAGGAAAGAGCGGAAGCCATGTGGCAGGGATCAGCGCGGTCGCCCTGGCCGACGCCATGATAGATACCTGGTTCTTTCATAATCAGGAAGAAACGGATTTAAAAAAGGAAGAAAGGGGAAACGATGAAAAACAGATAACAATTAACCAGGAGTCCTGGGACAGAGCAAAGAAGATGGCAGCGTCCATCCTTCAGGAGCAGATCGCAGCGGCATCCGGAGACGTAAACGAAAACGCCGTGCAATTCATAACGGACTGGGTCATTTCCAACAAGGCATACTTTGGAGAGAAAGCCATCGGAACGTGCCTCGGCACCATGAGCGAATCCGGAAACGTGGCGTATATATTCCCATCGACGCTGAACCAGGCACTGACCAAAGCAGGATACAGTCCAAGGAAGACACTCAAATACATGGCAGACAATGGACTGATCGCAACAGCAAACGAAGGATCCGACACAAAACAACGCTACTCAGTGAAGCGACGGTTCGATGGAAGAAGCTGCAGGTTTGTAGAATTCAAGATCGGACAGTTTAGCGAGAAGGACGACGACATCGAATCCGAAGCTGATAAATACGAGCAGGAATCATTAGATTCAGATGAATTCATGAGCGTATCGAAAGACATGGAAGAAGAATTACCTTTCAAATAGCAGGTGCAAAAAATACCTGAAAAATGTTCCCACTCAAAAAAGTGGGAACGCGAGTGGGAACGCAAGTGGGAACGCAAGAAATCCAGCAACCATGCGGGTTTTAATAGGTATGTTCCCACTGTTCCCACTAATTCCCACTTATATATTGTTTCGTGGAGAATTTTGCACATGATGCACGATTTTCTGCATCGCATGTAAAATTCTATAAAAAAACAGTGTGTATTTAAAATTAGTGGGAACAGTGGGAACATCCAGCGCAACCCGCATAAAATAAAGGTTTGTCGCGTTCCCACTCGCAAAACGCAGAAGTGGGAACAGATTGGAGTGGGAACAGTGGATTTTGATAAAAAAAAATTATCCGAAAACCTCGGAACCCTGCGTAAAAACAGGGAAAACGTGCCATTGCACCTCTTAAAAACGACCTATAAAAAGCCCTATGCAAAATTAAAAAAGGAAATCCGTGCAGAATTTGAAAATTTTTGCAAAAAGCTGATCGGGTTCGAAATTTTGTATACAAGCTCAGATCTGGCCGAAAACGAGCTAAAAAAAATGTATGATCGCATCCAAAAAATTATAAACGAGGAGCAGACAGCCGGACATTTGAAAGAGATATCCGCGGCCATATTTAAAAACATCGATCTGGAGGAGGCAGGGAATCTGGTATGCGGGTATCTGTGCATCCGGATCCGAAAAGAGGTATACGCTCCATACTGGCTAAGGCACATACATAAGGCATCAGATGGGACGATCACCAATGATCTGATCCCTGGCATGGTCTGGAAGCCTGAGTGCCGGATGTGGATCAACGAAAAGGAACTGAAAGCTACTGAGGCACTGCCTCCTACGCAGAAAGAAATAGATGCGGAATGCGAGGACTACATGGAACATTTTAAAAAATACTTGAAGGAGGTAAAGGGAAATGAGCCACGCAGGGACAAACCCGGAAGGGTATCCGGATCCAACAGCAAATAAGGCAGTCGGAAATGTGATGAGGGAGCAGCGGGAAGACGCGAGGGCAAACAGACACGCACGAGAATATGATATCCGGGCGGTCATGAAAGCGATCCGTGCAATCGCAGGAGCATACGGCCTGACAATCGAGAGCCGGATCATATTCAGAGATAAAGAAACGGAGGAAGAGTTTAAATGAGCGACAACAAAAAAAGATTTATTGATCTGTTAAAAAGCACAAAGAGGGAGGGAATCGACAAGTTGATCGACTTCCTGGAAAAGACCGACTTCTTCACAGCGCCGGCCTCTACCAGATTCCACTCAAGTTACGAGGGTGGACTGCTGCAGCATTCGCTGAATGTGTACGACTGTCTGCTGGATCTGGCACTGGCATCAGATGCCAATCCGGAAAAGGATCTGGATTTCTTCGCGGCAGGAATGAAGATCGACACGGTACCGAAGGAATCCATCATCATCGTGGCGTTGCTCCACGATCTCTGTAAGACCAACTTCTACGCCACTGAGATGCGCTGGCGGAAGGATAAGAACCAGAAGTGGGAACAGTATCCGGTATACGCGGTCAATGACCGGAATCCATACGGTCATGGTGAGAAATCGGTCATGATGGCGTCGGAGTTTATCCACCTGACTATGCCGGAGAGATACGCGATCAGATGGCATATGGGAATGAGCGACACAAACATGATCCAGACATTCTGCCAGGCGGCGGAAAAGTACCCGCTGGTGCTGTTTACGCACATGGCGGATCAGATGGCGACTAACTCTACCTGGAAACGAATACCGGAAACAAGGAAGATGTGTACCGTGGATCAGAGGCAACGCAGGACGATGACGGATCCGAATTCGAGGAAGCGGAGTCGATCTAATACGGAAGAAAGAGAGGAAAGAGACGTGCTGGAGCGATATGAGAAAGACTTTGATGAGGAAGCATTCATAAGATCATTCATGGAAAAGAAGCAGATCACGACTAAGAAGCAGGCACTGGCAGAGCTTCGGAAGTTGATCAAAAAGGAAGGGTACTACCAGACAAAGATCAAGGATGCGCTGAAAAAGAAATACCCGGATGCATTTATTCGGAAGATTGCGCAAGGCGCATTCAGTGAGGCAGGGACTCCGGACATCATGATGATCAAGGACGGTCACTACTTCGGATTCGAGGTCAAGCGCCCGGTCGTTGGTATCCGGTCAAAAGTGCAGGAAGAGACAGTGCGTCAGATCAGGGCGGCGGGTGGTACCGCTGAATTCGTGATCTGGCCAGAACAGGCAATAGCGGAGGTAGAAAAGTATGATTTACAAAGTAGAATATGAGGGAATCGCTTATGTGGAAGCAGAAAGCGAAGATGAAGCAAAAGAAAAATGGGAAGATGAAGACTTTATATCAGATTCATGCAATGCAGTCGATGTGACTGCATCATCAGGCATGGATATGATGGAAGACATGATGAGCGAATAGAAACAGGAGGATAAGAAAAATGAATTGGACAGCTGTAATTGTTACGATCATTATTTGTGCGACATTAGTGATCCTTTCCGGTAGGGGGGGGCACGAAAAAATGAGTGGTGCAGAACAACAGAAGGCGTGGACAAACGACATCCCGGTGTACTGCGCGCATGACAAAATAGAAAAAATTGAGGATGTGCATCCGAATCCAAAGAATCCAAACAAGCACCCGCCGGAGCAGATCCGGCTCTTAGCTGCCATCATTAAAAAGCAGGGATGGAGAGCACCGATCACGGTAAGCCTGCGAAGCGGCTACATTGTAAAAGGGCATGGAAGACTTCAGGCGGCGATCGAGGCGGGACTGACAGAGGTACCGGTAGACTACCAGAATTACGCTTCAGATGATGAGGAGCTGGCGGATTTAATCGCGGATAACAGATTGTCAGAGTTGTCGGAGATCGACAATCAGATGTTGACGGAGCTGTTCGCGGAAATCAAACTTGATCCGGATTTTGATATCAGCCTGACCGGATTCACGGAAGATGAATACGAAGAACTGCTGGGAGGTTTGTCTGAGGATTCCATGTTAATGGAAATCGCGGAAGATGAAATTCCAGAGCTTAACGAGGTGAGTGATCCGATCACATATCCCGGTGATGTGTGGGAGCTTGGCAGACATCGTCTGGTGTGTGGGGATTCGACAAAGCCGGAGACATATAAAAAATTGCTGCCGCATGGTGAAAAGGCAAGGCTTATCATTACGGATCCGCCATACAATGTGGACTATCATGGTACGGCAGGAAGCATCATGAACGACAACATGAGTGATAATGCGTTCTATCGGTTTTTATACGACGCATTCCGCTGCATGATAGATGCCTTAGAGCCTGGTGGCGCAGCTTATGTATTCCACGCGGACAGCGAGGGGCGGAACTTCAGAAACGCGTTCGAGGATGCCGGATTTTTAATGAAGCAGTGCCTTGTGTGGGTAAAAAACGCGCTTGTGCTCGGACGGCAGGACTATCAGTGGATCCATGAGCCATGCCTCTATGGATGGAAGGAAGGTGCGGCACATTACTTTGTGAACGACCGAAGCCAGACCACAGTATTTGATGAAGAACCGGTGGACTTTACGAAAATGAAAAAGGAAGAACTGCTGCGTTTTATCCATGACCATCTGGTAAAAGAGGATCTGCCGAAATCCGTAATATATGAGGATAAGCCTAAAAAGAACGATATTCATCCAACAATGAAACCGGTCAAGCTGCTGGCGAGGCTGATCGCAAACAGCAGCCGAAAAGGCTGGATCCTTTTAGATCCGTTTGCTGGCAGCGGAAGTACGCTGGTAGCCGCAGAGCTTACTGGCCGGACTGCAAGGGTAATCGAGATGGATCCGCGATACGCGGATGTGATCGTAAGGCGGTATGTAATGACCACCGGCAAGACAGACATCCGGTTAATTAGAAACGGAAAAGAAGTCGACAGAAGTGAATACCAGGTGTTATTGGAGCAGCCGGAAGAGTAGGAGGTAGACAGGCAAGTGGTAGACAAGGAATATCTCAGACGCCATGCGGAAAATAGAAAAGAATTGCAGGATGAGCTACAAAGATATGAATTGGATCATGGTCGCAGCTACTATGGCAAGTCACCTTCAGATATTGATGGAATGCCGCACGCTCAGGGCGGCATCAGCGACCGGACATTCAGCAATGCGCTCAAGCCGGAAGATATGGGTGCGTACATCAATGACCTTCAGACGACGATTCTGGAGGAGAAGCGAGAGATCGAGAATGCGCTCAGGCTCTTAAAAAAAGCATGCCAGAAGTCGGTGATACGGTATAAGTATTACAACTGCCTCGATTGGGATGACGTGGCATTCTACATGTACGGCGGCCGGCGCGATTACGTGGATCGGGAAGAGTATTACAAACAGAAAGCCCAAAAGGTGCATGGGGCGGCGCTGGCTAACATGATCAGACGGCAGGAAGAGGAAGGACTTTATTAAATAAACTGCCCGGTGTTGCAGTGCCGGGCAGAAAAATGGAGGGATAAGCAAATGAGTAACGCACTGAGGCGGAAGAAAAAGAAACTGGAGCCGTTCGGATATTCAAAGAGCGAGCTCCTCAACATGCAGAGATATGCAAAAGAAAAAGAGGATACGGAGCGACTCGTCCATGAGGCGTACTGGAATGTGCGGCTGGTCGCATATCAGCTGTTGCATGATGACTTTGGATACGGTCATAAGCGCATTATCCGCGTGGAGCAGAAGATAGACCGATATCTTGCATCTGCGGAGGGTGGAGAGCTGACGCAGGCAAAGATGCAATACTATCTGCGGACTGAATGGAACATTGATCCAATCGAGGAGGCAAATAAGATACCATTCAGACATTTGTTCGCATTGGTCGGAGAGGAGAAGCTGTCGCAGCAGACAGGCATGCTGATACTGGCATCTGTGCTCAATTACTTTTCTTTGCTTGGCGTATGCCTTAAAACGGTGATGAAGATGTCAGCGAACAATATCCGACGGCTGTATGATCGGATCCGGTATTATATGGACAGCATAGCAAAGGGATATGAGACGATGGTCGGAGTGGCAAGCGTCTTGTATCAGGAGTGCCAGTATTGTGATCCGCGGTTTGTCGGACAGTTTTATAAAATTTGAGCAGGAGGAAAAACATGAAAAAGGTATTTGAATTAGATGAAACGCTCGTATTGCATCACAAAATCGAGGTGGAAACGGATGATAATTCGTTTGATGAATTTTGTGATGAGGTCGCGGAACAGCTCGCAGACATTGATTCCGCTGAGAGCGGGAAAGATTATGTGCTTCGGCAATTTGAAGAAAGATTTGGGACGGAAAATGTGACATTTGTAGAGGACGGAAGCCCGGAAGCGTTTTATGAATCACTTTAGGAGGTACGGAAGTATGGATATGATCGAACGAATAAAAAGAAGAATCTCCCTGGCGTCAACGGAAGCCTGTGGGTATACTCCACTGACAAGGGTGATCTCATTATCAGAGGTAGAAGAGATCCTGAAGCAGGAAGCGGAAAACAAGATGAAGGAAAAGGAGAATGGTTATGACAAGTGAACAGGCGGCAACAAAAATAAAGGAAGTAGCGTGCGGTGAGGGCTGTAATCCTTCGATTTGTAACGACAGTTGTTTAAAAGGCAAAGAGGGATGCGCTTTCGCGCTTGCGATCCAGGCACTTGAGGAAGTTGAGAAATACCGCAAGATCGGTACGCCGGAAGAATGCCGGGAGAATGCGATCGTCGCAGACTATGTAAGCGAGCGATTCCCGGAAATTCTTGACACTTTAGAGTATGCGAGATATCGAATTGGTCTGAGTTTTAAGGAGCTGTTCGATGGATTCAAAGAAGATATCTTAGATCCTATTGCACAGGGGCTGAAAAAGCTTTTCGCAAATCCAAGGGAGGAGGACGACAATGGAAAAGCTGAATGAGAAACTGAAGCCATGCCCGTTCTGCGCGGGGAAAGCAATGTTTAAATTGATCTATGTCGACACGCAGTTTAACGTTGCAAATTTCAGATTTGCAATCATGTGCAGTAAATGTGGGATGGAGTATCGGAAAGAATATGAATGTAATACATGCTTAGGTAGTGATGGTGAGCTTTTCATGGGCAAGGACGAGAGAGCGCAGGCTATATCTGACTGGAACCGGAGACCGGGTCTTTGATATAAAAACAAGCCCTGATTCCGTGAGGATCGGGGCTTGTGGCTTAGTCTTTTTTATATTCGATAATATCTCCGGGCTGTGCGTCAAGGAGCATACATACGGTGTTTAGTACTTTCATGCCGATCATTTCTTCATGGCGTATGCTCTGCATGGCTTTTTCTCCCAGGAGCTTATCCTTTCTCAAACGTATCGGAGGATATCCTTTTTTATTCAGTTCGGTCAATACATCGATTTTATAAGTTATCATTGTGGTAAGCCTCCTTTCATTTTTGATATCAGAGGAGCGGCAAGTGCCCGCCCCTCTTTGATTATTCGCTGATCTCGTCTGCGAGCTTAAACAGCTTTCCGGTAGGCCTGTCAGCTACGTCTCCGGGTTGATAAAGGTTCGTGTGTATCTCGTGCTCATTTACCAGCGAAAGTGCAAAATCAGTGTAGATATTTCCCCGGTATTCCAAAGCTCTGGACCCATCCGTGAGCTCAACGACCTTGCATCCTTCAGTTAATACGATCGTTGTCTCATCCGGATCAGCTCTTCCTGCTTTTGGATTGAGATACACTCTGTTTTCTCCGTTTGTTGTGTAACATCTGTACGCCTTTGCTAACTGTTTCATATTCTTTTTCCTCCTTTAGATATTTGCTACTGCTTCCCATCCATCGATAGCTGCTGTTGTATCAAGATCCTTGATTGGTAATCTTTTGATCTGTCCCATCTCTTCATCTACTACATATCTGTATGTTTTTGTGTCAACAATTCTTTCTTTTTTTACTCTCTCGATAAAATCTTTTTTCATAACCGTCACCATTTAACCTTTCTTTGTTGTTGTTTGTTTTCCTTTGATGATTATATATTACACCCTTTCGGGTGGAATGTCAACACCCAAAAGGGTGTTTTTTGAAAAATAATCAAAAAAGTGGTAGCAAACGGTAGTAAATGGCAGTGATCGGCAGGGATTGGAATTGAAAAGAAGTCAAAACCTGTGCTACGATTACAATGCGAAAAAAAGAAAACAGAGTTGATTTATCAGAGACGCACGAGAAGGCGTCTCTTTTTTATACGCCAGAAAGAAGGTGGAGGGCATGGGCGGAACAATGCAGGTCGTCCTTACTAACTACAATGATCTGATGCGGCAGTTCAATTCAATCCGCACCGGATCAGAAAAGGCGGTCAGACGGACAATCAATGATTTCAAGAGCCGTGGCCCCGGCTGGATATCCCAAGAGATCGCCGCCGAATATAATATCAAGAAGAAAGATATTAACGAGGCCAAGAAGAGCGTGGGCAAGAATGGCAGCTCAATAAAGATATCAGGCACTAAAGTGGATGACATGGCTATCCTGTATCGGGGCAGACTGCTGACGCCAACTCACTTTGGAATGAAACCTACTACCCGTCCAACGGATGGAGCGTATGTGGTAAGCGCGCAGATCAAAAAGGCAGGGGGGCGGAAGCCTCTGGGAAACAGAGTGTATCTTGCCAGGGCAGGAG
>ERZ1034873.60-NODE-60-length-64692-cov-9.874917_pt1 | contig 64692 bp, 80 predicted proteins | sample MGYA00520689_ERZ1034873 | MGnify/ENA primary metagenome ERZ1034873 (study PRJEB33766, sample SAMN09781722) | gut metagenome | biome: gut microbiome | host: Homo sapiens | place: Madagascar | study: EMG produced TPA metagenomics assembly of the PRJNA485056 data set...
CCTTGTAGCCCGAATTGGATGCTGCACCCTTGTAGCCCGAATTGGATGCTACACCATAATCGCCCGAATTTTTCAATTCCTTTTCAATCTTAGAAAAACGGAACTCAACGCAAGCCTTTATAATCTTATCAATGCCCAACCTCGCTCCGATGGCTATTTTCTTTGCCGCGACTTTCGTGTCGTTTCTCCTTTCATTGCTCACTCCGTCAAGTTCGACTTCGTGAAATTCGGAATTTGCCGGGTCATAATACTCGAATATATCGAGAGGGTCTTCGCAGGCGTGGAAACCGCTTTCACAAAGTTTCACCTCTCCATCGTGTTCGTATGTCTTGCCCTCCTCAAACTGGAAGCCCCTGCAAGTCATATCTTTATTAAATCCCTTATATGCTTTCATATCTGTTTATTTTATCGTCCTGTACTCCCATAACCGCCTGTCCCTCTATCCGTCTCCGTGAGTTCCTCAACTTCCTCAAATTCTATCTCCGGATATGGGAGGATTATCATCTGACAAATGCGGTCGCCTGAATGATAACCGCCATCATTTTGCAGAAACTCGCGTGCATCCGTAATGATAAATTTAGCCGTTACCTCTCCACGGTAATGGCTGTCTATTACGCCCACGGAGTTGTGTAATACAAGCGGCTTATTCGCAATCGAACTTCTCGGGAAAATAAGTCCCGCATGCCCCTCTGGTATCTCGAAGGCAATACCTGTATGACATAGGAGTTCCTGCTTTGCCCAGTCTATTGAAGTCTCTGTACAATACAGGTCAAACCCCGCGTCCGTGGCGTGCGCCCTCTTCGGCATAATTGCATTTTCGCTTAATCTCTTAATTCTTACTTTCATTGTTGTTGTCCTTTCGTCTGTTAATCCATGCTATTAATTGCTCGCGGCTGTCACCGATGTTGCAGTGTGGGTCGTGTAGCGATACTGCACCCTTCTTGAGACGACCGCCGACCATGTCAGCCGGCTGGTCGATGAACTTGTTTTCCGCTACCATATCAGAAAGGCAGATCGTCCTCCTCGTCTGCAACCGAAACTGCCGCGTCCGGTATGCTTGCGGCTTGCATTTCCTGAACCTTCCTTTCAAGTGGCTTCATGTTGCCGAGGATGGGCAGGTTCCGTCTCTCCTCCTCCGAGAGTGCTTCGAACGCCTCCTTGTCGAGGTTGCCTTTGAGCATGTGGGTGTCTCCGAACTGTGACACCTCCTTTGTCTCGAACGCCGAGAGGTTGAAGTAGATGTTCTTCTCTCCCACGAAGATCTCGCGGTTCACGTCCGTCGGGATTACAACGCACCTGCGTGTCCTTCCGTCCTTGCCTTTGATGTTGACGAGACCAGCCTGGTTCAGCTTCTTCAAATTAATTCTGATTGAAAAGTTTGCCATGATGTTTATGATTTTTAAGTGTTTCTATTTAGAAGAGTGTCGTTTTTATCCTTTCCGTCGTGTCGAAGAGATTGCCGAATATCCCGGCGAGGCATGCCACGACTATGGAGTTTCCTGCCATCTTGTACTGCTGCGACTTGGATATCCCGGCATTCTGTATCTTGTCTATGTCGCTTTCTGATACATCCATCAGCCGGAAGCATTCCCTCGGTGTGAGCTTGCGTATCCTGAACCACTTTCGAGTCTCATCGTCCCACACCCAACCTTTACCCTTGGGTCTTTCTGTCTTTTCCATTTCCGTCTCAATTAAATAGTTGTCCTTTTCTACCGATGTGAGGGTATTTGATACGCCCCCCCCGATTTCAAGCGTCTGGCGGTAGTTTCCATCGCTCCGTTTCCTTTCCGAGGGGTTGTCGGGGTTGCGTCCCCTCGTCGCGCATATTCTATATGTCCTCATAGAGCAGGTTGTCCTTTTCAACTCCCGTGAGTGTGTTCGCTATGCCGTCGGGTCTCGGCGAGAGCATCCGGACTTCGTCCCTCCGCAGCGATATGCGCTTTCCTTCATAATCGCTCCGCACCGCCTTCCCGAACTCCGTCCTCTCGTATCTCAGTATCGCCCTCATATTCCTCTGCAATCAAAACAGCCATCGTGCCCCATCCACCACCAACATTAGTGTGGATGCACATCGTGTACGGCTTCAGTTCAGTCTTCGTTATGTTCCCCCGTTCGTCTCGCGTCCGGCTTATTCCGTATGCTTTCGTCAGTCTCATAAATAAAGTAGTTGTTGCTCGGCATTGTCCTTACGACAAGTGTAGGATGTACCCCCCCCATACACAATCGTTGTAAAGGTCAATGACATCGTTGTTATTCATTTTGTGTTTCGTCAGAAACTTCTGTAGTCTCGTCATCGTAAATCTCCATTATTCCTGTTGCTCCCAATGCATCCGTGCGGATTAGATTTGCTAAACTTACTTTCTGGTAATTTGCCTTTATCGTTCTTACCATCCCCCCCCGTATGGATTTAATATGACTATTCCCATATCCTTATCGTATTATCAGTTGGTGCGAGATCTGCGTTTGCCCTCAGGCAGTTACTTATCAAATTTCCCCCCCCGACTAATATCTTTTGGCGTTCACATAAAGCCGGTTCCCTTTTCTTCGTGCCTCTTGTTGTGCATCTTGAATCCCTCAATCGTCTTCTCTGTGAGATAGTATTCATCGTTCACATTCTGCTCAAGCAGGTCTTCCAGATGTGTGGTGAGTGGCATTGTTTCCGGAAATCGGAAATTGGTCTCATCGAGGCAGCTCACCATGAAGATGCGCTCGCGGTTCTGCGGTATGCCGTAGTCCTTTGCGTTGAGCACCTTGCAGAAATTATCGTAGCCTTGCTCGGCAAGCCACTGCTCCCACTTGCGGAAGTCGCGAATGAACTTCTCCGATACGAGCCCCTTGACATTCTCCTGCAAAAGGTATTTGGGTCGCTTGGCGAGGATTGCCTTCTTGCATTCCCAAAGCAGGGAACTTCTTGTTCCGGAACCTTCTTGCCCGCCCTTTTGGAGTCCGGCCGCGCTGAAATCCTGACATGGCGAACTGTAGGTGAAGAGGTCGAAGTCTGGCACTTGCTGCCAATCCACCCGAGTTATGTCCCCGAGGTTGCGGTCAGCCCACTGCGGATATACGGCGTTGTGCGCGGCTATGGCGTGCTTGTCAATCTCGCTCCATGCCACGAGCTCGTATGGGATGCCGATGCGGTCGAGTGCCATGCACTGTGAGTCATAGCCGCTGAAAGTTGTGCAGACGCGCAGTGGTCTTTCCTTTGTGTATTCGAATTTCATGATTTCAAGTGTGTTAGAATATCGGTGTTATCTCGATTGCCTCCATTTCTCCGACGGCAATCTGCCGTGCCTTGGCGATGTTTAGAGACCCCTTGTCGAAGACGATCGTGACTGTTAGCAGGTTCTCGTTCGCATCGTATAGTAGTCCCCTTGTATTATTGTGGAGCGCAAGCCAGTTGAACTGGTGCAGTGTGCTGATGCTCCTGAAACGGAAGCATATCGTCTCGAAGTAGGGGAGGGGCTTTCCGAGAATCTTCTCATATTGTGCCTTTAGTTGCTTTTCTTTGTTTGCCATTTCTCTGCTCCTTGTTGATTATCAGCCGTATCTGCCTTGTTCTGTTCTGAATCATTGACCTCTTTTTCGAGATGTCGGCCGTCAGGTCGTCAATCTCGCGGCAAAGGGTCACAAGTCGCCGCATCTGTTTCTCGTTCATGTCATCATTCCGTTGTGAAGTGATACTGTAGCCGGGTGCATCCGGAAGACTGTATAAACGGCCATATTACCGGTTTAAGCGTGTCGAGGTTTCTCTCGATGAACTCGTAGAGCCTTTTCGGAAGCCATAGTTCGAACGCCGCTCCTTTCGTTGCCTTGCATCTGATTCCATCGGACAGCATATCTCCGGCAATCTCTGGCGGTGCACCGTTTCTTGCTGCGATGTCGTATGCCTCTCGCCACATCGTAAGGAAATCCCCGCTGAACCTGCCTGGCGGAATGGCCTTGCCGCTTGCGTCCTTCTGCGACCACAGCTCAAGGCAGCTTGCTCTTTCTTTCTCTGTCATCCTGTCCCAGTCGCGTCCTCCGGTGCGGTTGAACGCGAGGAACTTGCGGACTTCGCATTCTGGGGCCTCATAGTTCCCAAAGAAAAACCTCTCAAGGAGAAATCTTTCTTGTTGTTTTTCTTCAGGAAGCCCCTGCAAGGGGGTTGGGGAAGAAGAAAAAGAATTCTTTTCTTTTTCTACACTATCACTATCATATTCACTATCACAATCACTATCATTATCACGGCGTGAATATGTGTGTTTTTCGTCTTGTTGAACAAAATGAACATTTGTTCGTTTTGTTCGTTTCTGCGAACACGAATTTTTTTTGTTCAACAAATCGAACACTTGTTCATTTTGTTCGTTCGTTGCGACCTTCTGTGTGCCTCTCCTCTGCTCCCCGCTTCGTCTTCCGGCCTCAGCCCTGCGCGAGACAGTCTCCGTGTACTTCTGGCTGTCCCTGTCCATGTCTGACTTGATGAACCCAAACACGGCCTTGGCAATCGTTCCCATTTCCGGAACCTCTCCCGTTGCCGCATAAATCGGAATAGCCCTGCACACCTCGCGCTGAATCTCTTCGTCGAGTCCCGACATCGCTTCCATCCACGAGAGCCTGAATATGAATGTATCTTTGCTCATCTAAATGAAGTAGTTTACCTTGTTCAACTCTATCTCAACTTCCCTCAGAAACTCCTCCTCGTTCGGGGATGGGATGTAGATTCCTGCCTCCTGCGAACTCCAGTTCCTGAACCTCTCTATCGCGGTGGTCATCTCCCCGGTCGTGAGTTCCCTGCTTGAACGCAGGACTTCCGCCTTTCCGAGTTTTCCGTCCCTCTCCTCTATGAAGAGCTCCGGATTGACGAGCCTCTTGAAGTATTCCTGCTTGACAAAATCCCTCGTATAGCCTGTTTCCATCGCGAAGAATCCGAGTATCAAGTGCAGGTAGGCGTTCTGTGCAAGCGTGCGGTTCTTCCTTTCGGTGAGTTCCACCGTCGCCTCGCCCGACTTTGCAAGCTGCGCCGCCCTGCGCTCGAATCGGCTTTTGTCAAGAGGTTTCCTGAGATCGTAGAGCATATTCCTATCTCATGTTCAGTGACTGGTTCTCGACCCACTGGCACCCGTCCGGAAGATTGTCCGGCGCAAATTCGGCCTTCAACGCGGTCTTGTCGATTTTTGCACTCACCTTGACGAATCCAGGAAGGTTCATCCCGGCTATAAGTTCGCCGACATTCAGGTCTCCGAGCATCTTTTCCTCATCCACGTCAAGAGCCTTCGTGTTCCTTACGGAGAACTTCACCTCGTCACCTTCGAACTTGTCCCAGCCGAACAGACCCATGCTGTAGAGTATGTGCTCCTTGAGTTTTGCCGCCGCCTTTTCGGCACGCCTGGCCTTCTCCGTCATCCTTGCCGCCTCGTCCTTGCAGTTCTGTGCGTGGTACTGGAGTTCGCGGATGATGCGGAAGTATCCGTCCGCCTTCCTTCTCAGCGACTCCTCGTTGTCGCTGAGTGCGTCCTCAAGTTCCGGAGTGAGTTCCCCGCCGTTCTCGTAGAGAGCGTCCTCAATCTGCCTTTCCTCGTTTCCGAGGTCAAATAGTGTCATCTTCTTTCCCATTTTCTGATTTTTTTGTATTCCTCCACCGTTTCCGGGAGGTTGTTGTTTCACTTATAGTTGTTGATTATCTCCTGCTGTTCGGGAGTGAGGATGTAGGTGTCTTCCACCTGCTTTATTATCGGGTCTCCCTGCTCAATCCTCTGGCAGGCCTTTAGGAATTGGGTATTGCTCATCGGTTTCTTGACGCGCTGCTGCGGCTGTGTCTGCTTCGTGGGCTCGCACATCCCGATTGCCTCCTCCCTTTGCAGCGAATCGATATCGTCCTTGTCCGTTGCGATGTGGAACGCCTTCAGCAGATAATAACGTTCACCGTAGGTCAGTGCGGAGCCGAGTCCCTTGTCCCAGTCGTTCATCCCGTTTGCCGCGAAGCGTGCCGTGAAGCTGCTGCCGTCCTCCGTGTCGACCCACGTGAACAGAAGGTCGAGTTCCGTGAACATCTCCGTCTTTGTCCCGTACTTCGTGCTGTAAGTCATCGGAGTGTTCCTGATACCCACAATCTCCGGGAGGCAGAGAAGTCCCACCTCGTCCATCTTCGGCCGGATGACGGAGAGAGCCTTCGCCCCGCTCACGTACTTGTAGCCGCCCTTCTCCTTCGGCCCATCCTCGTTTGGTGCAAGCGCCCTGACGGTCTTCTGCACTTCAAGGAATTTCTGATAGACGCTCATAGTTATTCCTCCGTGTTGTCGTTAAAGCCTTCGAGCCACATTCCGATCTTTGCCGCCCTATCCAGCCTCTCCTTGATTTCCTCCGTGAGTGTTCTCATTTCTTTCCTGGCATTTGAGACCAGCGAGTCGAGCATTGTTCTGAAATCAGTCTCCGCACCTTCGTCCCATTCGCTGAACGAGTCCTTAATCTTGAACTCGGTCGGATAGTCCTTGTCCTTCGTCTTGATTTCAATCTCGAAATCCTCGATGCTCTCGTAATAGACAAGTCTCGTGATTCTCAAGATGTCAAGCTTGCTGAGCGCGGCAATCTTCTCCGCGCTGTCCGCGAGGAGCGCAAGCACGCGCTCCCTGAATGTAGGACGTTTGTCCTCCTGCTGTTGCATTGTCTCTGAATTTTCCATAACTTTGCGTTGTCATTTGTTTTTGGTCGGTCGCTCCCCGTGAGCGGCCTTTCTTTTTGTGCGGACGGGAGGACTCGAACCTCCGCCTCATTTTCGCGTGCCAGCCAACCGCACCGCGTCCGCATCCTCCGTCTTTCCGGAGTGCCATTATCTAACCTATAATATCTATGGTATCTTGACTTTCGCGCATCGCTGCGGTGAGGTCATCTGCTTGATTTCCTTATAAAAGCGGTCCCGGGAGTCCGCGACGTAGACTTTCGTCCCGGAACCGCACTTCCTATGTAAAGAGCTGTCGTCGCTTTCATCTTCTGTATTCATTTGCAATCCTCTCGTCCACGGTCTCGTTTCCGTCACAGAGGGGACATATCCTTATCGGGTCGTCCGCCCGGCAATAGTGCTCGTTCAGGTTCTCTGCTTCCGCCTCGCTTTTCGGAAGGCAGGCAAGCGTGTGCCTTGTGACCTCCACCTCCTCGCCGCTCCTCAGGCTGTATGCGTAATATCTGTAGCCAGCGCCCCTGCACAGCGGACATTCGACCGGTCTCTCGTTCCATGGCGCGTTGGGACTGTCGTAGTCCCCGCCGACATAGTCACCTCCAATCATGTTTCGTCCTCCTTATTCCGTTATCCACTCAGGCAGAAGCCCGTGCTCGAACATCTTTTTTGCGATGAGCGCCACCGCGACAAGAACCGCCATTGCTGCGCCCTTGACCAGAATGAACTCCCCGATCGACATCGGGGCATCCGGAGCCTCGTCTCCGATGAGAACGAGGAACGCCGCGAGACCTATTACGAACAGCGCGACTGCGGTTGCGCTCGTGAGGATTGTTTTGATTTGTGGTTTCATATCTCTTGTCATTTGTTTTGTTGTAAAAGGGCACGGCCGTGATTTCGTAGCGTTTGGGAATTAAATTTATCGTCGTGTCAGCCGTAGCCCTTTTTGATTATCTTTGTATCGGAATTAAATTTTATCGTTATGAAAAACTTTGTCAAGCTTCATTATTCGACTGGTGGAGAGGTGGTGTTTGTTAACCTTGCGAATGTCTTTTATATCCAACTTTACGAGAGTTATGCGATCGTCTATTTTTCTAAAGGGGATAGCATTTCTGTAAAGTTAGAACCTGCCCTCCTTGAGGAACTTTAGGGCGGCCTTGTCAGAGTAACAACCTGCTCCGTTCCGTATTAACCACAATCTGTCGCGCCATTCCGAAATGGGAGACGCGATAAATTCGTTGTACCCTATCCGTATGGATGAACTGTGCCTGATGAAAATCTTGCGGATTCGTTTGCCGAAGAAGAAAAGGATTATTCGTTTCATATTGCCGTGTGTTTGATTATCGATTTTCACTGATTAAAACGCCGATTCCCAGAACCTGATTATCTCGCTTCCGAGAATAACCTTGCGGAGGTTGTTCCTGCGGTACTTGCACTTCACTGACCCGTCCTTGATCCTTGCTCTCAAAGTTTCCCTGTGGATACCGAGCTTTTTCGCCGCCTCCCCGATAGGGTAGCGACCAGTCATTGTTACGTTTGGTCTCTCTGTCGTCATATTTTTATCCTCCTTACTTCGTGTTTGGGAAAAGGGTGTGGGCAGAAACAGTGCAGCCGAGGAAGCGACCGAGAACCCTCACGAGAGAATTCATTACGATACGCTGCTTCGGCTGATAGCGTCCTGTGGCCCAGGCCCAGATTGTCTGTCGTGTATTGCAGACATTATTGTAAAAAAGTTTGTGGGAGAGGTCTGTCTTTTCCTCGCTGCTGAGCGAATTCCAAATATCCTCGAAACTTCTTGTATCTACGGAATTATTTTCTTTACTTTGCATACTTGCTTGCTAAAGTTAAATGTTTAACATTTGCCGTGTTTTTCGTTTGACGATGCAAAGTAAACAAAAGTTTGACTTAATAGCAAACTTTTAGTCCGAAAGTTTGATAAATTTTTTAATATCGTTGTGAAATGATTGATTTAAAGGGTTTTAGAAAAAGAAACAGTTTGACTCAGTCGGAGTTGGGAACATTTCTGGGGATAAAGAAGAGCTATATATCCTTGATAGAGACGGGTTCTAAGCCATTATCGTCAGATAAAATGAGCAAACTTTTGTCAAACCCATACGGTTGGGACACAAGCATGCTGACTAATGCCACGCACGTTGGCGATAACAACGTGACGGCAAAAGTCGCCGGGAACGGCTCCGTCAGCACAAACATAAATTACGGTAGCGATGAGTGCGCCGTACTCAAGGAACGTATAAAATACCTTGAGAACTCTCTTGCTGAGAAAGAGCGTCTCATCGAGGAGAAGGAAAGGCTCATCGGGATTTTGTTGGATAGAAAATAGTTAATGATACCTGTGATATGGATAAGGATGAAATACAAGATTGTGTAATCAAGATACTTTCCGATAGGCGTGTAAAGCATAGTGGCATGCATATCAAGAAAATCGTTGAGGCAATTCAATCAAATAGTTTGTTTTCTGCCAATGAGTCTTTTGATGAGGTTAAGGCTTTTACTAAAGGCATTCTTGACGAAAATTCGAAGAAGGGTGGCGTGTTTGAGCGAATAGTCAATCCCAAGACAAAATCAATTAAGCCTGGGTATTACAGAATGAGGAGGTCTGACTCTCCGCGCAAACCTTTACCAAGTCCTCCAAAGGATGTGCAAGAAGATGTCCAGGAGAATGTTGTTCAGGAACAAAAACCGACGACTAATTTTGTCGGAAAAGCGGGTGAGTATGCCGTGATGTCAGAACTCTTATTTAGAGGGTTCAACGCGAACAACATGACCGTCGATGATGGGATTGATATCATAGCAGCGAAGAACAATAATTTCTATTTCATTCAAGTTAAGACCGTTACCCTCAAGCCTAATAGAACGGCAATAGCACAGATTAAATTAAAGAACTTTGAAAAGTTCATCAATCAGCAGATAAGGTATGTTATAGCCGTGAAGTGCAACAAGGAAATTCGTTTTTTTACGCTGGCCAATGACCATATCCGACAGTTGCAGTTCAAAAAGGCTATGTCTGTTTCTGAGAAAACTGATAGACTCTTAATAAAAATCAGATATGGTTCGGACGGAATACCTTATTTTTATGATATAAAGGAGGAGGAGGCGACCTTCTGGGAGGGGTTCGATAGGATTATAAGCGATTTGTAGCATGTATTGTTTATTCCTCTGCGGAGGGCAGTTTACGTTGTATGTTTGTTAGTTTTCATAATGTCAGAAAGCACAGATTTCGAGGGGAATACCTCTGTCTTGAATAAATCCGATGGGGGGGGGGTATTATACTCCTAAAATGCTGAACTTAACTGATTTAATGATATGGATGACGAAGATAACCGCTTGCAAAAAATAATAACCGAAACATTTCAGAACTTTTTTAACAGTAGAATTATGGCTCCGCTGCTTGAACTGCTGAGAGCTTCTGAACAGAGAATAGATGACACAAATAAGATGATACAGCGCCTGAGCGAGATATGTGAGCATTACACAACACTGTACAGCAAACACATCACGTCCTTGGAGCGTTCGAGAGACAAGGCACTCGATTGCAGTTCCGAACTTGTCAGCGCAAATGTAGACCTCGCAGAGCAGCTCGCAAAAGCAAGAAAGGAACTTGATGATGTTAGAAGTGAATATTCGGAGCGTCTTAATGATACATTAGCCCGGAACTACGACATCATTAACAAGTATGCGAAGCTTTCCGAAGCAATGGTTAATAATTCCGGCAGAAATTCCGCAGAGCTAAGAGCGGATATAAACGTTAAGAAATAGAACAGATATGAAAAAATTTTTTATCTTAATTGAAAGCATGTTGCTTATTTCTTGTTCGACGGTTAAGTATACACAAGTTGTGACTTTGGCGTCAGATCAATTGACGGCGAATGAGTATAAGGCCTTGTATTATGAGAATGATGCCGTGCGAATAACGTATGACTTCTCTGACAATTCCTTCTGCTTTCTTATAGAAAACCGAACCAATGATGACATTGAGGTTGATTTTGCTCGTTCTTTTTTCTGCGTCAATGGAATCGCCTTTGATTATTATCGTGACAAGATGTCTGCGTCGTGGTCCTCAACGACAAATACAAGCCGCTCTGGGAATGTGTCAGTTTCTGGGAATTCGTCCACTTCAGCTTTTCTGAATTCTCACGCTGTGTCAGACGGCAATGTTTCCTCATTGTCATATTTGCGCGACACCTATTCCTCGGCGAATGTTTATGCGTATGGACGCGAAAGCACTTCTACTCATAGCGGAGGGCATGCGGCTTCTTATAGGGAACGTCCAATATCAATAATCCCGGGAGGCGTTGGAAAGATTTTTTGTGAATTTCCAGTCTTTAGTCGCAGATTTACTTCCGATGATTTGGTTGAAGCACCATATTATGAGCCTTCGTCAATCCATTTCAGCGACCATAATGCTTCGCCCTATCTGTTTATGAACAGAATAATGTTGGTTCATAATGGGCAAGATATGCCTATACGAAACGAATTTTATATTTCCGGAATAACGAATGTAAGAACATCAACTATGCAAGAACCGGTATATGAAGAAAAAACCTATGGAGATGGATACGTAGAAAAGTTTAAGATTTCGGATGGTGTCAATAAGTATAAGGCCCCATACAATGCTTTTATTGAGTACGAGAAATAGATGTTAAATCCGCTCCACAAACCCCTTGATATAATGTAAAAAATGCACACCGCGCCTTATCAAAAGGTCATTAACGCGGAAAATCTGTGTTAAATTCGTGTTAATTCTCTTGTGTTAAATTTGTATATCATTGATATTCAGAATATTTGACGTAACCTCGCAAGCCTACGGATCAAAAGGTTACAGGTTTGAATCCTGTGCGGGTCACGATTATAACTCTCTGAATTTCAATGATTAATGAAGTTCAGAGAGTTATTTTTTCGCGTTTTCTGGACTAAAAACAAATATTTTTCAAGACTGTTTTGGCGAATTTTGGCGAATTTTGACGAACTTTGGCGAGGTATGTGTGTTAAAATCGTGTTAAAGAATTATGATCGCAACAAGCTTTTACCTTGACACCAGAAATGTTCCGGAAGGGAAGACTGCCCCTATCAAAATCCGGATGACATTCAAGAAGAAAACACTTCTAATTAATCTTGGAATAAGGGTGCTGCCCATACAATGGGATGCTGCATCTTCTCGTGTCATTAACCACCCGCGAAAGAAGGGACTCAATGATTTCATGCTAATAAGGCAGACACAGATAAATTCCGATTTGATGGAGCTCGAAACTTCCGGAGAGTTGAAGACGATTGAGCCAACCGAATTGAAGGCGCGCCTTGAAGGAAAAGTGACCCCAGTGGACACTTCAAAAAATGGAGAGTTTTTACGCAAGTACCTTTCCTTTTCCGCATCGAGGAACACTCCTGGAACCAGAGCTGCGTACCATTCGACTCTCGTCAGGCTTCAGGCCTTTGATGCCGAACTTGAGAAGCGGAGTTTTGAGGACATAGACAAGGACTACCTAATTCGTTTCGATGCCTTTCTTGCCCTGACAAATTGCCGAAACTCGCGCAATGTGCATTATAGAAATATTCGGGCCGTGTTCAATGACGCGATAGATGACGAGCTCACAACCTGTTATCCTTTCAGAAAATTCAAACTGAAGACAGAACCGACACGGAAGCGTTCTCTTTCCGTCCGGCAGTTGCGGACTCTTCGAGATTATCCTCTGACAGCAGAGAAGTCTGTGTACCGCGATATATTTATGTTGATGTTTTATCTGATAGGCGTGAATGCCGTTGATTTGCTGAATGCCCCTAAAGGAGCATTGACCAACGGACGGCTTGAATACATCCGTTCCAAAACACATAAGTCGTATTCGATAAAGGTTGAGCCGGAGGCGATGAGGCTTATTGAAAAGTATGCGGGAACAGAGCATTTGCTGTTTGTGATGGATTCGTGCTCAAGCTATAAGGACTGGCTTCATAGAATGGGTGATAATCTTAAGACAATCGGCACATCGTCTCGCCCGGGACATGCCGCGGGGAAGAACGAAGTACCGCTTTTTCCAGGCATATCACAGTATTGGTGCAGGCATACGTGGGCGACCATCGCGGCAGAGCTTGACATTCCAAAGGAAACCATCGCGGCCGGGCTTGGCCATGAAATGGGATGCCCGACAACTTCAATTTATATCAATTATGATTACAAGAAGGTTGACACTGCCAATAGAAGGATTATCGATTATGTCAATTCCGAAGAGGAATTGTAGCACAGATATGGCTGTGCAAGCGGAAACAGATTTGCGGCAATTTCGCCTGCAATGTAGCAGATTTCTTCGCCGAAAGGATCGAGGCTGAATGTGTCCGCAATATGCGCTTCGAGATGCCTCGATTCGTGCGTAAGGCTATTGAAGAACTCTGCCGCTGAAGATGCCGTCCCTATGACGAGCACCGTATGCCGCAGAGTTCTGTTCGTGTATGTGAGTCCGTTATTCTCAATTCCTTTTCTCAGAAGAGAGTCGGCTTCGCGTATGATGTGTTCCGGACAGTCTATCCTTTCAAGTTCACGGACAATGTCGTTCCTCATCCTGTGGAGACTGCCGCAGAATGCGCTCACCTCCCAGTCGCACCGCGCGACATGGAAGTCTTTACGAATATCCGTCACAGGCACTCTTCCCATGGAATAGGTATCCCTTTCCTCACCATGTCCGCATAGAACCGGTTGAATATGAATCCGTCAGCCTGGTCTATGCCGTCAACTGTGTCCTTGACGTGAAGACATACCATCCTATGGTCGGGAAGGGACGAGCCGTAGCAATTCGACATTGCCATGTTGAAAACATACAGGCCATCGCAGAGCACGTCATTTTCCAACACCACGGAGTTGTCGGACATCAGTTTGCGATACTCCTCACGGTCAATCATCTTCATCCTCTCCGCCTTTCCCGTAACCGGGTCTTTCATCTTCATTTTGGAAACAGCAAAACGACACAGTTTCTCGGTGAAGTGAGGACCATTATACCGAAGGTAATTCACCATAGCAGGTGGAAGTACATCGTAACAGTCCAGTGGTTGTTTATATCTTTCCATAACTTCAAGAATTTAAGAAAGACCGGGCGCAAGAACACGCCCGGGCATCATCTATCTGAGCCTTGAGTAACGGCCGGTTCCTCGTACACCACGCCTTTCGTTGTATCCGCTGCGATACAAGTCGCGGTCGTCACGATCCTCGTCCCAGTCGCGTCTCCTGTCGCGTTCACGGTCTCTGCGCTCCCCGTAATCATCGTCGGAAGACAATTCCTCGATACAGGACATAAGCTGTCCGCCAATACGGAGCATCGTCTCTGCAAGTTCGGACATCTTGTCAATCTTGCTTTCTTCTATCTCAATCATATACATAACCTATCAGTTTTTGGCAGATTTGTTCAGCGCCTTGACGACAATGTCCTTCAACTCCGCTATGGAGCCGTCGAGACCTCCGATCTTGCCTTCGAGGACGGCAATCCTTTCCTCCTGTTCCCTCTCCTTCCGGAGCTGAGGGTTGAGTTCCAACTCTATCTTACCGCAAGCCTCCGCCACCTTCTCATGATAGTCACGGCTCTTGACTATATCAAGGCTGTTCCTATGGATGGATTCGACCTCGGCGAGGATGGCTTCCCTGCTTTCCGATACCACGATTCCGCTTGAACCGAAATTCGCTATCGTGAGTTGGCTCGGAAGCTGCTCGAAGCTCTGCGTCTCGTTTCCCACTGTTACCTTCACGTCCACTGTGGTTTCCGCACCGAATTGCCCGGGAAATGTCCCGAATTTCGGTTTGGGCTGCGAAACTGACTGCACCTGCCCTGTCTGCAATACCGGAATCTCTCCGGCTCCCCTGCGAAGTATATAGAATGGGGACGATTCTCTCAATGCGCTGAACATAACTGCTTGTTGTTTTAATCTTGTTACTTGATCTGTGTTTCTACACGGCCTTCACCAGTTGAAGCATACCGTTCTCGTAGTACACGAGGTATATTCCGGTTCCCGAAATGTCGCCGACCGTTACTGGAGCACCATTGTAGCCGACGAGTGGACGTGTGCCCCCGTTGATAGATTTAAACACTATCGGGAGCGTTGCCGTCGTTCCGGCCGGGATTGCCTGACTTAGTTTCACGAGGACGAGTCCACCGAAGTTTCTTGAGAAACTAACGTCGTCACTGAATGCGAAAGCCACGTCCGTGGTCCCGTTCACTGTGACGGACTGCGACTCAATGCGCGGAATGCCGTTTCTGTTGGCAAAGTAGAAAATAGGATTATACTGTGGCATAACATTTATTTTTATGGTTCAATAGATAATGGAGTCCACATAGGAGACTATCTGGACTCCATTTTTCCTACAGCCACTGCGGAGTTACTCCAGCACCGAATGTACCAAGTCCGTATTGAGCCGCCACGCAGGACGGAACACCCACTACTGGGCTATACGGAATGGTGACTGACCCCGGAAGAGCAGCTTTAATTTCAGCGACCTCTTTCGCGATAGGCGCAACGACAGTCCCGACATACTGCTGGATGGCAGCCGTCTGGTTGGCATTGGAAATTTGCGACAAGAGAGAGCTTCTTTCCTCGCGAAGTGAGTCAATCTTGCCCTGCATCTCACGCATCTCGAGCTGACAGAATTTGTCGTTGAGAAGTGTGGTCTGCTGGTCAATCTTGCCACCGAGGATGGCCGTCTGTTCAGAGTTGGCGATGCGGTTCTCATAGCCCTGCTGGGTCACGAGGAGCTTGTTCTCGCAGCAACACTGCGCAATCTGCGAAGCAATAGACGTATTGCCCGCCTGAATTGCGTTGATTATTTGCATTGAGGACATGCCTACCTGATTGCCGACACCTTGCACAGAGGACATGAGCGAGTTGATACCCTGCTGGATTGTGTTCACACTGCAATTGAGCGTTGATGCAAGCTGGCTGATTGCTGTCCCGTTGCCCTGAATCGCAGACATGAGAAGATCCCTTCCGTTGTCGTTATTGATGAGAGCTGCAAGACCGTCCTGCCCGTTGCCACCGTTGCCCCAGCCTCGGTTTCCTCCCCATCCCCAAATGAAGAAAAGGAAGATTATCCAAAGCCAGTTGCCGTTACCTCCGAAGCCACCGCCGCCGTTGTTCATGGCAAGCAGGAGATTCGGATCGAGTCCGCTCTTGTTCAGAAGCGGAGCGAGAGCCGACAGCATTCCGTTCGTGCCGCCGTTCTCTCCGAAAATATAAGTCTTTGCGTCTGACATAATTTGTGACGTTTAATTTGTTATACATTCCCGTTGTACAATCGGTACGACAAAGGTATGGCGAACACCCTCCTTCACAAATTATCTCGTTGTCTCTTGGTTTCCCTTTTGTTGCAGGTTCGTTTCCAGAATGTTGCCGACGGCATCCGCATCGCACCGGAACGAGAACGACTGTTCATAACGCTCATGGTACATGTTCGCGGACTTGGTCACGCAGTGCCGGTGCCGGACAATCCCTCCACTGAATCGCATCACGTCACTCGGCAAAACTCCGTATCTTGACATATAGTGAGCGGCTATGCTTCTGGCCTCCACAATCTCAGATTTCTTGACTCCACGCAGGATGTCGTCTTTCGTCACTTCACACACCTTACATACAACAAGGAAAATTTCCTCGAAAATTTCTTTCTTGGTCATTTGCTTTTATCATTTTAAGTCATTACATTTGTGGCACTTCCACACAAAGAAAATCACACACAACCTTGGGGTCTAAGCCCTCGCCGGGGATGCGTGTGATTTCCTTTATTTATTTCAAGTGTGGAAGCTTAAATAAAACGGTGGGGGCTTTCTTTTGCCCCTCATCCTCTTATATTACCATCTGATAAAATGATAACTGATGCCAAGCCCTATGTAAGGGGAAAGTACCACTTGTTTGTCGTTCAAAGCGGCTCCGTAACCGACCTGAACACCAACTCCCCATCTCTTTCGAGATTTCTCCTGAATGGTCTCGGTTACTTTTATGGTTGTAGGGTAAACCTCTATCCAGTCCAAAGACGGCCGATAGCCGGAAATCTGCAATTTGTAAAGACTGTCTGAATATACTTTCTGCTCAACAGGAATCCGAACAAAGAGCGTGTCTCTCATAACAACTGTGTCCACGGCAAAAACGAGCATAGTATCAACAGTCCTGACGATTCTTGCCACAGGCTTCTCTATCCGCACAGTGTCGTGTATTACAAGAGTATCTCGTTGAATGATAGTTTCCCTTTCAGAATTGGAGTGGGTGCACTTAGCCACGCAAAATGCTGCCATAATCATAGCGACAGCACCTGCGATGAATGTCAGAAAGTATTTTGAAGCATCTTCCATTGCAAAATTCTTGGATTTGTCCCTATACTACAATTGTAGTACAAGACGTTTTTTTAGCTTTATTCTATCAAAGACTTGACAAAGCAATTTACAATTCATACCTTTGTGACGCTAATAGAAATTCGGTCGAAAAGACACTTCCTTTTCACCGTCTCCCTGCTTGTTAACACAGGATAAAGTCCGGTACTCCCAATACCGGACTTTTAATTAGGCCGCGAGGCCAAAAAGAAAAGGAGGTGTACTGAGTATGACCGAATTTCTATTAGCAACAAACGAGAAGTCTTGGCATTATGTTTACTGCCGATACATAACGAAAAACGGAGTGAGGATTTACCCCAAGAGAGGGAAGGTCTTCCGTTTTCGGGTAGAGGACTAATGTGACTTCCAGTTTCTGCGGTCAGTGTGTTTGGGAGACGCTGACCGCTTTTGTTTTGTCAAAGAACTTTGTTTTGGGATGATATGCCTAATCTGCAAACTTCACCCTTGCGAGCCAGCCTGCAAGCCGGTCAAGTTCAGACCTTTTCTCCTCGTCATTTTCCGCGTTCGCGGCGGCGCCGATTTCATCAAGGAGAAGTGTTCTGTTTACCTCGTCCTCGGAAATATTCAATGTCCCCTGTTCTGTTCCAATTTCAATCTTTTTCATTGCGCATTATTTTAAGTTGTTATTTCTTCTTGAAAAATCTAAAATTCATAAAAGGGATTCGCATCTCCCGACGGGAACCCGCACAAACAATTTAATCACATAGTTATGAAACACTAAAGTACCACAATTAAAAACACTATAAGGCACTATTAAGTGCTATATCTTCTCTCCGGTATATCTCCGGTTGTAGAGTATCTGTCCGCGCTGCGTTCCGTTCCGCCTGTGTGACAAGTGTAAAAACGACGGATAGAGTATCATCTGGTCGAAGGGCAGTCCGAGGTCGCGGGCCGTGATGGCGAGCTGCCTCACCGTCCCAATGTCCCCGTGCCCGTTCCTTCCGAATGGGCAGACGTCAGCTGCCTCGCCGAAAACGTGTCGACTTGTTGGGACGCCTCCGACAGCCTTGTTGACTTCCGGACATCTGTAGCCGCTGTTGATAGCCAGAGGCTTTCCCCACGCATCTCTGAGCGGCTGAATAACAGTATCAACGAGTTCTTTGATACTATCACGGACATCCACTGATGTTATCGTATTCTTTACCTGCATTCCAGGTACATCCGTTTTTTCAAACTCTACGTAAGAGAAATCTTTACTTATCGTTCCCATATTCATTCACCATTTAGTTTTTCGCATTTTGGGCGCATTTTCCGCATCTCGCTTCATCTACGAATACCCCACTGCCAAAGGGCGGCTCCCTGTCCGGACACTTTGATTTGCGACACTCGAAAGCGCGATAGTAGGCTATCTTGCTGCCCAGTTTGTCGCAGCGGTCTCGCCACACTCCCAGCTCCTTGTAGAGGCTGTCAATCTTGTTGTCCTTAGCCTGTATCTTCTGGGCATAGTCCGCCTTCATCTGCTTCATCTCGTTTCGGACATCGAGCGTCTCCGCCTTCATCTCTTCCGCGATGCCTTTCCACTGGTCTATGGTCTTGCTCACATTGTCAAGCACCTGACTCGTCTTGCGGTCGCCGAGAAAATAGATTGCCGTGAACGCGCCCGACGTGATGAGGGTTACAATTATATTCGTCCAGTCCATCATCGCGTCACCAAGTTATCAGATACAACCATAGGCACAACTGCATCGCGACTGCACCCACCGCCGTAGCGGCAAGATCCGCCTTGTCGTATGCTCCACCGCGTAGCATGTCCACATACTCTTTGCCCGCCCCGACGAGGACTCCCGCGGTAAAGGCGACCGGAGCGCAGTATGGCACGAGGGCAAACGCCGCGGTGACTGCCATTCCTGCTATGACGTGCATGTACTTATCCGCGCCGAAGCCTGTAATCCAGGAATACGCGCGACCAATCGCATCTGCCGCCTTCTTCAAAAATTCAATAATCCTTTTCATCTTGCTTTGCTTTTTATTGTTCAACTTCAGCCTCTTTGAAAAACTTCGCGCTCTTTTCCTTGACGATTACTTCCGCGAACACGTCGCCGTTGCGCGTGTCGATTATTCCGTTGGGTGAGGAAAGCCTGACATAGCCCTCCTTTACACCCTCAATGTTCATTCTGTTCATATCATTCCGTTGTTTCGTTGGTTACTTCCGTAGCTTTGGCTTCAAGTGCCCCGACCTTGCCCACAAGCTCGTTGATTGCCGACACGAGGTCAGTCTTGCTTGCGGTGTTCAGGCTCGACAATGTGCCGATGTTCGCTTTGTTGGCCTTGATGGTGTTGTAGGCGTCGATAGGATATACGATGTCGGCACGCAGAGGCGTGGACGTCTTGCCTTCGGTGATGATTGCCTCCTCAGTGCCTCCCTCAGCGACCTGCTCCGTGAGATTCAGCTCGTCGTAGGTTATCTCTTCCGGCATGTTCAGTTCATAGCATATATCAATAGGATTATTTGCAAGAAAAGCCCTAAAATTTTGAACGTTAGCTGCTTTACTTGACTGTATTCTAAAGAAGCACGCTAAATTTGTTTGAGGGAAATATCCTTCAGAAGTAGTATTGGCTATTAATGACGACTGTCTCATTCCCCAATTGCAGATAAACCCTTGATTTTCCTTTCGAGCAAGATTAGGAATATTTATTAGGAAGTTGGCAATGCCGTGTTCGTTTACTGATTGCAGATTCCAAGATTCTGCGATAGCTCCTGTAAAACGCATGTATTTAACCCTCTTCACCGCCTTCGTCGGAGTTATCTCGTCATACACGGAACCCGCAGACTTCAGCCCGTCAGGGAAGTACTTCTTCAGCGTCTCGCTCCACTTTCTCTCGGAGACCTTTCCCTCCGTGTCGGTGGTCTTGATTCCCTCGGCGAAGGACGACACAGTCTCTCCCTCGTTGTAAGGGATATACGGCACGTCGTCGATGCTGTCGTAGCCGAGGCGCTTGGCGAAGTCATCGGGGGTCGTCGGCTCGTTGCCGGAGCCGAACATCTGGGTGAGGTCGATTAACTGTACGTTTTCAAGCGTGATGATGCAGTCATTCATAGAAACAGCGCACGTTTCATAGTCGCACTTTTCTACATAACTAACTCTTATAGCTTTTCCATATTCAGGAGAAAAATAATTTGCAGGGGCAGCATTTAGAAAAACTGCCGCTGTCGTAGGCTCAAACTCTCCAACATCCACCCTCTTGGAAATCCTTGTATATAACATATCGTATAAGTAGACATGTCCTCTTATTACCTTATCGGATAATTTAGCCCAACCGGACACCCATTGTCTGCTGCCAACAATGTTTGGTGTAGTTATTGGCGTATATTTGAGTTTCTCTCCGATATACTCAAATTTCGACGACTGGGTGGTAGTAGGTTTTGCCTTATTGAATGACTGGTTCATCACCACGCTGTACCCCTTTATCCTCTTGATGCTCGCGCTTCCGTCCTCAATCTGATTGTCTCCTCCGGACTTGCGCGACATAATCACTTCCTCCGTAGCATCACCCTTTGATGTGAGGTTGTCAGCCGAGCCTACACGCATTGACTCGTAGTAGCCGTCGGCGAATGACTTGAGGTCCACCTTCTTCCGCAGGTTGTTGATTTGTGTCGCAATCGAAGCCTTCGTGCCGTACCTGCGCACGAGCAGCGTCGTGGCTTCCGGCACGTCGGCACGGTAGCAGACGAGCACGTCGGAGTATGCCTCCATTGCCTCGAAGCAGACGTATCCGCTTTGGGCGATGTCGGTGCTCATGGCCGAGAACAGCGGCAGGTATTCAATCCTTTCAGTGCCTGATGTCGTCGTGGTCTTGATTCGTGCGACGAAGAGAGCCACGCCCAGCTTCATCTTGTCGGAGCCGCCCATATACAGCTCGTAGGTGTTACCGACAACCACCGCACCGATGGCGGCGATGTTGAAGTCCGCGTCATCCACGAACTCGCCGTCGGCATTGATGTACTTGCCTGTCGTCTCCGCCGTCATGGCCACCGACGGCAGCGGCTCGTACTGCCCGAGGTCGCGTTCGAGGGAGGAGACCCGGTCACTCACCTCACGGGCCTCCGCCGCTGCCTCGTTGGCGTTGGTCGCAGCGGCGTTGGCGTCCTCCGCTGCGGTGTTAGCCGCGCTTGCCGCAGAATTAGCCGTTGTTGCCGCATCCTGTGCCGCGTTTGCCGCTGAGTTAGCTGTTGCTGCTGCATCCTGTGCCGCGTTTGCCGCTGAGTTAGCTGTTGCTGCTGCATCCTGTGCCGCGTTTGCTTTTGAGTTTGCGAGATTAGCTGCGGATGATGCAGTCGCTGCGGCTTTTGAGGCTTCTGCGGCGGCCGAGTTAGCGCTGGAAGCCGCATTGCCTGCGGTCTTTGTCGCTTCTTCTGACGCCTTCTTTAGTTCAGAAAATTCGGTGACACGGCTATTTTCGGCCTTGACACGGCTTTCTTCTGCTGTCTTTCGCTGCTGTTCAGAATTGTTTCTGCTGCTTTCTGACGCCACTCTCGTTTTTTCCGTCTCCGTCCTTCCGGCCTCTGCCGTCGAACGGTTTGTCTCCGCGACTTTCCGGGCATTCTCGGAAGTCTTCCGGCTTGCTTCTGCCTCTATACGGGCATTCTCGGCCTCCTTTCTTGAGTATTCATTTTCTTGGCGTCCTCGTTCAGCTTCTGTTCTTGTAGTTTCTGATGACACACGGCTTTTCTCGGAGGCTTGTCTTGTCTGTTCCGCACTCGCCCTTGCACTCTCGGCATTCTGCCTTTTCGTCTCAGCGACCTTCCGAGCAGATTCGTTCTCCTCTCGCGTTTTTTCTGCTGCAATTCGTGCATCCTCGTTTTTCGTCAGAGTCTGATCCAACAGAGTGATTTCTTGCCCGATTCTCTTTGCAGCGTCACCCTGTTCCTGTGCGTACTTGGCTTGTTTGAGAGCAACCGCAGCAGCCTCGTCCGATGGCTTCCGCAGCCATTCCATAAAATCGGCTTCAGTGTCCTTTCCGCTCTCCGGCCTAATTGCCCGTAACCAAGACTCGAAGGCGGAATCTCCCTGATAACCGATTTTAAGATTGCCTGTGCCGCAGTCTACTACAATTGCATCCCCAAACGATGGGATGTCCGAATCGGCGCTCCCTGGAGAGCTTACAAGGCGGAACGCCATCGTCTCTGAAGTCAGAGCCTGTGACTCTACTCCTTTGTTCTCTATAACGATAAGGCGATAGATGCCAGTCTCCTTCTGGTCCGCGCCCTGAAAGACAAAGGTCAGAGAAGATGAATCAGAAGAAGACACGATTGGAGTGATAGGCATCGGCTTTCCTGAAGGCGCCGCGAGTATCAGACGAATATTCCTTCCCGTCAGTGGCGTGGCCTCATTGTTTGTGAGGATTCGCCAGCTGACGCGAAAGGTGTTTCCTATGAGAATATTTACCATTGGATATTATTTCTGCTGCGAAAGTTTTTCAAAATAGTCGGATTTGTCACCCTCGCCGTAGATTGCGAGGACGAGGGCTGTAAGGTGGCAGAGAATCCGCTCGAACAAGGCGGATGACACTTCATATTTTATTGTGGCCTTGTCATACTCCTCTCTCTGTACGGAATAAAACTCGATTTCCGGAACTGAAGTCGCTTTCGCGTCTTTTAGGGAGTAATACCTGAATGTCGGTGAAGTGACATTGCCCTGCATCTGCACGAGTCTCGGTCTGTCCCATGTCCCGCGAATAGCAGGGTTGAGCTGCTTTCTGCCTTCGGGAGAAGACTCCGCTATGATTTCGGTGACGATGAAGTCGGTGTCTGAAGCCTTGAACTTGACGAGACGCAGGAACTTCTTCGCTTCCGGCACAGAAAATGTCACCACGCCGCCCGTTACCGATTTTTCGGTAAGAGAGTCTGAAATGTCAGAGCCTTCGAGCGTTTCCACGGACGCGGATGAGTTCACATCATTTATAGCTTCCGGGAGCAACTTCGCGACAATGAGATCCAACGACTTGTTGTCCTCGTTCTCGTCCGAGTACATCACAGATTCATTGAATCCCTGTTCGTCAAGGTTCTTTCTTACGGCCGCGAGAGCGGACTCCACCGTCAGCGTCTTCATTACTCCTCAAACTTGAAGTTAGGGAACTTGATGTTCTTGTTGGTCATGAACTTCCTGATATTGTCCATGCTGTTGAGATTCGTCGCCTTCGCTCCGAGTGATTTCAGCACTTCCACGACACCCTCGAAAGTTGTGACATCGGGATAGACCTTCTCCTCGTTCTGGTTTACCTTTGTCGGATTTTCTTTACCGTGAGCAGTTGTCTGCACGGCCGCTTCCTCTCCGTATATGCGGTGAATCTTGATGAGACTTCCGAACATGTCGCTGTTTTCAATCATCGCCTGAATGACAGGATTCCCCGTGGAGTATGTTGCCGGACGGAAGTTTCTCCTGTCAAGGCAGCCTTTCGTGAACTCTATCTGAAGGGATGCTTTCCCCATTCCGATTCTTATCTCTGCGCAGGTTCTCCCTGCAATTCCATATACTTTAACCATATCTGTTGTATTGTTTTATTGTATCAGAAAATGGGGAAGGATAACCCTTCCGAATCCTCCTTCCCCAAGATTTCATGACGGAGGGACTTATCCTCTGAGGATGCCCTCGAACTCCTTCCAGTCACCGAGTTCAGAATCCCACTCGACCACGGTACCTTTCTGGAATCCCTCGCAGTCTGCCGTGAGGTAGTACCTCTTGAGTTTGGCCGCAGCGGTGAGCGCGGTGTCCTTCGGAAGTTCTGCCACAGAAACGAAGTCTGCCTGAATGCCTCCGAGCTTGCTTGCCTTCTGTGCCAGGCTTGAAGGGCAGACGAGAACGGCATTGTAGCCCTTGAGTGCGACGCAGTCGATGACGCACCTGTTGTATGCCTTCGCCTCGCGGGACTCTCCGGACTTGCTCATGTCCTGAGTGGTGTCCTTCTCGTTCTTCTTGTAGTAGCGCACTGCATTCTTGAGGTCGACGACAACCATAAAGTCCTCATAGCCGATGTCGTCCAAGGTCGGATCATATACAAACTCAATCTCTCCGAAGTTGTCCTCCCACTTGCGGACACGGATGCCGTAGTCGTTCACAGTGACGGTCTTGATGTCCTTAAAGTGCTGTGCGGAGTTTACGAGCTTCATCAGACGCTGGATTGCACGTCTTCCGCAAAATGCGGTCGCTGAGTCGGAAACGGAGTTCTGAGTGAACTGGAGTGCCGTGATTGCCATAAGGTCATCGTCCTTCAGTTCGTCTCCGTGAGTGTACAACATCGGGATCTGACGCATAATGCCTTTCTCGAAATACACATATTCGCGGTTTCCTGTCTCCTTGACGTCAATCTGCGTCTTGCCTTGAGTTCCGAGCCAGTGTGAACGTGCGCATTTGCGCTTGAAGTTGTACATCGCATTGGCAAGAACATCCTTCTTGTTGACTCCTGTTTTCTTGTCCTGCTCGTCAAACTCGTCGGTGATGATGCAGGTAACAATCTTCTTCTGAAGATATGACATGTATTTCTCCGGAAGGTAAGTCTCGGAATCGACACGGATCTGGGACTCTGAACCGGCCGTGGCGCAAGCGAAGAACGTTGTTCCTGACGCGATCTTTGACGTGGATGCTGTTCCTGTCGTGTTGAACGGATAATTGAGAGCGAGGAACTTGATGTTGCCTGTGTCCTTGTTGTTGTCGAGGACAAAAAGCATGAGTTCTCCGTCTGCAACCTCGCTGCCGTCCTCGTCCCTTGAATATCCTTCCGCGCCGTTCACTGCAACGGTCGAGCATCTCATAAGACATTCCGGGTTTTCAAAGAGACTTGCCGGGAGTGTAAGGATGTGGGTCTTGTTGTCAAACACCTTTGTTGAAGTGGAACTGATGCTGATAGAAGTGTCTGCACCGGCTGTAATGGTAATGTCCGCTCCGTTGTAAGTCGCCTCAAGGTTTGTAGACGCACTGCGGTAGTGGCCGTGCTCATAGGACTGGCTCTTTACCGGACGGCATCTATTGAGGATGTAGGTCTCGATAGGGAAGCGAAACTTGCGGAAGTTTACCACATCTTCGTCATAGTCCTCGGCTTCAAGCCCTGCATCTCTGACATCCGTTGCCGTCGCCGCATGCCCCTGGAGCTGTGTCCGACCTCCGTGCTCGTCCGGCTGTAATGCCTCACCGGCAGGACGTCCTTCCGGGTTGCTCTCGCTCACCGGGTTCATGTTGCCTGACGGGTTCGGATCCGCTGCAAGTTCCACCGGATCCACCGCCATTGCAAATGAGCAGTCGGCTCCGAAAGCCGCTGCCAATAGCACGAGGACGAACGAAAGCAGCCCCATGCCATACTTCTTTGTTAAATTAAGCAGTTTCATACTTGATTTTGTTTTGTTTATAAAATGAATTGTTTTCTATCTCAGGCCTGCCCATGGGTTTTCTTTCCGTGGAACTGGAGGTGCAGGCTCCTTTGCTCTCACTCCCTGTCCGGTGACGGCTGGAGGCAGTTTGCCGGCATCTTCGATTGACTTTCTCCTTTCGGCGATTTTCGCGTTGCGTCCCTCAATCACTCCTGTGTCGTGTGCTGTGTTGACGTCATTCGCGTAATTCATCGCGTTATAGGCCATCTCGAAATCCTCGGGAGAGAATATGTTGCGTATTGCGTTCTCGCTCACATCTGCGAGGCGAAGGATGACCTTCACCTTATCTTCTTGCGAAAGTCCTTTCTCGTTCCCCCAGTTCTCAAGGTCCTCAAGCGACTTGTTCCAGTTTGCCTCATATTCTGCCCTCGCGTCGTCATCGGCCTTCTTGCGTGCTCTCCATTCTTCAAGCTCGCCCTTGAATTTCTCGCGAGCCTCTTCGCTCTTTGCCGCGTCGAAAAACTCATCCCCGAACGTCTCGATGATTGCACCTCGCGGATCACCTGTTCTTATCCACGAACCGATGAATTCCGCCGAGCGCGGGTCTGTGCTGAAAAGTTCGGCAAGCTGTGAGTTCTTGTCCTTGACTTCATCGAGGGTCTCGATGATTGCCTGTTCCAGATCATCTTGAGCGTCTTGACCGTCTTGACCGACAAAGTGCCTGTCGGGGTATCTTGAGCTCATCCTCTCAAGCAGTTGTTCTCTTGGAGTTTTAACTTTCTGATTTTCAGTGTCTGCCATATTGTACTAATGTTTATTGCAATCGTTTTTCTGCCCCAAAATTATAATGACTACCGCCGTCATCTGCACTGACTTTGCCCACTTGGTTGCCCTTTGATAAATTTGTTATGGTAAAACTTGATACTATGCTCGACACTGAACTTAAATATCTGCGTGACAGAGACCTCTACAAGGTTTATAAGGACGGCCTTCAGGAAGGCCGCTTCCCGAGCATGCGTGATGCAGCCGAATATGTCTGCCTCCAGCCCGCTCCGAGGTTTTACGTCACGGCCAGGACTGCCGGGTGTTATGTCGGAATGATTGAATCCGGCGTGTCGCTCATTGGTCTGCACAGCCTTTCACGCAGGCGTGCGTGGGAAATATATGACAGATATGTCCGTTATCTGACCGAACATCCGGATTGTAGGGAAGCAGAGTCGCGCGAGGCTGTCCTCGAACGGATTGTAGAGGAGGGAGCTCCGCAGTTTTATGTATCGGCAGAGACTGCGAGGAAGATTTTGCAGAGTGAGAATAGGAGGATTCGGAGCAATTCCACACATTTCCTTTATAGGTAGAATCGAGATGATGAGAGTGACAATCGTGCCCATATTGGCTGCCGTGTTCATTGCTCTCGGTTGCCCTGATGCTCTGCTTCCCGGCGGCGCTCCGTACATCATGCGGGCAATGATCTATCCGCTCTTTCATGCCAATGTCTGGCATCTTCTTGTCAATGTCGTTTCCATGTGGGGAATACTCTCGCGGCGTTCCTCGTTCAAGGAACTTGCGATCGCCTATGTCATTTCGGTCCTTGTCTATCCTCTGTCGTTTCGCCCGGTTGTTGGAATTTCGAATGTAATGTATGCCATACTCGGAATGCGTACTCCGTGCCTATCGTCAGCATGGTGGAGAACTGCACCTGTGGCAGTGTTCCTCGCCGTCACTATTGTCATGGTTTTCATTCCTCAGTTCAGTGCGACAACTCACGTGGCGTCATTCGTTCTCGGGATATTCGTGGCTTATGCGCGAAGGTGGAAGAATTCAGTTTTAAAGGATGCTGGATTATGTTGACGGACGAGCAGTATAACGTGATTGTCGAGGAAAACAGGCGAAGACGATCGCGCCTCGCGGCGGAGTATGACCCAATAACAGGGGAGGGGCTTGATGCGCTTCTCGGAGAAAGACGCGTACTTCTCAGCATTCCTGATTTCGCCATACCTGAACAGTGGGTTCCGGAGGCAGTTGTGAAGAACCCGCTGATTAAGGCAATAGTGAAGTCCGGCTCCATTGACAGTTACATTGCGACACATAAATGGAAGACAGCCGTTCCTGCACATATAGATATAGAACGGAGAATCAGACGAATCCGCCATAAGCACGATTTCTGCTTTTGGGCCTATTTCTGCATAAAGATAACTGCTAAGACCGGTGGTCGTATCCGTTTCAAGCTCAATCTCCCGCAGCTTATAGTGCTGAAGCTGTGCGAGGAGATGAGGCTTGCCGGAGTTCCGATAGGCGTCATTATCCTCAAGGCAAGGCAGTGGGGCGGTTCAACCTTCTGTATCTTCTATCAGACATGGCTCGCCTTCGAGTGGGATGAGTTCCACTCATTTGTAGTGGCTGCGCACGTTCAGTCTGCATCCGAGACGATTCTTTCAATGCTTAAGGAGGCTGTCGCTGAATATCCCGCATGGGATCTTGGGCTTCCTCCAGAGACGACTCTGACGCTCAGTCCGCGCGGACGTACCGCCAACGCCTATGTAATCAAGGACAGCAACCACAACAAGGTACGCGATACTGTCATCTACATAGGCACGGCGGAGAAACCGGAGACACTGCGAAGCCAGAACGCGCACGGAGCGCATTATTCTGAGGTCGGCATCTGGCCGGACACACCGGAGAAACGACCGGAAGATCTCGTGCGAAGCATATCGGGTGGTATAACCAAACTTCCTCTTGATATGCAGGTGATGGAGTCTACCGCCAAGTCGTCGGATGACTACTTCCACGACATCTGGATAAAGGCGATGAACGGAGAATCTTCCTATCGCCCGCTGTTCATACCATGGTTCTACATCCCGCACGACACCATACCGATAACTGGAGATCTGCGTCAGTTTGTCGAATGGCTCTGGGAGCACAGGACAGATGAGAGTCGCAGCGAAAAGTGGCTCGATTCAGGCAAGCACTATTGGTGGCTTTGGGAACTCGGCGCGACGCTCGAAGGAATCAACTGGTATCGGTATAAGCGTCTTGACTTCACGGACTACATGCAGATGGCAAATGAGGCACCGTCAACATGGATGGAAGCTTTCCAGTCTGCGGGTCTTAAAGTCTTTGATTTCTACGAGGTGGAAGAGAAGCGGATGAAGTGCAGGGCTCCGGCAATTTGCGGCGACTTGTACTCCGATGCGATGGAAGGCTCCGACGTATTGAAGAACATCACGTTCAAGCCGAGACGTGACGGGCTGTTGAAGATATGGGAAATGCCGGATGACTCTCCGATTTCTGACAGATATGTAGTCGCGGTTGACATCGGCGGACCTAACCAGACATCCGACTGGTCATCGGTTCGCGTACTTGACCGCTATATGATGCTTCCGGAGTTCGGGCTTAACGGGCGTCCGAATGTTGTTGCGGAAATGCACTACCACACGCAGCACGACCTTCTCGCATACGATGCGATGCGTCTTGCCGCGTGGTACAACAATGCCCTGCTGGTGATAGAGTGCAATACTGTTGAAATGGAGAATCAAGAAACCGATACGGGCGGTGATGGCTCCGGATATATCCTTGACATCGTAGGTGATATATATCCCAATCTTTACATGAGGAGCGGCAACGCCGAAGATGTACGCGAGTCCCCGAAGCGCAAATGGGGATTCCGCACGGACAGGTTCACGAAACCGAAGATAATCAATTTTATGAAGACTTGTCTTCGGGAGAACAAATGGTATGAACCGAGCGAGATATGCTGTGAGGAGATGTCACAATATGTTCAGGTGGCAAATAAGTTCACGGCTCCTCCAAAGAAACATGACGATGTCCTCATGGCGACGGCGATACTCCTGTGGATTGCGTTCAATGAAATGGAGCATCCTCAGTGGATAAGAAGGACTGAAACCGGTACCAACAGAATAACTGGCACCAATTCAAGCCTGGTAAACCTTTAATACATTTATACAATGAAGAAGTTTTTCAGAAAGATTGCGGTCTTTTTCGTGACCGTTTATGCGAGAAGAATCTACAACAATGCAGTAAAGACGGCCGATGCCCGCCACAAGAAGGAGGGCGTGATGATTTACGTCGCCTCGGAGACGTTCCGCCCAGACCACCTGACCACCTACGACAGGTGGCAGTTCAAGAACGAGAAGAGGGCATTCGGCTATCTCGCGAGGATTATGACCCTCCAGACTCTCAAAAACGGATGCTGGTATCATACTCCCGACACTGCCGGCAATCAAGAGATGTCAATCTCTGAAATGGAGCGTCGTCGCCGTGCCTTTATACGGGAACGGCTGGCGAAGGCTGGGCTTCTTGAAGAGAGGGTTCGCCGCCGGGCATGATTCCAGCCTGTTGCGCGTCCTCAGTTTCCGCCTGGCGTGCCTGACGCATCTGGAGAATCTTGTCCGCATAAGGCACGTCGGCAATTTCAAGGTATTCCTCGAATGATATTAGACCTGCAATCAGGAACTGTTTAGCGTCATCGTTGATGATTGCTCTGTAGACAGGCGTTGACGTGCTCGCCTTTATGGAGAGGTCAAATTCGATGTCTCCAATCTCGTTCAGATTGAGATTGCCGTTGTCAAGAACCCCTCCGATGTCACCGGCTATACTCTCAAACCTTGGCGTATCGTAGAACAGGATTATGTTCTTCATCTTCTTCGTCGAGACGTCCTGAAGGAAGCCTCTGAACTGTTCGAGGAGCGACGCGATAGGGATGCTCGCGTTGTTCGTCATCTGGGCATAGAGCGTTCCCGACGTTCCTGCCGCAGGAGTCCTGCCCTGCAACGCTCCGGAGACAGCCGTGCTGTTGTCCATCAGTTTTGAGTATGTGTTCAGCAGCTCGCTAACGTTGAACGACTGTGCAACTCCGGTGAACACTTTCGGCATCAGCGCCTCTTGCCCCGGTTTCATGTCGATATACACGAGGTCATCTATCGCGGTCCAGCTTCTTGAAAAGTCCTCTAATGACATGTCCTTCGGAACTATGCCTTTCGGCACGACCGTGACACCTTTTGCCTGACTTCTGACAAGCCAGTCATTGAGAATGATTGCGCGGTTCATCGCCGTGTTATGGTCTATCGCGTCGTTCATATAGCCGGAAATCTTTCCGTCTACGAAAGGTATCGCCATAATCGTGAACGGATGCGAGCGTCCCGCGTATGGCGATTCACCCTCCCAGAGTATCGTTCCATCGGGGGCGAGATAGCGGCAGTACCAGAACGTGTCTATGAAGAAGCCGTTCTTCTCCTCCCCGACACCGAATCCGTCTCCGGTTATATACGGAGTGTCCTCTTCCGGCCATCCGGCATCCTTTGCGGCCGCGCGCCTGCTCTCGTTCTCTTCCTTGACTCTCCGGCGGTAGTCGTAATCATCGGCGTCGATGATTTCTATCGTACCTTCGTTAGTGTCGTGGAGTCTTATTCTCGCCTTGGTCTCTTTCGTCCATACCTCGAAGACGCGGCATTTCGTGTTATCATACGGCTGATTGAACACGAGGTTATCCTCATCGTTCTTCTCCGAGAGTTCCATGTCCGCCTCTTCGCGGAACATCACGGACTGGCTTGCATATATGTCCTTGAGAATGGCATAGTCTCTCTCGTTCCTTGCAAAGCGAGAGACAAGTTCCTCGAATGTGATGTCGAAGAACTGCCCGATGATTGTCATGTCCCAGAACCTTGGGTCTGTCATCTGCGAATCGAGGAATACCATGTTTGGGTTGACATAGCGGGTCCAGGAATCGAGACGTCTGTCCGGTCCGCTGTAGTCATCGTATGACTCGTATGCGATGGCGAGCCCGCGGAGACAGATGTCCTTCAAGAACAGGATATACAGCTCGTTCATTTTGTTCTTGTCGCAGTTCGCCTGAAGTGCGGTCGTGACAACCTCACCATACTGCTGCTCCGCCCTGTCGCGTGCCTTGCAGATAGGCTCGTTCTTCTCGTTGACCATCACCCCGACAATGGAATCCACCTTGCTCTTTATCTGATTTGTCTGGAGGACTACATTGCCAGTGCTCTGGAGATACTGCCTCTGAGTCATCACCGTGCCGTTGACATTGATGCTGTCTCCCCACTGGTCACCATAGGCATAACGGTTTGCCCTCGCGCCCCTTATGCGAAAGTCTCTCAGATTTTCCCATAGCGCGTTGCATCGTTCGAGCAGCTGGACATCCCTTTCACGTCCTATCCGGTCCTGTCTCGACTTCACGGAGTCCATTTCGGACACTGTGATCTTCCTGCGTATCAGTCTCGTTTTCGTATACATATATCGGCTCAAGTTTGCTGTCACGCAAAAATGAGCCGATTGTATGGAATGAGTGTCCTCTCTTTGCCCGGACGATTGCCCTATCTCAGTCGGTTCGTGAACCGCGTCTCATAGTCAATGTCGATGTATGATATTCTCTCGTATGCCTCAAGGTCACACAGCAGCACGAGGCGGAACAACTTGAACGAACCTGCACGGAGAGAGGGGAGTACTCCCCAGTGGATTCCGTCCATCGATGCCTGAAGAATATACTTCACGTCGTTTCTGTTGAAGTTTCCACGGATGCGTATGCTTCTGATTGCCTTGCGTATATCCGGCTCTTCGAGGTCGAACGGACGCGTTACTATGATGCCTTTCAGCGGCTGCACCTTGTCTGTGTCGAATGCGGTTGAAAGGTTCAGTATTTTCGTCCATCCGTCCTTGACCCTGAGGGATACCCAACAGTCAGGATAGGAGTTCAGAACAGAAACCTTCTGTGTGTTGTTGAAACCATCCAAATCAGCCTGCATGTCCCAAGGTGAGCCGTCATTAAAATACTCATAAAGATAGTTGTAGTTGTCTTCGTTATCGTTATAACCAATCAGATAAGTCCCGCCCATCTGCATTTTTTCTGTAGTCCACTCCTCAATCGGGCGAACCATCGTTGTTCCGTGGCTTTCGAACCACCCGAACAGCCCTGTCAAGTCCACGGTGTCCTGATTATATGCTCCAATATTCAGCCGTATGTACTGGTGATCTTCGAACGGCGGAATGTCAAGCGACATCTTGTGCCACGTGTCGGTGTCGAACTTATAGACATATTGATATGCCTCTCCGTCATTGAAGAACAGAAGCCGCTGCCCAGTGTAGTCGTAGGCGCATTTTGCCGACCTCATGAAATCCATGAACGGAGTAGCATCGGAGACGGCCGGAAGCAGGGGAGACCATGTGCCGGACTTGCCGAGCATCCCCGCGCTCTGGTTTTCAAGTACATAGTGCTTACCTGTCATGAAAGGGGATATGTTCTTTATGTCGGAGCCGGAGAGAAGCATCACGCCCTTGTCTGTAGTGAACACTACAGCCTGCTCAATCTGCGTTATGCAGTCAGCAGACAGGGCGACGTCCCGCGAGAGCGGCTTCTTCGACACAAATGAGCCGTCGGATGCCGTCTCCATAGACCAGATGCCGCCTTTCGTGAATACATAGAGAGGAAACTGTCCGAACTGTCCGGAAGACAGAGCTATGGTCGCCATCGCGGCTGCGAGTACGTCGGAGTCGAAACGGAATATACCGGAAGGAGGAAAACGAAAAGGATTGTCCGTCATACTCTGGTACAGCGCGTTGCTAATATGTTCTGCACCGCTATTATTCGTGTCGTCCCATTCTCCGCCATAATCCTTATTTAACACGTTCTGGAGATGTCCTCCGAATCCCCAGAACGCATAGGAAAAGTCCCCTGACTCCGATTCCTTCATCGGGAGGGATGCGCACTTGTCGTATTTGCTTCCGGTTCTATCACTTGAATAAATAACATCCACTTGATAACAGCGTGAATCTGGATAACAGAGCATTGTTTGGCAGTCGGTCTGTACATATAGACCGAGAATATTCCCATCGAAGTTTGGCAATATCCTGCCTCCGTCCGGGTTCTCTGCCCATCTTATCATTTCTTGTCCATTGGAACTACGAATGTGGAAGCGGAATGCGTAGCCGAACTCGTCTGCTTTCGAGCCATCAACCGTCTCTCCGGCCGCACCCTGTAGAAAGGAATGAGGATTGGGAAGAAGGGAAGATACGTTGGACAAAATCAGTCGGTTGTTGTAGAACATGAGCTTTTCCGCCGTCACTCTGTGGAGAGTGCGGTAATCCGAATCCGTAAGAGACGGCAGCACACCGAGCGCATCGGAACTGAAGTCTGCCTTATCGCCGAGGTCGATAAACTCTCCCGGTGTCAGTTTTAGAAACTCATCAAGGTCAAAATGCTTCACGAGACGGAAGTCGGAACATTGGCTCAGGAGTATCTTCTCTGTATTGGGAATGTTTTCGGGATCAAGGCTCAAGTTGTAGGAACGTCCAGATTTTTTTAAGAGCGCCTTGCCTGCCTCCGGCCAATAGGAGCGCGGTATACTCATGAATACATCAATACCGGAAATCACATCCTTCCAGTTCTCAAGAAGAGCGTTGTCGTTGCCACGAGAAAAAAGTATCTTCTTTGCCTGAATCTGAAATTGTGCGTATGACCTGCTGTTCATGTTACCGACTGTAATTCTGAAACGCGGACTCAAGTCTGCTCTCATCAGCAACGGAATGGATATGTTCGTATGTGTCCCGTCATACAGTCGCACGGCAAATCTTACGAAAGTCGGTTCTGCAATGCAGCCAGCCCTTCCGCGTAAAGCCATTCTTGAATTTATCTCGTCACGCACTCCTGAGAGGAAAACTTTAGAGTTTGCCGTTGGCGCATCATAAACCCCATTCTCTCCTCTTTTTACCCAAGTGTCAAAGTCGATGATGAAGTCAAAGAATAGGTCGCTGTTGTTAAAACCATCCGCGACGGTGGACGACAGAAAGTTAATCTGTGGCATAGGAATCCCGTCTCCGAGATAATGATACTTCCCATCATACAACACATATATCAACCTATTGCCAGTCGCGAATACGAGCGTATTGCCAATCGCACTGACCGACTTCACCTCCTCGCCCTGCATCAGGCTGAACAGTTTCGACCAAGCGCCATTGGATGAATACGACCCAACCTGCCTATTCGAGGCTATATAGACGATAGCATTCTTGTATATTCCTCCGTAGCTGTGTATGTAGAGCACCTCGGCGGAAAAAGCTTTCGGTATTCCAAATCCGGAGGTTATGTCTTCGGGTGTCGGCATCGGCGCGAGTTCCGTCTGGTCGGTGATGACGTTGAGTGATTCGGAGCATCCTCCATCGGACGTCATTCTGTCCGACGGAGAACGTGATATGCCCCTGAGCTGTATCTGCTTTATCATATTGTGAATGTTTTTATTTGTTCTCTTCTGCTATCTCCTGAATCATTTCCTTGCGGTACTCGTCCTGCTCCTGTATCAGTTGTCTCCGCTCGGCTTTGTCATCCGTAATCTTGAGCATTCTGTCATAGGCTTTCATCACTCCGGAGTAGCCTCGATAGATGTAGAGAATGTTCATTCTCTTGTCATCGTCATATAGCCTGTCAAGCAGGTCGGCGTCGCCCTCCTTCTTGGCTTTCCTTATCAGATTCTGAGTGTGCTCGGCCTCTGCCTTGTAATAGTTGAACACGTCGCTGGTGTGCACGTTGCGGTAGCGGTCGTCGTTGTGAACCCAGAGCCTATTAAGGAAAGGTGTGTTGCGCACGCTCGCGTTCTCGCGGATTGCATCGCCGAAGTTCATGCCGCTTTCATTTGCATCAATGGCGGAATCAATGACCAGCCCTCCCGTGCTCTTCCAGAACCTGTTGAGCGTGGTGCCGAGTCCACCTGTTAGACCCTCAAATAGGTGCTCCATTTTTTCCGGGCGAATATCTATCGCACCTGCATCGGTTGAGTCGCCACCGCTGATGTAGTTCAGGCCCATCGAAAGCAGAACAAACTGCCTGCCTGTGTTGGAGTAGGCCATAGTGTACTTCGGAGTGCGCTTCTGTTCCTCTTCCGAAAGCCAGCGAGGTTCGTTATAAACCTTTGTCCCCTTGTAGTCTTCGTTCTGTAGATTCTCGAAGGCTGGAACCAGCGCCTGAGGAACAACGCCACGGAGACCATTCATCGGATTTATCGGCATGATGTCTCCGACTGCCTCAAGAATGTCTCCCACACCGCGTGTCTTCTTCTGCGGATTTCTTCCGAGAATCATGTCATTGACAAGGATGTCGCCCATGGCATAGAACACCCGGGATTCCTGCGGGAGCGCCCACTTGAAGTAGTTGCCCTTTCCTCCGAGCAGGAGGTTGTTCCTCCTCTCGTAGTCCGGCATGTCAAGATAGTCGTCATCGTCGTCAAGCAGTGCGTGGAGCATCGCGTTTATCGCTCCGAGTGCGAAATATCCGGCCATCCATGCGGATGTGCGTCTCTTGTCCTTGGTCCACAGCTGATACATCGTATTGAGACCCTGCACTGAAGCATTGAAGAACATGATGAACCTCCTTCCGTAGCCTGAAAGCATCGATGCTCCGACATAGAAAACACGCTCCGCAGTGTTGAGTTTTTCGCCGTTCCGGTTCTTGAGCTTTTCGGATTCCTTCCACGAGATTCCCTTGCCGCTACCCTTGCGGTTGAAGTTCACCGTGAGTTCCTTTGCATCGGCCACCGCTTCGGTGATGCTCTTGCCGTTCTCGCGTGCCGTGAGGAACGCTGCAAACCTCGTCATCTGCTCTATTCCCTCGCCAAAGTCCTGAATCGCCTCAAGGGCTTGCATCGCTGCCTGTCCCGCCTTGTTGTGGTCGGCTGTGAACTGCCGTCCCACCTGCTCCCATTCCTCGTTGTCCTTGATCACGGTGAATCCGGTGACAGCACCGCCATCGACAAATTCCTTATACATCTTCTCTATGTATGAACTGCCGAGTTTTCCCTGTTTGTCCTTGCGGATCATTCCTATGACCTTGACCGCTTTGCCGAGGTTCGCAATAAACTGCCTCGTGTATTCCGGGCTTTCCTTGATGCTTGTCGCCATTATCGAAAACAGCAAGTCCCTCTGCGCGTTCGACATCCAGAACTCAGGGTTGTAGGAGGTGTTAAACCCTGCCATCCATCGGAGTATCTTCTGTGCACCCTTCGTGATGCCGTCCTGCGCCGCGTCGATGTTCAGTTCATTGTTGATTGCCTGTGCGGCTCTCGGATTACCGTTGATTAGCAGCATCTTCTCCTGCCCGCGCACCTTAAATCGTATGATGTGAGAGTTCTTCTGTGCCTCATCGATATGGATGACACTATTCTGGAGGTCTATGCCGTTCGTGCCCTTGTACGCTTCACCCTTTTTCCTCTTCTCCTCCATATCGGCTTCCCATCTGTCGTATTCCTGACGCGTGGCAGCAGCGTTGAGACCGTCCTTGAATTCCGGATAGACCTGCTTGAATACTGGTTTTCCCGTATCAGGATCTGTCTCGCTTGTCTTCTCGTACCAGACATCTGATATTCTGACGAGGTCGTTGTCCGGCCTGTTGGATATGAAGTAGAACAGCGCAAGCTTCGTCTCGTTCTTGAAGTCCGCGGCGTATGCCGTGGAGGCCATGGCTCCGATATATCCCCAAGGAGATTCGGCCTGCGTCTTTCTTCCCTTCGCCCGAAGCAGCGGCGGAGTGATAGAACCCTTGTCCGATGCATAGTATGAATACATGTCGGAGGCCGTGTTGTCGGCAAATCCTCGCATCGGAACATAATACTTGAACATATCCTTCACGTGCATATACTGTTCCCGGCTAATCATGTTGGATTCGTACTGATGCTTCAGTATCGACTTTGTAGCCTTGTTGGTCGCATCCCAGAGTTTTGTAATAGAGGCTTTCCCTACTCTTTTCTCGAACGCATCAACCTCCGCTCTTGCAGCGTCCTCGGTCTCAGCCAGAGTGGCGAACTGCGGCTTGCGTGACGCAAGTACACGGGCGTTATATTCCTCGTCCGTCTCGTTCTCGCCCTGTGGTGAGATAGGGGAGAATGTGCTGAACAGGGCGGTGAGTCCTCCGTAGTCCTTCTCCCTGAACTTGAGATACATCTTGTCCGTTCCGGCATCAATGTCCGCAAAGTATGAATCGCGAACCTGCTCTGCATCGGCAATCTTGAGTTTCTTCTCAAGTTCGGAGAGCCTTTTGTCACCATTGATTTTCTTCACGTTCTTCTCGAAGCGCGACTGATAGTAGGCCTTTGCATCCCTCTTTGCGAAGACATCGTTTCTTTCCAGTCCGTGCTTGAGAAAGGCGTATCTATCGATTTCTTCTCGCTTCAATCGGTGCGCGTCCATCATTTCCTTGATCGCGCTCATCATCGGGTTGTAGAAGTCACGTTCCCAGGCCTTTATTGCGGCGAGTTCCTTTGAACTCTGCTGATTGAGCGCGAGCCTTATGTCCTCGAAGCTCTTCGCGGCCTTGCCTGTCTGCTTCTCGATTGCCTCCACAAGAGTGTTGACTGAGTTTGTCATCTCCACCCAGCTTTCATGCAGGCGTTTTGATGCCCTCGCTACGGCATTGCTATAGATATTTGCTGCGGAAATAGTCCCATTCGCGCTGCGGAGTCGAATTTCTTCCTGCGCCTTCGCCCGGAGGCTGTCTGCACGGAGCGAGAAGCCGAGCCTATCTGCAAGAACTTGTCTTTGAGCCTCGTTTATGAGGTCTCCCTGTCTGTTGGCATTATAGGACTGCCAGAGAATCCAGCGAATGTCTCTCCGTGACAGCGGGATATTGATACCAATCTTCGAGAGAAGGTTTCTTGTCTTCACCCTTATTTCGTCCCATATCGTGTCATAGGATTTGTTGGTGTCCATATCTTCGGCAAGTTCTGCAAGGTATTCTTCGGTTGCCTCATAGATGTCGCCTCCGTATCTTTGCAGGGCAGCATCCGCAATCTTTCTTCGCTCGCTTGCAGGGAGTGCCTTATAGACATCCATACAGAAGCCGTTCATGTTCCTCTCGCCAACGAGCCGACGCAACCCTTCGTGCCCCACAGCCTCGTGAAGAACTGTTCTCCGGACATCGTTCGCGTCCGGGTGGTTTTCGAGTGCGATGTAAATCTTCCCGTCCTTCCACATTCCTTTCGCGTTCTCATGTCCCTTCGGCATTTCATCGCGGCTGATGTACTCCACCTTGACCCCGATTGCGCTCGCAGTCTCCTCTGCTGCGTATCTCTTGCCGCTCTCGCTATGGTTCAGAGATGTCGGAACGGAATCGTAGGAGCGTTCGCCCTCGCGGTCGAGTTCGATGTCCTGCTGATTTTCAGAGGATTCATTTGTTTTTTCGAATTTATTTCCTACCTTTGCCCTTGAAGAAAGAGCATTGCTTTGAACTATCGAGCCGCCTTGTGCCGAAAGTGCAGAATCGCTTGCGAAACGATTCCAAAGTATTTGCTCTTTTTCTATTTTATTGAGCACTTGCTTGTCTCTGAGGAAGTGGCTGCTCTCAACAACCTCCATGTCATTTTTCTTTACAGATATAGAGGTATAATTAAGATGTCTTTCGCCATTCGTATCAACAAATGTTTTCACGAAAGCATATTTTGTTTGCCTTTCCGCTCCTGGCTCTGGCGCATTCTCCTCAAATATTATGTCTGGACGCTCTATTGTAGGGATAAGCATCCCAAATTCTTTCTCTCGTCCTTTCTTGATGTTTTTTACATATTGATTGGAGCCGAGGCGCACCTCTCCAACTGGTGTATTGAAAGTTTTTCCATTGACTTCTTTGTTCCAAATCTCTTTGGTCAGTTGTCGTGGTGTCAATACTTCTGCATTGTCTTGCATCGCCTTGAACAATGACTTGCCATCTTCTCTAAATCGCACGGTAGTCTCCGTCGGTTTTCCTTGATTGTCAGTCTCGACAAACGGCACGCCTCTCCTTTCGAGTTCAGCACGCAGGGCAGGTGTCACGACGTTGGACGGCATCGTGATATCCTTGCCGTCAAACATCTCGACAATCTTGTCTGCCACCTCGCTTTCCGGCACTATACGCACCGGCTTGTCCCAACGCGAGAGAATGACGGTTCTTGTTCCGGATAGCTTGCCCTGAACGACACCTGCCTTCCACTCTACCTTGCCGACGCTGTCTTTTGCCTTGTCTGCCTTGTAGCCGGAAGTCAGTTCGCTCTTTGGAATCTCCACTTCTACAGTGACGAGTTCCGGGCGTGATTGTGCGGATGAGAACTGATCGTTCAGAGGTGTCGTGGAAGTATGGATGTACGGATTGTATCTTGCCTTCAAAGTAGTTCCGTTACCCTTGTTGAGGGTGAAGCGTCCCTTGTCGTCCGCAAGCTCTGGATTCTCGTCCGCCTTTTCCCATACTTTCCCGAGGTCTTCAACAGCGATGCCGTCGCGCCATTTGCCGTTTACTTTGCCGGACATTGGAGGATAGAGTTTACCGTTAACGAGCTGCATCGCGCGGTAGACTTTGATTGTTGGCTTCGAATTTAGCCTATCAATCTCGTCCTTATCAGTCACGATGGAGAAACGGATATCATCATTGTCTGCCGAGAATTTTCCTGAATTTTCTACTGCCGATTTTATTTGATTCGGATTGAAAACAACATATTGGAAAGCAGGTCCTTCCTGGCCATTCTCCGTGATGCCGGTGAAGATGGCTCCGTCTCTTCCATCCTCCTTCGCTTCCTTTAAGGTTGGAGTCATTGGGGCAATATCTTCGCCATCGTGGAAGTAGTCCCTTTCCACTTCGTCAACCGCAGGGGTGCGCAGGTTCAGGAACACAGCCTCGGTGTTGCCGAGATTTACGCCTACTGTAGAGAGTTCCTCTGCAATATCCTCAATGTCTGAGAAGTATCCACCGTAAAGTTTTGTGGCGATGGCATTCCATAAGAACGCTCGGCGTGCGTCATCAAGTGACATCCCGTCTTTATATCCTTCGCCATAATCATAGTTGTAGTCCTTAAGGAAGTCCTCGTCACTCGGACTTTCGGTCTCATCAATATAGTCCTGATACGAGTCGTCCTCGTTGCGATAGGCGATGTAGGCATCTTCAAGTTCGTCACCGGTCATCTCATTTATCCGTGCTTCCACCAGACTGTCGAGATCGTCTTCAGGCAGCGTTTTGAGTGAATTCTCTGCAAACACGTCTGCGAGGTCTTGGCTATCTGTGAAGAAGAAACCTTCTCTTGCGGAGTTCGCATCTGTGGACTGACCGAGCCTCGCAGGATCGAAGCGGAAGAAACGATATGGACCTCCGTGATACAGCACTTTTGGCTCGCCGTTTTCGTCAACGGCCTTCGATGCATTTTCCGGGTCGTTTTCCCAGTCGCCGAACCACTCCTTAAATGCTTCAGTGCGAACCTGCACCCATTGACGTTCATTGAGATTTGTGGGATTGCCGTTCGGGGCTTTCATGAATGTCCCGTCCTTCTTCGCATTGTCTATAATGTCGCGCTCCTCGGAATTGTACTGATTGTCGTTGAGTTTCGTGCCCTTTGCGAGATCGGCGAGCGGCATATTGATGAAGTCCTCGATTGAGACTTTCTCCGCCTCTTCTCTGCTCCACGGGGTCATCGTGTCCTTTACCCAGTGCCAGAACTCGGACAGCCACTTGCGGAGCCTGCCAATCACGGAAGCCTTCATCGCGGCCTCCGCGAGGTTGCCGTTCTCGTCAATCGCTTCCTTGCTGAGGCGTTCGAGCGTTTCTGCGCCGTGTTCTCCGGACAACCGAGCGTGAACCTCTCCGGCTATTCCGTCCTCGTCAAGTCCTGCATAGTTCGGGTCGTTCTCCACTTCTTTCCACAGAGATGTTTGCTTCATCAACTCCACGCCGCGTTTCCACAGTTCCGGGTTTCTTGCCTTGCAGGCCTTGTCCCAAAGGTGCGTATATTCGTGTATAGGCGTGTTAGGGTTCAGCCTGTCGGCATTGAGGAATATCTTCCCTCCGACGGCGGCGCCATAGACAGTGTCGCCATTCTTGAGAAATTCGATGCGGCCGGTAATCTTCGCGTTGTTTTCGTCAAAGATAACATAGTTTCGTGTTCCGTCTCTCCGTCCTCCACTCATGTATTCAGCAGGATAGGATATGCCAATATACCCCAGACTATTCAAAAACTCGCTGGCAGTTTTGGGGCTGCCAAGTCCTACAGATAATTCCTCATAAATATCGGCGCCTGTTGCGTTTGGATTCAGTACTATAGTATCCTCGCCTTTTGTGAGTCTCGTGAAACCTCCGGATTCAACTCTACGCCACCCCTCTTCATTACATAATTTATTGTCAATTTCTGTAAGGATATCTGTTTCATTTATCTTTTTATCCCAATCCAAATAGTTGTTGCCACGATTCTCAGGAATATCGACTGTATATAGATTGGCGTTGTTCTTTTTATTACTCTTGCGAATGCCTGTAATTTGGGCTAATGTCTCAAGTTGTTTTATAAGACCTTCTAATTCAGGGTCTTTTTGTTCTTTATTACGCCAAGATTTAAATAGTTTTATTTGTGAGGAAAGGTAGTCCTTTGCTTCCTTTGCCCCTTCTTTCCCCCATATATAGATATAGCTTCTTATTGTTATAATATGGTAGCCTCCTACAATGTCAATGAGTTTATTCACAAGTTGAGAATATCCTATTTTCTCCCCATTGTATATAAATATCATCCCTTGTTCAGCATTGCGACCCTTGTTGGCATAACTTATTCCAATGTCTCTCACGTCAGTGACATAAGTACCCCAGCCGAAAGCTTGCTCACCTTCTCCCTCTCCCATGTGCGAGTGGTCAAACCTGTCGAACTTGGCTCCGCTGCCGTGATAGACGGTCATGAACTCCGGAACTTCGGTGTCAGTTTCGACCGGAGGATATGTGTAGTTGCCTCCGATGTCCTTAGTGTGAAGCTTCACATCGGCATCGATTACGCGGATATTGCCTTCAGTATCTTTGACAATGTTGGACTTTTGTAGGTCAGACACGACAATCTCCCCATTGCTGAATATGGTTTTCTCCTCGTTGCGAGGCTCAAATCCAAGCCGTCTCATATATTCCACCCTTTCCTCGGTGGTAAGCGGCTGTGATGTGCTGAAATCAACGAACTGCTGTTCAATGAAACGCACAAATTTCCCATTCAATCGCCCATATCCCAGAATGCGATATGCGCTATGTGGGAACACGGCGTTGAAAAGGTTTACTTGGTCTATGTCGGAAGGGAATTTCCTATTGTCGAATTTGCCTTTGGAAGCCTTGATTACGCTTCCGCCGTCATCAGAAAGATATACATCGGAATCTGTTCCGCTCTTTATTGGAGCGGTGTTCCCCGTGAAGTCGGCTATTGATTCGTGCCAGTTTCCTGTCGCTTTTGCCCAGCCTTCGAGGAGTTCTTCCTTTCTTGTCTCAATTGCTCTTCTTGCTTCCGCACGAGTTCGTCCATTCGCAGGGACTGTGCTCTCGCAAATTCTGGAGAATAGTGCATCGACCGCACTCGTTCGTCCTCCTTGCGGCAACGCCGCAAGTGCTCTCTCTGGAAGTCGTTGAGAAAGCGGTCTAATGAATCTGTTTTTATTGGTTGCATTGTCGATGTAGTTGTTAATCTGCCGCAAAGTTAAAGAATTAAAGTTACCGGACAATACATTGGCATATAATTCTTTCGCTTCTCGCCGTGCTTCCGCTATCCTCTCCGTGATTTTCTTCCTGATGCTTTTCTTGTCCTCTCCTGTGACGAGATGAACCGCCTCCACATAGTTGTTCAGCCACCTTGCTTTCGGAGAATTGCTGTGCGCGAGTAGTTCAGCCTCTCCTTTGTCCTGTGATGCTTCCGCCATCTGTCTCATCGCATCGTCTGAAAGGTGTTCCACGGGTATCCCTGCATCTGAGAGCATCTGAGAGACGGTGTCGAACGCGAGCTGCTTCTCCGGCGTATCGTTGGAGAGAGCCTTGTCAATCATCTGGAAGAGAGCGGTGTCTCCTGTTTCCTCGTTCGTCCGTTCCTCCACGACACCGAAGATGTCGCGAACATCCTTTCCGAGTGTTTCGAGTTCCTCTCTTGTAGGATAAACGAATCCCTTCAATGCCATAGGTGTCTTCTTGAACTCGTCGAAGGACATGACTTTTTCTCCAGGTGTCATGAGCCTTACGGCTTTATAGAAAGCATATCCCATCTGTGCATAGCTGTCCTCGGCATCATTTTGTTCTGCAAGAAAGGCGTTTCTTTCTCCTCGCTTAATCATCTCGTCGGCAATCCACACTTCGAACAGCCGTGCAGTCTCCTCTTCCCGCGTGCCCCAATAGCTTGCGCCCCTGTCAGTTGAGCGGGAGTGGTAGTCTGACTTCTCGATGTCATCGATGAGCCTATTGAACGCCCCTCGCATCTCTTCCCTCATCGGAAGTCTCCTGTCGGAGGTGACATATCCCATCTTGACGTTTGCCGAACGACTGAAGTAGTTGTCAAGTGCGTGCCACCATTCATGGGCGAGTGCGCCTGCGCCTCGCGTCTTTGTGAGGTTGATAACGACCTCGCCCGGCTCATAATGCGCGCTCGCCGCTCCTGAACCGCGGGAGCCGAAGGCGATGCCGAGTTCCCCATCAAGACTCATCGCGCGCGGCGACACCCCGATAATCTTCGCCATGTCCATGAAGGAATCGTATGCGTTGTTCAGTGCAGCCTGCCTATCGGCCTGATTTGCCCAGTTGCCGAATTGAACCCCGCGGAATCCGAACTGCTTCGCGAACTCCTCCGCCGTCACATCCTTTCCTTTACGGTAGTCCTCGCCTTGTCGTGAAGCGTTCTCTCCAGAGAAATATACGAAGTTGCTTCTCTGACGTACGATGTTCTTGACAAGTCCCTCCCACTTTGCCTTGTTCTCGTCAATCATCTTCTGTGCTTCTGCATGGCTGTTCAGATGCTCGGCGAGGAAGAACGGCATCGTGTTGAATGCTGTTTTCTTTGGGCCATACTTGTCATCAAGTGCAATGCCATAATACCAGTGATATTTTCCATCCTCACCTTTCTCATAATAGGATATTATGTGGAAGTAGGACTTCTCGGCAGTGTCTCCGTGTTTCTTACTTTCAGCCGCTATAGCTTCGTTTGCGAGGCGGTTCAGCTCGTCGTGTTCAGCATCTGGAGCAGCGGCCGCTTCTTCCGCGGTCTCGTATTCCTTGCCTAACGGGATATATTCATTAGTGAGCGGATTGTCAAAGACAATCTCGTACTTCTCGTATCCGATTCTTTCTTTTTGCGCTATCGGAGTAAGGCACTGCATCCCTTGCGATTTCAATTCCTCGATTCGCTTGAGAGCCTCCTCTTCGGTCGGGAATATTTCATCCACGGCAAAACGATTGGCTTGTAGAAGACTGATTTTCTTTGCAGCGAGCACACGGTAGCCGCTGACTCTGGTCCTGACGTTTATTCCTTTTCTTTTGAACCGGTTTACGGGATGATCGGCCGTCTCGTCAGCGTTCGCAACTTTGATAAGATAGACCATTTCGTCGACTACGTCTTCAAATGTTTTGAGTTCGCGTGAGGCCATCAGCCAATCCTTCCCGTTCGCTCCGCGCAGACTGTATGAATCGAACGTGCTGCTGTATGCAACTTTCCCGACAGGAATCTTTGTTTCCTGTCCCGCAGGGTAGCCGAGGCGGTTGAAAACTTCGTTATAGAGCGCGATAAGGTTGAGAGGATAGCTTGTGCCGTTGAACTCACGTCCGCCGTTCAGTTCGCTGATTCTTTTCTGCTCTGCCTTAGCTTCTTCGATTCCCACATACTTCTCGGCGAGGGCTGCCTGCATAACCCTGTCACGAGTTTCCTCGTCTGCATTGAACAGTTCCTGAAGGATTTTGACGCCGGTGTACGCCTTCTCTGCCCATTTCTGCACGTCGGTTTTCTGGCCCCACCTCTGCTTTCTTCGCTCGTCCTTTGTTCCTGCAACAGGCTTCTTCGTTGAGAGAAATGCCGCTATGATGGACTGAGCAAACTGCGCGTCGCTTTCTCTCAATGCTCCAGTCTCCACTGCCTTGCGAAGGTTCGGTTTCTTGAATGCCTTGCCGAATGGTAATGATATAAGACTTTCAAGCGAAGCGTTCTGAACAGACTTCGCGAGGTCGCGGAGCATGTCCTTGCGTGCTCCGGCAATCTGCTCTCCGTAGTCTTCAATCTTCTCAGGCGTTTCTTTCTTAGTCTTGGATTTTACGGATTCGTTCCCTTTTTTCGATTTTTCAGCCTGTCTCTCGTTGTCAATCCGCTGCGCCTCTGCAAACAGATTGGTTTCTTCATCGGTCTTCTTGTCGACATTCTTTCTTTGGAACTTTCCAGCAGCCACCTGTCTGTCGAACGCCTCCGCCTCGTCGTAGGTGTCGAACTCTATGTTCTTTGGCATATCGCTGGTGCGGTAGGACGGATTGTCATAATATCCTGCTTCCTCCAATAACTCCTCCTTGGCGAAATGTCCGTCTTTCCTTTCCCTCACGAATACGCGGTAGAACACACGTCCGTCCTTGGCTCTGACGGCTTGGATGTTCTGATTCTTTCCCCAGCCGTGAATCTCTCCGGTGTAGTCTTCCTCCGGGCTTACAACTTCGTCTATTCTCTCGTCGAAGCCCATTTCCTTTGCGCGAGTTTTCGTGTACTCGCGAAAGTCTTCCTCTGCTTTGTTCTGGTCATACTCTTTAGAACGCTTCATGTAGTCCTGAAGCGTGCCGGTTTCTTCCGCTCGGATGGGATTTATATCAACCTTGATACCATCAATAACGAGTTGGTTCTCCGCATCATTGAGGGTATTGAACATGTCATCCTCACGGATGTCTCCTCGATATTCTACGACAATATCGAGGTCGGAATCCTCCCTTGCATTACCACGATTTCGGGAGCCGTGAATCTCCACACCGACAATTTCTGCATTGATTCCGGCATCTGACAGCGTCTCTCTGATATGGTCTGATACGATACCCTTGATTTGTTCGCGCGAGTAGCCTTCAAGTCCCTGAATAGACCTGCCTTCAGAAATTTCTGCATTTTCTTGCTTTGTTTCAGAAGATTGCGTAGACTTGCTGTCAGATGACTCCCGTTCAGTCGGATATTGGTCAGAATTGGGCTGGCCCGGAAGTGACGATTGTTCGGGGGTTATTTCGTTGCTGCTTCCTGCATCGCCTGAAACAGCATCAGGAGCTTGTTCTTCTGAACTTCCTTGCTCTGATTGCTCTGGTTGCTGCTCTAGTTGTTCTGCTGCTGCGGCTGTTGACTGCTGTTGTTCTCCTGTGAAGGTTTCTGTGTCGTATCCATATTCGTTGAGTATTTCTCTGATTATCTGCTCTTTTGTCTCGACGTCTCCGAGGAACAAATCCGCCTGTCCCGAAGCCGCCATTTCCGCCTTTGCGTTGTACAAAGATAGAACATTTTTCAATCCGTTGACCTTCGTTCCATTGATTGTGTTTGCAATCATCTGCACTGTGGACGCCGCGAGCGGATTTTCCCCGAATCCTTCAAGAACCGGCTGGTTCATATAGTTTGCGATACTTTCACCGCCTTTGACAAGGCCGCTGTGCTTGGCCTGATACAAGAGCACAACTGCGTCGGAGAACTCCCCGGAAAGCGAATACTCTCCGTATGTGTTGTTCTTGAGAAGCTGGGTGAGGGCGGACATTATGCTCCGCCTTATCGCCTTGTCTCCCATGGCGCAGCGGAGCGCGTCTTCCCTCATTACCGCACCGAGAAGCACACTCTCCACGAGGTCCTCGCCGGTTCCGGAGAGAAGGTTCCCGTCCATGAGACGGCTGATCTCGTTCTCCTGCACCGTTCCGGCATCGACGAGGGCGCGGATGATAGCCGCAACGGCCTTTTCATCGGCGTATGTCTCGGCAATGGATTCGTGCGCATCGATTATCTGCGCGATGGTAGCGACGGTCTCCGGAGTTATCGTCTTTCCTGCTTTGACCGCGCTTTCAGTCTTTGACTGCGTCTTCTTCTCCTCCGCATTGAACTTCGCGAAGGTGGACGCCGTGTATGGCATAGATTCCGTAGGTACGAACACCACGCGGGGATTGCTGTATTTTGCTACCTGTTCTGCTGTGAATCCGTATTTCTGCGGATGCTTCGCGAGATACTCGTTATATTTCGTGTCCGTGCCTTGTCTTGCCGCGAGCTGCGAGGCCATTGTTCTGTCGTTGCCGGAGAGAACCACACCGTCGCTGCTGACAACCACCGGTGTCTGCAATGCCCTCTGGTCGTATGCCGCTGCCTTCTGCTCCACCTGCCTCTGCGCTTCCTTGTCGTGCTCATAGTCCCTATCGTTGACAGTCTGCCCATTCTCGTCAATCGGGAATCCCTCAGTCTTTGCATATCCCTTCTCTGTGTCGTGTGATGGGGTAGGGGCGAAGGCCTCAGTAAGCACATAGTTGCCTCCGACTTCCTCGCCGTTGGGCAGCACGATGACATCGTCAGTTCCGATGTCCTTCGGCGCGTCCTCCCACTTCTTGTTTATCCCCTCAAGAGATTCCGTGTTGTATTTTGCAAGCTCGTCTGCCTTCGCCTTTCTTGCCTCTTTTGCGCGTTCTATCCCGGCCTGCATCTTTGCAGCCGCTTCTGCGTTCTGCCTTTCTGCATATCTTGCACGGACGGCATCGAGTGCCGCAAGCCTCTCTTGAAGATTCTTCCTCGTCCCTTCAAGAGAGTCACGCTTGTCAAAGTCAGTCGTTTTCGCGTATTCCTTATCAATATTCTTGATGTCCTTCTTCAGTTTTCCGGCAGCGGTCTCGATGTATGCGAGGGAGTTTTCTCCTCCGTCATTCCTTACCGAATCGTTCCACATCGCCCAAGCCTCCGGGTCATTGTTCCAAAGTGCTGTCTGATCTATGTTTCCGTCTTCTTTGAGTGGAAGGGGATTGCCTCGGAAGTCGCGTGGTGTGCTGTCGTCTTTAGTTTCTGCCTCGTCCGTCACGGCGGAATTTCCGAGGATCGCCTCGTTTACAGACTTTGCGGGGAGTTCCGCCGTGGTTTCCTGCCCGTCGGATGTGGTTATGGTCGCCGTGACGCTGCCTGTAGACTCTCCGCGACGCACATCATTTATTACAACCGTGCTCCCGTCTGCCATCACAAACGGAAGTCCTTGAGCGTCGCCCGAATATCTCGCGTCTCGGAACCATCTGACAGCATCATCCACTTCCTGCTCCGCATCAGCCGCCTCGGTCTCAATTTGCTCGTCGGTCTTAGATGATATGGGTTTCCCTATGAGATTCCCGATTTCCGAAGGCGTGTATTCGTTCACGGAACCATCCGGAAGCTGTATGACAGTCCTGCCGTCCGGCTGTTTCGCTATTACCATACCCATCGCCGGATCTTCTTCCGTCCCGACATTGATACTATCGCCCATGTTGAGCGCACCGAATATCTCTTGCGCCTGCTGCTTTCTGTCAGTCTCAATCCGCTCCGCCTCGGACGCGCTTCTCTTCCTCGCGATTTCCCTGTCAAGGAAGTCGTTGAGCGGCATCTCTCCGGAATCTATTACATTCTCCCCAATCTGTTCTTTTGGAATGAAATATTTTCTTCCGTTGTCGGCTTGGACGATGGCGAGTTTTCCATCCTGCTCGCCCACAACATAAGCCGGGCCGGTATCCGGGTCAGTGAGTGTCCTCACGGTCTCGTAGGTCACTCCGTTTCCGGCGTCATGCGTCTGTGCTATGGATGTCAGACCAGCCCTGTCGGACAACTCGTTTGCCATTGCGTTCCTTTGGTCGGAGACATCGGCATCGTGTATTCCATCGAACACCCTGTATCGTGCCACGGCTTGGGCATAGTCGCAAACGGCACGATAGATCTGCGCTCCGGAATCCTCCGTGGCATTATCTTCGGCCACTTGAGTGATGACTGGCGAGAGCTTTGCCGCGAGTTGCGTCGGGTTCTCCGCCTTCGTGACGTCGAGGATGTCTTTTATCTGCGCCTCGTCATAGCCGTTCTGCGAGAGAAGTGCGGACAGACGTTCCGCGGACTTGTTCATCCCTTTTCTCGCGCTGAGGTATTGTCCCGCTGACGTTCCCATCCCGAATACGGACATCGGTGCGAACGATATGAGGGTTATGAGCTGCTGGTCAACCGTCGCGAAGTTCTTTAACGCGTCCTTGTCCACTCCTGTCATGACACGGAGGGCATTTCCGTACCATTCCTCTCCGATTTCACCGAAGTAGCCGTGCCAAGCGGCATCCCTCATCAGGCGTGACGCGCCGGAGTTCCTGAATATCTTTGCCCAGTCCGTGAATTTTGTTTCCGGAATCACCTTTGACATGGCCTTTCCTGCGAGCTTGAATGGAGCGTCGATGATTGCTTCCACCTGTTCACCTGCATTTTCCGAAAGGTTCTCAATGAAAGTGTCTCCGATTGCGTTCAGAATAGCCTTCCCTGAGAGGTCAACCTGCCCCGCGTCGTTGACTGAGAGAAGGTTGTCCGTGAGGTTCGTCCACGATGACGGCATCATTGGCGTCATTACGGCCGTCTTTACCGCCGCTTCGAGAGTTCCTATCCCGAACTTTGCCGGAGCGAGTGCGGCCTTTCTTGCCATTCCTTTGAGCGCGAGTCTGTTCGATGCCTTTGCCGTTGCCTTGAGAAGTCCTTCCGTGGCCTTCTTTCCCGCCGCGTTGGCAAGCGAGCCCTCACCTCCGAACATAAGGAAGTCCGCCATGAATCCGAGCGAGCGCATCGCAGAGTCTCCTGCCTGATAGCCGATAGATAGGTCTCCGGCACGATCGGCGTCAACTGCGCTCTTGATACAGAACGCCTTGACGAGTTCCTTCTCCGCTGATGAAAGATAAGTGAGTTTGTCCGGCGATTTCACAAGGTCGAATATGTTGGCATCTTCTCCGGCCGTCTCTTGTATCTTCTTTATTGCATCCACGAGGTGCATGTCAAGTCCCGTCTTTATCAGATTCACAACTGATATTGACTCGGGAGCCGCGCCCTGGAGTCCACGGAAGAAGTTCGCGAATCCGTTGCTTTTGTCACCCTTGCTCGGCGCAAACGCGGTCTTTTTCGCCTCATCGAGGTAAATTCTTGCGAGCGCGAGGCTTTCCGCGTCCCTGTTGAACTCCGGGTCGCTGTCTTTCCCGTAGAATACTTGTGCTGATGCCGCAAGTGGACCGGCCCCACCGCCGACGAGGCTTGCACGTCGTGCCTTCTCCGCGTCCGGATTCTCATCGGAAAGCTGCTTCTGCATCTCGTTGAGCTTCGTGTCCTCGTCTTCGAACATCTTCGCCTGTGCTTCGCGCTGCTTCCTATACAGATAGTTGTTGTCGCGGTCGGCATACAGCCCCTCCAGTTGCTTGCCGATGTCACTTTTCTCGTTCGCAAGCCTCACGGCATCAGCGCGCCTGAAACCGCCGACGCGGATGTCCGGAGACGACAGTTCATCGTCAATCTCTCCGAGCCTTTTCTCAAGCGGCGCTATCGCGGAGTCCGTCTCGCGGAGCCTGTCACCCCAATAGTCGACGGTGCGTCCTCGCGATATGTTCACGTCCGGATGATCCTTCAGCAACTTTTCCTTGTTTCGCGCTAATTTGTCAGCATCCCACATCTCTGCCTTATTGTAACCTGGAAGATGTACGCTGTAGAACTCTCCCTCTTTCGGCTCAGTGTCGCTGGTGAATGGTGAAGTCTCAAGGACAATCGCATCGGGATGGTCGTTGAAAAGCTGCTGTTGGTTTCTTGAATACTTATCTGCGTCCCATATTTCCCCGCGCTGCTTGTCAGGGAGCTGTACATAATAGCTCTTGTTGTTGTCAGTCATATCTGTGTGGAAGTTTATGCGTTAATCGTAGAGAGACAGTCCGGTATCTTCGTCATCGTCTTCTGTGGCTGGGCGATACGGGATTGGAGGATTTTCAGGGTAGTATGTTGACGAAACTGCCGACTTGCGGACGAGGTCGCGTAATTTCTTGTTCTTTGTCGCGTAGGCGGTCAGAATTTTGGCGGTGTCCTCGGCTCCTCCGCTTCCGATGAGCTTCAGAACCTCCTTCTGCTCATCTTTCGTGAGACCGAGATCTTCCTTGTTGGCGAGAATGGTATTGTAGAGGCTCTGCGCATTGATTGTCATCGTCTCTTCCGGATTCTCTCCAGATGCGGCAAAGGTTACTTGAATGCTGCTTCCTCTCCCTCCTGACGATGTCGTCCTGCCCCTTGCGGCTGCCCTCGCCGCAACGATGTCGGGATCGACCTCAAGATTTCCGTCCTTGCCTCGCTTGAATCCTTGAGCGAGAAGCGCGTCCTCGTGCTGCCTGTTCGCATCGCTTCGTGTCTGTTCCTTTAGTCCGAGAGAGATTTCTGCCTGCTTGCCCTTTGCCGTGGCTTCCGCTGCGGCCTGTCTTCCAGTCGCTTCGGCCGCTGCTACCTCGTTCTCTGCTTTAAACTTAACGCCGAGCACGCTGTTGTCACGCGCCGCCTTTTCTCCAACAAGTCTTGCACGCAACTGCGCGAGGTCCTTTGCCCCGCTCGCCTTTATCGCAGAAAGCTGAGCCCCCGCGGCATTCTGACGCTCGCGGAGGTCGTCCATCCTCTTTCTCCTTGCCTTCCTGTTCTCGTCAGCCTTCTTCATCCAGTCCTGAGAGAACGAATGGTATTTCTGGTTGGATGCGTTGAAACTTCCGACACCGACCATGTTCGCGATTGCGGCGGCAAGTTCGGTCGCTCCAGTCCAGGCGGCCGCCCTTCTCTCTCCCTCGGTCAATTCCGCGTCCTCGGCCTCGGCTTTCTTGACGTCAAGCCCGCGCTGTTTTAGAAGGTCGGCAAAATACTGAGTCTGTTCTCCGTTGATTTTTCCGATATCCGCGGCGAGCGCGTCTCCTGCCGCATCCACCCGCTTGTTGTTCAGCGTCGCCAAACTCGTGTATGTGTCCGCTGCCGCCTGTTTTGCGGAGGCAAGTTTTTCGCTGTTCTGGTTTATGGCGGCTATATACTCATCGTTCGCCTCCTGCTGCTTCTTGAGAAGCTCGTCTGATGTTGGTACTGGCATCGTATTTCTCCGTTAAGCGTTTACTTTTGCGGCCGCCTTTACGGCCTTTGCCTTCGACATCTCGGATATGTCGTTTCCCATCAGACTGACGCCTGCATTGACGGCCTGTCCCGCTGCCTGGGCGGCCGCCGCTCCCTGAGCTGCATAGTTCTGCGCCTGCTGCTGGGCGAGAGCCGCGTCCTGCGAGCGGTACTGCTGCTCGATGTTGTCCTTGTCATCAGAAGCCTGTGAGGCGATGTCGCTCATAGTCTGCGCGAGTGCCTTATTTGCTGACTCCTTCTGAAGGGCGAGGGATTCGTCCGTTCCTCCGGCAACGATATTCGTCGCCTTCGCATTTCTATACTGCTCGTTGAGAAGCTCCCGCTGCTTGCTGATGACTGCCTGCGCGTCGCTCCTTTTCGTATAGTCCTCGGACATCTTCGTGTTGTACCAGTCCTCGTTCTTCTGCTTCTGATCGGAGAGAAGTTGACGTGCCTTGTTGTTCGCCTTCGATGACGCGACGGCTCCGTAGATTGCAGAGCCGAGTGAGGCGACGCCTCCTATTATTGAACCTATCATTTCCCTTGTGTTTTTATACGTACAAAGTAAATGAAGACGAGGACAGATACCGCACTCACTTTGCCCACTCAACTACCTTAAACTACTTCAGTGAAACAGACCTGATTGATGAAAATTTTGCATATCTTTGCCGAAAACCGAAAATATGGAAACGATAAGTATAATAAAACCGGAAGTGTCGCCCTCGACAATTCTCGGAGGACGGCTTGACATAGGCAACGGCATAGTGCTTGTCAACGACATCGAATCTGCACGTTCTCTTGCGGAGATGATATCGTGCGCTGACGAGATAGGCGCAGTTGTCGCTGGTCATCCGTCAAGATCTGTGGCGGAAGCGCGTCTTGGATTTCCGGAGAATAGTGATGAGAATATATATTGGTTCAGAACAGGGGAGACGTACGGGTTCTTCAATATCCCCAAGAAGTAGAATTCTGAGTGTTATCTGTTTGGGCGAAGAAAAGTCGCGTCTTGTCTCACGACAGGGCGCGACATTCTGCAAAGTATGTATGCAAAAATCAGATTTTTGTTATTTCTCCTCGGAAGCAATCTCGTCAAGCTCGTCAGCAAGGCTTTTCCCCGCATCGGTTGGCTTGAGGTCAACGGATGAGAGCTTGGGCGTGACATAGGCCTGTGCGTCAAGATAGATTCGACACTTGTCCGCTGGGTTCTTCACTTCCCTGAAGGCCTTCACGAAGTCTTCAAATGATTCTTCACAGAACGAGGCGAGGAGTTCCCTCATCGGTCTCGTGACTTTGTTGGGCGTTCCCTTCTGCCTACCTCCCATTCTTCCGCGGCCATCTCCGGCCTGTCTTCCTCTTGCCATATCGCCTGATTAAAAATTAAGGGGTCCCTTTGTTCTTCCTGCTGGCCCGAACGGCTGAAGTGGTCTCTTCGCCACGCTCGGACTCCTGAATGCCGACACGATTTCACGTTCCATTTCCTCAAGCTGTGAACTATATGCCTGTGCTTGTGCGCTTCCTATCCTTAGATACCAGTCGTGGAGAGCCCCAAGCACGAGGTAGCGGTGGATGAATATCGCCATAGGTTTGAGCTGCGAATCCCGGAAGCCTTCCGGAAGCCGGAACATGTAGAAATAGTATTCTTCATTGTCCTGGATGTCATCGGCCGATTCTACATCCTCATCAGCGAGGCAGGTCTGCAAGCTGCGTCGCAGCATTGCGTCCCTATAGTCCACGAGAGAGACGACGATGCTCCGGTCAAGGGATTCCAACGAATCAGAGGCTATGGCGTTTTCCCTTCTCGGTGACGCTCCCTCTCCGGCATCCATATACTTGAAGGTGGCCACGTCTATATCCGCGTACACCTTGGGTTTGTGTATCGTTATCTTCCTTGTCTTGTATGTCGTCTCTGTCATCATATCATCGGCTGCTTCTTGCTGAACATTATTCTTTCTATGGCTGCAATGCTATCTTCGGAACGCCGTTGGTAGGCGGTCGAGAGTTCAGGCTGTCCCGCCGTCGCATAGAAGCGGAACAACGTCCTCTCTACAAGATAGGCGTGCGCCCGTTCCTTGAGTGCCGGGACCTTTCCGTCGATACGCCTCTGTGACAGCTCCATCTGGAGCGTGACGTCTCCGTCTTCCGGAATGTCGTTCCCGGTTCTTGAGAACTCGTCCGTGAGCCAGCTAGATATGGCTGACTTCAGTTCCGAAGTGGCCTCTCCGAGGAGACGCCCGATAAGCTCCTTCCGATCGCTTCCGGCTTCTGCGCGGTAACGCGCCTCGACATCGGTGATGTTCGCACATTCCGAATGGGACCTGTTCATTATGTCAAACAGAATCTCCTCCCTTTTCAGTGTGATGTTTGCCGTCATTGTCTTGTTATGCCTGGTTTTTTCCTTGTCTTGAGCAGGGCAACAGTCTTGTCTGCCGCGACCTGCCCCCTTTCCACGTATTCTTCGGAACGCTCAGAGTATCTATCCTGGAGCCATGCTGCGCACACGTTGAGCACAATGTGCCTCTCGAACTCGCTTGAAACTGCCCCTCCGAAATTCGTATCGAAGTCAGGGACGTCAATGCTTATTCCTGTCCCATCGGCAGAGTTTTCCATTCCAGACACTATGTCCGAGACTCTCCTGACAAACGAATTGATGGAGTCGGAAATCATTGCAGTCAGTGTCTCCTTGTCGGAGGACGTGACAACTATGCCGTCATACAGCGAGTTCCCTTCGTCGTCATAGGCCTTGTCAGCGACACGAGAAATTTCGTCGCGAATCTTCGCGAGGACATCATCGTATTTGATATTCAGTGTGACCATCTGGCTTGTAATCGTTTGTCGACAAATATACTTACATCCGTTCCGATGCCAGCACTGTCTTTGCCCATCAATTTGTCCTTGTGAACTTTCTGAAAAATATCTCGTGGAATTTTGTTCCGTTATCCTCTATGTAGGAGTCTCGACATACTGAATAAGTTCCGTACCCTTCGAGCTTCTCAGAGAGAAATCTACTGAGCCTACGCGAGTTTATGCATGCGGAGCCAGAAGCACCGCGCATCGTTACGTGATAGCCAGACGTGTCACGCGATATACCTGCATATATCCGTCTGCTCTCACTTTCACACCTCGCCTCAAGATTGCGGACAAAACGGACTCTCGTTCCGGAACACATTCCGAGCAGCGAGCATGCCGCAGCATTAAATACGCATTTGTCCCTATAAATCATCATCAGGGCGTCTGTCCTTGTCGGGATGCGGCAGATGTCCGCAACCATAGTGTTAATGTGGTCTCCGGTCATCATGCTATACCTCCATTTTATGCGATACTCTCACCGATACGGGAAGCCCGGCGTGGACCCATGCGAGCAGGGCCGCGTCCCTCTCGTCTTGGGAGCATCTGGGGAGCGGCCCGGTGAAGGATTCAAGTTCCTCCTTTGTTATCTTGCCGTCTTTCCCGCTCCATTTCTTCGGTAGTGGGTTCATTTCCGTCACGTCCAGCCCATAGTGCCGTGCCATCTCGACAATCTTGCGTCCCGTCTCGTGATTCCTTCCAATGTCGACGCCCTGTCTTGATGCAAACCTCTGCCCGCGGTCGAATCTTAGATGATAGTTTGTCGTCGTGAACCAGCCCCTTTCTACGACGACAGTGATGCTTTCCGTTTGTCCTAACTCGGAAAACGCCCGCAGAAAGTCCATCAGTTCGGGGAACGTCATCCGGAACAATGACAGCGCGTGGTTGCCATGCCCGTCGAGATGAAGTTTTGCCACCCCGGACTTCTCGGTGTCCGGGTCTATACCCAAAATAATTCTCTCCTTCATTGCCAACTATGATTTTAATGCTTACTTTTGTGATGGTAACTTTATTGGGCAGCCTCCGGTGAGAATCGCGGGCTGTTTTTGTTTGGAAGATATACAAAAATACGACTTTTTGTAATCACCCGCAAGGTGTTTTCTCGGCATTTCGCGACACCTTGCAGGATAAAAAGCGACAATTTGTAATTGATGTGGTCTTAATTTATCCCAACGGATAACAGGCTCTCCCTTAAATCCTTTTTCCCAGACGAACCAAGCGTAAGCGATAGCCGAGTTTCCATCTATCTGTAAAGAATTGTCGGAACAGCCCAAAGCGAATGGTGCAATCCGCTATAGCTGGAAAGACCGTTGTAACCATTCATAATCCAACCGTAGTCCTCATTGTGCCTAGAACAAGACCAAACGTAGCTGGTGAAGTTACTCAGGAGATCTGCTCCCTCGATCGTCTCCGCAAGCGCATCAATATCGTCCATCTGGTATTGAATTTCCATTGCGGCAAGCAGTGACGGCAATGCGAAGATGCCATGTTTATCTGAACGGAACTGGGCAACAAACTCTGCTGCTGGACTGTCAGCATTCAGCAATGCTACTGTCTTGGTATAAGTATCTTCAACTTTCAGAGCCTCAATCTCCGTCTCTTTAGGTGCTCGCCATCTGTTGATTTTCTCTCTTTCGAGAAGGACTCTCTCCGCATACTTCGGATAAATCAATGCCCGCTGTCCATTGAGAAGTCCGATCTCGATTCCCTCGATGCTTTCAAGCCAGTTCTGGCCCTCACATCCTTTCTTGTAAATAATTCTTGCCATAACTTTAATTATTTTTAGCTTTTCTGGTTTTAATTGCAGCTGGTTCCAAATAATCTGCAACCTTTTTAAATGCAGATACTTTTACAAAATATTCCATAGTTCTATATCAAAATTTACTTTTGTTTAGTTCATACCACGAAGCTTCCCTGCCCTCTGACTCATTGTAGGCAAATTTCTCATTGAGCCTGCTCATATTGAATCTTCTGGATTGGTTGAGCAAGTACAGACATCTTTGGGTAACTTTTCGGTCCAGGTCTTTCTTTCCTCCAAGCTTGCTGTGGAAGCACATGGAGACGCATGTCTCGGCTTCAATCAGCTGATTCAACTTGTCCTCATTGATTTCCTCCAGTGACTTTGTGTAGAGGGTGGACAGCTTGACAAAGTCAATTTTCTTCTTCAGGAGGAGCGAGAGCAGTGCAAAGTCTACCTCCTCCTCGGATTTCTTTAACAGTTCATCAAGAAGTTCAAATGCATTCATAGCCTATATAAAACTATAATTCTTTTATTTTTATCTTTTCAATTACATCTTTGTGTCTATTGTATGTATTGACAATGACTTCTTTACCAATAGGATTTTCTCTTTTGGAATCTCTTTCAATACACTCTTCTAATGAAACATCAAAGAAGTCCTTAAATTCAAGAGTGTAATTTTTTCTTGACTTGGAAAAATAATCATCACCACGATTAAAGTTCTTTATTTTGACTTGAACAGCACGCCAATTCCAAACATTAAGATTCATATCATCCATAACAATATCATACCCAAAGAGCATCGCCTCACTAAGGAAGTCACACTTTAACTTAGAAACAAGACTTTCTCTTTCTGGAATCCAATAAGGTCCTAACATTCTGCGAAAATCATCGTTATTCCAACGAACTCTATGTGTGGGGTCTTCTTCAACCCATTTCTTAGCCCAAGTACTCTTTCCTGAGCCTTGGATTCCGCGTGTTAAAATTATTTTTGGCATAATTTATTCCTCCCACCATTTATAATATTCTGGACAATCATCTTTCGTCCCAAGCAAATGCTTTGTTTCGTCATTGTAAGGAATACACTCATAAACAGTTACACCTATACAATGTACCTCTCCATTTGGCAAAATATCACTAAAAAAGTTGCAGACCCATCTTTCATCCTCATAATTATGTTTGATTAGCACTTTGTCAAATGGCTTAAACTCTTTCGGGTCGAATTTCTTAACAGGAACTTTGAACTTACTCCAATCACGTTGGTTTTTAGATGGGAAGAGTATGCATTCTGACTCTTCTATATTATACATTTTCCCGTTTGAATAAAGCGCTATGTAATTGCAACCAGGTGCTGCTGTTAGAGTTATAGTCTTACAACTGCCCTCTTTTATTACCTCGTCCAAAAACACATCACCCCATACAGGAGACCACAACTTAGTCCCTTTCGGACAATCCTTTAGGATTTGACACAAATTTAAATTTTCATTCATATCGTCATCGTTTAGCGTTAGTGCATACATAAGCAGGCGTTTTGCTGCTTTGTGTGCTTGACTGTCGCAGAAGTTTTCACAGGTTTCTCCGTCAGCAGTAAGGCCCCAAGTTCTCATACCATAAAACCATTCAGTTAGGTGTTTTTCAAAATCAGACGGGGCGGTTTCAGAAAAGTAATTATCTAATTGGTAAGGCGTGATTACAACCTTCTCGTTAAGGATGTTGTCACTCCTTCCAATATAAGTATCGTCACCAACATATTCCAGCCAATAGGTTTCCCATTTTTTGAACAATGAGAAGTTGGTTAGTGCATATAGGAACTTACCTGATACAATCTTGTTTTTCTTGCTTTCTGAAAGGTTATAGTGTTCTCTATATTCTTTGAAATAGCACTCTTCCGTATCGTCCTTTTTAGTGGTGTCCGTTTTCGTCTTGTCAAGAACAGCCTCATCCTCATCTTCCGAATAGGCGTTTTTCCCGATTACATAGTCTAACTCATAGTCTTTTTCGTAACCATTATTCAAACGAACCCTATTTTCTGGATTTTCATCAATCAATTTCTTAGCCCATATAGATTTGTCCGAGCCTTGAATCCCTCCTTTTAAAGTTATTTTCGACATAATTTAATCCTCCACTTTGTCTTTAGAAACAACATTGAATATTCTCTTAATTTGCTGTAATTCTTGCTTATAGAGAGCAAGCACACGTTTATTGGTTATTCTCTTACCAGTATTAACGAGATTGATTTTGTCATATAAGTATTTTTGTTTTGCGCTATCCAACCATGCAAGAAACATGCGCTCATCTCGATACTTGCAAAAATCCCAAGGAGACATAATGATTACTCCTCCCATTCTATTTTACAGGTTGCTACATGTGTTTTATAAGTTTCTCCAGCACAACGCGCTTCCTTTTCACTTGGGAAAATTGACTTGTAACAATATTTGTAGCCTTTGGTGGACTCAAAAACATTCACCCACCCCTCTTTTTTGATTGGAGCAAACATCAAATCCAAATCAGAATGTTCATTGTTTGTCCAAAATCCCCCTCGTGTAGTATAAGTGTAGATGGTTTTTTCAGTGCCATCTTTTTCTTTAATTAAAGCGATGATGGGACGTTCGTAGTTTCTATCTGTGCAGATTATTCTTACTGCCAAACCATTTCTTGTTACAACCCGCCTGTCGGGGCTTTTGAGATATTCTTCTAAAGAAAACTGTTTCATAATTACTCCTCCATAAATTTTAAGAATTTCTGCCTACCGCTTATTCTTTGCTACCATATTTAGCACGCATTTTTCTCATCCATACAAGGGCTTCTTCCTCTGTATCAAACACGGAACCAACAACATCTTCAAGCCATTTCTCCGTATTGCAGAATGGACATGGGTCGTCACCCCCTGAGGTATAGCAACCATCTTCGTAGGAATCCATATCCCACAAATATCCGTCAATACAATGTGCATCTGGGTACGATGCCCCGAAATGCGGAAATTCAATGTTACACATATCTATTTATTTATTAATATAAGGTTTGCATTCGGTGTTCGGAAGATAACAGAAGTCCAACCAAAGGGAGATAAACTGTTTCTCTGCATACAATGCAAGCTCCTTACTCTTAAAGCAAATGCGAGAACCGAAGTCCACACCTGTAACCGAGGGGGCGCAATTCAAATATGCAAAGGCGAAGTCTGCATTCGCACCGTCAGCCGCATAACCACCGAACATGACACCGCGTTGCCACTTATCATCTTCGGGTAGGTTGTTCCAACACTCTTCATTGTATAGTTGAAACCAAGGATAATACCTATATTCGTTATCTGTGAACTGTGGTGTCCAACCCTCGTTCAATGCAGCTGTGATGATGCGAAGTTTGAGGTATGCGATAAGGTCTTCACTTCCCGCCGCAAAGCCTTCTGCTTCAAAGTGTTTGAACATTATCACGAGGTTGTTGTCCTCTCCGAGTTCAGCGACAGCATCCTCAAACGTCTTTACTCTCTCCGTCACTGGGCGGATGTCTTTTTTCTTGTCTTGAACCAGCGTTAGTACACCGTTCACCCATTCAGCCTTACAGCCTTGTGGAACTTCAATTTCAATTTTCATAACTATTTAATTTTAGAAATTATATAAGTTCCTCCTGCTCCGCAAAAGAGGTCTATATATAGCAAATTCATAATCCATTATTCAAGTAGTTCAACAGTTCTTCGGCACGGCTGTATGATTCAAATCCTTTCACATTCACATACTCGCACGTGAACCTCTTATCAACACGAACCTGTACCCAATACACCGTGATAGGAATACAGCCGCAATAGCTTTCACCTCTTACAATCCGGTATCGTTTTTTCATTCAGACCTCCTTTTCAGTTTGATAACAAAATACTTTTTGCCCGGCTCTGCGCCCCATTCTTCTTTGCCGTTGCCGAATGTTATACTGTCAATTTCGAATGTCATTGTGATTTTTGTATAACCACGATGAAAGCGAACGTGCGTAAATCCTCGTGGATATGCCAACGGGTCCACACCTTTGCCAACCAGGAACTTGCGAAACACAAGCATTTCATAATCTCGCTTTATGGCTTCATAGTCTAACAGGCGTTTTTCCCAATATGGCTTAATTTCTCTGTATTCCTCCGTCTTTTCTCCGGAAGCAATCATATCGTACCATTTCCCTTTAAGAACCAAATCAAGTGTTTTCATAATTTCATCCTTTCATAAAACATATCCAATGAGTATTTGACCGTTTCCCGGATATATGTCCGAATATGGGTTTCTCCGGAGTTAGTTTGAGAATTTCAGATACCCTTATGTCGGTCTCGTTCCATTTGAATATGAGAACTCCACCTTTTTTTAAAACTCTGAAGCACTCCGAAAATCCTTTGGACAGCATATCTCTCCAGTCAGAATAAAGTGCGCCATACTTTATTTGCTGATAACCGGTCAGTTTGGCTTTCTCACTAAGACTTCCATATATTTCAGCAAACTTTGAATTTCCAACATTCCTTAAAAGATGTGGTGGGTCGAACACAACCATTTGAAAACTCTCATCTTCGTATGGCATATTTGTAAAGTCTGCTTGAACATCCGGCTTGACCTCGAAATAACGGCCATCGCAGAGATGTGTGGAAACATTTCTAATGTCTTGAAATAACACTCTCTCGTCATTCTTGTCATAGTAGAACATCTTCCCGCCACAACAAGCATCGAGTATAAGTTTGTCTGTTTTCATAATTATTTGATTTTGGTAATCACTTAATAAAACTCTGTATATCCCTATAAGAGGCACCCGGTATTTGTTTAATCAAAGCACGGATGACATCATCCACATTCTTTCCGTCGTTCTCAGCTTTGGCTAAATCCGTCATTGAGAAGCCGAGTTCATACGCATAGGGGACTACGTTATCGTCTGTGTAATCATCACATCCCGCATCAGCATACTTCGCTTCAAAGCAATTACCGTTCGTAATGCCTTCCGCCCATCCGAAGGATTTCCGTAAGCCCATAAATTCCTTATGTTTAGTACAATAAGACAACAATGTTTCTGCTTCGTATCCTGCATAGTCATCTTCTATGTACCCCTTCGCCTTTCCGACAATAGCATAACCGCATCTTACACAAAGACATTCATTGTGAGGATTTTTGTGGCAGTGTCTTTCGTGTATAATCATCGCCGACATCTTTGTTGAAATTCTACCACAATAATCACATTTGTAGTAAGTCGCGTTTTCAATCTTCTGCATAGCTATTCCTCCTTTTCGTTTACCATATCCAACCAAGTGTTCAATGCTTCAACTGCCTTATCAGGAAGTTCCTTTACTTTTGGATTGCCCTGACAATAGTCAATGACATTACCTGCACCATAGATGAGATACATATCTTGTTTTGATGGTATAAATATCATTGCAATTACCAATATAAATCCTGCAATAGCAGAAGAAACCGTAATCTTTTTTAGTTTTGCCCTTGATGCAGCTTCCACCACTTCGTCATCGTCTAAATCAGAAGCATTACCACACAGAATAATAATACCACCGACAATTGTTATTGCAATCGCTAACGCTGATAACGCATAAGCAACATCCCGTAAATGTCCAAGAGTTGTTATCCAATAAATCTCATTCATAACCATTCCTCCGTTTTGATTTTGGCTTTGTCGCAAGTGAACTTAAGTTGGCATTTCTTGCACTCGTCATCACTCGGAGTGCAGGCAATCGGGAAATTAACGAATCGCTTATCCTTTTTGCTATACATTTTTACTTGTGCCATAATTATTCGTATTTATATTTCCAATCCTTGCAAACAAGGCTCTTTCTATTAGTGGGCTTATCTTTAAGCCCGCACATAGATATTGCAAACGGCTTTGGAGCCGGAACATAGTATTTGCAATCAAGGCATCTCGCCTTTCTTATGTATTCTATTATTGCCATAGCTATTCCTCCTCCATTGCTTTTACAAAATCTTCTACACAAATCATTACAACGCCATCATTTGCTTTTGAACCTTATTTCACAATCCAAGCTGTTGCTTTTGCAAGCATCCATTCAGCACCTGCCATATAGCCTTTATATGCTAAACTTTTAAATAAATCAGCAAGTACGTCCTTTGAGTCAGAATTTAAACCTGCGAATTCTTTTGCTTTTTCTTCTATTGTCATAACTTTAAAGTTTATATAGCTGGTGACATTTAATATGTCAGTAGTGTCATATCTTTTTGTCACCAACTGCTGGTTGTTATTTTCTTCTTACGTCCAGTCCCAAGAGTTCTGCGTAGTTTTTAATCACTTTCGTTATAAGTTCTCTTGGCATTGTAGTTGAAATTGTGGCACCTGCATTATTCGTTAGAAATAAGGACACCATATTCGTATCGTGAATGACGAGTTCTATATATTCCTTGTCTTCAGGTTTTCTCCCGATTTTCCATCCTGTATGCTGTTCCATAATTAAACGTTTTTTGTAATCTTATTTTGCCTGTAATTGGTATTATAAGGCTATTCTATAAGGCTTGTTTTTTAATGTAACCCACACTATTCCTCCATCGTATCTATCGCTCCCGAAAGAAAGGATGCAAATGTGTTTACGAAAGATTCATCATTATACAGCTTATCTTTGCCCATTACATTTAAGATTGCATGTATCATTTCGTGCCAAAAACACTGACGTTTCATGGATGCAGATAACTCCATCCCGCGTTTCGTCTGTGCCAATGAGATTACAGCTACAGTCGGATCAAACCATCCTAAGGCATTGTCATCGAGTTTCTGAACCATCTCGACGCTATGTTCAATTCCTCCGAGAATAAACTTATTTGGTATCTTAAATTCCATATTATTTTCTCCTTTTACATCTATAATTACTGCAAGCAACTGCTTTCGGGTTTCTGCTTTTTGAGCAGAGCTTTGTTTCAAACCACTTGCATGATTTGCATTTCTTCTTTTCCTTATATGTCAGAGCGGCATCCGGATGTTTTCGGATTCTAAAGTCTCCGGTTGCGTTCACTCTGAACATTTTCTTAACAAGGTTGCTATATATCTCTGATATGTCACTCATTTCTTTTTCGATTCTTTTTTAGACCTTTTATTTTATGCTATTCTTCTCAAGTTTGCACAAACGGACAGACTTACCGTAAAGACGCATGCTGTCTGCTGGATCGGCACTGCTGTAGTAGTTGAAGCGGAGACTCCACGCGCTGTAGTTAGAGGGACCAGGGGAGCCGGACCAGTAATGGCCGCTGTAGCCGATGTTGAACGTCGTCACCGGATAGGGGCTCCGAAAACCCAACGCAGGAAACTCAATAGTATTCCCATTAAGTCTGGACTTACATATCAGAGCCTTCTTTCCCGAGTCAAATACACATTCACAGTTGTCTATTAACTCGCAGAATTGCCACCTTGCAGGGAGATTGTTCCCGAATTTTTCAACAGCCTCATTAAAGGTGAAATACCCTTCTTCGTTTTCGGATGCCCATAAAGTTCCTGAAGGCAATCCCATATCAACGTATTCTTTTCCCATATCAAAATGCTATTTTAAATGGTTTGTTTCTTAATGTCGGCCTCTGTTCCTCAATGAACATCCGGAGGTCTTTTTCGTCAAGCGGGAACAGCGGGCAGTACTCGTATGTGAGCGTGCACTGCCACCTGTCGCCGAGCATAACATCAAACTTAATCTTTTTCATTTCCCGTTTCTATTAAAACCCCGTTTACCAGCTTATACCAAGTATCTGCCTTAACCTGTTCTCCGTCCACCTTGAACGCCTTTACGTCCTTTATAGGATAGCCCTCGCCATTCCATTCATCGCGCTCAGCAAGCACAATCCAAGTTCCCAATGCTCCGCGTGCTTTGCTATCATAACCCACACTCATTGCAATAGAATGTCTCCCCGATGTTTCCGCTGCACCACAATTGCCCGAATTGGATGCTGCACCATTATCGCCCGAATTGGATG
>ERZ1034873.62-NODE-62-length-64109-cov-7.130687_pt1 | contig 64109 bp, 66 predicted proteins | sample MGYA00520689_ERZ1034873 | MGnify/ENA primary metagenome ERZ1034873 (study PRJEB33766, sample SAMN09781722) | gut metagenome | biome: gut microbiome | host: Homo sapiens | place: Madagascar | study: EMG produced TPA metagenomics assembly of the PRJNA485056 data set...
GAATCCGATGCAAACATTCAGCCGGAAGAAATGCTCACATTTTTCTCCAACGAATATTCCATCTGCATTTCCACATGAAATCCCCAAGTGTGTTTCTTACAATATTACTTATCAAACCAAAGAACGATATTCTTATTGCGGCAATTCCTTTTTATCTCCTTTATTGCTCCAACAGCCCCAGAAAGATTTCTCTCCGCTCCACTTCTTCCGCTTCCTCATTTCCGTCCGCCCTGGCGTGCAGCAGCGGATATTTTGACCCCGTGCGCAGCATCTCCATCACCGACGCATAGTTGGCATATTCCGGCGACACCAGAATCATTCCTTTTCCACGCGACAGTTCCTGCTCCATCAGGCTGCACAGATAGCGGAGGTTTGCTCCGTGAACCAGCGGAAACTTTTCCCGGATCTCCTGTAAGCGTTCGTCCGGCTGCTTCCAGCTGCCGTAGACGCCGCGGTAAATCTGCATAAATTCATGCAGCTGTTCTGTAAAATGCTCCGGAATCTTTCGCCCCGACTCCGCAGCAAGGAACCACAGATATTCCGAGAGCGGCATATACACCGGAACAAAAGCATGTTTCCTCACCGCTTCCTCCATATTCTGATTCAGATAAGCGCTATGCAGCACAATCGGATCGCCGGCCAGCAGCAGCTGTCTGTCCTCCGTCACATATACCGCCCACTCCTGTAAAAGGCTTTTGGTCCACTCCCTGCTCCAGGCATCCGGCGCGGCGGTCTTCTCCCGGAAAGAGGCACGCACCTTTTCCCGCCACTCCTCATCCAGGCAGTGCCATGCATCCCCGAGTAAGAGCACCTGCCACAAGATATCCGCTTCTTCCGCAAAAAGCAGCTGTTCCAGAAACGGTGTCACAAGATGCGCCCTCTTTCCGTCCGCATCTAAGACCGCACGCAGGATTTCCGGAACCATTCCGTCCGCCTCCGCACCCTCGGTCTGGAATACCAGAAACTGTTTTTCCTCCCCGTCCGTCTCCTGCAGCCGGTTTGCAATCTGTCCTGCCGCAGCCGAGAATATACAGTATTCTTTTGCGGTGCTGTACGCTTTTCCCGCATGAAGATCCTGCGCCGTGTAATCCGGCAGCACTGCCGTGCGTTTTCCTTTCTGGTTCAGGTAAAGTGCCATCCACTCTGTATACACGGACAGCGGCGGCAGATACACCGTCTCCTGCTGCGGTTCTTTCATATCTTTCGTATCTTTCGTGTCTTTCGTGTCTTTCTTCCCGTCCCGAAGCCGCCCGGACAATACGGCTGCCTCCGGCAGTATGGCGCGCTCCGTGCAGTTCTCTACATGGGATAAGCTGTTTAAAAACGCCTCGATTCTCGTTATCACTCCCACCTTGGACTGATGCTCGTCCACCTCTATTTTCAGGTACGGCTTGTCCCCCATAATTTCCGCAAAAAGGTGGGAGATCATGCCGTCCGGTCCGCAGCCGTGGTTCGTCAGATAGACGGCATACAGATTCGGATGCTCCTTAATGATCTTCGCTCCCGACAGAATGTGCTGCGCAAATGGCCAGTACAAATTCGGATAATGACCGGACAAATCCACATCATGTCCTTTCAGATGGGAAAGTGTCAACACTCTGCACCCTCTCTTTAACAGTTCCCCGGGAATTCCCATATTTAAAACCGGGTCTGACACGCCGTAGTTTCTTGTAATCAGAACGAGCACCTTGTCCTCCGGTTTCAACTCGTCCAAGATCTGCGCGCCCAGTTTTTCAGAATTCTTCTCACAGCGCACCATCGCCGCCGCGCCCTTCGCGAGCGCCGCCGCATACCGTGCCTTGTCGCATCCCAGTTCCTCACCCGCTTTGATCATCGCTCCCGCAAGCTGCGGTTTTCCCATATCCAGATCCAGAACCGGGCAGATCAGCTCCACGCCGCGTTCCGAAAGCCCCAGCACACTTGCGACAATCCGCGGCGCTGTCTGCATATAGACACAGCCGTAATTGTGCGCAACGCCGGAAGTCTCATGCCGGATCGTATGGATACACGGGATAAAAATGTAGTCCACCTTTTTTCTCGCAAGCCATTCCATGTGCCCGTGCAGTAATTTTACCGGATAACAGGTCTCCTCCGCCGCCATCTCCTGTCCGAGCGCAATGATCTTATCGTCCGTCTCCGGCGACAGCAATACATTAAAGCCGAGAGTCTTAAAATACTGGTACGCCATCGGGAAAAATTTGTAAATCATGAGCGCACGCGGGATTCCCACAGTCTTTTTCCCCGGCAGCAGCGTTCCGTCATAGCCTGCCAGAAACCATTTCTGGCTCTTCCGGTAATTCTCCTCATTCCAGATGCTCTCCTTTTGGGATGTGCCACCCTGCTCTTTTGCCGCGAGCGCCGCTCCGTATGCCCCGGTCACATCGTAAAACGGCGTGATGTGAAGCCGTTCTCCAAACACTTCATAGAAAGCCGCAACGATTCCCTCGTTATGCACGACTCCGCCCTGAAGGCAGATATGTTCTCCCTTGCGCTTATTGCCAACTACCCTGTTTAAATAGTTTCTGACAATCGAGCGGCACAGCCCTGCACAGATATCCTCCTTGTCCGTGCCTGCCGCAAGCTCCGCTGCAATCTTGGATTCCATCAACACGGTGCAGCGCTCTCCCAGATCGATCGGCACATTTGCCTTCAAGGCACTGTTTCCGATCTCCTCCAGCGATACTTCCATGCGGTTCGCCTGTTCCTCGACGAAGGAGCCCGTACCCGCCGCACACACTTTGTTCATCTCGAAATCGACGACCTGACCGTCCCGGATACTGATGTATTTGGAGTCCTGACCGCCGATCTCAAACACGGTATCCACCTCCGGGCACAGATGGGCAGTCGCGCGCGCCTGCGCCGTGATCTCATCCAACACCGTGCCTGCACCGGTCTTCTCCGCGATATAGTACCGCCCCGATCCCGTGACACCAATGCCTTCCCACGTGAGTGCTTCCCCGTATTTCTGCTTTAACTGTCCCATTCCCTGCTGCACCTCGCCGAGAGGATTGCCGCGCGTTCTAAGATACAGATCGTCAATGACGGCTCCGTCCTCCCCCGTCAGCACAAGGTTTGTGCTCGTGGATCCCACGTCAATCCCGAGCCAGAGCTTTTCCCCGCCACGTAACGGTCTGGTCCGGTGAAGTGCCTCCTTCTCGTAGTCATATCGCGGCAGCGCCTTTCTTTTTTGCTCCTCATCCGCCACCTCCCTGCGGATCGGGTGTTTCCAGTCGAAGGCCAGCTTCCCGTGACATGCACAGGCTGCGATTCCGGCAGCAGACACCACAGCTCCCTCTTCCCCGCAAAGCAGTTCTTCCTCTTTTAATCCGAAGATATCACAGATGGCGAGGCGCACGCCTTCATTATAGACAACGCCTCCCGTCACAAGCACCGGCGGCTGTACCGGAAGCTTCCGCACGATCGCAGATTTAAAATTGCGGATCACGGCATAGGAAAGTCCGAGCAGAATATCTTCCACCGGCACACCTTCCTGCTGTCTGTGGATCAGGTCTGTCTTGGCGAACACGCTGCACCGTCCCGCAAGCCGCGGCACACTTTTCGCCCGTCTGACATACTCCGAGTAGGCGGACAGCGGAAGTCCGAGCCGGTACATCTGATCCTCGAAAAATGCTCCCGTTCCGGCGGCACATTCCCCGTTCATGGCGTAGGAGAGCGTCTCTCCCTCACGGATTCCGGTAAGGAAGCAGGAATTCTGTGCTCCCATCTCTACGATGCTTCCCGCGTCCGGATAGAGCATTCTCTGTCCTTCCAGAAGGCTGCTGATGCGGTTGATCTGCACTTCCTTTTGGATCCCCGGATACAAACAGACTGCACCGGGATTGACCGCTGCATACAAAATCCTGTCGCCGCACGATGTCTCCACCTGCCCAAGCATGTCCACAAGATTCTGATACAGTTCTCCGCGATGCAGTCTGTAATCTTTATATATGATGTTTTCGCCTTCGACAACAGCGATGGAAATACTTCCATTTCCGATGTCGATTCCAAGTCCTGCTTTTCCCATTGCTTTCCTCCGAAATTGCCTCTTACGCATAGTTAGAATATTCTAACTAAATGTATCACATTGCAAGAGCCGTTTCGGTTGCAAAAGCAACGGAATCAGTTTTCTATTAGAGAAAGATTCTCAAATAGTTCGATCAGTCTAACTTCAATCCTGCCAGAAGCGAGCCAAGGCTGGTTCCTGTGGATGTGTGGTCTGTGTATGCCTCCAGATCTTCCACACCTTCGGTATCTACCATCTCCTCTGCCAGCGCCTTCATGGACAGGCTGATCTTATTGTCGTTGGTATTTAATACCTTTGCCTTGACTTTCTCTCCGACCTTAAGCACTTCCGACGGCTTTCCGATTCTGCGCTCACAGATCTGTGAGATGTGCACCAGTCCGCTCAGTCCGTTGCCCAGATCAATAAATGCGCCGTACGGCATCAGGCTCTCGACAGTTCCCTCAAGCACGGTTCCCGGCACGATCATAGAGATCTTGTGATTACGCTCCTCCGCCTCTGCCTCGAGTGCGACCGCCTTTCCGGAAAGCACGAGTTTTTCACGCTCCTCATCCACCGTAATGACCCGAACCGGAATCTCTTTTCCAACCCAGCTCTCCGTATCCTCCACATAAGCGGATGTGATCTGGGATGCCGGAATGAACGCGCGGATCCCCTCAAGATATGCCACAACGCCTGCCTTCACGCTCTCCTTGATGCGGACGGTTACCGTTGTACCCTCCTCCATCATCTCTTTGAGCTTCTCCCATGCCTGCTCTTCATTGGCTTCCCTGCGGGAGAGAAGAATGTTGCCTGCGCCGTCGTCTACCCGGATCACGGTCGCCTCGATCGTATCCCCCACATGCACAGCCTCCGCCAGTGAGAAATCCGGATCGCTGCTCATCTCCTCCGCACTGATAAATCCCGGTGCATAATATTTCATGTCAAGCGTAACGCCCTCCTCGTTGACATCGATCACCGTGCCGTTTAAAATATCTCCCTCTCTGATTCTGCGGAAAGAAGCTTCTAACTCCTCCTTGTAATCATCCATTGATTCCATGTGTCTTAAACCTCCATCTCTTTTTCTACCTGTAGTGTACCACATTTCAGTCTGATTACAACCTTGAATAAATCACCATCCACCTCGATTGACAGTTTTCCGCCCTGCGCCTCGGTAAAACTTCTGGCAATCGCAAGTCCCAGACCCGAGCCTTCCGTGCCGCGCGAAGTATCGCCGCGCACGAAGCGCTCCGTGATCTCCTCCGGATCAAAATTCAGTTCCGTCGCCGACATATTTTTGATCGTGATCTCCACGAACTCCTCCGGTGCCTCCCCGGATGTGTGCACCTGCACGTACACACGGCTCTGCGGCATCGCATATTTCTGGATATTGACAAACAGATTTTCAAAGATGCGGAATGTCTTCTGATTGTCGAGCACCACGATCACTTTTTCCTCCGGCACATCCCAGCGCAGCGTAAGTCCCATCGCCGCAAAGCGCTCCGTATGCTCCACCGCAACCTGCTTTAACAGATTCACCACATCGACTTCCATCGGATGCAGCACAATATTGTTGCTGGTCGCCTTGCTGACCTCAAAAAGATCCTCGATCAGTATTTTTAACCGCTGGCTCTTTTTGTCGAGCGTCTCAATGTATGACCTGCGCTCCTCCTCCGTGATGTCCTCCTTCTTTAACAGTTCCACGTAGGTTGTGATCGCCGTGAGCGGTGTTTTTAAATCATGGGAAACGTTCGTGATGAGATCCGTTTTCATGCGCTGGCTCTTCACTTCCTCATCCACCGCCTTCTTAAATCCGTCGCGCACCCTGGAAAGCTCCACCTTCATCGGCTCATATATTCCCAGATCCTCGGTGATCTCCGTGTCCAGATCTCCGTCCGCCATCCGGCTTACACTGCGCAGCAGCGCCTGATAGTCTCTGCCGATCCTGTCATAATATTTTTTGATAAAACAGAACACAAAGATGGAGTACACGATCAGCGCGCCGATGCCGAAAAACCACATCATCGAGCAGAGCGACAGCACCGCAAAGTTGATCAGCACGATTTTCCAGATCGTCTTTGTGGATTTTTCTGAAAAATCCACATGCGCCACCTCATAGCGGAACGTGTTCCACAATTTTTTCAACCCCGGAAAAATCTGATAAATCAGGCTGTACTGTCTGATATATTCCCTGACTCCCAGGAAAAATACCGGACGCAGTATGCGAAGCGCCGCATACCAGATGCCATACAAAAACAGGAGCGGAACCATCATCTGTCCAAGCTGTAAGATGGCTCTCCAGGCATTGTTTCCAAGTAAAACATCCACTCCTTCGCTGTAATAGGAATAGCTTCTTATGATATCGTAGAAGTTTTCCTCCATACATGCCATGCAGCAGACGGCAATCACCGCCACCTCCATGAGATACCATTTCCCCGGGCGTTGCATTGGTATGTCTTCGTTCCAGATGCGCCTGCTCGTCATAAGAAACATCCATCCCGCCACCGCAGCAAGGCTTACCAGAAGCAAAATGCTTCCTCCTGACGCACGGTACACCAACACCACCTGCGTCCAGTAATTCGCCATATCCCCATACGGATCTCCCAAGGAAATCGTGTCGCTTGTTGATACCGGAAGTCCAAAGATGACTTTAAAGTCCTTCGGTCCCTGCAGCTGCCCCGCTTCCACATATCCGCCCAGCGACTGTCCCAAAAGATTTTCCCGGTCTACATTCTGAAACGCCTTGATCAGAACGCTGCCGCTGATATTTTCGTCGTACAGCGGTATCACTTCCAGCGCGCCCCTTTCGTCAAAGGATAAGCATACGATGTCCGTATAATACTGCTTTATCTTCTCCGTCACAGTTCCATCCACGCATGTCTCGAGCGGCTGATCCGTATTTTTCACGCAGTCGGCACTGCTTTTGTATACACAATAATCGATGTTCCAGCTGTCACTCTCAAACTGGCTTTTCCATTCGTCAAACGTAGAGGTTACCGTGTCCTTTACATACTGGTAATCTTCATCATCCGTCGGCAGATTCAAAAACAGTCCGCCTGCATCTGCCTGCCCGCTCCGCTCCATCTGCTCTACATACAGGACATAGCTGCCCTGATAGAGTGTCTGTACCGTATCGTTGTCCACGCTGTCCGAGGACTCGCGCATCATCTCCGCTTTCTGCTGCTCTTTCTGTCTCTCAGCCGTCCGGTACACCACCGGGAAAAAACACATGGTAATGATCGTGATGAAAATGATTCCCGCGATCGCTATGATAATCCGCTTGCTGCTGTTTACGGCATTGCTGTTGTTGCTGCTGTTGCCGGCACCATTATTTCTGCTGGCACCACTATTGCTGCTGGCATCGTTATTTGCGCTGACATTGTTATTGCCGGCACCGTTGTTTCTATTGTTGTTTTTCAATTTTATATCCAACACCCCACACCACCTTTAAGTATTTTGGATCTCTCGGATTGATCTCAATCTTGTCCCGGATATTTCTCACATGCACCATAATCGTATCGGTATTGATCGCCTTTTCATTCCACACGCGCTCATAGATCTCGTCCGCCGAATATACACGTCCCGGTGTCCGGATTAAGAGCGCAAGTATCTTGAACTCAATCGGCGTCATCTTCACCGGTTTTCCATCCACAAACACCTCCACGGTGTCCTCATTCAGTTCCAGTCCTCCGATCACATGAATCCGGTCGTTCTTTTCCTCCTTCGGACTCCTGTTTGCAAACTGCGTATACCGGCGGAGCTGGGAATTGACGCGTGCCATCAGTTCCAACGGTGTAAACGGCTTGGTCACATAATCATCCGCCCCGATATTTAACCCGATCACCTTGTCGGTCTCCTCTGACTTCGCCGAGAGCATAATGACCGGAAAGTCATATTTTTCCCGCAGCTTCATGGTCATTGTAACGCCGTCCATGCGCGGCATCATGATGTCGACGATCGCCAGCGAGATCTTCTCCCGCTCCATCACCTCAAGTCCTTCCACGCCGTCTGCCGCCTTGAACACGTTGTAATTCTGACTCTTTAAAAAGATTTCAATTCCGTCCCTGATTTCTTTATCATCCTCAACAATTAAAATGTTATATTGTTCCATTTTTCCGCTCCTGCTCTTGTTCTCTTTTCTGCTATCATAACACATCCGCCGCAGAATCACACGCCTCCCCGTGCATTGATTACATTTTACCTGATCTGCCGCAAAATTCCCCGCAGAAATACCCGAAGAATTTCTAAAGAATTATTTAGAATTATTATCTTGACAACTGCCACTTCGTAGTGTATAGTAGTACAAGTGCTGAGGCAACTCACACAGATGCTGCTGTGGCTCAGTCGGTAGAGCGTCGCATTGGTAGTGCGGAGGTCACGGGTCCGATTCCCGTCAGCAGCTTTGTTGAGAAGAAGCGCAAATCCTTGAATGAAAGGGTTTGCGCTTTTTTGTGCTATGGTGTTACAGTGTTACGGTATTATGACGAATGTATTGTGATGGAAGTCTGGATGAGGGGGGAATATACGGTTGAGGCGTTAATGCTATCTCGTGCCCAAGGGGAAAGTAGGAAAACTTTTTCTCGTCCTGCGGGTCTCAACGATACTTTTCTACTCTTGGACCCGATTTTTGCTTCTATGCGGGTCTGGTTCGCACTTTTTCTCGTCTCAGACCCGGGGTGCTCTTCCCTTCTGGCATTATGTCAACCTTTTTCCATTCTTTCCGGGTCTGGCACGCACTTTTTCTGCTCTGGGACCCAATTTTTGCTTCTATACGGGTCTGGTTCGCACTTTTTCTCGTCTCAGACCCGGATTCCAATTTGTTTGACGATTCTTCACACATTTTTCAACACTGCTTCATACCTTTTTCACATTTATCCGGTATCTTAATCATTGTCAAGAGGAAATCCCCATTGACACAATTTCTTTTTCATAATATGGCCGGTAAGTACCCCACATCTTACCGACTTCTCCTTCTTTTTATAAAATGATAAACGTACAAAACGCCTCACCATCCGGTGAGGCGTTTTGCGTATTCCTGTTGAATACCCAGATTCTGTCAACTTCTCCTTTACTACATGCGATTCATCATCTTAATGTGTGACTTGAACAGGGAATAATATTTCATTCCCTTGTCTTTGCCATAGTGCCCCTGCAATGCTGCGCGGAGAGAATTGAGATTCTTTCGCTTTCCGTTTGCCTGATAGAGGAATCCCGAAAAATCTTCCGGCGGTTCCTTTGCATATTCACTGTGGTCAAAAACCATTTTGCAGTACATGTCAAACTTTTCTTTTAAGCCATAAGCCGGAAGTTCTGACCAGTAAGACGCATACTCTGCATTCGTCTTCAGTTCCTGATACAGCCGCTTGCCTTCTTCCTCACCGAGAAGCGCAACCAGTGCATTGTGAAAATCCACCAGATTTTCCTTGCTGATGCAGGCACACAATGTCTTTAAAATTGCTCTCTCTGCATTCAGTTCCAATCCAAACTTCGCTGGCGCTTCGCTCTGGCCCGTAGCATTTGGCACACTCTGTGGATTCTCTGACATTTCTTCTTTCAAATCCATCATTGCTGTCATCTGTCCGGATTGTTCCTCCGTCAGATCCGGCTTCTCATTCCCTGCGTTCTGCGTCTTTGCTTTGTCACTCTTCTGTGACTTTTCCGAACGATCCGGTTCTGACATACGCTCAGACTTTTCTGCTTTGACTGCTTTCGCTGACTTTCTTGACCGTTTTGCCCTGCCAGTCTTCTCTGCCGGCTCAGCCTTCCCGGATTCCTCTGCCAGCCCAGCGTTTTCTTCCGGTTCCGACTTTCCGGATGTCTCTGCATCCTCAGCCTTCCCGGTCACCTCCGGCTTCCCGGATTCTCCTGCCAACCCAGCGTTTTCTTCCGGTTCAGCCTTCCCGGATTTCTCTGCCAGCCCAGCGTTTTCTTCCGGTTCAGCCTTCCCGGATTCCTCTGCATCCTCAGCTTTCCCGATCACTTCAGCCTTCCCGGATGTCTCTGCATTTCCAGCCTTCCCGGACGCTTCCGGCTTCCCGGATTCTCCTGCCTTACCGCCGGCTTTCGACGGTTCTGACTTCTTGGATGACCGTGGCTTCTTTGACTGCTCTCTGCCACGCTCTGCTTCCGCTTCCTGTCCAGTCTCCCGAATCCGCTCTGCTTCTGCTTCCTGTCCGGTCTCCCGAACCTGCTCTGCTTCCGCTTCCGATCCAGCCGCTCTGGTCTGTTCCTGTTCCTGCTCTGCTGCCGCCCCGGATTCCTTTGCCACGCGCTGCTTTTTCTCTGTCAGCATTCTGTGGCATTCCTTTCCGCTCAAACGGCTCACCGGCATTTTCCGCGCTGACCAGTAGCGCACCGCAGCGTCAAATCCCGTATCATTTGATACAATGACATACTCCCTGGCCGCGTTCTGGCTCAGGCGATAGCCAAGCTCCGATACCAGCTGGAAATCCAGCGCATTGCTTCCCTCAAAACACTTAATAAAGTCTGCTTCCTTTTCCGTCTCCTTGAGCATCCTCACATTTTCATAATTCATATGCGGGCTCTTTGTCGTATAAAATACAAGAACCTCGTCATCTTCCTGCGAGGATACCAGAAGCGGCACCCATATATCTCCTACATTCTCACTGTCAACCAAATAAATTTTTCCCATTCATTCTCCTGCTGACAGAATCCTTTTTTATTGTACCACATTCCGCTTTTATACTGCAATGTCGTTTTTCCGCTGACGCTTCTTCACTTTCCCGTGTTCTGTTTTTATAAAATATCGATGTACTCCCCCGCAAGCGCCTTGTTCATGCTGCGCACCGCACAGAATTTTCCGCACATGGAACAGGTGTCCTCGTGCTCCGGTTTGCGGTCCTCGCGGATCTGTTTTGCGGTCTCGGGATCAATCGCACATTCCCACTGTGCATCCCAGTCCAGCACACGGCGTGCGTCTGCCATCTTGTCGTCAATCTCTCTTGCGCCCCGCACGCCCTTGGCAATGTCTGCCGCATGCGCCGCAATTTTCGATGCAATGATGCCCTGCTTGACATCCTCCACATTCGGAAGCGCCAGATGCTCCGCCGGTGTCACATAGCACAAAAATGCAGCTCCATTCTGCGCGGCGATCGCTCCTCCGATCGCGGAAGTGATATGGTCGTACCCCGGGGCAATGTCCGTTACAAGCGGTCCCAGTACATAAAACGGTGCTCCCATGCAGATCGTCTGCTGAATCTTCATATTCGCTGCAATCTGATCCATCGGCATGTGGCCCGGTCCCTCTACCATGACCTGCACATCTCTTGCCCAGGCACGCTTTGTAAGTTCGCCCAGCCGCACCAGTTCCTCAATCTGACACACATCGGACGCATCCGCCAGACAGCCGGGTCTGCAGGCATCGCCAAGGGAGATCGTCACATCATGCTCCCGGCAGATCTCAAGAATCTCATCGTAATACTCGTAAAACGGATTCTCCTCTCCGGTCATACACATCCACGCAAACACCAGTGAACCGCCTCTGGATACAATATTCATTTTTCTCTTGTGCTTCCTGATCTGCTCGATCGTCTTGCGCGTGATTCCGCAGTGCAGCGTCACAAAATCCACGCCATCCTCGGCATGCAGGCGCACCACATCAATAAAATCCTTTGCGGTCAGTGTCGCAAGATCCCTCTGATAGTGAATTACAGAATCATATACCGGCACGGTTCCGATCATAGCCGGACATTCCGCCGTCAGTTTTCTCCGGAACGGAATGGTGTTCCCGTGCGAGGAGAGATCCATGATCGCATGCGCTCCCATGTCAACTGCCGCCATCACTTTTTCCATCTCCACGTCATAATCCTTACAGTCTCTGGAGATTCCGAGATTTACATTGATCTTCGTCCGCAGCATCGAGCCGACACCCTCCGGGTCAATGCATTTGTGATGCTTGTTCGCACAGATGACCACCTTTCCCTCCGCAACGAGCGGCATCAACTCCTCTGTGGTCATGCGTTCCTTCGCCGCAACCTTCTTTAACTCTTCCGTCACAATACCCTTGCGGGCTGCCTCCATCTGTGTTGCATACTGTTCCATATTTTTCTGCTCCATTTCTGCAGAGGGTGTACGAAAAAATCCGGCGTCGCAGTGACGCCGGATTCCACAAACTATCTGATCCATCATTCGCTCCCTACGACAGTATTAACTGACAGGTTCCAAGAGTCAGGTTTTAACCTTCTCAACCGTTTACGCATGCGCACAGTCCCTCTGCGATATATTCTTTTTCCTCTAACACCTTATCTCAATTCTATGCTTCTGTCAATCTCCCTTTCCTCAGAACTGCTCTTTTCCATAACAAAAAAAGAACAGCCATCACTGGCTGCCCTTTTAGGAGAAGGTATTTTTACTATGGGGTATAGCAAAAACTATATATAATGTATTGGGGGGTTTTTACGGTTATTATAGTACCATGACTGCGCAAAGAAGTGTGCACAAACTTCACAAAACTTCTGTTCCATTTCTATACATTTTATACAGTACCTTAGGACTAGTTCTTTTGTTTCCGCAAAATTTTGCATAACCGGTTGTTCATTTCCCGCTCTTTTTTGCAAAATGTCCTTTTTGCCTTCTCTCTATCTCTGCCGGATCTTTCCCTTGATACGCGAGAGAGCATTGTCGATTGTCTTAGGACTTTTCCCGAGTTCCTCCGCTATCTGGCGGTAGTTTTTTCCTTCCAAATATGCATCTAAAACCTGGCGCTCGAGCGCGCTTAACTGTTCCCTCAGCTGCTCCCAGAAAGCGGTAAAATTCTCCTGCTCGATCACGAGCTGTTCCGGATCGTCCATCTGGTCGGTGAGAAGCGTCTCCGCCAGGGATTTCCCCTCCTCCGTGGTCTGGGAATAAAAGGACACATACGTGTTCAGGGGGACATGTTTTTTCCGGTTGGACGCCTCCACCGCGCTGTAGAGCTGTCGGTTGATGCACAGCTCCGCAAAATGGAAAAAGGATGCCTCCCTGTCAGACCGGTAATCCCGGATCGCCTTAAACAATCCGATCATCCCCTCCTGAATCAGATCATCCGTATCTCCGCCAATCAAAAACATTGCATTTGCCTTGCGAAGCACCAACGGCTTGTACTTTTCAAGGATATAATCCATGATCCGCTCGTCGCCTTCGCGCAGTTTCTGGATGAGTTCTTCATCCGCCAGCTTCTGATATTCGTCCACGTCTTCCTCCGTCTTCCCTCTCTGCCCTGCTATGCCGCCCAAACGTTCCGCGCCCGGCTGTATTTTCCGCAGCATAAAAATCTGTCCGCCTATGCCTGCTTTGTCATCTTACATCATCCGCTGTCTGACGATCTCATAGGCAAGCACACCGGCTGCCACGGAAGCATTCAGAGAATCAATGTCACCTTTCATCGGAATGGAAGCCACATAATCACAATTTTCGCGCACCAGCTTGCTGACGCCCTCGCCCTCGCTTCCGATTACAAGACCGATCGGTCCCTTCAGATCCAGATCATACATCTGTGTGCCGCCCATATCCGCGCAGACAAACCAGATCCCCTGCTCCTTTAACTCATTGATCGTCGCCGTCAGATTCGTCACCTTGGCTACCGGCGTATAGTTCAGCGCGCCGGCGGACGTCTTTGCCACAGTCGCGGTCAGTCCCACCGCCCTGCGCTTTGGAATAATGACCCCGTGTGCTCCGCAGAGGTTCGCGGTACGGATGATCGCCCCGAGATTGTGCGGGTCCTCAATATTATCCAGCAGAAAAAGGAACGGCGGCTCTCCCTTTTCTCTTGCGATCTCCAGAATGTCGTCCACTTCCGCATATTCGTACGCTGCCGCCACCGCGATCACGCCCTGGTGCTTCTTCGTCTCCGAGAGCTGATCCAGACGCTCTTTTTCCACAAAATGGATAATGGTATCGTGCTTTTTTGCTTCTCTTACGATCGTGCGCACCGGTCCGTCCTGACATCCGTCCAGCACAAAAAGCTTGTCGATTGTCTTGCCGGAACGAAACGCCTCAAGCACCGCATTGCGTCCCTCTATTTTTAATTCCTCGTATCCCATGTATTCTCCTTTTCTTTCTGCTTCCGGCAGGCGCTTTCTGCTGCCTGCAGCATCCTCTGCCACCGGCAGACGCTCTATGCTTTCGCCCTCTGATTCCTCTTCCCGCGGCAGACGTTCTATAACTTCAAATGCAGCCCGTCCACACCGGTCTTCACCAGTTCCACCAGGCGCTCAAACTCATCCTGCAAGTACAGCCATCCCATCAGCGCCTCAAACCCGGTGGCCTTGCGGTAGTCGGACATCGTCGCATTCTTTGCCATCGTCGGCGACTTGGCATTTCTGCCGCGCCGGTAAATGTCCGCTTCCTCCTCTGTCAGAAGCGGCAGAAGCACCTCCATCATCTCGGCCTGCGTGTGCGCCTTGACAATCTGGCTGGTCCGTTTGTGCAGTTCTCCCGCTCTGGTATTCCCTTTTCCCACGACAACAGAACGGATGACGAGATCATAGATCCCGTCACCGATATAAGCCAGTGTCAGCGGTGAGTAGGTGCGGATATCGACTTCCGCAATCCCGAACTGTTCCTTAATATAAGAATCGATTCCTCTTCCCATACCAGCTTCCTCTCCGACTCACGCTTTATGCCAGATCACACCCTCGCGTGTGTCCTTTAACACAATTCCTTTTGCCAGAAGATCATCCCGGATCGCGTCCGCCTTTGCAAAATCCTTCTCCTTCTTGGCAGCTTTGCGCTCCTTAATCTTCTCTAAAATATATGCCTCAAGCTCTGCATCCACCTCTGTGTCTTCCGCCGGATTCTCCACCTTCGCCGTCGTCAGATTCAAGGAGAGCACGCGGTCAAAATCCTCCGCCAGTGCGCGCTTGGTCGCATCGTTTAAGGTATCATCCTTGAGCAGGTCATAGACGATTGTAATCGCCATGGAAGTGTTCAGGTCATTGGAAATGGCATCACAGAATTTTTCCTTGTACTCTGCAAATTTACCCTCATCCACTGTGCCGTCCGCCTTCAGATCCGCGATTCTCTTCACAAGCTTTTTGTAGGCAACGCTCATGTTGTCCAGCACCTCGTAGGAAAACTCAAGCGGCTTTCTGTAGTGGGACTGCAGGCAGAACATACGGTACACGATCGGATCGTATCCTTTTTCCTGCAGAAGCGACACCGTAAGGAAATCCCCCTTCGACTTGCTCATCTTGCCCGACTTGTCGTTTAAGTGGTTCACATGAAACCAGTAACCGCACCACTTGTGTCCCAGATAGCTCTCGGACTGTGCGATCTCGTTGGTGTGATGCGGAAAAATATTGTCCACGCCGCCGCAGTGGATATCCATATATTCACCCAGATGCTTGATGCTGATGCAGGAACACTCGATATGCCATCCCGGGTATCCCACGCCCCACGGACTATCCCATTTGAGCGCCTGATCCTCGAATTTGGACTTTGTAAACCACAGAACGAAATCATTTTTGTTCCGCTTATTGACGTCCTCCTCCACATCGTCGCGCACACCGACTAACAGCTCTTTCTCGCTCTGGGAAGAAAAAACATAATAGTCGTCCAGCCTGGAAGTGTCAAAATAGACATTTCCGCCTGCCACATAAGCGTAGCCCTTCTCCAGCAGCACCTCGATCATGTGAATAAACTCCGGGATGCAGTTGGTTGCCGGCTCCACAACGTCCGGACGCTTGATATTTAACTTTTTGCAGTCATCGAAAAACGCGTCCGTGTAAAACTTCGCAATCTCCATCACCGTCTTGTGCTCGCGCTTCGCACCTTTTAACATCTTATCCTCACCGGTATCCGCATCGGAGGAAAGGTGTCCCACGTCCGTGATATTCATGACACGTTTTACATCGTAGCCCACATAACGCAGTGCTTTTTCCAGCACGTCCTCCATGATGTAGCTGCGCAGATTGCCGATATGCGCGTAATGATATACCGTCGGTCCGCAGGTATACATGGCAATCTTTCCATCCTCATGCGGAATCACCGTATCGATATTTCTTGTCAGTGTATTGTAAAATTTGAATTTATTCTCCACTTTGGTATTCTCCGTTTCTTTTTATTCTTATTATTCCTGTGACGCTCCGGCTCCCGCGCTCAAAATACGCACTTCTTTTTCCAGATCCAGCACGCGGTTCACCAGTTCGGCATTCTCATGCTGCAGCACCGTGATGTCCTCCTTCACAGGGTCCGGAAGATGCACCTGATCCATGTCATCCTGCGGTGTCCTGATATTGTCGCGCTTTACAACGCGTCCCGGCACTCCGACCACGGTGCAGTTCGGCGGCACTTCCTCGATGACGACGCTTCCGGCGCCGATCTTGGAATTGTCCCCGACCGTAAAAGAACCGATAATCTTCGCCCCGGCACTGATCATGACATTGTTCCCGATCGTCGGATGCCGCTTTCCGGTCTCCTTGCCGGTACCGCCAAGTGTCACGCCCTGATACAGCGTCACGTTATCTCCGATGATCGACGTCTCGCCGATGATGACGCCGCTTCCGTGATCGATGAAAAATCCCTTGCCGATCGTCGCTCCCGGATGGATCTCAATGCCTGTTTTCCTGGCTGCGCGCTGCGAAATAAACCGCGCCCAGAAATAATGCCCTTTGAGATAAAGCTTATGCGCCCTTCTGTAGCTTAGCATAACATGAAATGTCGGATAAAGCAAAACTTCCATCGGACTTTTAATCGCCGGATCACGTTCCTTGATTACCTGAAACTCTTCCTTCATATACCTTAGGATACCCATCTCTTCCCATTCCTTTCCACATACAAACCAGAACAAAGTTTCCTATTACAAAAAAAGGATCATCCGTCTCCTAGAGACGAAATGATCCGCGGTTCCACTCTACTAAAATCATATGATTTCACTTGACGCATGTAACGTATGCCAGACGTACCCGGCTACGGCATCCCTGCATCCTGCGGTGCAGATGACTCTCGCCGGATCAGCTCACGGAGGCACTTGGGGACTCTCTCTTCCAAGACTGCTTTCAGCCGGTGACAGTCTCTCTCTGACGAATGTCCGAATCCTTACTCTTTCCGATCTTCGCTTTTCCAATTCATCTTTTTATCGGCAGAAGATACCTCTCCTGCCTACTATAGTTTATGCACTTCCCGTGTTTTTGTCAATCTTTTTTCACTGCATGTTTCGTCTGCAGCCGCCTGAATTCTTCTTAGCTCATTGTACGCTTCGTCCGCAGCCGCCGCAGCCCGCGCAGCCTGCCGCAGAGTCCGCCACAGTAAAACTTCCCTCATAAAAACTGGAAAGCGTGCAGATCGCCTGTGAGGAAATCCCTTCCTCCGTTCCGGTGAAGCCAAGTCCCTCCTCTGTGGTCGCCTTGACATTGACCTGATCCGTGCTGATGCCGAGCGCTCCCGCGATGTTTTCCTCCATCTGCGGGATATGCGGGCGCATCTTCGGCTTCTGCGCAATGATCGTCGCATCAATGTTCTCCACCACATAGCCCTTCTCCCGGATCAATTCCGCCACATGGGAGAGCAGCTTCATACTGGAAATTCCTTTATACTGCGGATCAGTGTCCGGAAAATGCTTTCCGATGTCACCTAATCCCGCCGCGCCCAAAAGCGCATCCATAATCGCATGAAGCAGCACATCCGCATCCGAATGTCCGAGCAGACCAAGCGTATGCGGGATCCTGACACCGCCGATGATCAGATCTCTGCCCTCAACCAGTTTATGCACGTCGTAACCCATTCCTACTCTCATGATACCCTCACTTTCAAGCCTTTTCCTATGAAAGAACAAAAATCCCCGGACACACAACTACTTGTATTCCCGAGGACTCTCTAGTAGCGGAAGGGAGATTTGAACTCTCGACACCACGGGTATGAACCGTGTGCTCTAGCCAACTGAGCTATTCCGCCATATTATATTGATATCTATGGGACCTATAGGGCTCGAACCTATGACCCTCTGCTTGTAAGGCAGATGCTCTCCCAGCTGAGCTAAGATCCCATATTCATCGGTCGCTACCGCAACCGACTTGATTAGTATACTATCCGCATTACAAAAAGTCAACACTTTTTTCTATTTTTTTGCATCTATTTTCCCGGGGCAGTTTGAAGGAGGAAAAGACCGCTTTTCGCCTTCTACTCTTCCTCCAACAGACGATCCACCAGCTTCACACATTCCGCCGCATCCTTGGAATAGCCGTCCGCACCGATCTCCTCCGCAAAGCTTTCCGTGATCGCCGCACCGCCGATGACAACCTTCGCCGTACATCCGCGCTCTTTGACAAGCTCCACCACGTCCTTCATGCGCATCATCGTCGTCGTCATCAGCGCGGAGAGCCCTATCACCCTTGCGTTTTCTTTCATTGCAGTATCTACAATCAAATCTGCCGGGACATCTTTTCCCAGATCAATCACATGATACCCGTAATTTTTCAACATCAGCACCACAAGATTCTTCCCGATGTCATGGATATCACCCTCCACGGTCGCCACGACGAGCGTTGCCTTCGGCTCCTTGTCCGAGCGTGCTAACATCGGCTCTAAATATTCGATCGCCACCTTCATCGTATTCGCAGAAGAAATCAGCTGCGGCAGAAAATACTTCTGCTTGTCGAACAGCTCGCCGACCTCGTTGATCGCCGGGATCAGATGTCCGTTGATGATGTCATCCGGCTTCTCCCCGGTGTCTAACGCATGTTTGACCTCGTCTAAAATATGATTCTTATTGCCCTTTAAGACCGCCGTAAAAACCGCACTGCGCGCCTCATTCGCGTTCCCGGAATCTTTTGCGCCGCCTGCGTTTCCCGCCTGTCCCGCGGCAGTACCTTTCACGGCTGTGCCCTTCGCCGTCCCGACAGGTACCCACACATGTTCCATGCCCTCATGCTTCTCGGACAGATAATTCATGCGCCCGATATAGCGGATGCCGCTCTCCTCCTTGTTCAGAAGCATGTCCGATGCAAATGCCGCATTCATCAGAAGTTCCTGGGAAGGATTTGCAATCGCCATCGTAAGGCCATTTCCGATCGCCATTGTGAGAAATGCCGTGTTGACATAGGAGCGCTCCGGAAGTCCGAACGAAATGTTGGACAGTCCGCAGACCGTCGGCAGTTCCATCTCATTTTTGCAGAAAGAAAATGTCTCAAAACACTCCAGCGCCGCCTTCGGATTGGCACCGATCGTCGCCACCAGTCCGTCCACCACAATGTCCTCTTTTCCCATGCCGATCGCTTCCGCGCGTCTTAAGATCTCGCGGATGATCCCGTGCTTTTCTGCAGAATCCTTCGGCAGCCCCTCGTCCGAGAGCGGCAGCAAAATAAACATAGCACCGTACTTCTTCGCGATCGGCAGCAGATACTCGATCTTTTCTTTTTCCAGAGAAATGGAATTGACAAGCGCACGTCCCGGATAGATGCGCAGCGCCGCCTCGATGATATCCACATGGCTGGAATCGATGCAGAGCGGCAGATCTACCGTGGAAGTCACCTCATAGATGGCGTCTAACATCATCTGCTTCTCGTCAATTCCATTCATTCCCATATTGATGTCCAGAATCTGTGCGCCGTTCTCCTCCTGCTCCGTCGCCATAGTGCGCACCATACTAAGACTTCCCTCTTTTAACTCCGCCTGCAGCTTTTTCTTTCCTGTCGGATTGATCCGCTCTCCGATCACCATGAACTTACCGTCAAGCCGGATCTCCACATGCATCCGCTCCGAGGCGAGCATACGTCTTTTCTTTGTGAGAGGCATATGCACCGGCATGGAACCCACCGCCTGCTTTAATGCACGGATATGCTCCGGTGTCGTGCCGCAGCATCCACCGATGATCGCCGCACCCGCCTCCACAAGCTTCGCGCCGACTGACGCAAACTCCTCCGGAGTGGTACGATACACGGTCACGCCGTCACAGAGCTCCGGCATACCGGCATTCGGTTTTGCCAGAAGCGGAATCGTCGCATACTCCGCCATCTGCTGTACCGGATCAATCATCGCCTCCGGTCCGGTGGAGCAGTTCAATCCCACAGCATCCGCTCCGAGGCTCTGCAGCACAATCACCGCCGTCGCCGGATCGGTTCCGTAGAGCGTCCGCCCATCCTCATTGTAGGTCAGCGACACCATAATCGGGAGATCACACACCTCGCGGATAGCAATAACCGCAGCACGGCATTCCTGAAGACTCATCATGGTCTCCACGACAAAAAGATCCGCTCCCGCCTCGCAGATCACCTTCGCCTGCTCCTTATACACTTCCACCAGATCTTCAAACATCAGATCGCCGAGCGGATAAAGCTGCCGTCCCGTCATCGTCAGATCGCCCGCCACATATGCCCTGCCGCCTGCCGCGCGCTTTGAGAGTGCCACCAGCTCACGGTTCATCTGCACCAGAGAATTCTCCAGTCCGTACTCCTCCAGCTTGATCCGGCTTGCCGTAAAGGTGGGCGCGAACAAAATATCGGTGCCCGCCTCCACATAGCGCTCCTGCAATTCTATCAGAACCCCCGGGTTCTCCAGAATCCACTGCTCCGGGCAGACCCCGACCGGCATTCCTGCTTTCTGCAGATTCGTTCCTGTCGCGCCGTCCAATATCACCGGTCTGCTTCCCACAAGTGTCGCAAATTCCTCTCTGGTCATTCCCGTATCCTCTCTATCATCCGTTCTTGCTTATCAAGCCACATCTTACCATTTCCCCATGCCGGGTGCAAGTATTTTCCAATGTTTCCTGCAATCCGCGCCACGGCACCGCCGTTTCTTGATTGTTTTCCCATTTTATTGTATCATTCTGTAGATACATTTACAGAAAGGATACTCGACTATGAAACAGCCTGTCAGTCTGATTGCCCTCGATATGGACGGCACTCTTTTTAACGGACAAAGTGAGATCTCAAAGGAGGATCAGGACGCCATTCGCGAAGCTTCCTCCCGCGGAATTCACGTTGCCATATCGACCGGACGCCCTTACGCCGGGCTTCCCGTCACACTTTTATCCGGTCTCGGCGTCTCCTATGCCATCACCTCCAACGGTGCTGCCGTCTATCATCTGCCGGACCGCCTCTGCATCCATGAATCTGCGATGGAGCCTGCGCTTGTATGCCCCATCATCGAAGAACTGCAAAAAAAGAGCATCCATATGGATGCTTTTATCAATGGCGACGGCTTCAGCCAGCGTTCCTGTGAGGGAAAGATCGACTGCCTGGACATGCCCACATCAATCAAACGCTACATTCACCGGACCAGAACCTTCACCGATGATCTCGCTGCCTATATCCGCGTCCACAATCTGAACGTCCAGAAGATGACGCTGAATTTTTATCCGCAGGAGGACGGCACTTTTCTCTACCGCGACGAAGTGATGCAGATCCTGTCAGAGCACCCCGAGATCACCTTTCTCTCCGGCGGCTACCACAATCTGGAATTCACCAGAGCGGGCGTCACCAAAGGAAACGGTCTCACCCTGCTCTGTTCGCACCTCGGCGTCGATATCGAAGAGACGCTTGCCTGCGGCGACACCCAGAACGACATCGACATTTTAAAAACCGCAGCGATCGGCGTCGCCATGGAAAATGCCCTGCCGGAAGTGAAGGAGATCGCAGACTTTGTGACGCGCTCCAATGAAAACAGCGGCGTCGCGCATGCAATCCACACGTTTGCCCTGTGATGCAGGCGCTTAAGCGTGTGTGATCACGCCGCCTCCCGCGACATAGTCTCCGTCGTACAGCACCACTGCCTGTCCCGGCGTCACGGCGCGCACCGGCTCTTCAAATTCACAGCAGATCTCATCCGCACCGGTGCGCCGCACGGTGCAGCAGCTTCCCGCATGCGAGTACCGGATCTTTGCCTTCAGGCGAACCGGCTCCTCAATGTCGGAGAGCGCCATAAAGTTCAGCTGATTCGCATACAGCCGGTTTGTATACACATCTTTATCACTTCCGAGAACTACCTCATTTGTCTCCGGGCGTATCTCTGTCACAAACACCGGATATCCAAACGCAATCCCGAGTCCTTTGCGCTGTCCGATCGTATAATGTGTAATTCCCTTGTGCCGCCCTAAAATCTCTCCGTCCACCGACACAAAGTTGCCCGGCGGCGGAACCATTTCCCCGCACTCTCTGTCTATAAATCCGGCATAATCATTGTCCGGTATAAAACAGATCTCCTGGCTGTCCTTTTTATGTGCAACCATCAGTCCGATGTCTTCCGCAATCGCACGGATCTCATCCTTTGTGTAATCTCCTACCGGCATGAGGGTATGGGAGAGCTGCTTCTGCGTGAGATTAAACAGCGCGTAGGTCTGATCCTTTGCCGCCGTCACGGAGTTGCGGATAGCATATCTTCCGTTGGAAAGCTGTTCCACGCGCGCGTAGTGGCCGGTCGCAATGTAATCGGCTCCGATCTCCAAACTCCTTTGAAGCAGGGATTCCCATTTCACATAGCGGTTGCATGCAATACACGGATTCGGCGTGCGCCCTTTTAAATACTCCGCTGTAAAATAATCCATGACATTCTTCTTGAACTCGCGCTTGAAATTCATCACATAATACGGAATCTCCAGACGATCCGCCACCCTGCGTGCGTCATCCACCGCCGAGAGTCCACAGCATCCGCCGCTCTCCGCCTGTGTAAACTGATCCTCATCCTGCCAGATCTGCATTGTGACTCCGATCACATCATATCCCTGCTGTTTTAACAAATATGCCGCCACGGAAGAATCCACTCCGCCCGACATACCAACTACTACTTTTTTTCCTGCCATGCCCGCTCCTGCCAACAAACATATGAGGTTGCCACACCTTACGGTATGGCAGCCTCATCTCTTCGTGTCTTCCAATGTTAAATTCCGGAATTGTAAAGATCTCCGGTGCTGTAATTATAAGTATACATACCCTTCTTGCTGTAGGTATTCGCCTTCGCCGCTTCACTCTTCGCGTTGGATGCGATCTTCAGGAGATCCACATTCGTCTGCGTCGCATAAGATCCGTGCGTTGTAAACAGTGACTTCAGCTTGTCCATATCCGCCTTCTCAAAGCTCTTCTCGTCCACGGAAAGTCTGCCGTCGGCATCCACGGTAATGCCCGCTTTCTCCAACGTCTTCTCATTCGCTCTGGCGTTGCTCTTCAAAGAGTTCGCCGCACGCAGAATGCTCTTCGTCTTAGAATCGTCTGCCCGATCCAGCAGTGAATTGTAATCATCCACATACGACTTCACCGCCTTATAGATGGCATCACGGTCATACTCCTGCGTCTTCGTGCCGTCCTCCGCGGTCTTCTCCACTTTGTTGAACACAGAATCCTTTCCGGTTGCTGTCAGCTTGGAAAGCGACTTCTCCGTACTCTCCGCCGCACTCTCAATCCGGGTCAGTGTCTTCGCGTCATCCTTCGCGGTTGAGATCGACGGGCTGACCTTCGTGGCGCTGTCCGTGGAATCCGACTTGCTGTAATAGGCACTCAAAAGCTTGAAATAGCTTCCGTTGCGGATCGTCGCATAATCGGAATAATTGATTCCGAGCAGATCGCTTCCGCCTCCCAGCAGAGAGGAGGTTGTATTGTTCCGGTTCAGACTGGAAAATAACACGCCCAGTGACGATGAATCATATCCTGAAATACTTGCCATACTCTATCACTCCTTTGAAAAAAAGCATCTGACCTCCGTGTCAGAATGTTGATCCGGCTGTTGCATTTGTGCACAATACCTTCTTGTTACCTCATGTTCTATATCGTCATTTTAGCCCGAAACCTTAGATTTTTCAAGCATTTTCTGGTGCTTGTCCTTATTAAAATGTTTAACTATTGTTCATAGTTTATTCATATCTTATTGCTACAATAAAATTATCAAAAAACAAGACAATTCGTTACAATATATTTGATAATTTTTTCATAATAGCCCAGGCGCGCGAGTGTCTGGGCACTCCTCATTTTAGGGAGCTCCCTTTTATGCAGAAGAGAGGGGCGCCGCACATGCGCGGCACCCCTCTCTTCTATTCCAGATCTATACGGCCTGTATTATTTCTGGTCATTATACTTCACATCACGCACATCATAACCGTGGCGCTCTAACGCGCGTACCACACGCTCAAAATCCGGTGCTTCCACCCGAAGGAAGATCTCTGCCAGATCCATAACATCCGTCGGAATCACCATCATGTTGCAGATGTCTCCGCCCTCCTTAGCAATCAGCTCACAGATCTTGCCGAGCACACCGCGGATATCATACGTGTAGATTGCCATGGAATTGTGTTTGTTACCAAAGATCTTCTGATATTCCTTGAATACCGCCTGCTGCGTCACGATTCCAAGCAGCTTGTTCTGCTCGTTCGTGATCGGAATAAAACGAACTTTGGAGGTGATAAACATTGCTGCCGCTTCCTCAATCCGTGTATTCTCACCGATGGTCTCAATTCTTGTCTTCATGAACTCCATCACTTTTCGCTGTGCAAATTCTTCTCTGGTCCCTGTATAGTTCCGGAAAAATTCCTCAAACAAAAACTGTTTGGACAAAACACCCACAAACTGCTGTCCGTCCACTACCGGAAGCGAGAGAAGTCCCTGCTCGTCGATAATCTTCATTGCCTCTTCTACCGTATTCTCCACGCTGATACACGCCAGCTTACTGAAAGGCATCATAATTGCTTTTACACGCATAACCAATACCTCCTGTCTGCTTTTATTGTAAGTATATTATACACTAAATATTCTCAATTTGCCAGTCTATCGGTGCGATTCCATGCTCCTCAAGAAACGCATTTGCCTTGCTGAAATGCCGGCACCCGAAAAATCCCCGGTATGCCGAGAGAGGGCTCGGATGCGGTGCCGTTAAGATCAGATGCTTCGGATTCGTAAGCATCGGTATTTTGGACTGCGCCGGTCTGCCCCAGAGGAGGTACACAATCGGACGATCCTGGGCATTTACTGCCTGAATGACCGCATCAGTGAACTGCTCCCAGCCTCTTCCCTGATGGGAATTCGCCTGGTGCGCGCGCACGGTGAGGACGGTGTTGAGCAGAAGCACTCCCTGATCTGCCCATTTTTTCAGATAACCGTTATTCGGAATGTAACAGCCCAGATCATCATGCAGTTCCTTATAAATGTTCTGCAGGGAGGGCGGGATCTCCTTTTGCTCCGGCAGCACGGAAAACGAAAGACCATGTGCCTGATTTACATTGTGATAGGGGTCCTGCCCCAACAGAAGCACCTTCACCTCACTAAGCGGCGTAAAATGAAAGGCATTAAAGATATCCTCCGCCGGCGGGTAGACCACTGTTCTGCTGTATTCCTCCCGCACAAATGTGTATAATTTCCGGTAATACGGCTTTCGGAATTCCCCCTGGATTGCCGGAAGCCAGTCATTGTCAATCATCGACATATCCCACTACTCCTTTTTTCACAGACAGCAGTGTGGGCGCACCGTGCTATCGCCGCACAGATACGCCCCTCGCTGCCAGATCGTTCTTCAGATCCATAATCTCAAGTTCTTTATAGTGAAACAGGGATGCCGCAAGAACCGCATCCGCTTTTCCCTTTGTCAGTGCATCATAAAAATGATCCTTCGTCCCGGCGCCGCCGGAAGCAATCACAGGAATCGATACATTTTCCGCGACCTGTCTGGTCAGTTCAATGTCATATCCCGCTTTCGTGCCATCGCAGTCCATGCTTGTCAGAAGAATCTCTCCTGCGCCAAGCCGGTCTGCCTTCATCGCCCACTCGACGGCATCCAGACCCACATCAATCCGTCCGCCGTTCTTATAGATATTCCACCCGGAGCCGTCCGCGCGTCTCCTTGCGTCAATCGCAACCACCACGCATTGGCTGCCGAATTTGTCTGCCGCCTCCGAGATCAGTTCCGGCCGGTTGATCGCGGAAGAATTGATCGCAATCTTGTCTGCGCCCTCGCGGAGCAGTGCCTTAAAATCATCCACCGTCCTTATGCCGCCTCCGACCGTAAACGGAATGAACACTCTCTCCGCCACGCGGCGCACCATATCGACCACGGTATTTCTGGCGTCCGAGGTAGCGGTAATGTCCAGAAATACAAGTTCGTCCGCACCTGCCTTATCGTAAGCTGCCGCAATCTCCACCGGATCTCCGGCATCCCTCAGATTCACAAAATTAACACCCTTTACCACACGCCCGCCATTCACATCCAGACAGGGAATCACTCTCTTTGTAAACATCGCATGCCTCCGCTATATTTCCGCAAAATTCTTCAATATCTGAAGTCCCACTGTGCTGCTCTTCTCCGGGTGAAACTGGCACGCAAACAGGTTGCCCTTCTCCACGGAAGCATGAATCGTCACACCGTACTCTGTGGTCGCCTTCACAATCGACGGATCTTTCGCTTTCAGGTAGTAGGAATGTACAAAATAGACATACGGCTGTTCCTTCAATCCGGCAAACAGTCTTCCTTCATGCGGGAAATCGAGTGAATTCCAGCCGATGTGCGGGATCTTAAGTCCCGGCGCCTCCGGAATCTTCACGATCTCTCCGTCCAGCAGATGAAGTCCCTCCACGCCGTCACTCTCCTCGCTGCCCTCAAACAGCAGCTGCAGACCCAGACAGATGCCGAGAAACGGCTTGTCTTCCTGCACAACCTCGCGGATCACCTGATCCAGCTCATATTTTTTCAGTTGCTGCATTGCCGTTCCAAAAGAACCGACACCCGGCAGTACCACTCTGTCTGCCCGGCGTATGCTGTCATGATCTCTCGTGACCACACATTCCTCACCCAGCGCGAGGAACGCCTTTTCCACACTTTTTAAATTGCCTGCGTCATAGTCTATAATTGCTATCATTCTCTCTCTCCGTCGATGTCATCCAAGTCCTGCTGCCGCCAATATCGAATACAGTTCCTGCGAGTAAGTATCCCGCTCTCTCTCCGCGTACAGTTCCTGTGCGCGCTCCTGCGTAAGTCCAAATCCGGACAGTCCTGCCACCGCCTGGTCTCTGATCTTCGCGAGTTCTGTGGAGCAGCCGTAAGCCGCAGCCTCCTCGCTGTACTTATCGCATCTTCCGACCGCGCGGATGAGGGAATCCAGTGCCATGTCATAAATACCGTTTTCCATAAAGGTCTGGTATGCCTGATATTCTCCGGCTGCATTCGCCATGATGCTGTACTTCTGGTAGGTCTCCTGATCTGCCTCCTTGACCGTAAGTCCGCTCACATCCGCGAACGCTGCCTGATAGTCGCCCAGTTCATACGCCTGCTTGGCATTGTTGAAGCTCAGGGTATATCCGAACAGATTCGTTCCCACCAGCACAAGTGCGAGGAAAGACGCCGCCATGACCATAATCAGCACCACCGGCTTTTTCGGAAGCGGCGGTGTATTGTCCGGCTCCTTCGGCTTCTTCGGCTTCTTGGCTTTCTGTGCTTTTTTCTCTGCCTTCGCCTTCTTCGCCTGTGCCTTCTTCTCCGCCTTCTCTTTCTTCTCCTGCGCCTTCTTCTCTGCTTTTTCCTTCTTTGCCTGCGCTTTCTTCTCTTCTTCTGAAATCTCCGGTTCCGCCTCTGCCTCCGGCTCGGCTGCCCCCGTTCCTTCCAGTTCCTGTAAGAGCTTTAAATTCTCATCGGAAAGATCATCCAGCTCCGGTGCCTGTTCTAAACCTTCCGGCTGTAATTCCCCGGTGTCCGCTGGTGCCTCCTCCGTCTCTTCCTCCTCACCAAACAGTGCGTCGCCGATTCTCTTGATCAGGCTCTTTTTCTCCTTTGCAGGAGCCTCATCCCCGGCATCTGTCTCATCTTTTTTCTTCTTGCGTCGTTTTTTCTTTTTCCCGGTGTCCTCGTCCTGCGCCTCATCCGCAGTCTCCGGCATTGCCGTCACGTCCGGCATTTCTGCGTCTGTGTCTGCGACCGGAGCAGTGGGATCCGCCATCTGGCTCATATCCGGGAAATCGCCCTCCGACTGCAGCAGATCCATCAGATCTGAATCGTCGTCCTGGAAATCACCGATGGTATCGACCATAAGATCTCCGTCCTCCGACGCATGGGCAGTCTCCACCGCTTCTGCACCGCCGGCGCTCTCATCTGCATCCCTTGCGCTGTCTAAAATGCCATCCAGATCCTTGAAGAACTGATCGTTCTCCTCCGTCGTCTTCTGTGTTCTTTCCTCTCCAGGCGCCTGATCCAGCTCATCCTCGAACTGTCTGATAAATGCGTCCGCATCTCCTCCCAGATCTGTATCCGCCTCAAAGGACTTTAAAAAATCGTCTTCCTCACTCATACCAGCTTTTTTTGTCTCCTGTTCTTTTTCTGCATAAAGCCCGTCTGCCGTATCGCCTGGCTCCGTCTCACGGGCTGTGTCGGCAGGACTTCCTCCCTCTACGGAGTGTAACAACCCATCCAGATATTCCTCTGCTCCGCTCATACGATACCTCCATCGACCTATAACTTAAGCGGGGGATGTGATCCTGCTCCATCACATCCCCTCTTCATTTCATTCTCAGTCCATGCTCTTGTCAATCAAGTCGTCAATCGCCGAAACAAGATTGCCAATCTCCGGCTTTGTCAGCTGGGCATCCGCTCCAAGCTGTTCTCCCTTGATGCGCATCTCCTCATTTACAAGAGATGAGAAAATAATCAATGGAATCTTCTTCATATTGTCATTTGTCTTAACCAGCTTCGTAAGGCGGTGTCCGTCCATCAACGGCATCTCAATATCTGTGATAATGCAGTGTACTTTCTCACGCACATTGCCTGCTTTTTCAAACTCCTGCAGCTTATCCCATGCCTCCTGACCGTTCATTGTCACAATCAGGTTCGTGTAGCCTGCCTTCTTCAGGCAGTCTGTGATCAGTCTGCTAAGAAGCGGGGAATCCTCTGCGATCAAAATCGGAGATTCACAGCGCTCACGCTGTCCCATGTCGTCCATATCGGACATCTTCAGTCCTGTCTCCGGGCTGATGTCCGTCACAATCTTCTCAAAGTCAAGGATGATGATCAGCTTGTCATCCATCTTGATGACACCGGTCGAGGCGCTGTTCTGCTCGGTATTGATCGTGGCATCCGGCTTGATGATCGCCTCCCAGGAAACACGGTGGATACCAAGCACGGCATCTACGTGAAATGCAATGTTTAACTTGTTAAAGTTCGTAATGATAAAAAGTCCCTCTGTCTTCGCATCATCCGGCATTCCCAGACAGCGCTTCAGATTTACCACAGAGATCATCGTATCACGCGGCATGAAGATTCCTTCGATACTCGGATGTGAATTTGGGACAGGCGTAACCGGCTGATAGGTTAAAATCTCCCTGATCTTTGCAACATTGATTCCGTAATGATTATTTCCCAAGGTAAATTCCAGAACTTCCAGTTCGTTTGTTCCCGATTCCAATAATATATTTGTATCCATTCGTCTCTCTCCTCTCGCGTAATACCGCAACGTATCTATCTGACAGCATTATAGCACATTGGTACCTGAAATGCATTGTTTTTCATGCGTTTTACAGAATAATTTGTATCATTTGATCCATTTGCACATACAGTTCCACACTGTCTGCCGACGCCACATCATCCGGCACCTGGAATACAAGTACCAGGCGGGTGCTCCCTCCCGCAGGAATCGTACCCTGATAGGTGGAAAAATCCGTATCCAGCAATGTGGTCTCCGCCGTGCTCTTGACCGACTGGTTCAATACAACCGTGAACTTCGGGCTGACACTCAAAACATCAAGACCCACTCCGTCCGCCCCGGTGTTGGTCACATCTATGGACAGCACCAGATACTGTTTTCCGGCATCCGGGGTCATCTCATAATAATCACCTTCCATGTACCCCGGTGCAAGCTGCGCGCCCGCATAGGTCATCTGAATGCCGTCGGCTCCGAACAGTTGATCCAGAGATGCCGATCCGGCTGCCGCCACCGACACAGCAGGTGCCGCAGCTTCCGCAGATGCGGCTGTTCCCGTCTCTGACGCGTCCTGTGTCTCCGGCGTCTGCGGCACCGTGACATCCTCCTGCGTCTCCTCCGGTTCTTCCGGACTCACATACGTCAGACCTTCCCGCTGATATGTGTTGTACTTCGTGACGATATGCGCCGCATAATTGACAATGACGTTCTCCTCGTCGTCTGTCAGGTCGTAGAGTGCATCACCACATCCGCCCAACAGCATCGTTGCAGCCATCACCGCTGCCATCATCTTGATTCTTGTTCTTCTCATAGGATTCCATTCCTCACGCAAAGTATAAACTAACATTATGTTAGCATTTTAAAGGAAATATAGCAACAAAAAAAATTTTTTGCTGCATCATGACTGTTTTCCTTTTTCCAGTTCAAACCAGAATTCCACGCCATCCTCATGGTTGATCACGCCGCACTGCTGATGGAACGAGTCCATGATCGCCTTCACAATGGAAAGACCGATTCCGCTGCCGCCGTACTCTCTCGTGCGTGCCTTATCGACTTTGTAGAACTTGGACCAGATTTTGTCAATATCCTCCTCCGGAATCGGGTCTCCGGTATTGAAGACGCTGATGCGGACGTTCTTCTCCTGCTCCCTGCAGCGGATGGAAATCTCCTTTTTTCCTCCCGCATAATGAATGGCATTGCTCAGGTAGTTCGTCACGACCTCCTCCGTCATAAATTCATCCGCCCACACATAAATGGGCTCTGCGGGACATTCCGTCACCGTAATGCCGCTCTGCCCGATGAGGATATCCACCGAGTGCAGCACGCCCCGGATGAGCTCTGTTACGTCGAAGCGCTCCATCGTGATCGTCTCGTTTCCGGATTCCAGCTGGTTTAATGTCAGAAGCTTTTTCACCATCTGATTCATCTTATCCGCCTCGTCCATGATGACCTCACAGTAAAAATCCCGGCTCTGTGCGTCATCGTTGATACATTCCTTCAAGCCCTCCGCATATCCCTGGATCAGGGCAAACGGCGTCTTTAATTCATGCGATACATTCGAAAGAAATTCCTTGCGCTGGCGGTCTATCTGCGTCTTTTTCTCAATGTCTAAAAGGAGCTGGTTGTTTGCGCTTTTCAATTCCGAGATCGTATGCTCGAGCGCCTGCGACATCTCGTTCATGTGCGTGCCGAGTTCATCGATCTCATTGCGCCGCTTTCCTTTCGGCGTATAGCAGACCTCAAATTCCAGCTGGGTCATATGCTTGGAAATCTCGGTCAGTTCCAGGATCGGATCGGTGATTCTCTTAGAGATGAAGACCGACACAACCGTGCTCACCGCAATCGCCAGGATCCCGACGTACAGCAGGAACTGGTTCGACGTCTTGGCGCTCTCCCTTATGCTCTCTAACGCCGACCGCATCAGCACCAGATTGCCGTTTGAGAGGGTTCCGTACAGTACCAGATATTCCGCATCCAGCCTGGTGTCCGTTCTTCTCTGGATCACATAGTCCTCCGCCTGCGCCAGCACCGTGGTCTCATTCTGCGTACCACCGAAAATAATGTCCGTAAACTCGATTAACATACGCTGTGTATCGTTCACGGAGGATCTGACAATCGTGCGGTCCGGGCTGATCACCATGACCGTGATATTGCCGTTTGCGCAGAGATTGTCAAATGTCACATCAAACGAGCTGTCGTCAAGGCTTCCATCCTCGCTTGCCGCGTCAATCGTAGTAAATCCGGACAGCAGTACATTTTCTTTGTTCATCACATAGTAGCGCTCCAGAAATACCGTGTTAAGCACCCAGCAGAGCGCCACGGTTCCCGCCACCAGACCGATGATAATTCCGGCGATTTCCCTGGTCAGTCCGCCCTCTTTCGGATGTCTGCCGCGCCCCTGTCTCTTTTTATCAAAAAGTCCCTTCATTCCGCGTCACTTCCATTATTCTTCCGTCACTTCAAATTTGTAGCCCATGCCCCAGACCGTCGTGATATATTTTCCCTTATCTCCCATCTTGGCACGCAGCTTCTTGACATGCGTATCAATCGTTCTCGCATCGCCAAAGTAATCGTAATTCCAGACGCTGTTCAATATCTTCTCGCGTGAGAGCGCAATCCCCGCATTTTCCATAAAGTATGCCAGCAGTTCAAACTCCTTGTAGCTTAAATCGATCCGCTCTCCGTCAACCGTCACCATGTGGGCTGCCTTGTCCAGAACGATTCCTCCCATGGAGACCGCCGCTTCTTCATCCTGCGTCTTTCCGCTCCGGCGCAGAATGGCTCCGACACGCGCAACCAGTATCTTCGGAGAAAAAGGTTTGGAAATATATTCGTCCACACCGAGTTCAAATCCGTTCAGCTCGTCGCTCTCCTCGCCCTTCGCCGTCAGCATAATAATCGGAACTTTCGATGTCTCCCGGATCTCCCGGCACACTTCAAATCCGTTGCGCTTGGGCATCATGACGTCTAAAATAATCAGCGCTATGTCTTTTTCCCGGTAAAATAAATCGAGGGCTTCCTCGCCGTCTCCCGCCTCAAGCACCTCGTATCCCTCTCTCACAAGGAAATCCCGCACCAGCTTGCGCATTCTGCTCTCATCATCCACCACCAGAATTCTGATCTTATCCATGTTCCCGTATCCTTTCCGCTTTTTATCGTCATTCTAACAGCTACTTATGAAAAATCTGTGTATTTTCCGCTCTATTCCGGCATGATTCCAAGCTCTTTTTCCTTCGCCTCGATCGCTTCCTGCCTCTGGTCGAGCCGCTCCTCCCACGCCTCGTATTTGTTGATCAGCTGATTCTCGTAGTTTAACACCGTCGTATTATTGGTCGTCGCCGTAATTGCAAACATCGCCACAACACATACTGCCAGAATAAAGGCGATCCAGCGCACAATGCGGTAGCGTCTCCTGTAGTCCGCATTTTTTACCACGGTCTGCGTCTTCGGCTTTGGTGCCGGCGCGCGCTTCGCCTTGCGGAGACTCTCCTCCACCTGCGGATGCTGCACCGGAATCGGGAAAATATCTTCCTTCCGGATAAACGGAATCGACTGCAGATACTCCTGCAGATCCTTCAGATAAGAATAGCCGACTGCCGTGTCAAACAGCCGCTGCTGTATCATTTTATTATAAATGTGGAGTACCATCTCAGGGTCGTCCATCTGGGCTTTCTCCTTGACGTATTTCACGCCCTCCGCCTCTTTTCTCGCCTGCGCGGCTTCCGCCTCATTTGCAAATAAAAATCCCTCCACGACCATGGAGGTCTTTTCCTGTTCTTTTTGTCTCTTTTCTACAGACATTCTTCGATCCTCATCTCTTCCGTTTCTGCTGTGATTTTGCTCTTATTATAGGAAATGGCAGTGTGAATTGCAAGTCAGGGAGATGTAAAGATTCCGCATTTTCCCATAAAAAAAGCGCCCTGCATGGCGCTTTTTAAGATGGACCAGACGGGAATCGAACCCGTTTAATATGTTTTTCCGCTGATTAAGCATTTACGGCATTTTTATCAAAAACGCTGATTTTGCAATCTTCCGTGGTATTTTTTAATGATATAATCTCTGTTTAAAACACATTAAAATCACTGAAAATATGACACAGTATGACACGAAAGATGACACGAAACTAGTTCAAAGTAAAACCGGCAGGATTTCTCCCGCCGGTCATACTCTTACAGCGCTTCCAGTCCCGCTTTCCAGCTCATCTTGCCGACAATTCCATCCGCAGTCAGCCCATGATTACTCTGCCAGGTCTTGGTCATGCTCTCCGTGCCGCTGCCGAAGTTGCCGTCCGCCGCCGCGCCGATGATGATCTGCCATACCTTTACCGCATTGCCCTTGCTACCATTTTTGATCGTCTTCATGTTGTAATCCTCGCTTTCTTTCGTTGTTGTTGTGATTTTATTGGATTCGGTGACAGTCTGCCCTTTCTTTTTCCAAGTAGCCATAAACTTCTCCGGTGTACCATACAACCTTTTTAACTTCGCCGGGGTGCTGCCCCAATTCGGCAGCTGGAAGTGCGGAAGATCTTTCATAGACTTCCACGCACCGCCCCATTCCAGGCCAATACTCTGTCCGATCTTTCCTACCTTATTAAATAACTCGGTGGAATTATTAAACGCGTCATCAGAAACACCGCCATCTCCGTCAACATCCATTTTCAAATAAAAATCAAATGCAACTCCCCACTGATGCATAGAGCTGTATGTATTGCCTTTGGCTTTAGTGACAATCTTTCCCGGCGTTGTCCTTCCCTGTGCGTATAAAGCATCCTGCTCTGCTTTCGTTCTCAAACACTCGCCAATGCCGATAGTGATTCCTGCAGCTGCACATTTTTTCTGCAACTGTGCAATTTTTTCCTCTAAATCTGGATGTAATGCCTTAACATCTCTCATATTCTATTCCTCGCTTTCTACTTCCGGGATACCGGTGATCGACATTAACATGGACAGCACGCCAGCCAATGCGGACGCTGACAGAACATACTTCCAGTCCACCTGTCCCATTGCTGCTGCCGCTCCGATTCCGGCAATCGCAGCCTGCGCCATAGTCTTTACCGCTCTGATGCCCGCGGCTTTCGCCCATTTCTGCGTGTCTACTGATACTCTGAGTACACAATTTTTCAACATACTACTTTTCCTCCTCTAAGTCCGCAATGCGGTGATTGATAACTTTTACCTGCTCTTCGATGACCGGCACACGCTGCGCAAAGTTGTTGTGCATCCTTACCTCACGGGTGAGCTCGTCCAACTTGCAGTCTGTGACCGCCTGCGCCATCTCAAGTTTGTGGTCCGTCTTTTTCTGACCACTGCTGACCGTCATTACCGTACCGATCAGCGTCAGTCCGCCTGTTATAAGTGCTGTGATGATTGATTCCATATCCTTTTCCTCTCTTTCTTTATAATAAGTATAAACCCTGTCTTATCAGTGTTTGCGCCAAGGTTGCCGAATATCTGTTCCGTACGTCAAACCAATCTTTCGCACTCCTATATCGTCTTTAGACAGTCCGGTTGATGCCACACATAGCATACAAGAAATACCATGACGGCAATTGGGTTGACTTGTGGGTAAAATAGCTTAAGCATATTTTGCACCATAGATATCAACTCGGAATATATTTCCTTGGTGCATCATAACACTATGGGTTCCAGCCTGTGCTTCCGCTGCAGATTGGCATACATATATATTGCCCCATAATATTTTTCCGTCACTGCTATAGTATTTTCGCGTGACACGTCCATCTTGTGTAAACCGTAACCCAGAAAAATTTTCATTTCCGGCATAATGATTTTGTGCGAGTAATAATTCTTTTGTATCATAAGCGTTAATGGTATTCGCGGAAAGAATCAATTCGACGGATGTTTGGTTGGAATCAAATGTCAACTTTGACATATTGAGTGCTGACCTGAAGCTTTCCATATTAAACATATGTGTGTGGGGACTACACCCGGCATAAATGCCAAAGTTATCACGTAGCATAATGTCTAAGTGGATGTCGCATGTGGTGTTACTTGTAAGTATGCAGCAGCCGTTTACCAACGTTACAAATTTAACACCATATTCAGTGACTATATTCCAGTAATCTCCTTGCAAACCTATAAAGTATGCACCATATTGTGATGCAGATATTTTTTGGGCAAGCAAATTATTTATCTCTGTTTCGGTATAGTATCGACTATCATGATCCCCGGAATTTTTGTGTTTCGTGAAAGCATCGTTTTGCGACGAGATCGCCCCTGTTACAGTCCCGCCACCAATAGAGGATATGTCGGTTGTCCCGAGCATCTTATAGAGATACCGCACATTCTTGAACATCTGTGACACCTTCGCAAAAATTGAAGAGTGTTTTTCACCGCTTGATAATTTTGATACAGTCGTCCACGCTGACGCTGATCCATCTGCCACATCACAGCTCGTAAATGATGCGACATTACGAGCCGTATCTCCAACTATCGCTACTGCCCCAATGTTTTCTGGTGTGAGATCGATGTTCCCGCGGCGGTAGGCTGTCTCATTGCAGCCTTTAACACCTGTGACGGGTGTACCCGCAAGCACATCCCACTTTCCGTCCGATGTCTTGTAGATGTTCGCACCGGCTGGAATGGTGCTGCCGGAGCCCTCTTTAAAATCATCTGTGGTCGTAAATTCATCCGAAATATTGTACATCCACCCTGCATTGACATCCGCAAGCGCCGGAAGATCTGCAAAAGTACATGTGCCATGCGGCTGCAATCCGCCTTTTAGCCCCTCTGACACATCCTTTGCTTGCTGGTAATAATATTTAGCATTATCAGAGTCCTCTCCCTCCCGGCTCTCGGTACCACCAACGGCATAGCTTTCCGCCTTGGTTGCGCTTGCCGCCGCAGCTGCCCGGCTTGTTTCTGCCTTTGCCGCTTCCACCTTAATCTTGGCAAGATAATTTGGCTCTAAGTGCTTTTCCTCGATGCTTCCTTCTTTCACGATTGCCGACACCTTACCATCCGTGCCAATGGTAAAAGCCACGGTATCCGTGTCAAGAAACTCATACTGCGTAATCAGCGCCGACAAATCTATGTACTGCTTCGTGCCATCGATCAGAGTAAGTATGATCTGCTCCGTAACCGAGTCATAGTCAAAGTTGACAGCAATTTTCCCCATCTGCGTGTCAATGGTAATCTTTGATCCATTCTTTTTTGTGACAGTAATAGTACCTGTCGATTCCTCGAACGCCACATCCATCACAAGCGTTGCTACCTCTGTTTTCGTGGCTTTTGTGGTATCCAGAGTAATCACACGGTCATCAAGTATGTCTGTCGCACTGTCCAGTCTGTTAAGATTTACCTTATTTATAGGTGTTGCATCGCTCGGGTAATTTTCCCAGTTAATACGGCTATACGCTTTGTTCATACTTTTTCATCCTCTCTTTCAGGTTTTCTATTTCTTCATGTTGCAACTGCACCGCAGCGATCAGATCAGCAATCAGTTCCGTCTTATCCAGAGCATAGTACATGTTCCCGTCCGGATCCGGATTCTCGGAGCAGATCGCCCAGTCTTCATCTCCGATCGCAGTCAGTACCTCCTGTGCAATCAGACCGTGCCGGTAATGCCCGTCCTGGTCATAGTTATAAACAAATCTGCAAGGACGTAAGGACTGTATAAGCGCGGTGCTCTTTTCTCTGTCAAGGGATTCTACCCCGTGCTTTAGTCGCTTGTCAGAATAAGATTCCCATCCATAGGACGATATTCCTTTTCCGCTTGAGAGCATTTGTGCTATGGTGTTTGCCGACGTGTCGCGCACCGTCACATCAGAGTAACTTGCCGTGAGTTCACGCGTATCTGCCGCCGACCGCAAACCATCTGTTCCCATCTGCACAAGAGTTCCTTCCCGTTTCAATTCAACCAAGTTGCCCGTACTCTCTGCCGCGTCAATATGCACATACCCACCGGTCATCTCCACAGATCCCCTGAGTTCCAACAAATCAGCTCTAATCTTTAATCCCTCTGCTGACTGGTTAATTTCCGAAACGACACTGTCTCGGGAAACTTTGCTTGTGATCCCCTCTGCATTGACCTGTATTGCCGCCGCAAGCTGTCCTTCTTTTTCCGTTGCCCGGTTGACCTCTGCTGTGATATTCTCTGCCGTCTGGGTGATCTTACTGGATAGTGTGCCCTCGGCGCTCGTCGCCCGGTTGACCTCTGCTGTGATGCTACTCGCATTCTGGGTAATCCGTGATGATAACCCATCTGTGGTATTTTTTACCTCTGCCCGGATTTCTGATGCTGTCTGTGTAATCTGTGACTGCAAGCCTTTTTCCACATCAACAATCGTTGACTTCGTTTCCTCAATCGACCGTTCGAGAGTATTGCTCTTCCCCTTAAGCTGCAGGATACTTCTCTGCACGCCGTTGACTTTGCTTGTCCGGTACTCTTCCCCGTCAGCTTCCAGACTGTCCCTCATTGCCTGTATGCCTTTCAGCGTGCGCTTTAAGATGTACGATTCAATCAATTTATACCGGGTCTGCAGCCGCACCGCATCGCCAACCTCTAAGCAAGGATTTCCCAGGCAATCCGCCATAAACGGTCGATATGTAACGCCAGTAATTTTTGCAAGGACATTATTTGCTATACTGGTCAGTTCGTCTGTTCCCTTGCCATATAGCAAAAAGTTCCCCTCGATCACATATGCATTGTTCCCATTGCCAACGATAACTCCAATGTCGTTTTCTTTCTCCCGGATCTGAAGCTTGTCTATCGGGCAAACGGTATAGTCCTCATACTTTGCAGACACGTAGATGCCTTTCCCTATACCGTATGATTTCGGATCCCGCGGAAAAAGATCATCTGCCGGATAGAGGTCGTCCGCGGGGTAAAGCCCATCAATATTCTGCTCAAGATACACATAATGGAACTTCCCATAGCGTCCCATGTGACCCATACAGCCGTTTGCTTCAAGAACGCAGGATAAGGTTTCTTTTCCACCTATGGATTCGCCCACCGTGCTTGTCTCCGCCGTACCGGTACTTGTATCTGTCGACACCGTGACTTCCACCGTCTTTTCGACGGTCATGCTGTCATTCACGAGTTCCACATCGTCCTGCTCCACATCGAAATGCGAAAAGAATGCATCCCGGAAAGATTTTAAGGTCATCGGAAACTTAAGCGTGTTGTACCACGCCGCCACATCCGCATTGACCACATCGTACAAAGCATCGTAAGCCACCACATCACGGTATTTTCTGTCTGCCGTAGGCGTATCGGAATAAACCTTATATCGTCCGATTTGAAGCGGATTCGCCGCATTCCCGCCGATCGTCATTTTTACAGTCAGCCACTTTCCTTTCATCGGTAAAAATACATTGGACACCTTGAACTTAATCATTCCGGCTTCACAGCAACCGAACGTCAACTCACTCTCGGAGCAGAGGCTTTCTGTCAGTTCAAATTCTTCCTGATGAAGTTCATTGTTCGTGATATTCACAAGCCCATCATCCGATGTAATTGTGATCTGCTTATCCACACTATTCTGTTTGAACAAATCCGCATACTCATAATCAATCAATTTACACTACCTCCATACCCAACAAACGCCAGCCGGAAAGAAGAATACTCCACGGTCGTCTCATCCGCATAATCAATGGTATATTCTATATCCGGCAGATAGCAGTCCATCGTTACATAATCGCCAAGTTCCGGCATCCACGCCGTGACAAGCGCTTTTTTCTCTGTCGCATTTGAATACTGTGCCTTGATGCTGTCCATCAGCGGGCGCAACGCCACTTCATCAATATCGTTTGGCGTTTCCCACTCAGCTTTAATTGCAACATTCTGTAAGGCCTCTCGATGTAAGATGCCGTTTGCATCCCGGTAAGAATCCAGATCTTGCCCTTTGATGCCGCACTTGAATTTCTTAGCTTCAATGTATCGGAAAGGAACGGTATAATCGCCTACCTTTATCAAAAATCCACCGTATGCCATTTTCTCCGCTCCTCTCTCTAAAAATCAAATGCCGGTCTGCCGGTTCTCCGGAAATAATCATTTGCACCCTCGCGTACAACTTTGAATATGCCGCTTTCCTCTGCTACGATCCGCACCGTCTGAACACCTTCCATTTTGCTTGCGATCATTTCTGCAAGCGGCTCCAGATAGGACAGGTTGTTTTCCAGCGGAAGTACCGCTTCCCGCCCGGCTTCTCCAATGTTTGCAAGGGTGCTACCGGTTGTGATGCCACCGTTAGCAAGGCGGGGGATGCTGATTGTCGACAATGTCTGCAGATTTGGGTGAAACGTTCCACCGCCCAGCCAATCCGGCATATCAAATCCAACACTATTCAGCGCTTCCAAAACCTTATTGACACCGGTTACTACACTATTTGCCATATTCTCAACGAAAGAAATTATTGAGTTGATCTTTTCCCTGAAACCCGACTTAATAGTATCCAAAATACCAAAAAGCGTTGTTTTCATGCTTGTCCAAGATTCCCGCCAACCGCCTTTGATATTACGCAGGGAATCCGAAATATGCCCTTTTATAGCGTTAATTGCTGCTTTCACACCATCTTTCATGTTGTTCCAAATTGTACTCAAGATCAGCTTCATCGAATTCCAGATTGCCGAAAACATTTCCCGAATTCCAGACCACGCCTGTTCCCAGTCTCCGGCAAAGACACCGACGATAAAATCAATGAGACCAGACAGGAAATCCATGATATTTGCCACCATATCAGACACAAAGCCGATAAAATTCAACACACCCTCAATAAGGCTCTGGATGATTGGCATCAGCACCGGCAGGATATTTTCGATGATCCACTCGATAACCGGCACCAGCACCTCTTCCCAGAGTTTTTTCACATTGTCTATGACTGTCCCCAGCAAGCCAAGAAAGCTGTCGAGCATCGGTTGAATGTGCTGCTCCATGACTTCGTGGAATTTGGTTGAAATATTTTCAAGCACCGGTTGTACGTATGTATTCCAGAATTCCAGAAACTTCGCCGAAATCTCGTCCAGTCCGTCCGTCAAGCTCTGTATCAGCGGATGGATATGTTCGTCATACAAAGTTACTACTCCATCCGTAAAATGCTGCACCGTGTCCGAAATCGTCCCAGTAACATCCGACACAACTTCAAGAATTCCTTCCAGCGCCGTCTTAATGCCGGCGCTGTTATTCACAAATGGATCGACAAACAAATGCATCAGATCATCTCCGAACTGCGCCACTAGAAGCGTTACCGTGCCAAATATATCCGAAAAAATCTGAATCAGATTTGCCGTAATCTGCTGCCCGTCCTCATTGCCGAATGCCTGGAACACAAAAGCAAATGCTTCCGCCGCTTCGCCCGCAAGCTGTGCCACGTCAGCGCCGATATCAAACATCCGAATGAGGTACTCGGTGATTCTGCCGCTATTCTGCTGCAAATACAGGTCGATGCCGCCAATGATATTCTGTGCGATCGTAGCCCCTATACTGACAACAGACGCGCCAATCTGACCAACACTGTACGCCAGCGTCATGACAAAGTTGTCTGCCGCCGCCTGCAAATCTGCATTGCCAAAGATATCCGATAGAGAACCACGGATTGATTCGATACTGCCGCGAATATCTGCGATCTGACTGTCAATATCCAGCGCCGCCCACGTCTCATCCCATCCGCGGATCACTTCTGCCTTGATCTGCTTAAGATAATCGAGGAACGGCTGCAATTTACCGATCAGCGCGTCGCTTGTCGGCACTTCCTCGTACATGGCAGATGCGCCAGATCCACCACCGCCGCCGGAACTGTTTGAGTTAATCACATTGAGTTCGTCAAATCCCTGTAGCGCCCCGGCAGCCTTCTTTGCCGCACCTGCGGTACTGTTCAAAGACTTCGCGTAATCCACCTGCTGTTGCTTCGCCCGTGTCCATGTGCTCTTCCCAGACAGTGCCGCCACAAGTTCATTCATCTTATTGACCGCCGTCGTGATCCAGTTGCAGAGTGTCACAATCGCCGGAATGACAGCAGATACAATCGGCGCCGCCAGCGTTCCCAGTGATGCTTTGAGTGTAGCTGTGGCAGATTTCAGCTCGGACATCCGTGAATTAAAGTCAGAGGAATACTTCGCCATGTTCTGGATGCCCTCTTTAAAGGCGGCAACCATAGCATTAAAACCTTTGGTAATCCAGTTGAAAATGAACAAGGACAGCGTAATTCCCTTTAATCTTGACAGGAATGTTGTCATCAGCCCCGCCGATTTCTTAGCAGCTTTACCGACTTTCTCAATCTGTTTCGCGCCAGAACCTACCTTTGCTTCCTTGGCAGCAACCTCTTCCATTTTTTTCTTCGTAACATCAAGCTGGCTATTGACATATCGAAGCTTCTCGGATAATTTTTGGTACTGTGCCTCCGTTTTAGGATCCCTAGTTGTCAAAAATGCCTTCCCAGATTTATCTAATTCCAGCATTTCAGCTTCCAACTTTTTAACACTAATTGTGGCTTTCTCGGCTTCCTGCCTATACATGCTCAGAGTCGGATCTTCTCCAGAAAGGACAGATTCTTCCATCATCTTAAATATTTCCAGCCTTTTCTTAGCATCATTAAGTTGCTGATACAATCCCTCTGGTCTAAGATAAATCGGCTGTTTTAATGCCTCTTTTATTTTAACAATCTCATTGTATGCTTTCTCCTCTTTGTCTACTAACTCGTTCCATCTCTGTTCTTTATTTTCGGCAGGCATGTTTTTTAAAGCATCATTGTACTGTTCAAGAATATACTTAGCATCCTTAAGCTTATTCTCTAAATTTGCATACTCTTCCGTCGGAATCTTCTGCTGTTCCAGCTTGCGCATTTCATCTTCAAGTCTTGCGGCTTCCTTGGCGGTTTTCTGAAACCGAGCTTCCAACTGCAACAGCTGGCTAGATGCTTTCCCGTTTTCAATTAACGTCCTTATTCTAATTTCTCCATCATATCCGCCAGCCATATGCAACCCTCGCTTTCTAACCTAATCCCAATTCCTTTTCTGCTTTCTTCTTGGCTCTGATCTCCGCCATCATCCGGTCATACTCATCGATGGCACCCTTTTCATCCTCTGTATACTCTTTTTTAACTTCCGGTTGATCCAGGGCATAGATCTGCTGCGCTTCCTGCACAGCTTTCTTTTCTTCTCTCCCCATCTTGGATGTGATCTTCTTACGCCGGATCTCAATGACCTGCATAAAAGCCGACCGTTCATGCGGCATATTCCAGAGCAGACCATTGAACATCCACCAGTGCATATCATCTAGGGAGAGGTCTATCCCGTATATCTGTCGGAAGTCCGCATAAATGCGCCACTGGTCGACATCATAATCAATCAGCCGGCGTTTATCCTGTGAGGAACCCGGTTTATCATGAAACCAGCCATTTAGAAACCACTCTACACATTCCTGCAGTTCTTCCCCGTCCGGATGCTCCCGGTCATCGAACAGCAGCCAAATCAGTGCGTTACCCTTTTCGTACTCATTCAGTTCTTTGTCATACTGCACAAGGAATACCTGTATGCCGATCCGAAATGAAGTATTGACCTCGTACCCGCGCCATTCAGCAGGCAGCGGATCGAGCATGACGTTTATCATGCCCGCGCCCCTTTTCTGCCGGAGTTGTACCGTTTTCTGGTCATCTCGTAACGTTTGCCGAAGAGTTTATTCATGACCGGAATAATGCCCTCGACAAATTCCACCAGTGCTGCTTCATCCGGCACGATGTCCCCGTAAATGCTCTGAACCGTTCCCTCGCCGAACAGTTTGTCAATCTCCTCTGCGATCTGTTTCAGGTATCTCACGCGGATACGATTGATCTGCAACCCCCTCTCCACATCAACCTCTCCAGAAACCGTTTCGTCCTGCTCGTGTTCCTTTTTCCATGCCGCCGCTTCCTTCTCGCAATTCTCCGAGATTTCCTGCAGGTTATTGATGATCTGTGCAAAATGTTCTGCCGTGTCCGCATCTGCCACATTCACGCTCAATACTGTGATAAGATCTCCATCCTCATCCTTAATCGCAATCTTTTTCAGACCACTGTTTAATTTCAATTCTTCCACGAAAATTACCATCCTTTCAGAAATGGGGCAGGACTGAAAGGAACCCACCCCATTATGCTAATTTTTGATTAACACCTTATTTTGCCGCCCAGGAATATGAGCCGTCCTCGCTACTGATCGTGATCGTTCCCTGCTCCACATCGCCGTTACCATTGATCTGAAGTGTCGATTTCAGCGTGTCGCCGCCCGCTCCACCGGTACTTGACGGGCATACGGTAACCGGAACGCGGATGCAATCACCCACACCAGCTGTCAAATCCGTCTTGTAGAAACGGTAATAATATGTCTCGCAGGCTTTACCGGTCGGGAACTTCTTGAACATATCGTCGATCGTTTTCTGCATATCATCCGAAAGATACTCTCTCTCCGGAGACATACTGAGTGCATACCCTTTCACGGTATTGCTTGCGCTTTTCATATTGACGTACTGCTTGGAATCTGTACTGGGTCCCCAGTCCTCTGTGATCTCTGTGTAACCGTCACCCATCTCTGCCAGCTTGGTCGTGCTCCCTGCCAAAAGACCAATATCCAGCAGAGAGACCATGTTTGTTCTATCCTGTGCAAAGAACTGTAAATTTGTATTCATGATTGGAATACTTTTTTTCATGATCTTATCCTCTCTTTCCTACTTCTTGTAAAAATATTTCAGCTGCATATTCACAGCATAAGTTACCGCTTTCTCGTTCTGGCCGCCGCCAAACACCGGAGACGTTCTCGTGATCGCTTCCAGTGTCAAGTGCGGATCCTTAAATTCAATCCCGCTCTCTTCCATCCAAGCTGCAAGGCTGTTAAGCATTTCCTGCGCATCAATGCTCGCCTTGTTTGTGGTCGGCGAACATTTATAGATCATCTGAAACGGCATCTGTGCTACATAGCTGCCGCTGATATACTTTTTCAGATATACCGCGCCCTGCAGCGGGAACACGCCGATGGACCTGTCCTCGTTGATGGAATTCCATTTCACGGTTGAATTGTCCGCCTTAAATCCCCGGGGATAATCCGGATATGCCATCACCAGTGCAAGGAGTCCTTTTCCTGCGTTCTCCGCATCCCGGATAGTAAGTTTTTCTGGTTCTGCCATTTATACACCTCCTACCTCAAAATGCGGCAAGATATCCTCATACTTGTCTACGGTCGTGACCTTATAAACATCATCGAAGTTCTCATGCATCCACTCATACGCGTTTTCTTCCGGCGGTTCCACATCTGTGCGGTCTCCCTTGGTAAAAAAATCCTCCGTAGGATGGAATGTGATATAATTCTGCTTTTCCTCTTCCGGCAGCACATCCCATGCTTTCGGGGGAAGATACGGCTTTAACGTTTTGCCAAGGTTGGCAAAATCTATGTAGAGTTTGACTGCATCGGCGCTGTCCATGCCGCTCTTGGAGACATTTGCTCCCTTGGTTTCCACAAGGTCTACACCCTCGAGCAGTGTCGGGTAATATGTTTCTTCCTCGGTTTCCACATTGAATGAGCGATTGAAAAGGGTAACTGTTTTGTTATCAAAGAATCCCATATTTATTCCTCGATTGTTTCAATGCCATATTCCTTAGCACAAGTGTTCTCGATCTTGCATCCGCGATAGTTCTTCCATTCTCCAATGAAATAAGCCACATCGGCAGTTGAAAGAAGCTCTAATGATTTCCCAAGAAACCACAGTGGTTTTGCGTCATGCGGTGCAGACTGGAAAAAACTGTCGATAACCTCAACATCTTCTCCATTGAACTTTTCCTTTACAGCCGAAACTGCCCTTTCTCTTTCTTTAAGGATCTGCTCATCCGTCTTATCTTTCATTGGCTGTGAAATAAAAATTCTCTTCATGTTTTCCTCCTAATATCCTGCATATAATAATCCGGTGCCGGACAGGCATTCGCATACCGTGTCATAACACAACCGGTTCTGCGCCACCTTATCCCCAAGCACCTTATCAATAAGCGTTTCATTACTTCCGAAGCTGATCGACCGACCGCCAGAGGACATTGACTTCACATTGCCGCCCTTTTCATCACTGGCGTGCGTGGTCTTAAAATCAATCTGATAGAGCAGATCCGCCAGCGCACAGGTGGCTTTCTGAATCTTCTCGTCATATTCCTGCAAAGATTCCTCTGTAATGTTCCCATAGGTCAACTGTTCCAGCTTTTCAGATGCCCGGTCATTCCACTTAGGGAAAAGGGATTCCTCGATAGAATCCCCATAGTATTTATTCTGATAGAAGTCATACGTGGTATATCCCATCTTGGAATCCCCCTTTCTTATGAGAAATCAACAAGCAAATTCTCGTTGAGTTCCTTGATGCCGTAGATCATATCAAAGGAAATCATGTCCTGCTTGTGCTCGGAATCGTAAGAGAATACGACACGGACGCCGAGACCATCTGCGGATGCAATGTATGCATTTTTGTTGCCCATCGGCAGTTCAAGGTTACGGGTCACAAGTGCCAGACCGTTCCGGTGGAATCCAAGAGCATGTGCCTTGTTCACAATAAAAGCATCTGTTGCTGTCGCGATGGTCTCCGGGATGTTCTGATCTACCTTAACCGTACCAGCTCCAGATGCAAGCGTTACATCCTCGGTCACAGTGTAGAGATATCCGTTCACGATAAGCTGATCACCTTTTTTGATGGTAGCCGCCGCTGTCTTTCCGTCAGAAACGGTAAACTCTGTGGCATCCTTCGTTCCGGTAACCTTGTAGGATGCAACGGTTCCTGCGGCATCGTTCTGGTTCTCCGGGCAGTTCTGGGACATAAAAGTCTCACAGGTATACACCTTGCCGATCTCGGACTCTTTCAGTGCGATAGAATCTCCCTTGTAGCACTGCTTTGCAAAGTTATCCAGCGTGTTGTACTTGTACAGGATCGTCGGCGGCAGAATTAAGCGTCTGTCCGTGCGCGGTGCCTTTGCCTGATCCAACACCTTACCAACGCCGGCAATGTCCGAGATTACCGGTGTGCCGGACACAGTAGCTTTCTTCTTTGCTTTTGCAATACCGACCGCCAGAAGATCGGCGTCGATCTGCTGCGCCATAGCCTGCATGGCCGGCGTGATTACCTGCTCGGAAAAATTCTTGATATCAAGAGTCATCTCTTTGGCACCCACATTAACTGTGATATCTCTGAATCTGTCCATCTTGACCGTCGTAGATCCCTCTGTAATATCCTGTGCCACCGTCTGACCGGTGAAATTCTTCGCCACGAATGTAGCCGGTTTTCTTACGGTGATGGTGTCGCCCACCTTTACAAACTCGCTGGAATAATCTCTGTGTACGAGATTCGCCATAGTAAGGTTGCTCTGCAATACCATCAGCGCTTCATTCGCAATAATCTGCGGTGTTAAAATTGTGTTTGGCATAAATATTCCTCCTTAATTACTGGTTCTGTTCGCGCCACTTCTTATAGGTGGCAAAGTCCATTTTGTTCGGATCTCCGGTGATTGGCTCGGTCTGTGCCCCGGCTCCCATCGGAGTCGTAAATGTTGCCTGGTTCTGTTCCTGCTGCTGTGCCTGCTCGTCAACAAATGCGCTCGCATCATTCTTCTTGGCATCTTCTAAAAGGTCATTGAATCCAATCAGCTTACCATCCTTGACAGACACATTAGCGGCGATGTCGCTCATGATAGCTTTCTTTGCGGATGCCGAGGAAAACTTGACACTCTCAAATGCCTTTTCCAGCAAATCGTTCTTTTCGCGTTCGGCAATCTTAGCATCATAATCTTTCTTTGCTGTCTCGGCTTTCTCTTTCCACTTGTCACGCTCTTTTGTGATGGTCTCAAGGTCTTTGCCGTCAAATCCCTTCAACGTCTCTTCCGCGGTCTCTGCGCGCTCCTTGTACTGATCCCGCTCTTCCTCCGCCTTTTTGACTTTCTTATCAAGTTCGCCTTTGGAATAAACTTCCTCGCCGATGCTCTTCTTGATGGATTCCTTCATCTCATCTGTCAGTTCCAAACCAAGTTTTTCAAGTTCCGTGATAACTTTTACCATGTTCTAATACCTCTTTCTTTCACTGTTTTTACTCCGGTCAGCCCGGCACGATAGAGTTGCTATTTTATCCATAGCTGGCAAAATACAAGAAAAAGCACGCCCCAAACAGGACGTGCCATCACATCCTATAGTTTTTCTAGGGTAGCGGGCGGATTCATACGCTCCGTCCGGTGCTTTTCACTTGTCAAGTATATTTTATCATGGGTTATAAAAAGATTTGTGCCAATTTTTAGGCATGCAAAAAGCGCCTATCTTTCAAAGCGCCCTTGCTATAGTACATGAAAGGAGGTGCAAAACGAATGAGCATAACTCGTCTGGCAATATTATAATAACTCATGTACGGAGATAATTTGTGCCAAAATAAAAGAAGAAGCGTTATGCTCCCTCTCCTAAATATCAAGTCTGCCCTCTCTAATTGCAGCACAGATCATAGATAACGATTCCGGATAACCACTGTAACAAACCTTTTGCTTTTCGCTTTCCGGGGCATCAGATTTCATAAAATCTTTTACTTCCTTTTCAGTCGCAAAGTATTCCTCTTTTGTGTACTTTTTTTCTTGAATTCTGGCAATTAATTTATCTGCCTCACTTGAATTTTCAGTAATAGCGTATTTTTGGTTATACTCGTGTATTGTTTTTATGAGTCCTTTAATATCTGCCATTGCTACCGCCTTTCAATCTTTCGACAAACCCCATGACATCATTGTAATCTTCAAATGAAGCACCTGATTGTCTCAAGCGTTCGTCAACCCTATTTTCTAACCATCGATACCGTTCTGGAAGCGGAACGTTAAATATTTCCTTTGCAAACTCCATATCTGTTCCAAATTTAAAGGACTCATTCAACGCTTGTAGAACAATCGTTTTATCTCCATAAGCATACACATTAAAAATATTCTTCTCACCGCATATCTGCTGTTTCAACCATTCTACAGTCGCCTCCTCAATATATTCGTTTGCATTGTATACCTCTGACTTATAATAGCTTGCCGAACACGAATGAAGCATTTCATGCCATATTACACCATCGTCCGCTGTGTCAATAAGTGAAATATCGCAAGACCATTCCTTGGCTCCAAGAGCTCCATTTCCAACGTGTTCACTATTTACGTTTATATTTCCACTCCACTTCGATGGTCTATCAGAATACTGCGTTATTTCTTCCTTTATCTTCCGCGCGGTCTGCTCAAACTCTTCCTTTGTTCTTTTAGTATATCCTATACTGTCCGCTTTTTCCATCGGAGTTTTTACCGAATGGCCATACGCCGTTGCCCTGCCATTCGCCTTTGCCGCCTGCTCCCGCTTAAACCCTGCTACCTTGATTCTGTCAGCCTGTGTCCTCAAACCATTGTCTGCACAGAATTGGTTGTACTTCCGGTTCTGCATCCGGAGCTTATACGCAAGTTTATCATATTCTGGCTGCAACATTTCTTTCACGTCTGTTTCTGCCACACCGTCAATCTCTGCCTGCTTCACAAGTAACTGCCGCTTCGTCTGCCGGATGGCACGCTCCATTGCTCTTTGCTGCTGTTGCAGTTCATATACCTTCCGGTTCTCCTCACTGTCAATCTTAAGATTGCCGTTTTCATCCAGATACGGATTTCGCAAAGACTTGTTCCAGGGCTTATGGGAGTGCCGGCAGTTATACCCATGCAGCCCCAGAGGATTTAAGACGTGTCCTGTCCCGTTCACAATATCATAGCCGGTCGTTTCCGCCAGATTCGGCGCATCCGGTTCGCTCCCAGATATTTTATAGCATCTGCCCTGCCAGTTATCATGACCGGCAAGATACGGTTGTCCTTTTCCCTGTGTCCTCGCGCCCAAGTGTGCTGATACGAGCACATATTCTACATTATGCTCCGCTATATAATGATTGGTTACCTGCGCCGCCGTCTGGTTCATAGACGTGACTACGCACATTCTGACCGCCGCTTCCAATGTCCGGCGCGTTCCGGTTGGATAATCTACCATAACCCCTGTTTTACCGTACTGATCCAGTATGTCACACACTGCCGCACTGTAAGACTGCACGCCTGCTGACACACGCATCTCGGCTTCATTGAGCATATTCATGAGATCACGCTGCGACTGCATCATGGTGGAACGTGTCAGATTGTTCACTTCTCCGAGTGTTTTCTTAAATTCTGCATCTAGTAGCTCCATGACAACCGGATTTTCAAGTGGGGATACCGCATCTATTCCAAGGCGGGACAGCGTGCTTTTATCATCATCCCAAGATGTCAGCACCGCATCCTGCAATAATCTGCGGATTTCTGCCGTTGATTTCTGCGTAAGGGCAGATAATCGTTTCACAATTTCGTTCTGATGCAAGCCCAACTGCCGCAGCTTATACAGTTCCATATCGGTTGTTCCGGCCATAGCTTCCGCTTTAAGTAACCGCATAGCAATATCCTGCAATATCCAGTCCTCAAGTTCCTGCTCGTATGAAATTAGTACGTCTGATTTTCCATAGAAATAATCCGGTTCCAGCATATTATCCCTTTCCTACTTCGTGCCTTACCAAATCAAGCCACTGTTCCCCGTGTTCTTCCTTGGCGTGTTCAAACCAATGGTCACCTGTTCCAGCGGTATGGTACTGTAGTGGTGTTCCTGTCGGATACTTCTTTTCCCCTTTATTCGCCCATGAGTGCCCATCCTCTGTTAAATAAAGTTCTCCCTCGTACTGATAATGCGCATATGGCGTATTTGTCGAAATAAGCCCCGGTTCAATAATCTGTGTTGCGCTTACCATTGCCCCCTGTTGAAATGGCATATACGGCACCATATCATTAAGCACCTGTTGATCTAACAAATCCTGCGCCCGTCTCACATTATCATCTATGCGCTTGGTATCAATATGGATGCTTACCATACCTACAGTCTTGTTATATTTCATTCAGTCGCTTCCTTTTCTATTTGTTTCTTAATAGCTGCGCATCTATGCCGATGCCTGCAATAAATGGTTGTATCTACAGTTCTGCAGCTGTCCGCACGTTCATAAACATTTATTATCGCTTCTGGCGCTAATTCTTCGCATTTTTCACAGTAACTCTCAAAACGTGTATGTATCATTTCTACTCCTCCCCGAATAATCCTTTGTCCTGTGCCCCACTCGCTTCCTCAACCGCTGCCTTTGCTTCCTCTTCCGAATATCCCTCAAATCTGACAAGATACTGCCATTTCGGGATATAGCCGGAGTTGGCAAGCGTGAGGTTTCTCATTCTGTCCTCTTCCTCGTTGTAAGTAATATCGCCGAAGTCGTACTGTGGTTCATAATCTCCGGCTGGCGCAAGGTTGTATAAATCGGCAAAGACCGACTGTGCATAGAATAAATCATCAAGGCAGCTCTGCATTGCATCCCGGACATCTTTAATAAGCTGGATGGTGCGCCTGTCGTCAGACTCTACCTGCGTGGCGGTTACCATGCCGGTCTTTTCATCAATGACAAAATACCCATTGGAGAACCCGCACTTCACGCCTACAAGGGATAACTGCTGATTAATTCCGCTCTTTCTCGTGTCCGTGTTCAATGTCGGGTTGACCTCATGATAGACTTCCTCATCTCTTACACCTACCCCTGCAAGGGCTTTGAAAAACTTCGGCATCTTAACCGTCGGTCTCACAGTATTGCCTTTCTCGTCCTTGTATGCCGGTTTGGCAATAAGTCGATCATCCACTATTACCATCCTCCGGCTTTCCTCGATTTCCTCTGCATTCCTGCTATACGCAATGTCAAGGTCTTTCAATTCCTCGATCGCATCAGCAAAGGCTGATAGTCCAAGCGGACTGCTCAAATCAATATCGTTAGAGGACGGCATCCGGAACAACCCGAACAGCATCGAATTGATCTGCTCGCCGTTCTTTTTCGTGATATGTACGTCCGGCTGCAGTCCAGACCACATTGTCATGCTTAAATCAATCGGCTTCCCTATTTCCCCGGCATTCTTCGATACGAACGCTCTGTTCGATATGGAGTAGTAAGTTGTCTCGGTGTACTCTTCCGCATCCGACATCCTCACGCTGGCGGTAAAAAATCTGTGGTATTCCAGCTTTGTGAAATACTCGTCTCCCTCCCGGTAGCTGTCCTGGAACACAATGCCGGTTATGTTATGGTTGCCGTCAATGCTCGTTATTTCAAATCTATCCGGCGTTACCAGATCGACACCTGTTCCATTCGGTTTCAGGATAACCGTACCACAGGCACACATGAGTTCCGTCCACTCCCGGATGCGGTCATGCACAGACTTCTCCCAGAACTGCGTCATGTACTCTTTTCTCGCTCCGTCAAACGTCACATCAATCGCAAGCGTAGCAAGTCTGCCGATTTCTCCACAGACAAATTTTGCAAATTTGATTGTCTTAATTCCCTCTTCCGGGTCTATCCAGTCCGGTTCGCCCTTATAAATCAACATCCAGTTCTGGATTGCCTTTTGCATATCCCCGGATGTAATGCCAGTCACTTTGAACTGGTCTTTTACTTCTGACAGGAACATTCTGCTCCACCATTCTTTGATAGCTGACATAATTCCCATTGCATCCTCCTAAATAAGTCCTCTGTTATATCTGCGTGCTACTGTGTAAATAAAATATCTGATAAGGTCCATGTGGTGGTCGTACTCTTTGATAACCCTGTCTTCTCCCACAGCTTTCTCATCCCAGGCATACGCTCCAAACTCTTTTTGCGTCTCCACACAGCTTTCGTGGATCTGGAGCATACCGAGATTCAGATACTTCGTTACCTCCTGTATTCCGTTCAGAACGTCATTATTTCCGTCCATGCAGGTAAATTCCCCGTATTTCCGGATTGTGGCTTTCATTGCTGCCGCTGACGGGTCGATAACGATTGACGTTATCGGGAAGTCCCCGGCGATTTCCTGTATCATTTTGTAATATGCTTCGTTGTCAATGGTTACGCCCTTTTCTCTGCCGGAATAGTGCCCCTCCCGGAGCATCCTCACCCTGCCGCTATTCTGCAGCTCCATCAAACCTACCGCGAACGGGTTCATTGTTCCGTAGTCGATGGAGAGATAGTAAGATGACTGCGGGCTATACTCATATTCCCCGTAAAAGATGTTTTTCTCCTTATCAAACATTCCATATACAAGCCCTTCGGCTATTACCCACAGGCCGAGGATAAAACGATCATAGAACACACCGCTGTACATCGCCCGGTATCGCGCCTTTACCTTTTCAGAGAGGGAAAGGTTATCATCCATTGTGAAATGCAGATAGATCAGATTCTTTTCCTTTGCCTTATCTATCCAATTCAATTTGAACCAATGACTGGGGCTGTCTGGGTTGCAGTTAAACCAGAATTTAGAACCATCTACAGAACAGCGTCCGGTTGCCTGGTTCACAAATGACTCCGGCATCAGCGCAACTTCATCGAAGAACATTCCGGCAAGCGTGATACCCTGAATCAGATCCTGCGACCGTTCATCTTTTCCGCCGAATATGTAAAAGAAATTTACAACTTCGCCCTTTGAAATCTCGACCATGTTATCTGATCTGTGATCTGCCACCTTGTATCCCCGGCTTTTCAACATCAGCTTCAACCAGAATAGTACATTTCGCCGGAAGGATCCGATTGTCTTTCCTGCCATGCCGAGGTTCTGCTGGTTGAATGTACTCATAGCCCACAGGGCAAAGCTAAGTGACATGCTTAACGTCTTGCCGCTTCGGATTGCTCCATCTGCTATGATTCCATCCTTATCCTTTACCGGAGATTCTTTGCACCACCAAGTAAGAACTTGCTTTTGTTTCTTCGAAAATGGCTTAAATGCAAATCCGTTCTGCTTATACTTCTGCTTCATCCGGATAGCATTCTTCATTACATTTTCTTTTAGTTTACGCACCCGCCGGTCAAAATCTGTCCAATCAATCATCTGACCACGCTTCCTTTGCTGATTCATTCAGCGCATCCAAGAAGTTGTCCTGCTCTGGTGTATCGTCTGCACTCTCTTTGGTCTGCATTTCAAGTTTGAGCATCTCAAGTTCAAGTTTCCGCTTGTCAAATTCTCTTCGGTGCTTGTCGTCTGGATTCATCTCAAAGAACTTCGTGAGCCAATCAATCGCTTTCTGCTTATCCGCCAGTTTGATAGATACACCCGTCTGCCCTTCCTTTATCTCTTGGATAATCTGTGTGTCCACGGTATCCGAATTTGCTATGTGAACCCAGTTTATACCGTTATTGCCAAATGCCGCATAATTGCCAGCGTCCGCAAAAGCAATCCGCATCTGCAATTCTACGATATCGTCTGCGCCTGCAACTATCTGCTGGCGCTTGATTTCTTTTAGGCGTTCTATCTCTTCTCGCACCTTAGTATTTCTTAGTAACAAGCAACCATTAACCATTGCTGTCTCATACTTGCATCCATATGCTTTCTGGTAACTCTGCGCCGCATTGAATGTCTTACTGTAATAGATGCAAAACATCTGCTGTTCCGGCGTAAGGTCACTGTTCTGTAACGTCTCCTTTGTGCCATCATCAATAGGCACTGCTTTCTTGGGTGCACCCTTTGTTTTTTGTGTGCACACCTTTTCTATTTTGTGTGCACCCTCTCCCCTATTCCATCTATATCGTTTCTTCCAACTCTTAACAGTGTTGATAGTGGTATCGTACTTCTCCGCTATTTCCTTGTATTTCATTCCTGCCATATAGTCCTGTTCTGCTTTTTCGTAATTCTCCACTATCTCACTTCCTCTCTGCTAAATGGTATATTTCTAACCTCATACCATAATTATAAAGCTGTATTTCAGAGGATTTGTGCCAACCTTAGGCATAATAAAAGAGAGGTTGCTACTCCTCTCTTCCCCACTCAATCATATACTGCCCGTTCTTTTCCTCCACCAGCCGCGCCATCCTCTGCCGTATCAACCTCTGCGCTGTCCTGCGCCGCCTGTAAAAACTCCGTCTGCTGATCGGGAGAATGCCGTAGTGAGCTTCCAGCATATCGTAACTGGTGCCGCGCACGATGGATTCCGTCAGTTCCGCAGCAATGAAACTGTCCACACTCTGGCAGATCTCATATATTTCTTTTTCATCCAAGTACATTCCCCCTTTCAAATTTTGCGCAAAATAATACCAACCATCGAATTATTGACGGTTGGTATTCTGTCATGACTTTTTTCCCGTTTCTCTTTCTTTAAAATCCGAACAACAATCTTGATTTTCCCCATGCTGTTCTTCATCCTTTTCGCATTTCCCATTATCGTTTCCCCAAAATTGTGGATTATGTACAAAATTCATACAATCTTTGCATTTATACATTGTAACTCCCCTTTCTTTTTAATAAACCATACCACTACAACCGTCAATATTCAATTATCAATGTACTACAATTTTACTTTTATACAAAAATTTCCTGCGCATCATCTCCCTCCGCCGCATGGTTGCTGGCGGAAACTACAGCTGTTTTACTTGGTTTACGCAAACCGGAGCTGTCCGGTCTGCTCTGCTTTAATCTTCATATTTGGTGTCCGCTCCGCCACGCATAACTCTGGCAAATTCGCTCTGACTAATGCCGCAGGGATTGGTGGACATACTGCATTACCGCATCGGCGCACCTGTTCGCTCCGCGGATACGTCTTGCCGGTATAATCATGGTCGATTATGTAATCCTCTGGAAAACCCTGGCATCCATACAACTCCCGTGGTTCTAACATCCGCAGTCCAATATCTACGATTTGATAATCGACACCCTCTATCGTAACCAATCCGAATCTATCTCTGGATGTGATCGTGTCCAGAGGTTCTTTGATATCCTGACCTGTTCCCTGTCCGTAATATTTCACAAGAAATGCTCTGACCTCGCCAAAATGTCCGGCTGATGTTGTGATTGTATGTAGTGGCTCTCTTTCGTCCTGTCCGATTCCAGACTTATAGAACTTACTCAAGAATGATGCGACCAATCCATACCTATTTGAACCATCAACGGTCATTATCGGGTCTTCTATCGTCTGTCCTCTGACCTCTCTCTGTGCCGTTTCAGAATGGTACTGAATCAGCGTTGGCATCATAAGCATGTGCTGATTGTTTGCCGTTATTGTGTGCACCGGTTCCCGCAAATCACTCCCAAAATGGTTTTCCCTATTCACTGATAGATATGGTGCCAACTTAGGCTCAATCAAACAATGTTCATTCTTGCTCACGATAGTTGTCAAAGGTTCTCTGACATCTTTACTCCTGTCCGCTGTAAAGCCGGTCTGCCCTATCTGCACCATATATGGTTCCACTATTCCATATCCATGCTTCCCGGTAATGGTTGGCATCGGCTCTCTAATGTCATTCGGTCTGCGCTCTCCGCCGTGGTTGCACTGAATGATAAAAGGCTCTGGATTATCGAGGACGAACTTTTTTAATCCTCTTGCGATCCTTTCCATTGTCTTCGGCGCCAGCGGACGTACCGCCCTGATTCCGTACTTTTCCTTGATCTCTTCCGATGTATCAAAGATACTCGGACATGGAAGTGAAAAGTCAAGTTGCGTGTATGCTCCAACATAAGGTTTGGCAAGTCCTTCCTTAACCACTTCACTGTCTGCCGGTGCGTGTGTCGGCTCTGGCCAGACTATCGGCTTTCCATCACACCGCGCGATCATGAAGAATCGTTTGCGCATGGTCGGTGCACCGTAATCGGCAGCAATCAGTTCCCGGAATTGTACCTCATACCCCAGATCCGTGAGCTGCTGAACAAATTTCCGAAATGTTTCACCCTGCTTTGCCTTAATGGGATGGTGTCGCCGCCCAAGCGGTCCCCAGGTTTTAAATTCTTCCACGTTTTCAAGCATGATGACTCTTGGTCGCACCAGCCCCGCCCAGCGGCAGGCTACCCATGCAAGACCACGAATGTTTTTATCCTTTGGCTTTCCACCTTTTGCCTTGCTGAAATGCTTACAGTCCGGGCTAAACCAAGCAAGAGCCACCGGATGACCGCCGCAAGCCTTTACCGGATCTACTGCCCACACGTTTTCGCAGTAATGCTTTGTGTTCGGATGGTTTGCCTTGTGCATCCGGATTGCTTCTGGATCATGGTTAATTGCAATGTCAACACTGTATCCGGTTGCCAGTTCTATCCCAGTGGAAGCGCCGCCCCCGCCGGCAAAGTTATCAACTAGCAATTCTCCGTTAATCATTTGCAACCACCCCGCTTTCGCTTCTCAAGTAATCCATATACCCCACAGACTGGGTAAGCACATACACCGACACAGCGTTCGTGATCCTATCTACCAGTTCAGCAGAATCCTTGTGCCTTTCATACGCATCTTTTACCACTTCGCCGATCTGCGTGTACTGTGCTTTCCCCTGGCTGTTGATCCATGCAGTCAGATCTTTTACCGCTCCACATTTTATCTGGGATTTTAAATAGTCCGTCATTTCAATCTGACCATCACACTCATAATTGCCTAAATCTTTCATTTTCTTTTCAGGAACCCGGCGCGCCTTTTATCCGGATAGGTCCCGGCTCCTTTCTCTAATTTCCTTTTTCGTTGAACCCGATCAGGTCAATACCATCGAAGTCCATGCTGTACTGACCATCTATGTTTTTATCTTCCATCCACCAGTCAAACACGCCTTGACCTGTTTTCCATCCTACTATGTCTTTATTCCCACATTGTCTGCGGCGTTCTAGCATCCGGTCAAAAGCTCTGATATAAGCTTCTTTGTACTTTGGATATTGCGCAAATTCTTTGTGTCTGCTTTTACCGCCCATCGGACAACCTATACAACCAATCCTGCTACATCCACCCGGACAACCACCGTTATACAACGGATTTATCTCTATTCCCTCATGTCGTATGTACCACCACAAGTAATCATTGTCCCAATTGATGATTGGATTTACCAACGTTTTACTTGTTCTGTAGCAGCTTTCGACTATTCGGCGCGTTTCTGCATTTTCGTAGTTTAGCACAACCACCCCTCCCGCCGCTGTTGATTGAAAATTTTCATCATCGGCGCGTTTCTTGATCTCTTTGTTTGGCTTTGTAAATGTCACAATGCCCTGATTCTGTGCCCTTTTTATGCTCTCTGCTTTTCTTACGCCAGTAATCAATTTCTTCCCTACGCCGCTACGTTCTTTCAGTTCTTCACAACAGTAACGGAAACGCCTTGTCGGCGGTGTCTTATGCTTTACGATCAGCTGCCACATTGTCATCTTTGGGTATTCTATCAGCACTTCCGACTTGCTTTTTACATACCTAACAGTTTCCGGCGCATCCACTGTTGTCAAATTGTGCACCGCTACGAACGGAACACCCGCTTTTTTTGCCAGATGCAAAATCACATCCGAGTCTTTACCTCCGCTATATCCAAGCTGGTACGGCTCATTTCCTGTAAATGTCTGTAGTATATCTATTGCCTGTTTTTCTAAATCCATCTTTCAAAAGGAGCCGATGCGCATCTTCCCGGGAAGCTCGCACTCCTTTCTGCCTTACGGCTTGTAATCTTCAAACTTCTGTACAGCGGCAAAAGTAAATCGTGAATTTACCCAGCGCTGTAACTTTTTTAGTTCGTCCCCCTGTTTTAACTTGTACTTATCATAAATCATCACATAAGGGCTGTAGCCTAAATCTCTCAATGTATATATCCGTTCCAGATCCTGATCTATAGTGCTATCAAATCCGCACAGAACATATACCGTCATCTTTTGTCTTTTCCATCTGGTTATCCTTTGAAACGCTTGAAACTTAGGTATGATTTTATCCTTGTCCTCGTACCTGTCCCACGCAAAATGTATCTGTTTGATCTTCATCTGCCGGATGTATTCTGCCTTTTCCTCAGTCATGATCCGAATGTCACATCCTTGCGAAAAATCCACCCATGCTCCACTGTCAATGAGCTGCTGGCTTAATTCTCTCCAGCCCCGGCAGGCAAACATATTCGGATCAAGCAGGACAATATTTTTTTGACCATTCCAAAACTCGGTAAGATCCGCGACCTTTACGGAGCATTTGCCCTCTTTCTTCCCTACAATACAGAATTCGCACCCGCGTGGGCATCCTCTTGTCAGAAATCCGTAAGCTGTATTCTTGCACAGTTCTGGGTAAAGACTGTAGTCTGGGTAGATATGTTCAATCTCTGTCGGTAGAGGATCGCCGCCGTCCGGATAATGGTATCCGGTTCCGCCTTTTACTACTTCACCGGCACATACCGGATGCGGATAATCCGGGGTAAAGGTAAACACTTTACTCATGTATACCTTGTCCGGCGGATCTATCCATGCCGTCAGCGGATCATACCATTCCACATTATCTCCCTGGCTCTTGTGCCATGCAGAAAGTTTCATCAGCGGCAGATTCGGGAAATTATGTCCATCAACATCAATCAAAGCTACTCTCATTTGATCTATTTTTCCTGTTCTTTTTCATCTTGAACTTATACACATCGTTTCTCTGCCGGCTTACCGCACTCCGGTAGCCGTTCAGCTTACTTGCTCTGCTCTTTCCCATGCACGCCTCCCTCTATGGCATCTAAACATGCGTTCCAGCCTGCATCGAACCTTCCATTGTCACAATGATCTGAATGATCTGATCTCTCCGGCAGTTCCCGGAGCGGACACCAATCTGGTCTGCACGCAATATAATCTGTCACATCATCTCCAATACCTGGAGCATTGCAATACAACGTTCGCTCTCCATACCTTGGTGGCTGTGTATCGTCTGCAAAATCGCACATATCACACGATTCCGGCATATTCATTACCAATACTGCTTTAGCCATACCTAACACCGCTCCTTCTTTCTTCTACGCAATTCTGCTTTCAGCTGTGATGTGCTGTACTGCATCAATGGATTTTCTCTAATTTCATCCTCTTCCTGCTGACGTATCCGTGCTTCTTCTTTCAAAAGTTCCTCATAGTTGTTAAACATGCCTCACACTCCTTCCGGTTTCTCACACTGCTCAAATTCGATTACCCACACCCACGGATTCGCATCCCAGCCATACCGGTCAAGGTCGGATTTCTTGATGGTTGATTCCCACAGCCAAGCAAATTGCTCCTTTGCAATCCCGTACTCTGTGTCTACTTCTGTTCCATAATTTTTTTCACCGTATCCGATATCATCATAGAAAAGGTTTCCAACACCTTCGCTTTCTGCCCCCTTTGGTGTTATATCCTGCAACCGCTCCACTCTCACATCCGTAACCTTAAGCCAGATACGTGCCGCTTCTTTTGGCATGTGGATGGATGGTTTCCACTTTGTAACATCGGCAATGTCATTTCTTTGCCAATCTTCGTAGTAATAGTATCCGTTCTGTGCCTTTTTCCATGTTTCCCGGACATACAGGATATCGCCCGGCTCGCAAGGCAACTTAAAAAATTTCTCTCCATACCCATCTGCAAATGTACCTCTACACGATATGTACCATTTAGGTGTAAAAGCGGTATATCCCCATACTGCATCATCAGGAATAAAGCCTTTTACAATTCTTCTCGTTGCATCTTTTCTCCCGTCCAAAATTGCCCAAACCATTTCTGTGTTGAATAAAATCGGTTTAATTGCCATCTGATACACCTGCCTTTACAATCTCTAACAAATCATCTACCAAATCCATTACCTCGTACATCATCATAGTGTCGTAGGATTTTGACTGCTGATCTGCTGTTTTATTTCCATGCTTCGTACAGTCTTTCAGGGATGCTGTGCGTTCTTCCAACTGCTCTACAACCTTGTCCGGGTCGTAGGCGGTCGGCATATTGTTAATCACATCTTTTACTGCATCATAATCTTTCATGCTTTCAAGACGTCCACTTAAGTTGTCTAAAACCAACCCAGCATCAATCAGTCTTCCCATCGTTCGCCCTCCTGTTCCAATCTGTAATTGCTTTCGTTCGCTCGTCTTTACCTGTTCTGATACCTCCGTCCTGATCCATATACATCTCACATTCATAGCTTTTTGGAAGTTCTGTTCCGCATCTCATACATTTGATTTTGAACATTACCCCAACAACCAAATGTGATGACTTATTTGTAATGGGTAAGAACATTGCTTTTCCGCCGCAGAACGGACACGGTTTAAGTTCTTCACTCATTCTTCACACCCCTTTTCTTCCAACGCATTGTATAAGCGCAAGTATGTTTCAAAATCATTCGGGTTCATTTTGTCCGAAAGAAAATCCAAGAAATCCTTATTTCGCAAGCATTCTTCCGGCGTGCCGATTGCATGGTAAGCATCCCAAGCTGCCGCATCCTCGTATGTAAGAATTTTGGCATTTATCGGATGCGGGTTGTCTGGCTCTTTTAATTGTCGTTCCAGTTCATCCACCACAGTTTCAAGAGAGAGTTCTCCGCCGAACATATCCGTAAGGCGTTTTTCTAATGCTCGATACGGCTCAACCTCCGCTTCCAACTCCTCGATATATTCATCTTTATGGTCGCAGTTGTGGCAGATCTGTGTAGAAGTGTTTGCAAATTCGTTTTTAATATTAGGGTTGATTACTGATGTGTGCCAGCGCTGCACCTCTTCCAGTGCCTTGATTGCTACTTCACATGACTGAATTTCTTTTTTGCAGTTCTCCAAATTACTGTAATACTCACCCAGGCTCTTTCTTTTCGCCGCAAATACCTTTGGCATTATTAACATCAACTCCGCCAATACATTTTTTGACTGCTCCATAGCGTTTTGAATAAAAATTTTTGCTTCATTCTCCGTCATAGCTACTCCTTTCAACTATTTCCATTTTGGAAACAACTCACGCCAAAAGTTCCGGATTGTCAAATATGTTTCCGATAATTGCATATACTGAATGTAGTTCTTGACGCATACCGCTATATTGTTTTACTCCGACAACTTTAAATGCCGAACCAACGTACCCAACTTTTCCAATGAATCTATGTTCTTTGCCATTGACAAAATAGGCGCCTTTAACCATGTCATTCTCCCAAATCAGCTTGCCGTTCTTATCCTTAAGTCCGGTGCACTGGCAGATAGTAGATGCATCTACAACACAACGACAGAAGAAACCCAAACTATCCTTTGCGTAGAAATAATAACTTTCGTTGCCCTTTTCTGTGCAAGACGGGTATGACAGATATCCTTCTACCCATTCTCCGTTATCAATCCGCTTTCCGCGATATAAATATCTACTCTCCATGATTTTTCTCTCCTTTCTCTGTCACATCACTGCACGGACAATCGAATTTAGTACACCATCCACACGGCAATAAATACGGACATTTATTCACTAAAATCACTGGCTTCCTCCATTTCTTTCAGCTTGGCTTCTGCTTCCTCTCTGGTAAGAAATACAATCTTTCCGAAGTCCTCAAATAAGATTTCAATGTAATCAACTGTATACAAGATTTTCTTGCTAATCGGCATCATACTGACTTCTATTTTTTTAGCATCAAGTTCGTATACATCCATATCTTTTTCATCAACAAAATAAATATATTCAGTCTCCAACGGATACGGCAACCGCAGAAGGAACCCCTGCTCCTCGGCTTGCTCTCTATTTGCAAGTCTTTCCGCAATCTCTTCCAGGGCTTTGTATCTTCCATCTTTCGCAAGCTGGGTAATGGTAATTCCCTCATCATCCGGTAAATCTGCTGGATGAAATAAAACTTCTCCATTCTCTGCCACATATGTTAATCTCTCCATGCTATCCCTCACTTTCTGCCCGAAGCCATTTAAGCCATCCTTTTTTATCCCAAGTGCTTCCACCAAGTATGTCTTTCGTCACAGCATCAAACCATTTTGCCAGTTCTTCATCCGTCATGCTCCGGATCCGGTCTGCATTGGTCATGGCTTTATAATGCTTGCAGTCGCGTTCCATGTCTAAATGCGGACTATCGTTAATCTTCGGACACCACTTACCGACAATTACATCATCTTTATTTGACAGATTATATAAGTTATTGCAGTTCTTACACTTCGGCATCTTTTTTCTCCCTTCCGTGTCTTTATCTCCAATCTATTTTTTGACCACATACATCGCAAAATGAATACCTGCCTTTATTTCTGTAGATGTCACGTATATGTTTTTTACATGCAGGGCAGTAAAATTCTTTCCGCGCATACCTGGTTGCCACTTTTCTTGGCTGCTGTTTCATTTTTGCGTCCCTGCATATCTGCAATGCTTTCACAGCTTTTGTTAAAGCTTGGAGCATATCTCTATTATCTTTTTGGGCTTCTATAGCTTTTTCCAATATTTCTATGGCATCATTTATCGACATTCATTTTCCCTGCTCCTTTCTGCACCGCAACTGATACGGCACCTCTCTGAATCTCTTAAGCGCGTCGCCGCTCACATGCTTGCTCTGGCGTGTCATCTTCTCGCTGATTTCCGCCATGCGCCTGCGGCGCTCCTTACTGTCTCTATGCATTTATCTCTCCCCCTCCCGATCGTAACGGACACCACCGCGGCGACGTTTTAACCACCGCCAGAACCTCCCGCTCCGCTGTTTTGCAAATTCTCATGGGATCAAACCTCTCCCGCTGGATCTGACCGCAATGCTCACACTCCGCACAGATATGTACCGGCTCATAACCGTCATTTTCTGTGACGTACCGGAGACCATTTTTATTCACGTAATACACCAAGCCGCTGTATTCACACCCGCCGTTCAGCGCCGGGCGTATGATCTCATCGTAAATCTTACTGATCGTCTTGCCTGCTTCGAGCGCTGCCACAATATCCTCCCGGTACGGGTCATACATGCTCGTTCTTTTTCTTCTCTCCATTGCTCTGTCCTCTCATAACTTTTTCAATCATCTCTTTCTGGTTCCGCTCTGCGATATGGTCCCGAACCGATTCCTCCGGAAATGCGATCTGATATGTCCGCTCCTTGATCCGGTTCGTGATCCGGTCATCGTACCGCAGGCTGTCCAATGATTCGTTGCTTGTGAAGATCGTCACTTTCTTGTTGATGTACCGCTCGTTGATAATCTGGTACATCTTGTCGTTGATCCACGCCGCCGGGGATTCCACGCCGAAATCATCGATAATCAGCACATCCACCGTGTTAAGCGCATCCAGTAACCGGCTCTCACTGTATTCGGCATCCCGCCGCCATGTATTCTTGATCTCCTGCAGAATGGTCAGCGATACTGCAAACTTAACCGCATAGCTTTTCATAAGCTCATTCGCAATACCTGCGGCGATCCGTGTTTTCCCGCTACCCTTTGTGCGAGACCAGATAAACAGCCCCATTCCCTGCTCCTTCTGGTTCCCGAAATCTTCCAGGTAAGCCTTTATGATCCGGCAGGCATCTGCCACCGTCTTTTTGCTGTCCGGCTGTCGGTACACATCCGTGCGGAAGGTTTTCAAATCCATCCCCCGGAACGCTTCCGGAATATCCGCAAACCGCAACCGCCTTGACATCGCCGCCCGCTTCCGGCACTTACATTCCACCGCCGTTGTGATACCGTCCTTTTCGGTCAATATCCACTCGGTACCATTGCACAACGGGCACACGTCAGAATCCCTCGAATTCTCCGGTGTCTCCAAGTTCTCCGAGCCGCTCATTGATCGATTTTTCATGCGCTGTAGTATTTTCTCCAGCGTTTGTTCCATCTGCTCCATTGCCCGCTCCTTTTAGATACTGCATAAATACATTCTCACGCAGCCAGTTTTCCGCTTTCTTGATATACCGCTCCGCCGTTCTGTCACGCCGACAAGCATCCGCATAATTCTGCGCCGCCCGTATCAGATCATCCTCCGGTACGCCAGCCATCACCGCATTGCAGTATTCCGATTCTGCCAGATAGCCAGTACACTTTTTCGGGTAGGCTGCAGCAAATTCCACGAACCGCTCCACGGGGGATATAGGGGGTGTATTTCTTCCCTTCTTTCCTTCT
>ERZ1034873.63-NODE-63-length-62969-cov-28.680580_pt1 | contig 62969 bp, 84 predicted proteins | sample MGYA00520689_ERZ1034873 | MGnify/ENA primary metagenome ERZ1034873 (study PRJEB33766, sample SAMN09781722) | gut metagenome | biome: gut microbiome | host: Homo sapiens | place: Madagascar | study: EMG produced TPA metagenomics assembly of the PRJNA485056 data set...
ACTTGTAATCAATTCATTTTCAGCGCATTGTATCATAATGGGTAGTAGAATGGATAAACGGGTATGAAAATGAGTATGGGGTTGCCGGGAGTAAACGGGGCTAAGCGGGAATGGGGTTGATGACGGATGGGGTGTTTGTGAAAAAAGGGGGAGTGAGAGAAAGCGGTGCTGAACAAATTGATTAGTGTGTAATGAAATCAAGATTTATAATGGGGGAAATGAGTAGATGCGGGGTAAGCGAGAAAGGGATGGGGACGGTGGTTTTTTGGTTAAAAAGGGGGTGTTTTTGAGTCGAAAAATCGGGATATTTAGGGTAAAAACGGGTGATTTATGTACACGAAAACGGGTAAAAACGGGGTATCTACACAACGAACTACACACATCTAAATATTTAGTTTGTAATATTTTATATAGTGAATATGTAGGTGTGTATTATTTTTCGGGGAAAAGTTCTCGCCTTAAAAAAAATTTTAAGGAAAAGGCGAGAAACTATCCTAACTATATACATAGTTAGTATAGTATATTATAGTATTATAGTATTATAAATATAAATAAGGAAATGAAATTTAGAAAATTTGGATGTTTGGATATTTGATAATTGGTTTTTGATTATTAATTTTGTCAGAGCCGTGTTGGTTTGTTTATTAGCTGACGGGGTTATTTTGAATGGTTATGCTTGATTTAATCCGGAATATTTATGGATGCTGATTGGTTAAATTGGTTGATTTGTGGTTTGGGCGTGGTTTTTTCTTCTTTTGTGGGGGGAGAGGGGGAGTTGGTGATGAAGTTGGTTGAGTAGTTTGTTTATAGGAAAAAGGGTTTTAGAGTAATAAAAAGAAATAAATAGTTTATAATATGGATTATATAGTAAAAGTTAATTATTATGATTGGGATGGAATGCCTAAATGTAATAGTTGTTATGTAATTGACGATGCACATACCTTTTATGAAGCCAAAGACTCAGAAGGTAAAGTAAAAGAGCTTATTGGTGAAATCAATGAAATTGAAGGTGACGCAGTTTCAAGAGTTGATATAAACGTTTATGAGCTTGGTAATAAAGTGACAGATAAATTTATATGAAACTAACATATACTGATGGTTGTATGGCATATAACCTGGATATTGATAATAGAAAGATTGAAGATTTTACTTTACAAGAGCAAAAAGACATACTTAAATCTTTAATTGACAAATATGGGGACAACTCAAATATTCAAAATATGATTATTGATTTCCTTGAATTAAATGGGAATGCTGAATTTATAGGTCATTGTGATGAATGTGGTGATGATATTTACAAATACACATTAACAATATAAACTATTAGAGATATGACGTATATAATTCTTTATGCAGCATTAGAGGGCAACGATTATGTGCCGTTTTATAGTGTGGCACTTTCAAAGGAAGATATTCCTTATATAATCAAGTTCGCTAAAGATAATTATTTAGCCTGTAATTTTTTGATTTTTGAAATGGGCAAAGAAGTAACAAAAGAGTTCGTTGACATTAAATTTGGTAAAGAAACAATAAAAGAGTTCATTGATAACAAGAAATAAAATAATTAATATGATAATTCCAAAAGAAATAACAATTTTCAAGCATCGAATTAAAGTTAGTTTTGTAAGGACTTTGGATGATGCGTTTGGTAAATTTGACCCTGTTAAATTCGAAATAAAAATTGCTCAAAATGCACTTTCAAAAGATGAGGTAGTTGCTTTATCTGAGATACAAATACTCCATACATTCTGGCACGAGGTCTTTCATGTCTTCCAATGGTTTTATGAGGGAGAGTATAGTGAAGGTCAATCTCAGACCTATGCGGGGTTTATGTTAGAGGTTTTTGATGCAATAGAGAAAATAAGCAAAGATGTATGATGTTCTTGACAGGGTTTGTTATATCTTCTCGGTGTTATGAAGCTAAAAGGCGTAAACCGTTATTGATTTAGTGGTTTAGGTCGGGATGGTTTGATTTTTAGCATGGGATGATTGGTTTCAGTTGTTAGGTTCAGCCGGTAAGCTTTGTTGTTTGAGGTGGTAAGTTAAGTGGGTAAGTTAAGTTGTTTAAGATGGTAAGTTCGGTAGTATATGATTATGTTGCTTCGCATTTTGCGGGGGAGTTGAAAGATGTTATTTGTCCTTATTTCGGGGGCAAGGATAGCTTTGTGAATAAGTCTAAGGTTGCGCGGTTGGCGGATGCTTTCGGGACGGTTATGCGTGATGTGAAGCAGCCGTTGGTTTATTTCGGGGATTCGGGACAGGCGCATGTGTTTAACGGGCGTTTTTTCGAGGATGTGGGGAGTGCCGTTCCGTTTTTCTCGGAGGTTTTTCGCCGGGCGATGGTGATGTTGAAGGTTCGGTCTGTGTATTGTTGTTATGCGCCGAAGGATGTTGCGAGGGTTTGTATTGAGTCGGTGTCGTCGATGAGCGAGTTTGCGTATAGACCCGATAGGCGTTACTTGATATTCGTCAACGGCGTATTTGACACGAAAGACGGCAAGCTGAAAGACTTCTCGCGGCGATATGTAAGCGACATTGTGATTGATATGGATTACAACCAGCGGGCGTCCTCGTTGCTTTGGGATAGGAAGCTCAAAGAGATTATCCCCGATAAAGATTTCAGGGACGCTTTTCAGTTGTTTTGCGGCTCGTTGTTGATAAACCGTAATGATGTGCGCATCGAGTACGTGTGCTATCTTGTCGGGCCGGGGTCTAACGGCAAGAGCGTTTTGGCCGGGGCTATCGAGGGGGTTTTTGGCGAGCGCTATTTTTCGCGGTTTACGCCCAGGCAGTTGTTCAAGGACAGTGATGCGAGGGTGAATATTGCCGCATTGCGCGGTAAGATAGCCAATTTAGTTGGTGACTTGAATGAGAAAGATATAAGCGGTGGCGATTTCAAGCGGTTTGTAAGCGGTGAGATGTTTCAGGGGCGCAGGAACTACGGCGACCCCATACAAGTGCCTGCACCGCCGCTATTGTGCTGTACGAATGCTTTGCCCGAGAGTGCCGATGACAGTTACGGGTACCACAGGCGACAGTTGCCCGTGTACACTACGCGCAGGCAATGGACGGAAGAAGATAAAGACCCGTTTTTGACCAAGAAGTTGACTGAGACCGAGTCTCGTCAAGCCATATTCAACTGGATATACGCAGGGTATAAGAAAGTGATGAATAACGGCGGCAATATCGAGTTGGGTAAAGACGTGCGCGAAGCTATGGATGCTATGCGAGATGATAGCAATCCGCAGCGCCGTTGGTGGCGTGATTGTCGCTATACCACTGCGAGCGACGAAACGGGTGTTTGGATGCCGCTTAAAGAAGTGTATGCGGACTATATGCGATATTGTGAAGATACGGGGGAGGAAGTTCTCGGTGCGCGAGAGATTTCCGCGTTGTTAAGAAACCTCGGGGTAGAGCAGCGTCGTTCTCGCGGCGGCATGCAGTTCTTGCTGGGGAAGAAAGATAGTGAGTGAGGTGTATCAAAGGCAACGCGAGTAACTCAACAAAGCGTACCGAAAAGCTGTTCGTTCCGAGGGGTCAGTATGAGCAAGCAGCGCTAAGCGGACAAATGAGATTGGAAATATGAAACGTTTGCAAAAACGTGAACTTTAATAGATATACTTAATGTTAAACTTAAAAAAAGAGAAATATGGGGATTAGCTTAAAGAAGATTTTCAAGGCGAACAAGTGCGCATGCAAGAGTCGCAAGGAAGGCGAGAAACCGCTGTTTGAGTACAGCTTCGGCAACGGCGCAATAGATGTGAAGATATATTACAACGAGGGCGATTTCACGGGGTCGCGCGTGGAGATACGCGGTTATGACGGCATTTTCACGATGACGATAGACTCGCGACTGCCTGCATACGCATACTTGCTTGCCGCCGCAGGGCAGGAGCGCACGGACTACATCGAGGGCTTCGGCACACTGATGTATCAGACGCTAAGTTGCATAACGCAAGATAAGGGCTTTGCAGACGATTTGCAGCGCGCCTTGGGCAAATACTTCAAGCGCACAATGCAACGCGCAGAAAAGGCCGCTGAAAGCGTTACAAGCACCGAGGAACTCGGGTCGCAAGCGTTAATGGAGGAAGCGGTGGAACGCGGCGAGGCTTATGCCAAGGGAAAGCGCTCGGCACGCCGTGCGCAAAAGCGTTCGCGCAAAGAGATGAGAGACATTCTGAAAGAGGATGGCATACTAACCGATAAGACAGACAACGATAGTGGATTGGGAGAGCGCGAAGCCGATAACATGGAAGGGACAGGGCGCGATTAGTCCCCTAAATCGCGGATTTGTAACCCGTCAGACAATTCGCGGAATGATTTCGTTGCTGGACTACGTATATAAACTCGGGGTGTCGGATGCGCGAGATGTGGAAGATGAGGGGTTATGCCGTCAATTTCTGCTAAACCACGTAGAGCCGGGGCAATTCGGGTTTATCACTGACGGCTATGACGTCGAGGAACTCGAATGGCAACTGCGTTTGAGTATGCGGTCGCGTTTACAGCGTCAGTATGGTGCAATGCAGACCTTGTTTATGTCGATGCGGCGCTTTAAGGCCAATTTCCTTAGTTGTTTTTTGCCCGTGGCACAACGGTTTTACAATAAGGGCATTAAAGACTATAACGACGCCCCTGCCGATTGCGACTTCAACGCCTTTTGCAACCGCAGCCGCATATGGTGGACATCCAAGGGCATTAAGAATATCACGCCGCAAGAGTATGTCGATACAATACAACTGATGTGCTTCGACTTGCGCCGCAGAGATATGAAATATCTTTTGAGCGACGTTGAGGATTGGCGTAATGTGGACGGCACGATAAGCTACGAACAGGCGGAATTATTTAATGAGCGGCGTAGGCACTGCCTGAAACCCGCTCAATACGAGAGTTTTATCTGTGCGGTAGGTTTGTCGTTGCAGTCGTACAAAATGGCTAAATGGGAAAAGGAATGTCGGCAGAGGGGTCTGAAAAGATAAACGTCAGGCACATACTGCCGTCCGAGGGGTGCTTGCTTGCGATGTTGCCTATCGGTTTATATTGCAACAGCCGTTTGCGCAACGCCCCGAGCGGCGCACTCTTAGAGTTTTGGGATGACTGGCGGCATAGTCAGTACACGCTTGTACAGAAATGCGAAGTGCCTACTGCGTCGTCAGCCTTCACTTTTCTATGCAAAGCCATATACGGCAATGAGATGAAGTATGAAACGTTGTGCCGCAAGTGGGAGGCCGATTGCATTGTCGAGGGCTTGGGGCGCAACGGCTTCGACAGAGATAAAGTATTGGTAATCCAAGTAAAAGCGATATAGAGAATGCCAGAGAGACGAAAGCTGGAATACGGCGATTTAGTAGAGGTTAAAGACTCCGAATTGTGGATAAACGGATGCAGCCGTCCGCGTGTCCACAAATACGGACGCGGCATAGTGATACGCGGCGAGAGCGACATATTCGAGGATGTTGTGCTTGTGGCGTTTAGAAGCGGCGTTCTGTGCGACATAATGGATGTTGCAAACCTTAACTATGTCGGACACGTTGACGATGTCCGCAGAACAGTTATGGCCGCAATCGAGGATGTGATACGCGGCTACGGCATAAGACACGAAGTTATTAAAAACGTAGGCAACGAACTGACCCTGCGACTCGTTTTCCCTAATAAGACGAAAAAGCAATGACCGAGTTCCTGCCTATCAAGCCCGAGGGCGACGAAAAATGGCGTGATGTGCCGGTGAATGACCGCGACTGCATGAACTACTACGTTGCGTTTAACACCACCTGCGAAATTGCCTTTAAGCGCTTCTTTCCGATGTATCTCGGCATAGACGGCAATCTGACCCAAGCAGGGAAAGAGTCGTGCAAACAATTCTTTGCCTACAAAAAACACAAAGACTACATCGAGGCCTACAAGCGGACACTGACCAAGCTGATAAAGAAAGGGAAAGAAGTACAAAGCGGCATCGAAGTCAGCGGAACGCGCAAAGAGAGGGTGATGAAGAAATTTGCAAACGACGTTGCCACAAGCGTAGAGACCAATACCAATACAGATGCCGAGATACTAAAAGACCAAGCCGATTTGCTGAAAAAGGTCGGCTATCTGAAAGAGGACGAAATCAAAATCGAAGCACCGCGCCGATACCTGCCCGTGCGATGCTCCGAGTGTGCCTACAAGATATTTATAGACGAGCAGGTTAAATTAGGTAATATAAAGAAAGACGATGAAACCGTTAAGGAACAACGATAAGATTGAGTACTACGTCAGATTGCGTGCGCGTTGGCGTGGTATCTTTGTGTGTCGCAGCTATATGTATTGCCACGGGTATATCAAGGCAACCAAGCGCGACATCTTCGGGACGTATTATATTGTCAAAAACGCCAAAGATGAACGCGTTGACGTAGTAAGACCGTGTCGAGTGCTCGGCAGAGTTTGACACACAGACAGATACGATAAACAGAAAAGCCACCTAACCTCACAGTCGGGTGGCTTCGCCATTTCAAAAGACTTATCCCAAAATGATTTAGAACATAAATCAACAATAATTAAACCAAAAGCACAAGAAAAAACATTCGTCAGTGTACAGGTTCGCGGTTCACGTTGTTGTCAACGTTGGCCGTGTATGCGTTTTCGTCCGATTGAGACTTCTCCGATTTCGCTCGTTTATCGTTTGCCGTTTCCGTGTCGGCATCCGAGTTTCCGACGATAATGTCATTAGCGACATCCGCGATTCCGAACTTTCTTTCGGCGTCATACTTAGCTTTCAGCGGCGTATAAGCCTTTTGGTACAGCTCCCTTTCCGTTTCGCCGTAAACGATATTCAGATCATCCGGATAATTAATATCCAATTCGTGACGGGCGTTTTCGCGCGATAGCACTCCTGCATAGACCAATTTGGTTGCATTCTCCACTGCTTCGCTAACGTTATTCGGCGTCCAAATGTTCATACCCACCGATACGCGCAGCGATGCGTATTCGGGGTCTTTCTCCACTTTGGCGACGATAGCTTTCAGAGCGTTAGTAAGTTGTTGCAGCGGCTTATAGAATTGCGGTTGCATAGCCATGCACCACTTCACCTCGTCATTAAAGCACAGGCGCATAGCGCTTGACGAGTCCGCTCCGCTGCGCAGCACATCAGGGTCGAGTATAACCGACATTGACGAATGAAGAATGCTCTCCTTTTTCTCTTTGAGGTCGATAGTAGCCACGTCCGATATATTGCTTGGGGGTAGGCGTTTAGCGTCAGATGCTTTAAGCTCCTCCACATTGCCCGTTACGCCGATAACGCCTCCGAAAGAGCCGACTTCGGGGAGATTTTTGATATTGGTAGCCTTGATAAACAGCGTATCGAAAGCCGCAGCCTTAACGCCCTCGGCCACATAGCTTGCCGAGCGTTCGAGGGCTTCGATGTCCTCCTGCACTATGCCGCTGGGGATGTCGTCAACGCGGAAATAGACACAAGCGTTGACGATGCCGCCCGTTTGTGTTTTACGTTGGCTTATGCGAGTCCATCCGTCCTCCGATAAAGCGAAATCGTGCGACTTGAACCATCCGCGAATTTGTGTAAACCACTTATTGACGGTAGACTTACCCTTATCCGACACATCCGCATTAACCCAAGTTTCGATGTATTCCGCGCCGAAGATGTCCACCGCGCGTTGGCCTTTGAGCGTGTACAAGCGATAAAGCACCGGGAAATGATTTTCGTCATAATCAGGAAAAAGCACATCCCCCTTGTTGAACGAAAACACCTCGTAAGCGATGCTATTTCCGTCCTGATACAGATATATAGCACCATCGCCCGAGGTGAAGCACGACTTTACGACCTCAACAAACGCCATATCAAGGCCTGCGATGTCTCGCCACGAACACAGCGTGTCATATCGGCTATGCGCCGTTTCCGACTTATCCGTTTGCTCGTTGTAGATGCCCCATCCGTTGCCTGCGAAATGCGCCGTTTTGCACATAGCGAAGCGGTATTGCAACCCATATCGGGTAGTTTCGAGGTCGTCATATCCCACGGTTCGCCACTCCTGCACCGGGTTTCCGTCCTTATCGAGTACGGGGTTCCCATCCGCGTCAAGTTTGGGGAAAGCCTCGCGTATAGGCCGCGCCGACTGATATAGAGAATTGATATTGTGTGCCGACACGCTGATTTCGTTTGCAAAATCATCCTGAGTAAGGTCTCGGCGATTGATATGCGGCAACCTTTCGGGGATTGCGTAAAACTCAGGATTTGTCGGCGGTGGCGGTGTTTTGTCACCGACCCAACGTCTATGCCAAAAATCCTTTTTAAGGTGTTCAGATATGTTTGTCATTATCAACGTATTAAGGTTATCTAAGTAAATTCTTGTTCCAACGGTTTTTAGCCGCATAAGCAAATGCCGAATACAGATTATTGTATACAAACGGAGACGCTGTCGGCAGCGGTGCCTTCTTCGGTCGAGCGTCAAGCTCGAAAACCGCACGCAGGCAAATAGCGTCCATTAAGTCCGGTGAATGTCGGAACTTAGCACGATACTCATCCTTAGAGCGGTAGTATATACGTTTATTTCGCGTTGTGGTTGCAAACACGTTAATTTCGTCATACAGAATATCGCGGATAGTTCGTGTTGCCCCACCCTTTGCGTAAGGGATACGCAAATCTGGAGATAATGAGCAAGCAATATCACCTCGTTTAATCATCACCTCCGTTCGACCGAGCAATTGCGAGCGGCAATTAAAATAATCATCCCGAGTTACGGCGTTTCCGAACTCGTCAACCTCCTGTATCGCCCGTTTGTTAGCCGTAACCGCCACGCCGTTAGTCAGCCCCTGCATCCAATATCCGTGTCCCGTAGCGTCATAAGCGAAGCGTGTAACGTCAACGCCGTAAGCGTTAAGTTTAGTTTTAATCCATCCCGCTATTTCGTTAGGTTCGCCCGAGAACAGCTCGACCCCGACAATTTGCAGTCCGCGCCATATCACCATAGGCGACTTATCATTATCCGCCTTACCCGAGGATATATCCATGGTAGCGTACATATTGACGTCATCGCTTACGGGGTTTAGCCACAGATTGTTAATCATTTCGCGCGACACATTGATTTCCCCCGTTTCCACTTCGCCGAAATATCCCTCGCCCACAATTTGGCGTTGCTCCGCACCCGTAGCGTGTAGATTGGCCACCGATTGTCCGCCCGTAGCGTTTACCAGTTCGCGGTTAGAAGCGGCAGTACCCGTCAGCACCGTAAACGACTTCACGTAATCCAAACGCGAGATACCTGCGGCCAAATCGTCGGGTCGGTCGATAAGGCCTGCTGCGTCCGCTACTTCCTCGCGAGAGTCCCCCCAAACGATTTCGGCAGGAGATTTACCCTTATTATACCAATATCGGACTTTGCCAATCATATCCTTACGCAGATACCAATCAGCGCCGATGTAGCCTGCATCGCATAGCATTTGAGTAGTCCAATGGTCGTGAGACGGGTTAAAGGATAATACCATTTGCGGTGTCATTCCCGAGCTGTCGCGGTTACGGCTAAACCAATATGCGAACATCTTAAACTCCTTCATTTCCGTAGCCTCGTCCACCATTATCAGAGACGCCTGCACTTTCTTAGCGTAATCTTGGAACTGTTCCCATTCCGCGGGGTTGTTTACATTAAAATTAGAGTGAATAAGTTGCAGCGAGCTATTCCATTGCGGCCACGAGAAAGTCGGGTAATCCGCCGAATTATACTCGCAGTTAGCGAAATTGCCGCATACCGTAACACCGTCACGGAACATCGAGCCGCCCTTTTTGCTATCCTGCAAGCGGACGGAAATCAGTTTAGCCGCAAAGCCATAGTGCGTAACTCCCTGTAAAGCATTGAGATACATTGCGAAAGTGTTGTGCGTAACGATAAAGTCGTCAGTCACATACAGATGCTCGGCGCCCGAAACCATAATGCAGCGGCATTGTTTTTTGCCGACATACTCACATTCTTTGAGCGTATGCCGCAATGTCCCCTTTCCGCGCCTAAACCCATCAAAAGTGCGAGACCGTTTAGAAGTCAGTCGGCACAAGTCGGTATTATGTTCCGTGTTGATACTTAAAACATAACACAGTTGACCCTCCTTCCTTTCGCCATTGTAAACATAGTGGGGGCGTTTAAGGGTAATATGACATCTGCCGCCGAGAGACCTCACAATCCATTGAACATCAGTGGCTAATTGATGACTGACCGTGTAGTAAAATATGTGTCCGTTCTTATCAACCGTACCGTCAGTGTCAATCAAACCCTGTAATAAAGCACGCCGAGATACTATATCTGAATACTTATAAATTTCGGGAATAAACTTTTCGTTAGAAAGTTTATGAGCCAATCCTAATTCACGAATATGCCTCACCAGCCCTTGTCCGCTGACCCGATAATCGCAATTATCGCCACTTAACTTGGCCGCTTTGTAGCCTGCGGCACGTACTGCGGCGATGATTTCATCTTCGGGGTTTGATAAAAAGGTTTGATATTTGCGGAAATGTCCGTCACCGAGCAATATGCCCAGTATATATGGGTCTATTGGCAGCGCCTTTGCGGCGAAATCAATTTCAGAGCAAAACGGAATGGCAACCTTACGACCTGCCTTAAACTTCGCCAATACATCTTCGAGTCGTTCCACTTTCCAGTCGCTATAATTGTTGTGGGCGGACTTGTATTGCACTTTCCAAAGATGGTTTTTGCAGCATTCCGTTTGTGCGCCGTCATCGAAAGTCAAGCGCCAAACGTCTATTTCGCCTTGTTCGAAGATGTTTAGCACCCTTTGTGTTGAATTATCGGGGGCAAGGATTGCATCTCCGATGTTAAGCGACCCCATTTCGACAAATCCGTTAGGGGTTAAGACCTTGCTTGTATATGGTTGCGCCTTTCCTGACGTTGCTTGACCGCAGATAAAAACGAGGTTAGCTTCGCTTTGGCAGAGTTGTTCTTGCAGTCCCGGTTGTGGGATGAGGTCAATTTGGTTAGGTCGCAACTCGTATCCGTCCACCAGCGTTCGGCTTTTGCTTTTGGAGGTCGCAAGGATGCGTTCCGCTTCGGGATAACGCGGCGGAAAGACCAATCCTTTTTTTGCGAGTGTGAATTTCATACAACCGTGGTTTTGTGCAAAGGTACGAATTTTTATTAAAGTTTTACTCAAAATATTTGTTGTAATCAATTAGGTGTATTATATTTGCGGCGTGAAAATGAATGTATTGAGATGCCCCTTGTGCGAGGAACGCGGACGAAAAGGCGCTATACTCGCGAAACTGGCGGTAGATAACGGCCAAATAGAGTTGTGGTGCAGAAAATGCCGCAAGCCGATAGAGGTTGTCGTCAGTGAGGGGCGAATAAGATTTAAGGACGTTCAGAGGAAGTCCGATTATTAGTTGGTGAATAAATAAGAGCCATAGAGCCGTTAGCGTAAAATGCTTTCGGCTCTATGTTTTTTAGGATAATATGCGGTGTGGAGCAGTTGGTAGCTCGGCGGGTTCATTCCCCGCAGGTCGCAGGTTCGAGTCCTGCCGCCGCCACAGGTTTTAATAACTCCAAATGAAAGAAATGAAAGATAAGATTAAGGCTTCGCTGCAACAAGGGTACAAGAACTTGGGGCTAAGCGATGAGGTGTTTGAACGGGTCGCCCAAGCCGCGCAAACGTTCATTACGGAAGAAGCACAGATTGAGCCGTTTGTAAGCGGAGCGAAGTCCATGCTTCAACTGTATCAGAGTGAGGCAGATAAAGTTCGGACAGCGTTAAGCGACAAGATTAAGAGCTTAGAGGCTGACAAATCCGAATTAGAAGCCAAGCTCAAAGAGAGCAGTGCAGAACCTGCCGACGAGCAGAGCGGCAACGAAGGAGCATCGTCAGACAATGCCGCAGTATTAGCCGAATTAGTAGCCAATGCGGTAGCCAAGGCCGTAGAGCCGTTACAGACCAAGCTCAGTGCCTTTGAGAGTGCCGAGGCGCAGAAAGGGGCGGTAGCGACCGCCGTAGCCAATATAGACGCATGGGATTACGCCAAGGCCTATCCCAAAGAGCGCCAACGCGCCCAAAAGACGGCTATGGAGCTATACGAAGCCTACGGCAAGAAATGGACGGCAGCCGAGTTAGAAGCCAAAATCCGCGAGAAATTCACGGACGAAGTTTCCGACCGCGGCATAGACGTTACCAAGCCCATTAAAGGCGATGGCGCGGGCGAAACGGCCAAGATAGACTTCTCCGACCAAATCGCGATGCTCGAAAAGCAGGGAGTTGTTCTGCACGACCAAGAGAGCGGAAAACAAAACTAACCTTAAATCCGGGAAAAGATGAAAACCCATTACGGAAATTCTTTTAATCACGGCAGTGAGGATTATAGCGTAGGCTCGGTATCCCTATGGGCGCGAGTAGACGAGATAATGCCCTGCGGTGCGTTTGTTCCTGTGGACACGACCAACACCGTAGGCAAGCTGATACCTGCCGGGACAGCCGTATCTATCGACAAGATAGGCGGCACTACCACATTGGGCGGCGAAGCGCCGCAAGGATTGACACTCGAAGATGCCTATGTAGGCGCTGACGGGTGTTCGCTTACAGTAGTAACCCGTGGCCAAATCAACGAAAGTCTTTCGACGCTTACGTATACCGCTAAGCAGAAAGCTGCGCTGCAAGGCCGCATATTGTTTGTAAAGGAGGGCTAAGCGATGAAAAGATTTAGCGGACTTGACACCCTTATGGCGTCCAACTCAATCACGAGCAACACCAGCTTTGAGGCTTACTACAAGCAGGTGCTAAGCGCGATTGAGAGCCAAGGCGAGAACTTCGAAGGCTTTGAATGGGCGCCGCAGCAGATTGATTTCACCTATGAGATGCTTGAAGCCGAGGCACAGATAGAAGTTATGGCCAGCTATGTTGACCTTAACTCCCCTGCGCTTCCTGCCGGAAATTCCACCAAGTTGACCAAACTTACGGGCAGCATACCGCGTCATAAATACACCGTAGTACGTGGTGAGAACGACTATCGCAAGCAATTGATACTGTTGAACGAGATACGTTCCGTAGCCAACTTCAACAACACCAACGAAAGTGTAGCCGTAAGCGAGTATTTAGCCAAGGCGTTATTTGATGTTACGAGCGCCATTCCTGCCGCCCACAAGAACACCCTGAACTATCAAATCGGGCAGATGAAATCTTTGGGCAAGCTGACCCTTACCGACAACAACAACCCTCGCGGCTCGTTGCGTACCACCTTTACAGCCCAAGTTCCGACCGGCAACTACATGGACAAGAAATGGTGGGAAAGCAACACCACCGCCGGGACAGTTACGGCGGTAGGCGACCCCATCGGCGACCTGCGCGACTTTATTCGCGAGCTGCGGATGAAAGCCAACGGTTATCAGAATGTATGTGTCGAGATGAACGAAAAGACGTTCTACAAGCTCACCAAGCACGATGCCGTACTGACCGCTATCGGTTACGCGTTGACGGGTATCGGTTTGCGTTACACCAAAGCCAATGACGACAATGCCAAAGCCGTAGCCAAAGGCTCGACCCTTGAAGCCCAGAAAGAAGCCTTCAAGCGCCTTATCGAGGCAGACGAAGTAATCTACAACAAGACCGTTTGCGGTGTTGAGAAAATCAATACCACCAACCATAACTTCGACCGTACCCTTGTAGACGCCTTTGAGCAAGACGTGATACTCATTCGTCCGACAGGTCTTATCGGTGTGATTAAGAACGTAGTTCCGATGCGCCCCGACAGCAGCGCCATTTCCGCCTTTATGTACGGCGGTCGCGGCTTGATAGAATACCTCTACAACGCCGACACCCGCACACAAGAATGGCGAAGCGAGCTTACGGCACTTGCCGTACCGACCCGTCCTCGCGACCTGTATTACTTCAAGAACTTGACGCAGGAGAAAGCCGCCTCCGTTGGCGGTTGATAGCGTAGCAGCCACGACCTTAATACTTATTAGCACATAGCCATAATACAGCAATGACGGTAGAAGCATATTTGAGGGCGCAAGTACCCGGTTATCCCTTCGAAGCGGCAGTGATAGAGCATGCGGCGGTCTCGCCGTTGTTTGCCCGTCCCGAAGCGCTATGTCCGTTGAACACAAACGAAGTAGTAGAGGACAATGCCGATGACGGAGGATGGGTCAAGAGCCTCAAATATGCTACGTCAACGCTGTTTTACAGTGCGGCGGGGGTTTTCAGCGGCGGTAGTCGCAGCGAGCAAGTGGGGGATGTACACGCGAGTCAAAGCGGATTTACCATAACCCAGAGCGATCGCGAATACTATCGCAAAGTAGCGGACAAATTGCGCGGCGAGATAGGTGCTGAAATCGAAGAAAACGTAAACGAAAGTGCGGGAGCTTTTGATGCCACCGGCAAGCGCAACAGGACGAGCAAAAGCGGTTGTAAATGGAACTGATACACTTTGATGACCATTGCGAGATAATCCGCAATATCACAGACGACGGCGGGAGCATCGATTTAGACTCTTACGATGAGCCTGTTGAAATCGAGACGATATACAGCGGCAAATGCTGTTATCAGTCGGGCGGGCAGACCTATCAGAGCGTCAGTGTACGCAATGATGCGGTTTACTTGCCGGGCAGTGCCGTAATGGTGATGGAGGGCGACACGGTGAAAATACGCGCCAAGAGCGGGCGTTTACGCACCGGCATAGTCAAGACCGTCAGGGACATAGAGATGCCGTTGACCCATGCCTTATATACGAAAATCGAGTTAAAGCAAAGTATCGGAGAATAATGGCGGTATCATATGCACATAACAACGAGATGGTTATCCGCGTGGGGATAGAAGAATTTCTTCGCAGGGTTGTTCGTCCGCGAATTATTGCGATGTGCAACGCCGTTGCGCAGCGCATGGTGCAGTATATCGACAACGGCTTTGTGATGCCCGACGGCACTACCCAATTTCCCGTAGACACCGCCAACTTGCACGATGCCACGGGAGTCGGGGTATTTGAGGACGGCGTAATGAAGACCTACATTCCGACCAAGCGAGCCACCAAGAAGGCACGCACCGGTTTAGGTTCGCCCAAGACCGGCATAGACGGTACAACGCTTTTGCAGACCGCATTGAGTGATGCCGCAGGCATATACTCTCGCGGCATATGGATAGTATTATTCAGCACCGTACCCTACGCCTATTACATCGAGACCATGGGGTCGAAGATAGGGCGCGGTGCGGGATATTTCCGCAATTTGGAGAATGTGCTGTTTAACGAAGTGATGACAGGTTTAGCCCCGATAGCTCCGATAGTATGAAGATTACCGAATTAAACCCCGACAAAGTACTTGCCGAATGGATGGACAACAGGCTGTTTGTTCAGACATCGGCAACCTCACCCAAGCGCGGTGTGCGTGTATATGCGCAAGGCGAGCAGCCTCAAACCGGTTTAGGCGATGAATTTATGACGGTGAGTTACAACGGAGTCATTCAGAGCAAGACCTATCCCATAGGCGTGATGCGCGGCAATCTTGCGTTGAGCATCAACAGCAAGGCTGTCAGCGGCGTAATAGCGCGGCGCAAGCGTCTTGCGTTATTAGCCGAGCAATCAGCGGGTCATATCGACCGCAGAGTTATCGGCGGATATTACTATGAGATAGACCTCTTGAATCCGATAGTGCAGCCCACGGTCAACCTTACGAGCGGCTATGCGACAATGGTATTGAACATATCGTGGCATACCACAGACGAGATACACAACAACAAAAGTAGAACCATCTAATACAGAATAAACAATGCCAAAGATTACAAAGGCCGATGTAACCAAGATTTTTAACGGCCAAAGCGACATCGTGGTATTTGATGCGCCGACCAGCGGTTATTCGAGTACTACCACTCTTGCCAACATAGTTTCGTCAGGTGTGAGCCTGGGGCAGATTGTAGGCGACTCCACCTCGTGGGAGGGCGAAGATGCGACCTTCGACAACACCGTAGACGAGCAGGGCAATGTTATTGTGGCCAAATCCACTGCGGGAACATTCGGGTTCTCGTGCGAGATGGCCTCCGTGAGCAAAGAGAACGCCGTACTGTTTCTGCGCGGCGTAGCCGTAACGCCTGCCGGGACACCCGTGAGCATCACCAATATCACCAATCTCATCAAGGCAGGTACGGCAATACCCGTAATTACGCGTCCCATAGCCATATTCAATGACGAGGCCAACAGATACATTCTGTTTCCCAAGGCGCGTATACTCTCCAACCTTTCGATGGAAGATAAGCTCGTGCGCATCAAGCTCACCGTTACCGCCGAATTTATCGACACCGCCGAGTTGGGAACATTTATGCTTGGCGACGGCACACCCGCTTACGCCTCCTAAGCAGACAGCGTAAGACATCGACATACGGGCGTGGGCGGTACGGCAGACAAGCCGCCGTCCACGCCGTTTTTATAAACCACACAAAAAGACATGGAGCAAGAACAGACACCGCAGATAGACGAAGCTGCAATGGTTGGCACGGCCAACGACATTATAAAAGGGCGTTCCACCGAGATAGAGATAGGCGGCAAGAGATGGAAATTGCGGCGCATAAGCAATGCGCAGGCAGCGAAGATAGGCGAGTATGCGCAAGAGGCACGACAGATACAGGCCGAGCAGAAGCGCGAGGGGTTGAGCGAGCGCAAGCAGAAGCGCTTGTACAAACGTTTTCGGCAGATACCTGCGAAGATAGCGGCGCGGTATATACTCGGGCTTCGGCGTTGTTGGATACCGTTTGCGACCGCGTATATGTGGCGGCGTTTGTGGTTTGCGAGCGAGGAATTGAGTATGACCATCAATATAAACAAGACCTTGCAGCGCGAAGAAGAGTCTTTTTTTACCGCCAACTTGGAAGTTATAAGCTATCTACTCGCGCTCTCTATGAAGCAGGTTGGCGACGTCGCAAAGCAATGGCTCGAAAGAAAGGAGAGTGCGGAAAATATGTTGGACGAGGACGCTTTGCCGAAAAAGGAGGAGGACAGCAAGTAGGCAGTGCCTTTTCGGTAAGCGAGACAGACGAGCGCATTAAAGCGCTGTACGGCAATTACGGGTTTTGGTCGTGGTTAAGGTATTGGTATTTAGACAATTCCGACAAGACATTATTGATGCTTATGGACAAAGGATATTATGACTACGATTATGCCGAAGTTGAGGGAAAAGAGCAAGAAGAAATACGTCCGCCGCGAGAACAGGCGGCAATGCAGGACATCTTCACACGCTTTAGCTGGGGCAAAGTCAAGACCTTAAAAGACGAGAGTGGTAATGGCGTAACCACGTGTGTAGAAAGCGTACAAGCGGCAGCAATGCGAAAATTACAGAACAACAAAAAGAAATGCAATGAACAATAATCTAAGATACGGGGTAAATTTCGACCTTGACAAGGGGGCGAAACATGCGTATGAGGACGCGGCGAAGTTCCTGCGTCAACTGGAACTTATGTTCAAGGCGCGACCATTGGCGATTGACTTAAAGGTCAACAGCGATGCTGTTTCCAAGGGTATTCTTGATGACGAGGGCAAACTCAAGCACAAGGCAGGTTCCATTGACGCACTAAACGCACGCATCAAGCAGCTTAGCGATGCATGGAACGCTATGGCAGAGAGCGAGCGTATTGCCAACAAGGCTACCGGGGAGCTGACAGCCGAAGCCAGTAAAAACAGGGATGAGTGGGCTCGGCTAAACGCAATGTTGAAAACCACTCACCAAACACTTGCCCAGCTACAACAGGCGTCAGACGCCAAAGACAAATCAGACCAAAAGGCAAAGGTCGAAGGCTTCCGCGCTGTGGCGCGCGCCGCACAGGACTTCGCAAAGACTTTGAGCGAGGTAGCGGCAGCGGAACGCAAATACCAGCAGGAAACCGCAAAGGAAATTGACAAAGCATACAAGCAGCGGCAAAAGCAGATAAACGAAAAAATTAGCCAGCTGCACCGCGAAGCCGAGGCTGAGAATCAGATGCGAGCAGCGCAGACAAAGAGTGTGTCTGTCGGATATGCCGACTTGCAAAAGCGCATTGAGGCAGTCAAGGTGCTGCGTTCACAATACGAGGCACTACTGCCCTCCCTTAACGCGATGGCACAAAAGCGCGTGTCTATCAAAATGGAGATAGACAAACGCTTTGAGGGAGAAATACAGCGCATCCAATCCGAAATAAACAAGCTTGGTCGCAAAATGTCCAGCGTTGGAGGTGCGGGCGGCAACATTCAGCCGTACCTTAGTGCAATAAACCAACTGCGCGGCGAAATCGACAAGATAAACCAGCACAAAATAGAACTATTCAACAACAACGCCATACAGGGGCAGTTCTCGCGTCTGCGCAGCGAGGTATCAAAAGTCTACACAGACATGCAGACAGCGGAGCGCTGGCTTGCATCAGACAACAGCCTAAATGTCGCCCTTGACAAACAATCACAGAAAATTGTTGAGTTGCACCAGCAGATAGCCAAGCTTGACGCGGAATTTGCTCGGCTTAATTCAAGCGGAAAAGCATACAACACAGACGGCAGTTTTACCACACAGGCAAACGCTCTCCTGCAACAGCGCATTGCCTTGACAAGACAGCTTGAAACTGCGTCTATAAGTGCGGCAGACGCACAGCGGCAGAGAGAGGAGCAACTAAGTGCGGCTGAACGTAAACGGCTCAACGAACTGCGCGAGGCACAGGTCGCAGCAGAGCGGCAAGCCAAGGCGGAAACGGATGCGCGTCAAAAACGCATTGCCGCACTAAACGCCGAGAACCAAGCAAACCAAAAGGCGTATAACGACAAAAAACGGCAAGGTTTAGAGATACAACGGGCACTAAAAGCCGAAGAAAACAGCATCTCTGCGATTACCGCCAAACTGCAAATCCAACAGCAGCGGTTGCAGAACGCTAAATTCGGTTCTTCGCAGTTCAACAAGATTGCCGAGGAGGTAAGACGCCTAAGTGCGGAACTTGATAAGGCGCGAGCAAAAGTAAGTTCGCTGACCAAATCGGGGGAGTCTTCTACCAAACTTGAACGAGCCGCCAAAGGCTGGAACGGTGTCAACGGTGCGATGCAAAAGCAAGAAACCTACTTATCGCGCTTGATAAAGCGTATGGCCGTATACTACTCCGTAAGTTCGGTATTCAACTTTATCTCGAAGATACGCGAGGTTACGGCAGAATTTGAGTTGCAGCGCATATCGTTAGGAGCTATAATCCAAGACCAAACGAGGGCGAATGCGTTGTTTGCCGAGATTAAGACATTTGCATTACAATCCCCCGTAAGTGTACTCGATTTGACAAAGTACACTAAGCAACTTGCGGCGTACAAGATAGGCATAGACGACCTTTTCGACACCACCAAACGCCTGACTGACGTATCTGTCGGCCTCGGTGTAAGCATGGACAGAGTAGTGTTGGCCTATGGCCAAATTCGCGCCGCGAGTTACCTGCGAGCCAGTGAGGTGAGGCAATTGACAGAAATGGGAGTGCCTATCATTGAGGAACTTGCGAAGAAATTAAGTGCCGCCAACGGTGAACTTGTCAAGGCGTCCGATGTAATGGATATGATAAGTAAGCGTCAGATTTCGTTTGACATGGTCAAAGAAGTGTTTGAGGACATGACCAATAAAGGCGGAATCTTCTACGACATGCAGATAAAGCAGGGCAATACCCTATACGGTTTATGGGCTAAATTAGGTGATGCCGCTTCGATGATGTATGACGAGATAGGGCGCACGGGCTGGGTCAATGACCTGATGAAAGGCTTGATTAAGACCATTACCAATCTGATGCGCAACTGGGAAAGTGTGGCCGGTTCGATAGGGAACGTTGCGATAGCTTTCGGCGTGTTCAAACTTGCGGCGATGAGTGCGCGAGCTTCGGCAATGTTGTTCACCGTGGCGGGCAAAGAGCAGATGATAAAAGCCACGCAGAGAGTTACGGCATTGCAGCGAGAAGCCGAGGCGATGGAAAAATCGGGGCGTATGGCGCGTTTATACCAAAAGCAGCAGATAGGGATAGCGGTGGCGCAGATGCGAGCAACGCAGGCGACCAACCTATTTACCAAGAGTTTGTACAAGCTCAAAGCGGCGTTTTTGAGTAATCCCTTGGGATGGGCGGTATTGGCGATAACCGCGATGATAGAGATATTCAGTAAAGCGGCGGATGCGGTAGACAAGCTGCAAGCCAAGTTTGCAGAAATAGAAACAACGTATGCCGACAAGAACACGTTTGACAGGAGCAACTTCAAGAAACTGGCAGACGAAGCTGTAAACTCCGTAAACGGCAGTAAGAAGCAGAAAGACGCCCTTGACGACTTGAACCGCACCTACGGGAACATCGTAGACAGTCAAAACCTCCAAATAGAAAAACTGCGCGAGTTGAACGGCGAGTATGCTTCGCTGACCCAGATGGTAGAGGCGTACAACGAAAAGCAGAAGCACAGCGAGAAAGAAGCGGCTATTAAAGAAGCCTATGGTCAGCGGCTTAAAACGCAGAGCGAAGAATTGCTTAACCAAATCAACGACTTCGAAGAACGCGGCGAGTTGACCGTGCGCGGAGTTGAAGCCATAAGGGAATATGTCACCGACCTTATCAATGCAGGAAAATGGGATATAGATTGGTCTAAGATAAAGGACTTTAAGTTTGATAAGGAAGGGAATATATCCAATATTGTTCTATCCGACGGTGATGTAAAAGAGGCAGAGCGTTATAAGGAAGTACTCAACGACATACTGACGTTGATGACACAATACGGCTATCAATCAAAAGAGTACTTTTGGCTTGCCGGGGGTTCGGGGACTAAAGGCGCTTTGACAAGATTTATGGAAATTATCGATGCTGCCGGAGAATACAACACCACAATCAAAGCGCAAAATGAGTCTTTGGCAGATAATGACACGAAATACAAAAATGCCATAGACAGCCTTAATGCGTATGCTGCGGCGATAGACCGCATACAGGAGGCTATTGCAAACGGCGATTGGTCATACCCCGAGATGATTAACGCCAATGCCAAAGCCGGAATGTTAGGCACGGGAGACTCAACCTTTGACGTCAGCAACGTAATTTATGACCCGTCCAAAGTCGAGGGCGAGTACGCCAAGTATGTAGAGCAGATAAACGCGCAGTTGCAGGTGATGTACAATAACCTTGCGGCCATGGCGGCGAGAGAGGGTATAAACCTGCCCAAAGAGTACTTCACGGCGGCGGCCTCGTGGGCGGACGCGCATAAGACCGAATTTTCGCTGATAAACTGGGAAGAAGTAGAGAGAGCCTTTGCCGAGGGTTCGCCTAAGCTGATAGCCGCAGGTAACTCGATGAAAAAGTTGCAAGAGACCATAGCGTCAACCGACCCTGCCGTGCGACAGATACAGCAGCACTTGATAGTGACGGCAGAGAACACGGGTATTGTAGGCAAGGCCTTTGGCAGGCTGAGACAATATCTATGGGACGGCAACAACAACCTTAAAGAGCATGTCAAGGCGTTAGATGAGGCCATAGCGGGATACGAGGCAGACATCAAGCGATGGTCGCGAGCCGTACAAGTTGGCGGATGGCTTGCGCAGCAGATGTATGCGCAGAAGATAGCCGACACGCAAGAGCTTGTCAAGGCGCTTAAAGAGCAGGCCAAATTCGAGCGCACGTATCTACCTGCGGACGACAAGAAGAAAAAAGGAAGCAAGAGCGACACCACCTTGCAGGAATTGCGAGAGATATACGACAAGCGCATAGAGATTTACAAGAAGTACGAGTCACTGGTCAAAAAAGAGGGTAAAACGGCGGCAACGAAGCATATAGAGCAGATGTACGGAGGGACGCTGAAACGTCTAAACGACATGGGTAAGCGCTTCGGTTTGTCGTTTAAGATGTCCGATATTCTTAATGTTAAAGAGCTGGAAAAAGGCAGTGCCGCGATTATCAAGATAATAGACACGCTCAAACAGAAGGGAGCTAAGAAATTGGCGCTTGAACTGCAATTGATGCTGGACAATCTAAAGCTCGACCTGTTGGCCGAACAGATAAAAAAGCAACTTAAAGAGGTGGCCGACCGAATAAGCCGCAGTAAAGAGATGCAGGAGTTTTACGACAAGATATTTGACCTGACGGGCAGCAGAGCGCGAGCCGAAGACCTGACCAAGTCAATCTTCGGCGGCACGGGGTCAGACCTGCAAGCGCTTATGGCCGACGAAATCCGTCAGATAGTCGGCAGTGTCAAGGCCGTCAAACTGCCCAAAGGGATAATCAATGCCGATGACCTTGTGAATTTCAATGAGTTGCGCAAATTTGCCGAAGAAAACAAGGACGAACTCGGCGAGATGTATGACAAGTTGATAAAGATAGCCGACGACGGGCAGAAGCAACTTGCCAACAGCTATCAAGGCTACCTTAACGACCTCAAAGTTGCCGAGACGTATGCCGACAAGCGCGTGAAACTTGCGCGTGAAACCGCGGAAAAGATAGCCAAAATAAACCAAGACGCGGCAATGGGGCGTATCTCGAAATCGGAAGCATCGACACTGACCGAGGGCTATAAACGCCGCGAGCAAAAAGAAACCGCCAACCTTGAATGGGAGGCGTTTAAGAATATGCCCTACTACGTTGCGATGTTTGACGACTTAGACAATGCAAGCACCGATATGTTGAAGCGAATGCGCGGCAGTTTGATAGAATTGAAATCTCTATGGGGGTCAAGCCTGAATCCGACCGAGTTAAAGGAGTTGCAATCAAGATTGAAAGAGCTTGACAAGCAACTTACCAAAAAAAATCCGTTTAAGGCACTTGCCGATGCGATTAAGACGTATCGCGATATGCGCAAGAACGGCGACGCTCTCGGCAGCAAGACCAAAGAAGAAGCGGATTTGAAGGTTGCAAATGCCGAACACGAGCAAAAAATGGCTTACAACCGTTTGAAGCTTGCACAGGAATACGGCGAAGCCATAATAGAGGCCGCAAAGGAACGCGGTTCGAAAGCCGCGATGGACGCCGCAAAGAAACAAGCCGAGGTTGTGATAAAAGCCGCAAAGGAGCAAGCCGAAGCCGCCGATGAGGGCGTGGAGAAAACGCAGAACGCCGCGCTGTCTTGGAAGAAAGTGGGCGACCAACAGAGAATGGCAGGTGAGCAGGCGAGCGAGTTCATTAAGGACATGGGCAAGGTCGCACACGGCATAGCCGACGTTACAGGCGCGTTAGGCGGCAGCGAAGAAGATGTGCAATTTTGGAACGACATAGCCGACGGCTTAGACCAAGTGGGCAGCGCGGTAGACGATGTTGTCAAGGCCGTAGCTTCGGGCAACGTATTCGGCATAGTCAAGAGCGCCGTGTCCGCAATACCCAAGCTGATAGTCGGGTTCAGCAGCATCTTCAATGCAGGGAGAATACGGCGTGCCAATAAGGAAATCAAGCGTCAAAAGACCCTTTTGGAGCAGTTGCAGTACACGTATGACCGACTGAACAGCGCCGCCGACAAACTATTCGGGCGCGACTATATCAGCAACTACAATACCCAAATGGCCAATCTGAAAGCCCAGCAAGCCGCTTATTTGAAGCAGGCGCAAGCCGAGAATAGCAAGGGCAAAAAGAAAGACAAAGACGCCTACGAGGGGTATCTGAAAAGTGCGCAGGAGACCGCCGATAAGATACGCGAGTTGCAGGACGATATGGTGTCGCGAATGATGGGCAGCGACCGAGCCAGTGCCGCCAAAGAATTTGCGCAGAGTTGGTTAGAAGCCAAAGCATCGTTCGCAAACACCTCCGACGCCATCAAGAGCAAATACAAGGATATGATTAAGAGTATGATAATCGAGGGAGCAGCCGCCAAGCTGATAGACTCGATACTCGCGCCGATGTGGAAGCAGGTGCAATCATTGCTCGAAAACAATCCCAATGACACGATGAAGGCCGTAGACTACGTCGCCAAGAACCTTGATGCGTTTACCAACCAAGCCAATACCGCTATGGAAACGCTGTGGAGAGCATTGGAGTCGCGAGGTTACGACCTAAAAGAATTGATAGGCGAAACCGACAGCACAAGCACCGGCATAGCCAAGAGTGTTGCGAGTGCCACAAGCGAAGAAATCAACGCCTTGACCGCAGCGATAAATACCGCGTTCTACTATTTCAGTCCCATACCGCTGATAGCCGAGAATGTGGCGGCGATACGTGCGCAGATAGTGGGGAGTACGAGCGCGACCCAAACGCTAAGCGGCGGCGGCACGGTAGATGCCGATACGCTTGTGCAGCAGCATTTGGCCTGTTTGCCCAACATCGAGGCCAATACCGCGATGACCGTACAGAAGATGCAAGAAGCAATAAACGCGTTAAACAAGGTTATCAGCCCCAAAGGCACGGCAAGCACGCACGGCGTAAACGTGTACCTGCGTAATTAGGAAATGCCGTTGATAATCACTATCTTTGCGATAGAAAAACACACTAAAACGGTTGTAAGAAAATGCGAAGCATAGACAAGATTATCGTTCATTGCAGCGCAAGCGGTCAATCCGTCAAGGCACGGGACATAGTGGCTTACCACCTGCGTCCCGTAAGCCTTGGCGGACGCGGCTGGCGCGTTGCGGGGTATCATTACATTATTGAAGCCGATGGCAAAGTAGTAAACACCGTAGACGAGGCACAAGTGAGCAACGGCTGTTACGGGCAGAACCAACGCGCCATAAACGTATGCTATGTAGGCGGTGTTGACACGAGTAAAAAAGGGTTGCCGCCTGTTGACAATCGCACGCCGCAGCAAAAAGCCGCGTTACTGACGCTATTGAAACAACTGAGGCGGAAATATCCCCAAGCCAAGATATACGGGCACAGGGACTTTGCGAGCAAAGCCTGTCCGAGTTTTGACGCCAAAACCGAATATAAAGACCTATGAAAGATAGATTTGCGAGAATAGGATGTTTATTGCTTACAGCAGTATACGCCTTAGCCATTGCCGGGCTTGCGGCGTTGCTGTCCGGATGCAAGACAAAGATAGAATACGTGCCTGTCGAGAGTGTTCGCACCGAGTATAAAGACCGCATAGTTAAAGAATTGCATACAGACACGGTAAACAATACTCGATTTGTGTACGTCAAGGGTGATACCATAATAGACTATCGCGAGAAAGAGCGCATCAAGGTAGTACATCAGACCGACACCCTTATAAGCATAAAGACCGACACCATAAGCAAAATTGTGCCTGTCGAGCGCAAGCTAAGCCGATGGGAGAAAGCCAAGATGGATGTCGGCGGAATAGCGATGGGCGTATCCTTCGTATTACTATGTGCGGCAGTATGGTGGCTTGTTAAAAAATTCAAGAAATGAGCGAATTGAGAGACATATTGATACGCCAAGCGAGAGAGCGCGGAGTGTGCGTTGACGGTTACGGTCGGCTCAATAAATTAGACCGCAAGGCGCTTTTGGAATATTATAAAGTCATGGTCGATTGGTGTTTGGAGAATCACTATCCCGACCTAACGGTTATTGAGGAACACTTTTCGGATTGTGCCGATAGAGGCATATACGTAAACAAGACTTTCCGTGGCGAAACGCTAAGCGGCGAGATGTACATCTTTCACAACTGCAAAGGGTGGGTGCGAGTCGCTATGGACTACGATAAATGCGTGATACCTATGCTGTACTTCGGCAACGGCAGCAAGATGAGCGTAAAATGCGACCAGCAGCGCAATGCCGGAAATCCGATATGCGTACCGCTGTATATCTACGATGCAAGCGTCAAGGCCGAGGACGGCGAATATGCGACCTACAAGCGAATGAACCGAGATACGAAATAGATGAATGGAGACGATTTTAGGAATATTGAGTGCCGTTTTGGGCTGTTCGACCCTATTAGGCTGGGTGTTGTATCGCGGCGCAAATCGCCGCATTAAAGACGCCGAGGCCGACAAAGCCGATGCCGAGGCCGATGCCGCGCAATGGGACTTATACGAAAAGCGCATAGAAGCCGCGCACAAGAGCATAGACGTGCTTAATGCGCAGTTAGAAGCGCAGATAAAACTTGCGGCACGCAAAGAAGATATTATCGAAGATAAGACGCAGGCCATACGCAAGTTGCAAGAAAGCATTAACACCTTGCAGAACGAGCGGCTGAAAGACGCGAACAAAATAGGCGAGTTGCGGCAAGAGCGCGACTTTTACAAGTTATGGCATTGCCAGCGCGAGCATGGCAGCGGCAAAGAAGATTGTACTCGGCGCAAGCCCCAGCAACGAATACCGATGAAGTATATACCGTTTAATCTCACAGTTAAAGAACCAGACGACAATGATTAGGGCAAGAATACAGATAGGTAAAGGAGAGATATACGATGCCTACGATAAATACGGGTTTGTGTATCTCGATGCGGATGAGCGCACCGCGCCCGATATACAAGACTATACCTCGACCAAGTATGTTGAGGATGCCGAGGAGCACGTAGACCCACGCACTATCGAGGTTGCCTTTGACTACAAAATCAAGTTCCTTGTAGAAGCGCCAAACGGCAATTATAAGAGCGTCAACAATAAGGTCGATGATTTTAATACGTTGCTGTTTACGCGCGATGACAGCGGCGTCCTAAACGCGCAGAAGATTACGATATACAACGACTTGAACCGCGTAAAAGTTGTCGGTTATCCCAAGCCGATAAGCGAGCCGACCGAGGTTTTCCATACAGATAGTTACGGCGGCTCGGACTGGATAGCCCTCGAATTGACGGTACACGTAAGCAATCCTAAAGAGTGTGTTTGGGCAACAGAACGATACACTGACGGCATGGCCGAGGTGGTTTACAACGCCACCGATGCCGAGCAAGGGGCGTATGGCTTGACGATATTAGCGGAGAACCTGCCCGTTGTGTTGCCCAACGGCTCGACCAAAGGCAGGGCGTTTACGCACGACTATCTGCATTACATTACCGTGCCGCTAAACAGGGGAGATAGTGTAACGGGAAAAACAATGGCTTACGGCAATGCGTGTCATTGGATAGTTACCGATGCAAGCGGCAATGCCTTAGCGTACAAACAGCCGCGCACAGACACTTATGAGCCGTTTGTTTATTTGTCGGAGTATGACGACACGGTGTACTTCACTTTTAATATACGCGGCAACGATAGCGAATATTATGCCGTCGTCAAGAAAGATGTCGATAAGGTACGCTTTGAGACGGTTGACGGCACTATCGGCGTAATGGGCGCAAACGGCGCAGTGCAGGCGCACGACAAAGTGCGTATGATAACAATTCCACTGTGCAAAGGCGATAGTGTAAGCGGCACAACACAAGCCTTTGGTAACGCGCCTTATTGGGTGATAAAAGATGACACGGGCAAAGTTACCGACAGCCAAGGGGCAGATGAAGATACCCCCATGCAGATAACCTATACTTCTACCGTAGCCGAGGGCAAGGTGGAGTATATGACATTCAACCTTCGCGAAAATTCCAACTCATACGTAGAGGTAACACGCGCAAAATAAATAATGGAGCAAGTCAAGATAATAACACTGCCTGCCGATATAGCGCTGACGGGCGAAATCAAGGTTAGTTGCGCGGATATGGGAGAAAAAACCATAACCGCGACAGCGTCAATAAATTATCAGTCAGACGAGCCGATTGTGCCGTATGATTGGGAATTGGAGTATCGCGGCGAAAAATATATAATGCCGTTGCGAGAGCCTGGGCTAAGCAAGGGAAACACCGCGTTTGACGTTTCGGGGGAAATGACCTTTCATCACTGGGCGATATATCAGTTGAAGCGCAAATACTTCACCACGATACAGCTCACCGACACGGGGACAGCCGTTGCGGATAAGTCTCTTGCCAAAGTTTCGCTTGGCCTTAAAGACTTTTGCGACCTACTCGGGCAGGTATTGCAGCGCAACTTCGGCGAACAAATTAAGGTAGATGTAAACACTACCGAAGCCGCTAAACACTCAGACGCCGTAACCGTAAGAATCAGCTACTCGCACATTTGGGATGTAATAACCAAAATCTATGAACTTTACGGCGTACGCTGGACGATCGAAGCCGCAAGCGACAACGACAATTACGCAAAAGGCGGCGAGCGCTATGTTATCAAGGTGGGCTATGCCGCCACCGAATTAGACCATATTTTCCAATATGGTTTTGACGGCGGCCTGCTGAAAATAGAGCGGCAAGTGCAGGATGATAGTCTATACAATATCCTATTAGGGCGCGGTGGAGAGAATAATCTTCCGTTGCGTTACTTTAAGGATATTGACAGCGGCAATCCCGACTATCGTCCCGACCCTGACTGGATACCCGAATTGGCCAATATGACCTTTGACGCGCTTATGGACTATAACTTCCGTTGTTACGTGCAGGGCTGGAAAACCAATGGAAACCGACAGCTGACCGACCTAAACGGCAAAGCCATAATCGACAAGAGTACAAAAAAAGCCATATCCGTAGAGACTTATGACGCAACGCGCGGCGAGAGCGATTGGGCATACAAGAAAGGCCATACAGACACCAAATTCGACCCCGTGGAGTACGTCAAAGACGATGAAAGCATAGAAAAATACGGAGAGCTGTGGCACGGGCTGGAAAACGCCACCGACATATACCCGACCATACAAGGCATAATTGTAGACCCTTACGGGCGCATAGATGAAGCCGTCTACATCGAGCAAGTAACGACAGACGACTATAAAGACGCTGCCAAGGCCGAAGCGCAGCTTGTAAACCTAAGCGACCCCAAAAGCGTAACCCTAAGCGACCTGCCCGCCACAGCGACCAAGAGCGTCATGATACGCAGCAACGGCACATTTAGCGTACCGCAGGGCAAGACCGCCAATTTGGAAATTACGCCCAAGGTGGTACGAGTAAGAGACTCGACCTTGTACGCATTACTAAGAGACTGGGACGACAAGGCGGCAGACCTCAATATAGCCACAAGCGCACAGATAACAGATTATGTAATAAAGTGTTATCCAGCGGGCGGCGGTGCAGAACATAGCGCAGGCGGATTGACCGCAGGCGAGTGGTACTATGAATGTACCGTGTCCGTAACCTCGTTGGTTAAAGACAAGGCCATAACCGTAGATGTCGGTATTACGAGCGGACAGCTCACCATAGCCGACGATGCCGATAACGGTTGGGGCAACACCTTTGACGTATGGGTTAAGAACATTTGGGGCAGCACCAAACAAACGGGCGAATCGGACACTGAATATTCCGAGCGCGTATGGAAACCCATATTAGGCGACAGAACGGGCAGCGAAGCCAAGATGATGTTCACGGACGGGGCGCTGGCTATCAGCGATGACTACGAATTTGTGATAACCAAGTACCCCGTTTACGATACGAGTAAGACCCTAAACGGCGTATCGAGTCATTGGCGCATAACGCTGGCCAAGAGTGATGCAGACTTAGAGAGTACGGGGATGTACATCCCGAACACAAAACAGCAAGGCAAGGCAGGCGACCACTTTGTGTTTATCGGCACGGAGATGACGCACGACTACACCCTATGGGCGGAAAAGCGGCTACGTCAATACAAGGAAGAAAAACTCAAAGATACGGCCAATACTAAGCCCACGTGGGTTATAACGACTGACAAGGTTAAGATGAATGAGTACGGCCAAGCAGACGTATTGTTCGACAAAATCTGCGAGGGATGCACGTTGCGTTTGCGCGACCCCAAGCTGATAATCGACAAGTCGTATGAGACGCTGTACATACAGAGCATCACCAAGACCTTTAACGTTGACGGCAGTCCGTTGCCCGATTTAGAGATTGTGTTGAGCGACAAATACGAGACTTCGGCAAGCAGTGTGGCAATGCTAAGCGACAGCGTGGATGAGATACAGAAACGTCTCGGGTCGTTGGGTAATACCGAACAGATTGTACGCGCCATAGGAGATAAACTCTATCTGCGTAAAGACGGTGTACGCGACATAAGCATTTCGCCGACACAATTTGCCTCCTTGCTTACGAGCGACGACTTTCGCAAGGGCAACGTTGACGGCACGGGCTGGGGTTTTTATAAAAACGCCAACGGCGAATGGGTTTTAGAGGCCGACAATATTGTAACGCGGCGAGAATTAAAGGTTAACACACTTGTTATCAATCAAATAACGGCGCGTGGCGGTACAATCATAGAAAGTGCGGCCAATATGGAAGTATACTCCGTGGTCAAGAGCGGCAGCGATTACATATGCTACTTTGACCAGCGAAGCGGCAGTGTGGCCAATCTTTTTGAGGTTGGCGATGTAGCCTATTGCACGCGCTATGATGCGCAGAATAAGACCATAAAGACCTACAAGCGCAAAGTGACAGCCGTAGGGTTGGACAATCTGACCCTATCTGGGACAATCACCAACGGCACGGGCATTCCGAGTGCGGGCGACACGCTTGTACAATACGGCAACTATACCAATGCCGAGCGTCAGTACGTCAAAGTTCGAGACGTTATCGGCGGCGGCTATGAGCGCTATTTGGAGGGGCTTAACAGCGTCGATGCAGTCGGAGTGGAGTATTTCTATGTCGGGCGGCAAACGGGCGTTTACGGCGGCAAACCGCGCTTCTTTATCGGCAATAAGGATGACCAGTATCTGGAAATGCTGGACGGCAAGATAACGACAAATTGCACGCTTGAAGTAACGAGTAAAGTCGGCGACCAAAGCATAGGTGACTATGTATACGACAATGCTCCGTATGTCGGCGAGAATATGCTGTATAACTCCGCATTTGAGGGCGGCGGCAAAGGATGGACGAGCCACGGCAATATTGCGACCGTAATAACCGATAAGGCATACAAGCACAACGGATACAACAGCGTAAAACTCAGCGCGAGCGGAAACACGTCCGATAAATATTACGGCATGGTACAGTTTAATTGGTACACGCCCGACACGTTGACTGCAAAGCCCGGAGAGCAATTTACTGCAAGCGCGTATGTGCGTTGTGATGACTTAACGTCAATAGATTATAACGTCGATATGATTGTCGGCTCGACTACGGCGGAATATGCAAACGCAGGACTTGTCTATATGCAGATTAAACCCAAACTCATCAATGGCGAATGGGTGTATGTAGAGCAAACCTTTTCGGCAGCCGCAAATGCCACAGCGGTATTTATGCAAGTGTATCTGCAGCGCAACGGCACGGTATACATCTCGCAGCCCAAGATAGAAAAAGGCAAGAAAGCGACAGCGTGGTGCCCCAACAATCATGACAGCGCCGACCGCGTAACCGATATGGACTATATCACCAAGGCGTTGGGACAAAGCACAACGGTAAGCGGTGGTTTGGTACTGTCATCCTTGATACAAGTCGGCGAAAAGACGACAAGCGGTTATACCGTCAGGGCAGGCATAAACGGCCTTTGGGGCGGCGACGGCACTATTACGCTATGGGCAGGCGGTGTTATGGAAGATGCCGCCAAGCCCACGGCATCGGCCAATGCGGCCAAATTTCTTGTGCGAGCCGACGGCACGGCCTACGCCGCCAATAACACCGTCCGTTTCGGAGTAAACACTATGGAAGTAGGCAAGAACGTCATTCTGGACGATGAAGGGCTGAAACTGCAAGACATCGATACGGGCGACACCCTGTTGCGTATCACCAATCAGAGCATCGGGGACGATGTTACGAGTGAGAGCCAAAGCAGTGTAAGCCTCAATCAGACTAAGACCGTATCAGTCTCATATAAGCGAGTGGAAAACTCAGGTGATATGGGGTCAATCGCATTGCCCGATGGAGCATACCTTGATAATAAAACGCTTACGACTATTGCGGTCGGCGACCAGCCGCTCACGGCGGGTTCGGCCATTTCGGCGTCCATAACCCTTGATATACCGATGCCCGACACTATTATGTCCGGTGCTGTCGTTGCGCGAATTACGCGAGACGGTCAGCTATACAAAGAGCGCATGTTGCAATTAACCAAGAACGGCGATTCGTATCGTGCGGCCTGTTCGTTTAGCGAAGTTGTAAGCAGTGCCGGGACATACGCGATAATCCTTGCGACCACAGCCGCGACCATACCCACGAGCAGTTTTACGGAGCAGCTTACGCCGTCAACGCTGAACGTCAAAGGCTACGGGCGCTACGGAGAGTCTCCCGGCAACAACATAGGTAATGACGGAGTGCGTTTCACGTGGGGAACTACAACGTTCCTCTGCAAGGAGGGCAAACTTGTGATGAGAGCAGGCAACTTCGGGCTAAAAGTGGATGCCACGGGCATCTATAAGTTTGACGAAACAACCAAACAATGGGTTACCGCTGACATTTAACGAATAAACCCCACAACGCAGCGCTTTGCGTCATAGGGCTTACCCACATTATACCAACTAAGACTATGTGTGTAATTCCTTAACGCAGGGCGCTGCGCCTTTGTTTGTGCCGCGTCCGCTATTTAACACATTGATAATGACGAACGCAGAAATAATTAATGCGGTGATAGCAGCAACAGCAGACGCAACCGAGATAAGCGAGACTGAAATACAATCCAAATCACGGATGCGCGAAACAGTGGATGCTCGGCATATCGCGATTAAGGTTATACACGATATGGGTATATATGTATCGCGCATAGCCGCACATTTGCATGTCACCGAACGGAATGTACATTACGCGCTTACAGCCTTTGAGGAACGCTTGCGCGGCAATCCGCTTATGAGAAACAATTACGAAATAGTGAGGAATAAGGTGCGAAAGTGGTTGGAAACGAGTAATTGACCACGCGTTAAGAGTGCGCTACCTTTGCAGCGTGAGGTCAATGTTGACCGCACTTAAAAAATCTCGCTATGGAAAACAATTTTATAACTTCGGGCGACCTCGCTATGTGGGATACCGCGCGGACATCACGTGCAGGCAACTTCTACGAGCCGTACTACGGCGGCTATTGCGGACGCCGAGACTCGCACGGTACAGCCGTGACGGGAGTGGGTCTTGCCGCAGGTTTGGGCGGTGGCGCTCTCTTGCTTGCCGCTGCCGGACTTTGGGGGCTAAACCAAGCATCCAAGGCACGCGCTCGCGGTGCTGAAAATCAGTCGGAAGCCAACTCCAAGACACTCTCGCTGTTGGCTGACGTTGTAAGCCGTGAGGCCAACCGCCGCGACAGCATTGATGTTGACGTCCAGCAGACGCTGCGCAATAACTCGAGTGCACTCGGCACGGGCGGAACAGCCGCTGCCAACGCGCTTGCCACGGCAGAGGCATTGGCTTACGCGATGAACGGCAATAGCGGCGTAAACTCCGCAATAGGCGGATGCAACTATCTGCGCGTTGCTCGTGTAAGCGGCAGTCGCTTATGCGGATGCGACACTTGTGAGGGTTAGGCACGACAAGGGAGGCATGGGCGCACTCGGTGAGAATCCGGTCGCCCGTGTCGCCCGATTTTCCCACACACCATAATATATGCTCTTTCGCAAAAAGATTGATTATAAAATGATTAACCCCACATCCAAGATGGCTATGAAGATGTCCTGTTTGCAGGCCGTAAACGGGGATGTCAAACGAGCCAAAGAGTTGTATGACTTTCTTGCCGAGGGCGTTGGGGAGCTACCCGACTTCCCGATAGAAAAGCCGACAATGATACAGCAGGCGCAACAAGCCGTGGGCAGTATCTTCGGCTGGGTCAAAGAGAATCAGAATGACCTAATGAACGCGTGGAACTTCATAAGGCAAGCGCGGTCGGGTCAGCCAATGACGCCGATAGTGCCACCTACAAACGATATTCCACCCCTAACACCACCTACCGATGCAGCAGTATAATGTAACCATTCCCGTGTATGCCGACAGCGCCGAAGATGCGGAAAATTTCGCAAAGGCCTTCTATCTTTTTGTGGACGAAAAACGCACGCAAGGCATAGCTATAACCGCCGAGAGGCTGACGGGGGCATTAAAGAAATACAAAGACAACTTCTTTTTAATTAACTACTTAAAAAGCAAATGAGCGAACAAACAAACGATAAGCAACAGCAGCGCAGACCGCGCAATATCTTCGAGCAAATGGCTTTTGCGCTGGAAACGATAAACGACAACATCACCGACCTGTATAAGTTGACGGTTGAGATACATTCGGCACTTTACAATCTCGGTGGAAACGATAAATCCGAGCCTAACGACCACGGCGCGGACACAAATAACAATCAGTAGTGGCCGAAACTTCAAAGCAATGTATTATGGCTTGTAATTGCAATCAAAACAAAATCCAGCCTGCGTCCATTACGCCTGTATTGGCCGTCGGGTCGGTGGCTTCGCCGTACTTTGTGCAGGTGAACATCACACAACGTCTATGTTTCAGCACTTGCGTAGAGCAGACGCCCGTCTTTAATCCGCGTTTCAGCGTTAAATCCGTTAGCAACGTCGGCACTAATCAGTACGTTATGACACTTCACGTCGAGGGTATAATATCCTATGTAGCGTGCAAGGGCGGATGCGGATGTACTAAGCAACAGCCGTTGTCGCAAGATTTCACTATTCCCGTGTACTCGACAACAACGCCGAATCTGACGCTGACGCAAGGCGCGACCGTCAATGCCGTTGCCGCAACGTGCGGAAATCAATGCTCGCGCTCGTTTGTGAGTGAGACGCCGTTGACCTTAACAACGGCTGCGTCCTAAATCGTTTGTTATGGTGTGGGTAGCAATAGTGGCGGCTCTCTGTTCGCTTTTGGCGCAGCACTTAGGCTTGGCCGAGGAAATCGCCAAGACCGCGCTTAGAATTGCGCAGTGTCCTAAGTGTACGACTATGTGGGGAACACTCGCAGTCTTGCTCCTTTGCGGATATGATGTGTTCGCCGCTATTGCTCTTGCCCTACTTGCGGCCTATGCGTCGTTTTGGCTGGGGCTACCACTGATAATCTTACAGCGAATATATAACTGGTTATGGCAAAAACTAAACAAGTAAAAACAACGCAATCCGAACAGCCTACCACTTCTGATGGCGGATATAAACCGCTGCCGAAGTTTAACGGAGGTTGCCCGGGTTGCTGACCGAAACAATAAAAACAATGAAGTACAATGACTTAATAATCGAAGCACGCCGCAACGGTGTTTGGAATGACGCCGCGATGGAAAAATCCGTGAAATCCGTTGACAGCCTTTTGCAGTACGTCAAAGACGTCAACAAGGAAGTCTATTGGGCATTTATGCGCCAACAGTGCGGTATCCTTTACGGACAGCATTACAACGAAACCTTTGCGACGTATGATGTGGGGCAAATGTGCAGTACCGACAAAGGCGGAAATACGCGGCGTGGTGCTTATTGGTCTGTGGCGCAAATAGAGGATGCAACGCGCGGCCTTGATTTTCCCGAAGGCGTAACCCAATGGGACAAATACGTGGCCTTTAACGCCATGTGGCACGATATGCGCGGCGACCTTGACGACAGCCAAATATTGGTAGCGGCATATAACTTCTACTTTGCGGACGAAGATTGCGATGACACGGCGACAAAGATATGGCGGTATATGGCTTGTATGAACAAGCCGAGCGCCGTTTAGAACGGGAGATTTTCGCCGTTAGGGTCTGATGCAGGTTGCAGGGGCGCAACGCCGATAGGCGGATGCGGAGCAATAGGTGCAGGCGGCGGTGTTTGGACTTGTGCTTGCGGAGCGCCGACTTGCAGTGTTGCACGCCAAACGGACGCCGACATCCACCAACGACCGTTATACTCCTTTGTCTCGAAGTCTATGTCCAGTTCGTAAACGCCGCCCTCTTGAATATTGAGCGTGTCGATGCGGTCATTCATCACTGCGAAAAGTATTGCTTTCGGGTATTTCGTGTTTGTCTCGTCATAGGTAACGATGTACTCGCGCTTGCGCCATAGGTTGTTGGTTTTGGTCATTCCCTTAACTTCGGGGAAGGCCTTAGTTATCTTGCCAGTTAATTTCATCTTCTTTGGTGAGATTGAGTGTGTCTATAATATGTTCGTAATTCTCGCGTGCGGTGCGGATATGGTTAATTTCCCATTCCGTTTGGGCTATGCCGTCGTTGACAAACTGTCCCGACCGTCTGATATAAAGTCCGATCCACTGATGGGTATGCGGAGTGAACTTATACAAGACGTAAGCCAGCATCTTACGGGCGATGCTGCGAATATGTGAGCCGTTAGGTTGTCGCAGCTCTTCCAATGTGTATCCGTAGCATCCGCAAACCGTTTCGACAATGCGGTCTTCAAGCCTTTTTGTCGCGCCCATAGACTTGTGTGTATTTATTTAGGAAGATTTGGCCGTTATCCGAAGCAACGAAGCCGCAAGAGGGGTGTTCGGAGCAAAGGCCGTTTCGATAGACGCATTGCGGCACGAGGTGTCGTGCTAAATCGCGGTCAACAGCGCCGACTTTGCGGTTTATCAATCCCACAACGTAAGTCGTGAGGTCGGAAGCCTTGAAGCACAAGCGTTTATGCGCCATATTTATAAGAGCTTCCGCGTTGATAAGGAACGATAAGTCGGTGGGTGAATATCGGTCGAACTCCTCGGGCATAGTGCGGATGTCCGTTGCGGCCTTTGCGAGAGCTTGGTGTTGGAGTTCCGAGTCGTCGCATTCGGCGGCGGCTTCGAGGTAGCCGCTGATGTTGGTGCATATATCCTCGAAGTCAGCGCCGCCACGGTCAGTGCGTTTGGAGCGCTGGAAGAATTGCACTCCCACATGAGAACGCACGAGTTGCGATGCTACGAATAGGGGGATGTTTTTGCACTCGACCCAGAATAATTGGGTGCGCATAAGGCTGTGTCCGAGGGCGTAGGCGCGTTCAAGCGTTATCTGACTTTCGTGTCCGATTGTTACAGATGCCGCTCGACGCAATAGGTCGATGTCCGTCAACTTAACGGCGGACACCTCGATTTTGTCAGTTATCATTTTTTTGTTCATGGTCGGTATGTTGTGTTATATAGTTGCGGTTGCGGCGGAATGAGACGTCAGCGCCGATGTCGCGCGCGGCTCTACCTTTGCCGAACCGTTGCATAAAACGGTCTGAATTACGGATTGCTCTATCCACGAAGTCCATTTCGAATTTGCTGAAATGGAATCCGAGGGCATTGTGATAGTTCGGTTTTACTATTCTCGATTTTGCTTTTGTTTTGTGTACTTCATTTTCCATTGCTGAAACTCTATTTCTTTCTTTCGGGCGTCCATGCGTTCGCCGAGTTCTACTATTGGTTTATTTCCGTCAGACACTTCTGCAAGAATATCTTGTGCAGCTTTCTCGCCGCGTTTGGCGCGTTCTTTGAGCAATAACAGATATTCTTCCCACCCGACCGCCGAAGTGCCTGTATTGGGCTTATTTTGCGCTTGCGTTTCGGCTTGGTCGGAGATGTCCATTGCAACGCTTGCACGTTCGCATACATAGTCATCGAACCACTCAATAACTATGTTATAATCCAACCGACCGAATATTTTAGAGCGCAAACCGCGTTTGAGTACGGCCTTGACCTCAACGGGCTTGAGAAAACCGTATTCGTCGAGGATGTCATTGGCGAGTTCGCCTATTTGCGCCTCGGTGAGGTTGTTTTCGACATTTATAAGCCGTGCCGTTTGCACAAGTGCGTTTACGAGAATCGCTATTGCTTTGACGCGGCCGAGGTGATTGCGAATTACCCAAAGGTTCGGCGTATCAGCCTTGACCATTGCCGGAACATCCGTAGGCGTCATTGCTGCATAGTATTGTAGCGGCTGCGCGTTCCAATGCTGCATAGCGGTCATCGCCGCTTCGGACAGCGGAATTATTGCGTTTGTCTTTTCGTTCATCTTTGAGGGCGAATAAACCTTGGTAGCCGTTGGCGATTGTGTTTTTAACAATTTCCAGCGCTTGCTTTGGGTCGTTGTTAGATTTTTTGACTAATTGTTCGTATCCGATGCGTTCCGATTTTTCCGATTTGTACGGGCGTTTGGTTTCCTTGCGGTAATCGAGCCAAAGTTGCCATGGCTCGGCAAATTCGGGGGCGACAAAATCGGCGTCAACACTTAAAGTATTAGTTGAGATTTTGGATGTAATGGTGTGCCCTTGACTGCGCCCCTTAGTGCGCCCCTGACTGCGCCCCGTTCCTTTGTATTGCTCTATGTCACATATTGTTAGGTGCGCCCCTAGGTGCGCCCCTAGGTGCGCCCCTAAGTGCGCCCCTCGTGTGATTTTACCGCGTTGCTCGAAAGCATCAAGCGCCGTGCGAACTTGCTTATATGTAACGCCGTTTTCAAGGGCAAAAGTTCTGCATTTTATCAGTACCTCGCCGTTTTCGTCAGCGGCAAACAGCAACGCGAGCCATATCCGCAACCTTTCGGGAGAACGGAATGTCGGGTCGTTAACCGTTTCCCGATTTATCGTTATCGTGTCCATTGTCGCGGTTCTTTAAGCGAAAGCCGTATTCATTACCCCAAAGGTACAATTCTTCGATATAGCCTTGCTCGATAAGGTGTTGAATAGCGGCATCGAACTCGCCCTTGATGTCCACCCAAACATCGAATGTAGGGGCGTAACAATCGTCTTGCTGTTGCTGCGCGGCTTCGTTTTCGTGCCGTGCGATGCTGTGCAGTATGAATTTTTCAAGTTCCGTCATTGTTTGTATTATTCGAGTTTGTTTGAAATCCAGCGCGAGCCGTGGTAAATACCGAGAACGGCGGTTTCGCCGATAAATTGCAGCGCCTTGAACGGCAACATAAGGATTATTGCGATAGCGCTTAGCGCTATGTCGAGAATTGTTTTGAGCTGTTTCATCTTATCTTCCTGTTGAACCGAAACCGTTGTTTCCGCGTTGTGTATCACTAAGTTCATCAACTTCTTCTAAGTCGATTTGCGGCGTCGGCATTATCACGAGTTGCGCAATGCGGTCGCCTTGCTGTATTATCATCTTTTTGTCGGTGGTGTTGAATGCCATTACGCCGATTTCGCCGCGATAGTCGCTATCTATCAGTCCGAGGGCAACGAATAGGCCACGTTTGATTGTGTTGCCGCTGCGTCCCATAACGAGAGCGCCGTAACCCTGCGGTAATTCGATGCTGATGCCCGTGCGCAGTAATGTGCGGTCGCCGGGGTTGATTACTACGAGGTCGATAGCTGTAAGGTCGAGACCGCTTGCGCCGATGGATGCGTATGCCGGGATTACGGCCAACTTGTTTGTTTTCTTGATTTTAACGTCCATTGTATTTAGTTAGTATTTAGATGCTATGCCCATATCTTGCAGTCTTTGGCGGTTGGCTACCGCGCCGAGCCAATTCTCTGCGTCTTTTCGGGACTTGAACCATTTGCGCAGGCGGACACATCCTCCTGCGTTAGCCGTCTGAATTTCGGCACGAATGCCATAGCGAATGCGTCCACTGCGCGTGCGTCCGTGATTGTCCGTATAAATGCAGCAATATGACCCGTGCCTTGCTCGCTTAGCGCCGCTGCCGATGATTTGAGTATCCTCTCTCTCATATCCCTATCAGTGCTAAGATTCTCGTTTGCAGGCCGAAGCCGAAAGCTCCGCCGAGGATGGTTATCAGCCAGTCCATCCAGTCCCACCGACCGCCCCAACGGATGTCCTTAAATTCCAGCGCCGAAGCGGCGAGGATAACGGCGTAAGCGGCGCAATAAAGGCCGTCCGCAAATAAGCCGATAAGGGCGCCGCCGAGCAGGTGCAGGTGTCGATTGGACGTTGTAAGCCAAGTAATTAGTTTATTCATTCGTGTTAGTTGTTTGGAGTTTCCGAATAAGTTATTGTTTCAGTCGTTTAAGTAGTTAAGCAGGTTTGAACAGGCTTATTTGGAGTTGGTTGCATAGGGTAGACGTGGGGCTTCGCGTTCCATTTGGGCAACAGCAGCATTGACGGAAATGAATAAGGGAAGCATAGATCCTATTGCTCCTTCTTCATTTAGTGTACTGAAATTCTCTTTCCGAAAATAGATGTTCACCCCTGCACCCGTAAGCCGTTTAACGGTTTCCAGCATCTCAGAGGCTGAACGTCCAAGGCATGAAAGTTCGGGAACGATAAGCGTATCAACGTGGTGAGCCTCGCAGTATTGCAGACACTCCGACAGGATAGGGCGCTTCACATCGCTTGTGGGTTCTATAAAAGGCAAGCGAGCAAATATGTAGCCGCGTTCATCGGCTATGGCAGCAAGTTCACACGCGAAACTCGCAGCATCTACGCGGTTCGTTTCAGGTGATCTACAGGCGTATACAACACAGGTCTGTTTCGTTTTCATTGGTTGTTTTATTTTTTCAGTTGTTTAAGCAGTTTTTTGATTTTCGTCCGCCGCTTTTTCGGGCCGCGGACAATCGCGCGGGAACACATCGCCACAAGCAGCTCGATCATCTTAGTCTTGTCTACTTCCATTGCCGTTTATTTTGTCGGTGATTTTTTGATTGAGGCGGAAGATAACATCGCCCTCAAAACTCAGGCATACGACTTTGCAGCTCGTGTTGCTGAATGCACATCCTTGACAGCCAAGGAAATCTTTGTTCACAACCTCGTAGAATTTGCCGTCAAGGACAATGCCGTTTAGTTTGTTCATCTTTCATCTCTTTTAATCTGATTTGCAGACGTTTTCAGTTATTTTCGCGCTTGATTAGGACAAGACCAATTTCATAATTGTTCAGTTTTAATTGCAGACGTTGTTTGTAGCGGATAAGGGCGTCATGGATTTCTTGTTGCGCGATGTCGTCTGTCTCGATTGAAATATTCGCACAGTAGCCATCATCATCCTCGTCCGAATACTCAATGCCGACTGTGCTTATCCTTGCGCTTTCGAGTTCAAGCGCAGCGCATTTGGAAAGGGCGAGGTGCAAACGCCCAATCTCTAATAATTGTCTATCTTTTTGTGTTGTATTCATTGGTTGTCGTCTGATTTATTAGTGGGTTGATTGTCTTGTTTTGATTCGATGCTTTGTTTGTAATCTTGCACGAACTTATATATCGCGTCAAGAATGTATTTTTTGAATGTGGCATCTTCGGTATAAAGCAACACTTGGTCCCTTTTGAGGCAATCCATTTTTGCGTGTGAATTAAAGAAGGGTATGTTCATGCGGATATATGGTATACTCTCGGCATCCAGCAAACGCATACATTGGGCAACCGTTACTAAATACATCTTTCGCTTAACAACATCTTCAAGTGCCAGTTTCGTGATGTCCAGCAGTGTAAATGTGCCTTTGGCTTCGTTGTCGTTGTTTGCTTTGTCGCTTTTGCTCGTCTCTTTGTCTTTGACTTTATTGCTGTCTTTGACAGCGATGCGTATGATTGCATAGACTGCGAAGCACACAGCAATTCCGCAAACATATCCTATTGTAAACTCCATTTTATTGTTTTTATTAGTTTGTATGGTTTTGGTTTTTTATCTTCATACCTCGTCTATGATTTGCGGTTCGTCAACGTTTGCGGTGAGAGCGGGACACTCTTTTATGCACCAATGTTCGTCATCAAAACGCCACTCACACCTTTCTACGCGTTTGAGGTGTACTTCATGGAAATTGAAATACAAGAACGCCCTATCGCTATATCTAAGGACGTCTAATACTTCCTGCCGAGTGTTTGCTGCGACAATGACCATAGCATCGAGGTCCTGCTTTCGCCATTTCAGTATATACACTTTCATACTATCGCTATTATTTTGGGTTCGTCTGTGTTGACTGTAACTTTCGCTTGCGGTTTGTTTAGTATCCAATCTTCGATTATACGCCATTACCGACCGCGTTGCGCCATAATCCATTTTTGTTTTAATTCGTTAAGACGGCCTTGCAGGCATTTGACGTATTCGGGACGGCCAATATATCCGTTAGAATCGCTATTTCCGCCCGTGTTGTCATAGTCGTATTCATCCTCATCTTCCCATTGAAGTTCCTTTATGACCTTTATGGCTTTTTCTATGGTTCTATAACGATTTTCTGTTGCGCAGTATTTTTGGTGGCGTAGGTAGTCGTCTATGTTAAACCTGAGCATCTTGCAATTCGTTTATTTGGGAGATCAGACGTTGCCGATAACGAATAACAGCGTCGCGGACATCTCGTGCCAAAGTCTCATCGCTGTTTACAAGCAGCGTCCTTTGTTTTTGTTTATCGCCATCTTCCGAGATACTTCCCTCAATAGTTATATCTACGTGCGTGGGATTGTCTATTAGCTCCACTGTATAACACTCGCTGATTAAGACGTGAAGCCGTATTGCCTCCTTGGTCTTTTCGGTTTCTGTCATTTTTTTCATTTTTTTGGTTGTTGTCGATTGATGATTTGGGTTATGGTCAAGCGAATGATGTCCATAACCGAATAGCCCTTAGATGTCAGATTGACCATTTCGGACGAATGGGCGATGTCGTTTGCGATGTTTTCCATTCCTGCAAGGACGTCAATAGACAAGTCCTTTGCGCCGCATACGCGGTAGACGCCCGTCAGATACTCCATATTCGTATAACTTTTTACGCTTGGGCGGTGGCGAATATACCAGATGCCGTCATTAAAGTAGTCCATATTGACTACTCGACCAAAAGGAACGTAGCGCCGCCCCTCTTTGCGGTAAACGTTTTCGTCTATCATAATTATTTAAGTTAGTGGTGATTGGAAGCCGCAACAGGATACGACCCTGCATTTCCCCGAAAAACAGTCCTAAGAAACGGGGCGTCTTGCTTAGACGATGCGGCCATAGCGGTTTGGGCGCTTACACCCTCACGGGTCGGGCGCTTGGCATTGCCGCCGTGCCGGTCTTTTTGTCCAAATAGAACACTATCTGCGATTGCTTAGTTGTGCCGCAGATAGGTCGCGAGCCTATCGGACGACCGCTGTCGCTTCGTCACTGCGGCGTGAAGTCAGCCTATTCTCGCGAACCAGCCGACGGAATAATAAAATCCAAACAATTCAGTTCACTATGAAGAAATCGTACTTACTTTGTATTAGTCAACACGCATCGGCATAACCAATACGCGGTATATTGTTTTATCGGCCTTTAAGGCAGGGACTAACAATATCGGGTGTGATGCGTCATTGGCACGCAATACTAATTCGCCTGCAAATGCGCTTAATGCGCAAGCAAGGTTTTTGTATGCGAAGTCAATGTCAAGTTCGTGGTTTGTCGTGCCGTATATCAGTTCGGAGGCATCTTGCGATGTGTCCTTATCCCTCGTAGAGACGTGTATTTGGCCGTTAGTGTCAACGGATAAGTGAATACTCGGGATGCGGTCGTTGGCCAAAATAGCCACGCGCGAAAGCGTTGTGCGCAGTGTTGCGGCATCAACTCGCGCTTCGGTTTTGGTTTCGTTGGGGAATACGCGATTGGCATCGGGGTAATTTCCAGCAATAAGCGCGGAGGTAAATTCGACCGTTGCCGTTTTGAGTGTGACGGACTTTTCGGCTATTGTTATGGATGCTTCGCCGTTTTCGCAGTTGCATATATCCGCCATCATCTGTGCGTATCTTGTCGGGATTACGACAGCGGCGGTTTTAATGCTCGTAAAATCGGTAATGGATAATTGCGCCAATAAGCGTGTATCCGTAGCCGTGAATGTCAGAGACGAGTCGCCGAAGGCTATTTGCACGCCTTGTAGTTGAGCGTGGTAATCGGCTTCCGTAGCGGCTGCAAAGGCGGTTGCCTTGATGCCGCGAGCGATGTCTTCGGTGAGGACTTTGTATGTCGTCCCTGCGGCGTTGACCGCTTGCGGATAGATTGCTGCGTCATAAGCGTTTAGTCCATACTTGCCGTTGGGTGTGGTTATTTCCACCATATTTGTATCGTCATACGTTATCGTCATTGGCATTTCGCCGATAGCGCGGACGAGTGCGCCGAGTTTTTTCGGGTCAACACATATCTTGCCGTTTCCGTCAACTTCTGTCGGATGCAGAGTTGCGGTTATACGCGCTTCGGCATTAGAAGCCGTAAGGCGCATTGTTTGGTTGTCATCAACCTCCAATAGCAAGGAGGCTTGTGCAGTCAGTGTTTTGTTGAGGCTGCTGCTTGCGATTTTATCGAGCGTTTGGATTACGCCTAAATCTTTTGCGTTGATTGTGAATTTGAACATAAGATGTTTTATTTGCGCGGAAAATCCACGTTACTTATAATGCTTTGTCTGTCAGCGAGTTTTTGTTCGCGGTTTGAGAGAAGAATGGGAGCGATGGGAATAATGCAGGTCTTATTCACTTAGCTTACCCACTTAGAATATTTTACTTTAATCGCCAAAACTAAAATAAGCGACTGCGTTATTTTACTTTCCGTTAGCTTCGTCAGCCACAGCGGCGATTTCGGCGCGTGCTTCGGCCTTGCAGGCTTCGGCAAAGTCGTTGTACTCGGCAAATTCTTCGGGCTTTGTGTCGCGCTGGCGAAGGATGCCCAGCTCGTCCGCAACGGTGTATCGCTCGCGGATAAGACGCTCGACCGCAGCCTTGTAGGCTGACTCGTCAACGGTCACGGGCATTTCGTCCACTTCCTCGTAGTCGTCCGCGTTGTATGTCATTGCGGCTATGGCTGTGGCCGTCAAGCCGTCCGAGATGCGGCGCACGTACTTGCCGCTATCGCTCGTAATTCGATGGTTGTTGTATTGTATCATAATTGTTTGTGTTTATGCGCTTACAAATGTTACATATTTCGTCTCGGCTAATGTCAGAATATCTTCGGGCAGAACCGCAAACACGTCTGCATGCAGCGTCACGCTTATAGGCTTGGCAGCTGTAGCTCGGCTCTTTTCCACAAGATAGCGCAGGCAATCGACATTGATGTTGTTTGCCTGCGCAAATGTCTTGGTCAGCGATACGTACAAGTCCATAATCCACAAGTATTGCAGCTTGCTTCCGAACGGCGGAAAGACGCTATTAATTGCGCTGTCGCCAAGATTAGTTATCTGCACCGCACCTATGACCTCCTGTAAGCTGCTGGCATTATAGAAGCTAAGCTCACCTCTAATCCAGCACGCCCCAGTAGGTCGTTGTCCACGCAGACCTGCTGCAACACGAATTACCTGCACATCGTAGGAAGAAAAAACTTGCGCAGTATTTATTCCTCGGCCATTCTGACCGCCGCCGACATACGCTTCATAATCGCACATCATATTGGTGCGTATCGCGTTAGTCTCGTATAGCGGCCTTGGATAAGGTCCGCAAGTTCGCATGTCATATATCTGCCTTGCTTCGGCATAGGATATTCCAGTAATGCCGTTGATAAAGAAGCCCGGTGTTTCATGCCATTCAGGATAATATCCACCGTAGTCAAGCTGGAAATGCGAGCTGTCTTTAACATAACAATTACCGAGGTCATCACATGTGCCATACCAAGAGCCTTGTACGCCGCTGTCCGATATATATCCTCCTCTGCCGCCACCCATCATCGGACGGTAAATTGCGTCACGCCACATCTTAATAAACAGTGCCTTGCCTGCATCCGTTACGCATACGAGGTCTGCGCCGTATGTGTCTTTGCCATTGCCATTGTACGCGCTGATATATGCCTCGGTGTCGTATTTGTAGGTGTCTGCGCCCCACCGCCATGTGCGGTCAGTCCTCGCGGTGGTCGGCTTATTGTTGGTGATGATGTTGTATTCAGCATCTCCGTCAAAGCGCTCGGCGTAGGCTTTTTGCTCCTCCCAAAAGGCGTAAAAGCGCTTCTTCTCGCGCACGTAGATGATGTCCGCAACGCCGTCAGTGCGCGTCTTAGGCGTCAGCGGCAGTGTCGCCGCCGTGTAATCTGTGGGCAGGCTCTGCCGTATGCCGTGGAACACGTGTACCAGCATCGCGCCCACGTCCTCCTTATCAAGACGCAGCACCTTGTCGGCGTGCAGCCCATCGGCGTAAGCAGCGCCGCTGACAGTGAGATTGCCCACAATGCCGCTGTCGCCGTTGGCCATAATGCCCCAGCCTTTGGTAACGAGTTGGCCGTCAACTTCAAGGACGCCGCCGCTACCGCTGCCGGGGATAATGGTAGATGTCTTGACGCTGCCCGTAACGGTTAAATCACCGTTTATCGTGCCGCCCGTGTTGTCGGTGATTGTCCCCGTATCGCCTTTATCGCCCTTTTCGCCGCGTTCGCCTTTATCGCCTTTTATACCTTGTATGCCTTGTATACCTTGTATGCCTTGATCTCCCTTGTCGCCTTTATCGCCCTTGTCTCCCTTGACGCCTTGTATGCCTTGCAGACCTTGGTCGCCACGGTCTCCTTTATCTCCCTTATCGCCTTTCAGCGTCGGCAGGATAAGTTCGGCTTCGATAGTGGGATATTCGATGGGGCATTTGCCGTCAACGAGCTTGACGTCCAAACGGCGCTCGGCAACATCCTTGCGCGTGCCATCGGGGTATGACGCATCAGGGACATAAATCGTAAACGTCAGAATTAGACGCCCGGGCTGCAATCCGTGGTTATCGAATTTGCAGACGATAACATCGTCATCATCGACATAGCAATTGGCCGTGCATTGATTTTCGGTACGGCCAAAGGTGTAGTTTACGCCGTTTGCGCCGCTTGTGATTACGCCCTCGAAGTCGTAGTTTTTCAGTGCGAGCGGCTTTTCGAGCATATCTTTGACGGATATGCGCAACGTAAAGTCGCTTCTGTAATCTATTTCCGTGATTTTCATTCGTGGTATTGTACTTAGGTGCTGCAATTTACGAATATTTTTCGAGATACGCGGCAAGACGTAAACGAATTTAATTGAGCTTAGCCCTTTCTGCCTTTATCATCTCGGCTGCCGCTATGATAGTGGTGGCAAACAGCTCATTTTCCTTTGCTACCATAGAGATGGCTGCGATAATATACATATGATCTCCATCTATAGCTGTTTTAACAACGTTTTTATCTTGGGAGATAACAATAGATAATATCGCGGAATTTTCACCCAAAACTTCTTCTTTGTTTAACCGTGTAATCCAGCGCTTCTCTTAATTCTTCGTAATTCATATTAATTAAACCATTTAAGTGTTGTTTCTCCTTTATAGCCAACCTCCCAGACAAACCACGCATATGCGGATGCACTGCTTGTGTACTTGCCGAAGTCTGCGTTTTTGGCGCATTGGATGCGCGATGACGATACCCATACACGTATCGGCGGAAAGATGCGAAATAATTCCTTACGTCTTTTGCCTTCTAAGAAGTTGAGACGCAAGAACATGCAGACCTTATTGCCGGGCGCGGTATGCGTAAGCGCGTGCATAACAAATTGCTCAGCGTAGCGGTATGGCGGATTGGTGATTATCGTGCCGTCAAAACAGAAGTTGTAGCCGCGAAACATCAGAAAGTCTTCGACTTGCACGTTTTCGGCACGCTTGACAATGTCGGTGGCTATCACCTTGTAGCCTGCGTTCTCGAACACGTCAGCGAGATGCCTTGCTCCTGCGGCACATTCCCATATCGGCTTATTCTTTGGTATATCCTCGACTTGCAGAAGTAGCTCCGCAGCTATCGGGTCGGTCGCATAATAAACTTGCGGCTGTCGTTGCTCGTCCGTGTGGTTTGATGCCCCGAGCTGTGCAAATACCGATTTAGAATTGCCCTTCCAGTCTTTCATTAGAACAGTGTTTCGAGTGTAAATTCGATGCGCGGATTGTCCTTGTCTATCAACTTCCGCGCGTGTATTTCGGCGCAATCTCTGTCGTTGCGAACAACCTTACACGCTTGTAGGCAATCGAGCGTTACTTTCAGCGCGTTGTCCAAGTCGGGGCGGTCGGACGCAAAATACACGTCAATATCCAGCTTGAAGCGTTGGTCTATCATCAGACCGCGCAAGCCGCACTGCATAAAAAAGCTCTCCTCGTAGGCTTTGGTCTGTTTGGTCTTACACAGACTTCCGTGGCCGTGTAGCGTGATTACGCGATACGAATTGGACTTGCTTGGGGCTTGTCCCAGAATCGTTTGTTTGTCGTAAATCATTCGGCGTAATGTGCTTAAAAAATGTGCTTAAAAACGGAAAAAAGGGCAAAGGCCGTCTAAGCCCATGCCCCTTTGCGTGTGGGTGGTTGGAACGCGTCAGTCCGCTTTTATTGTTGTCAAGTAAGCGGCAGCGCTTATCGCGGTTTCTTGCATGTCGATGATGTCGCCCAGCGTGTCGCGGTGTTTGCGAGCCACAGCGATAAGGCGCATTGCCTGTATAGACAGAGCCATTGCGAGCCTCTTTGCCTCGGCGGCTTGTTTCTTCTCGTTCATCGCAGTGCCTCCTCTCTATTTAGGAGTTGTTCTACAAGGTCGGCACACGAAAGCAGCGTCAGAAAAATTGCTTGTGTCTGTCTGTTTTCCGGCATCGCGGACGTGAGGCCGAGGCATTGTTCGATGTCCTCGTACAGATGTGAAAGGTCTGTTTGGTTCATTTTACTTAGCTTTTATTTGACTATGAATAGCTTTCGGGTTGGCACGCAAAAAGGCGTGCCGCTACCCTTTGTCCAATGCCAGCCAAGTGGAAAAGCACGGCTATGCCATTAAGCAATAGCCAAGGGGCGGCACGCCATGCGTGTTTCATCTTCTTAATATGGGATTAGCATAAAAAAATGCCTTTCCGGCGTATGTGCGTGGAAAAGCAGTGCTAATCCACTCGGCTATAATTTGACGCCGCAAATTTAAGACCTTTCCGCCAATCCATCCAAGTATTTATCGTTAATCTTAGTTAATAACCTCTTTCCTAAATTCAACCCATGCGAATGTTTCCAATATGTGCCACTCGGCATTAGCCTGAAAACGCTCTTTGGCTATCCCCGTAGCCTTGCATAATGCGTTAAGGCGTTCCTCTGTTACTTCCAGCGGTTTCAGCTCGCTTATCGGCACGTTGAACATCTTGACGCGGACGCCGTTGTCTGCGTAAGACAGATAAACGGCGTTCGGCATTATGCACTCAATACGGCATACTCGGTTGGGATACCGTTTAAGCGCAACGTGTGAGCCGATGCGCAGGTCTCTAATGTCAATCATTTGCTTACTTTTAACAATCGTTTAAGTCGCCGTAAATCCTCGCCTGCAAGCCGTTTGGCGTTGACGGCTTTGAGGTCGTCTCGCGGCACGGTGCAGCGCTCGGCCAGTATACCGTAGTGCCGCAGGATGTTGGCAAGGACGTATTCAGATACAGGTATTTTCATTGGTTATACAATAGCATCCTTTGCTTTACGGACGTTAAAACCATTGTCATGCAACGCGTGGATGAAGCGCCGTCCGCGTTCGTTCCAAACGGTATACATTGACGACCCGATACTTCCGTCAGACCGCGTATAGGTCTGTGTGCGTGTCGCGGATAAATTCCAGCTTGCATAAAGTTGTTTCAGCATCCACATTCCCGATTGACGGAAGATTACGCCGGCTTGTTTAAGTTGTTTGTTGAGGCTGTGCGCGTCCATTCCCAATTCCTTTGCAATTTGGGTTGTGGTCATAGTGTTTACACTTTGCAGCGTGGTGTCGTAGTAGTTCACCTTTGGTGCTTGCTCTAAGATGGTTTGTTCGTTACGCGTGTTGGTGTTTTCGAGTTGTTGCAGTCTTGACTATTGTCGTGCAAGGGTGGCTTGGGCTATTTGCAGCGCCTTTGCCATTATCACCTCGGGCGAGTCATCGTCCTTAGCGGCGATATATCCACCGGTCATTCGGATTTCGCGTAGAATCTTCTTGACGCCTTTCTTAAACAGTTTGGCTGTTGGTTTGCGGCTCTGCATAAGAACTTCGTACAAACCATTCTCTGTCAGCATCCATACGTTTCGATTTTGACCTGACACAAACATTGTTTGGGTCAGCTTTTCGTCATCATCCACCGTCTGCATCATCATAGACACATCAGAGTGCCCAATAAAAGTTGCAACGTCTTTCGCCTTGAACAATGATTCTTCGGGTGTTCCGTAGATAATGAACGACTGCCCTACCACTTCCACTTCTTTAAGTGGCTGCACCGCCTTTGTTTCGTTTGTTTCCGGCATAAATAAATTGTCGATATTGTTTATCATTTTGTTTTATGTTTATGGGGGTAGTTTGAAAATCATTGCTTGTCAACTCGGCGATTTTCATAGAAGCCTCAATGCAAAGCCGTCTCCACCGAACAATTTGTGGAGAAAGGCCAAACCTTTTTGAGTACAGTATGTGGTTATAGGGATGAACATCCGTCCGTCCGAACGTTGTATGGGTGCGCCCTCGACCACGGTAAAATATCCGGCATTTACGTATTTCTGTGCAGGTTCGTTGCTATGACGGAAAAGGATGCCGTGTTCGCGCAGTTTCTTGAACAATGTATTGCGGCCAAAATCGAGTTTGAGAATTTTAGCGGCTTGCGACATCGATACGAGCGTGTCTGCGTTAAACGCGGTGTCGGCAAAATCTGCTTTGGGTTTGAGTTTGGCGATGGTGCGCTCCTGCTGCCGGTTGGAGGTTTCAAGTTTTTCTATTTGCCTCGCTTGGTCTGCCGCAAGTTGCAACGCCTCGGCAAACGATGTCGGGACTGCAAAGCCACCGTTTAGTTTTTCTTTTTCGAGTTCCTCCCAGCGATCTATGATTTTGGCGCGTAGGATTACATCATACCCGCTTGCCAGTAAGAAACACGCCTTTTTGTTTAAGTTGTACATGGAACGTGCTTCTCCTTTTGCATCGACGTAAGATGTTTCTGTGATTTGGTACTGGTTCGTGCCATTCCCAAAAGCAAAGTCAAGAATGGTTTTTTGAGAGCGTTCTGACAAATACTTATATTGCGTTCTGTCTCCTCGATGATACTCTCCGTCAACCAATCCACATGTGGATTGGTTGGATTTGTTAATGGATTCCACCATCTTACGGATGTCTCGCATAACATGTGCGTGTTGTTTGCCTGTAATCTCGGCGATTTGGAGACTGCTCATAGTTTGGGCGACCCCTGCAAGCGATTTCTCGTTTAGCATAATTTGATTATGTGTTTGATTATTATTGGCTAAAAAAAGCGGCCAACGCAAATGCGTCAGTCGCTTAGAGAATAAAAAAAGGGCAGGAATAATATCCTGCCCTCGGCGAAAGGAAAATTAAATCCTACTTTGCTTATCGCGTTTCAATTCACGCAACCCCGAAGGGCGCGACACTTCCGCCTTTTTATCTACAATAGTAGAAATTTTCTTGGCGACAAAAGACTCGCGTCAATTGCCGTTTGGATGCCGCAAATTTAATGGTTTGCATCTTGCCAAACAAATAATGGCGTATTTTTTAAGAAATATTAACTTTATGTGGGACAGGCGCGAGTTGAACGCGCTTACGGCTGTATTCAGCAACACCACGACAGATAATGGCGTCTCGTAGGCTTCCGTGTCTACGACTTCTGTCTCATTAAAAAAGCAACCTATTCTCACGAACCGGGCACCCTAAGAAAACTAAAATAAACCTAAATTGTTTTCATCAACATAATTAACTTCAGTATATAAACATCATACGTAGTGGACGCAAGCGGAGTCGAACCGCATATACACCCTTGGAAACGCCGACAAAACAAGGGGTATCACCGTGGCGTCCATATAAAACCGCGCTATCTTCACAGACGACGCGGAAAAAATGTCTAAAAGACCATTCCAGTCCACATGAGTAGTCATTGGCGATGCGGCAGGACTCGAACCTGTCCGCTGATAAGCGGCATCCCAAGCGAACACCGCACCGCTTGTAGAATCCTCGCTTATTTGGCAGCTTCGACGGATACCTTGCGGAACTCTTTCAGTGCTTTCTCGATTTCGAGGGAAGCCTTGCGAGCGCGTACGCCGGCAGCTTTGTTCCCACCTTGTGCCTTTGCGGCGTTGGTGGAAAAGTCCTCGAACAATGCCGAGATTTTTACAATCAATTCTTTCATAAACTTAAAACTAAATTAAACAATGGTAATTGGAAGGCGTGTCGGGGTTTAATCCCGAATCTGCACACAGCTTATTCGGTGGCCTAATCTGTGAGTTGACTATCTTGTGTGCCGTCTTGTTTAGACCACACGCCCATTCATAGCATTTAGGCGTCTCGAGCGGAACGCGCTTTTCGCGCTCTCTTGCGCAGGGATTTCAACCTTAGTTTATTTCTTCGTATTGCACTTCGCCGTCCTCATCGAAGTCGGCGTTTGTGCGTTTGCTCGTTTGCTTCTGACGTGCGACCCAGTCTTGCTCGGCCTTTTCGTCATAATCGAACACGGCCTCGATAACCTTAATGCGGTCATCGCTGATAGTACCTTTGGGCAGGGATTTGAAGCCGCGCCTTAAAATCGTTTTCCGGCACATAGCCAGATAGTCGCTATCCCACGGCGAGGACTTCTTTCCGACAACGGACGGCGACCGCATCTTGATTTGGTCGATTTCCGCTTTGGTCATATTGTCGAACAGCTTCGTGTCGTCGGCAAGTGTAGCTATCCAATAGCCGCCGAGCAACGTCTTTTCGGAGCGTTCGCCCCACGGATTAGGCTTGTGAATAAGGCTTTCTTGTGTTCCGTGCGTCATCGAGAACTCATCGCCCTCGAATACGAGAAACGCCTCTATCTTCTTGATGTGGCCGTTGTTGCTAAGCAAATCAACCATACCCATATAGGAGGGCATAAAGGTTACGCGACCCTTAAACGGCACAAGATAGCCTTGTTTGAGCGTCGGATTAAGTGATAGTCCGCTAAGCGCAACGTTTTTCAGCGCGTTTACGAAGTCTTGTGGAAACTTCGCCGCGCAGTCTATCAGATAGTTGTTGGCGACCATAGCCTGCGCGGCGTAGGTAATCTCGCGTTGCATTGTGCGGTCTGCCTCCTTAGCGTCCGCAAACGCGGCGCGGAAACTTTCCCATGGCTGGGCGAACAGATTACGTATGCCCTGCAATTCGGCAGGTAGGCGCTTAATTGCTTCTGCCGTGCGCTCGGGTGAGGCGTCTTTCTTGACGGCCACCGCTTGTGTTTGCGGCTGTTCTTGCGGCTGCTCTGCCGCTTGTGTGGTTGTTTCTTCTTCTGTCATATCTCATCTATGTACTTTCGTGTAACGTAGGATGGCGGCTGGATGTTCAGCACGGGAGACTCGCCATCCTTTCTCTCGATAAAGACTTCGGCGGTAGGATAAACACCGCTCTTGGTGCATTGTATGTGCAGGTCGCGAAGTTTTGCGAACTCGTAAGCGCCCGGCCCTAATACCGTATATTCGGCCTCGGGGACATACCTGTAAGCCCAATCGTCCATACAGACAATTATGCTGTCGTGCGGCGCTTGCTTACTTACAAGCACTAAGTAAAACGACTTCCACTCGCCCGTAATCTCGTGAACAAGCCACTGATACATTGCGGCGCTTATGTGGTAGCCGTATTTAAGTATCACGCGGTTGATGCTGTCTTCATCGAAGATGTCGATGTTTGTGGTTTTCCAATCCACAATTTTTTTGCGTGTTTCGAGGTCGGGGCGGCACTTGAATTTGCAACCGTCGTACTCAACGAAGTGGCTTACTTCGGATTTACCCCATTTGAGTAGCTTTCTGACGGCTTTTCCCGTTTCGGTTTGCTCGCTTAGCAACGCTAAGGCCATATCGCGGATAAGTTGCAAGTCTGCGCTCGATGCAATCTGCCTATCGATGTTGTTAAGCAAGAATGTATCGTATGCGTCCGCATAACGCTTTGTGGCCGCGCCAAAGGGCTGTCCCGTCTTTTCGTTTACGGGCGGTTCAAAGACTGCGATGTTAGCGCACCACGCGTCTAAGTCCTGACCCCCTGCGAGACTTGCAAGGCAGTCGTGGAATAGCGAACCGAATATCAGCGCCGCATTACTCTCGTCATCGGGATGCTCTCGATGCCATTTTGCGTAAGCCGGGGACTTAGCGTAGTCTTTTAATTGACTACTGCTAAGATAGTCGCAATACGGCTCGCCACGGTGGTAACTGCCATTCGGCAAGCCGTAAATCGTGCTCTCTATCATAGGTCGTCCATTTGCTCGCGCAAGCCGTCAAGACATTGCTCAACGGCGTTAACGATTTCTTCGAAAGACCCGTAAAGCTCGCTGTCGTATTTGACAACGATTTTTTCGTTACCGTTGCCATCGTCCATGCGCACTGTGTATGTTATGCTGTCGGGATAAAGGCATATCCCGTTGATTTTTCCGCGATGACCGCGTAGTTTTCTGTCCTCTAACCAATAAACCGTTTGGCCGAGGTCAAATTTTGTTTCTACTTTCATATTATTGATTATTAATTGGTTGGTATGTTGATTGTCGTCTTTTGCTATATCCCATTTCGTGGAGATTTCGATAGAGCGCGCGGCGGCTCACTCTCAAGAAGCGTTCTATAAACGCGACGCTTACATGCTTGTAGTTTGCCGCAAGCCAATCTTTTTCCTGCTGTGTGAACTTCCGTTGCAGGTGGACATTGCGGCGTATCTTTCTGGACAACTGCACCCCTGCCAATTTCGCTCGGTAGCGAAGTTGCCACGAGTGTTCCAAGCCGATTGCTATGCGCATTTCACGCGAGGACTTGGTGGCAACGTTCTCACGGATATACGCGAGTTCGGCTTCGGTTATTGGTCTCCACATAATTATCTTAAAAAACGGCGAACGGGCGGACTAACTAACCCTATAACAACGTCCGCCCATAAGCCGGAAAAACAAAACTATTTATGAATTGCTGTGGAAGACTCGGGAGTCGAACCCGAGAGAGCGCAAAGCCGCAGTCGCACACTATCAAGTTGCCGTCAGTCTTGCACGGGCATCCGTTATCCGTACTTTAATCTTCCGTAAGAACTTGACTATCTTCACAGACGGTCAAGCCGATATGAGTCTTCTTCTCTCGTTAATAAAAACTAATGGCCTTTGATTGCCTTTATATGTAATTTTATAAATACGCTTGTGGGCATTATCGGAGTTGAACCGATAACAGCGCTGTTCTACGTTATAGCGGATGTTCTCCGCAGCGCTGTGGTCTGCCATGCCCGATAAACGGTGCTACTCTCACGAGCAACACCGGTCAAACCAATAATTTGGGATCAATCACACATTTTTATGTAGAAATTAGCATTACATATCATCTTCTTTGAGGTCGGGGAAGATTATATCCCCTAAGTCTTTGCTTTTGCCGCAGCATTTAGCTATAATCCACGGCGCGGCTATCAGTACAAGGCCACCGACGATAAACCGATAGTCTTGTCTTTCCCAGCCGTAGGCGAACGACATAAAGAAGCCGCAAACGGATGTCAGTATCGCGGCGGCTGCAATTACGAATTTCATAGTTGATTATTAATAGGGCTATTTATTACTCGCCCAGCACGGTGTCACCGCATACCTTGGATTTGCCATCGACCACGGCGTAACCAGTTACTTTGGCATTTTCATATACTCTTGCTGTGTCGCCAACCACGGCGTGGCCGTATATTTTGGCGCAGCCAAAGACTCGGGCGCAGTCGAACACCTTGGCGCCACCATATACTTCGGTGTCACCATATACTTCGGTATCACCCCATACCCTGGCATCGCCGTACACACGGGAGCAACCGTAGACCTCAGCGTTGCCGTATATTTTAGCGCAACCAAAGACTTGGGCGTATCCGGACACCTTGGCATCACCGCATACTTCGGCATATTCGGATACATGGGCATTGCTGTAGACCTTGGCGCTGTCGTAAACATTAGCGCCGCCGTAGACTTGGGTATCGCCATACACACGGGCACTGCCGTATACTTGGGCGTTGCCCCATACTTTGGCGTTGCCCCATACCTTTGCATCGCCGTATACCGCAGCGCCGCCGTAGACCCATGCGTTGTCCGCCACCCAGCAGTCGCCCTTGTGTGCGAGGTTTTGTTCGCTTTCTATATAGCCGCCGAGGTCTCCGGCTTTTATATTTCCGAAGTCTCGCAACGCTTGAACTCTGTACAGAGTCACCTCTGTGCCGTTACGGGAGATTTGAACCGTTTCCCATGTTAATCTGTATTTTTTTATTTCCATTGTTTTTTTTGTTGGTTGTTTTTTTTGTTGGTTGTTTTTTTTGTTGGTTGTTTTTTTTGTGTCCCTCGGCGCGGAGTCGAACCGCGCACAGCGTTCCCAAATTCCGAATAGCACTGCCAAAGCAGTCTGCGATGTCCTGATGCGCGGCTATCCTATCGCGCATACTTTCGAGGGTGGTCGGGGTTGGTCGGCCTTAGTGCCGCAGCAGGTTCTGATGGGGTCTCAACGCCTTCGCGAGCTGCGGCTATATATATAGAAACCAAAGTTTCTAATCTTTGTCAATACCTCGGCGGCAAGGGCTGTACCTCGCCATTGACGTCTTTTTATGCCGCCGTGTCATCGCGGAGACGCTACTCTCCGCACATTTGCCCCGGATGCTGTCGGCGGACATGTCAACGCCTATTGCTCTGTTCCGGTATCTTTCGCCTCTCCCTATGTCGTGCCGCTCGGTATTGTAGCGGCTTGGCTTGTCGGTTCACTTATAAGCCGTCATTTGACTTGTAAGGAGCGCCGACCTCGGCGGAGTTTTGGGGTTGCCCCGTACTGTTTACTCATCAGCAGGCACTATCGCAGTCTCTTTGTCCGGCTCTCCGCCAGTCCCGCGTGGCAACCGTTAGGCCGTTGCCTCTCCTTTGGGCTTAGTGTTCGCGCCAATAGCGCTTGACTTCCGCCCCGGACACTTTTAGTCGGCGGCAGCGCTTAGCTGCGTCCATTCCGCCGTCCTTTCGTCCGCGCTTTAATGCTCTGCGCACGGTCTGTTGGCTTACGCCTAAGACCCTTGCGGCTTGTAAGGCCGTCAGCAGCGCATTGTCGCGCAGGATGGGAGGATTAATCGTCATAACTCTTACTTGCAATCCTTGGTGAGTACTTTGGCTGTGTGTTTCCGTTGGAACGGCGCACACGACCGAGTTGTTCGCCCACCGCTGTGCACGTCAGTGTTAATGTCAGCGTTTTAGAATCGCGCTGCACTCGCACCTCGCGGCCTTGAAGGTTCTGCCGCCCACGATACGCGGTCTGTTGCGCGGCATTCAGCTCCTTCACGCTTTCGCAGTGAAGTACGAGCGTCGAACCCGGCATCAGTTCTTGTATTATGTCTTGCGTCAGCTTCATATCGCGGTTAATGATTGTTAATAATTTGGCTAACTCGTTTGAACGGCGTAAATTTGCCTTTGAACATATTGAGGTGGCGTTTTATACGCTGTCCGCCCTCGTTTTGCCTGTTAGTTTCGATTTCGAGGGCAAAGTTACGGCGAAAATTCATTAAAAGCAAGAAAAGCGCAAACATTTAACAACAATTAACACAATGGACACACCCGTAGATAGGCTTAAACACTTTGCCGCAACGCTGGACATGCCTATAAATCAGCTCGAAAAGGAGTGCGGTATGCCCCGGGGCGTAGGAACTAAAATAAAAGCAACAAGTCGTCCGCTGATGTTTGAAAAAATCCGTCAGCGCTTCCCGATTCTCAATATCGAGTGGCTGAAAACGGGCGAGGGCGAAATGCTCCTACCCGAGCATCCGGCAATTATCAACGACGGCATCAGCGTCAAGGGAGATGTCTCGCATTCGGCGGTCAACAACGGCAGCGGCTCGGCATCTTACCACTCAACGGGCGATCAACAACTATTGCGGACGCTAATAAACAAGGTCGAGAATCTTTCCGCCCAAATTGCCGAAAAGGACGCGCAAATAAGCCGACTGTTGGAAATTATAGAACGCTTTGCAGGCATCGCCAGTCGCTTTTACACCGATGATAAAAACGCCGAAGCGAAATAAGCCGTTTTCACGGCGCTTGAAACCCTCGGATGATAATTTATACCTCCGCGCGGTTTAGTGCGAAAATAGGGCGGTTTATGGACGCCACAGAGGTATGTCTGAATATTTACTCCAATCACATAAACAACAAACAATGAAAAAGTCGATTTTAGTAGCGCTTTTAGCGCTGATGTCGTGCATCTCGGTTTACGCGATAGAGATAGACGAGATAGATATGCGCGACACAATCCGCCGTGATGGATTTACCAAAGAGTTGTATATGCGCGTGATTAAGGAAAAATGGACAAAGGCTTGGTTTTTTTACAGTCCGCGCGTCAGAAACGAAAACATCGAGACGGGCGAGATGACAATATCCCTTCGAGGAAAAGAAATGCCCAATTTATTAGAGCCGCTCCTCCCCTTAAACGTCAGTACAGGTATGCTTGCCGCCCAAATGCACATAATACTTGATTTTACTTGTTCGGATAGCGCTTGTGTTGTCCGGGTAACACAAGCCACGTGCGATTTCCACCCAACAAATGAGGATGCAGACGCAGCGGCTACGGCTTATACCCTTGCTTGCATCGAGAGTGGCATGGACGACCTTTTCAAAATCACACAAGACGAGTTAAAGGTGCTGATAGATTACAAGAAAAAATACGGTACTCCTTTTGATTGCACGGACAAAAGAATTGCGGCAAGAGCTTCCTTGTTAAACAACAAACTCACTAAACTGGGAAATGCCGCCGACAGAGCCAAAACGAAAAAAGAGAAAGCATACGCAGAAAGAATGCAGGAACGTTTTCTCAAAACCAATAGAGCGGAGTTGACTATATGCTCTACCATTCACTATTCAGCACCGTTAATCTGGGCTGTCATGATGTACGACGAAAAAAAAGGGCTTAAACACCTTGTCGAGGCATACGAGATTTAGCGCGACTTTTGACCGCAAAATCGAGTTTTCGCGACAAAAATTTTCGAGTTTTTGAGTTTTGAGTCTTTTTAGAGAGTATATCAAGTATAATTTCGTCTTGCTTACGCGCACACACGCACGCACACGTGTAAGGTATACAGAGTCTAAGGAAACAAACCACTCCCGGTGGGGAGGAGGTGGGGGCGGACTGGGTATAGTCTGCCCAAGGGAGGTCAGCAGAAAAAACCGACAGAAGTCGGCGACTGCAAAACCTCGGGCAGACTATCCTGCGGAAACACTCCCGTCCGGGTTATCGGCGTACGGCGTTTACCGGGGCGAGGCAACGGGCAATCGCCCTCGCTTGACTGATGTAGCATTGCCGCTATGTAAGCGCGTCAGTCTTTCGTCTCGCGTCTCGGCTGTCTTACAATCCCATAGTAACCGAGTTTCGTATCACCGCGCCCTACCGTAGGCTATCCCGACGACGCGGCTTTTTTGATATTCGGCGGCGAAGTTATATAAAAAAACTGTATCATCCAAACGAGACGGAATCAGTATGTTAACCGAATTAACAATTCTGACACACAGAACAGCATAAAACGCATCAAATGTTTCAGCAGACAATTTGCCTCATACATAATAACCTACATTTCAAACGGTTAAGAGCGGATGCTATTTTTGTAGTCCCAAACATTCCGCTCAAAAGTCGGATTTTGCGGTTAATTAAGTATATGGCAGAAAATCAAATATTTACACCTTGATAAACCCAATGCCTGACATATCCATAAGCGCACTAAAACACCCAAAAAATAACAAATGTTTCAGCAGATTTTCCGTTTGCTGAAACACGAATTTTTAAGATTATTTAACATTAAACGCATAATGATATGATAACAACCAAGCTCGTTTCCGATGCTCGACGCTGCAATGCGGTGCGCATCCGTATCACCAACAACCGTCGCAAGGCCGAAATAACGACCGATATGTACCTTTCGCCGTTAGACCTCGACCTTGCCTTATCACCCAATCCGCCTAAGCGCTTACAGCGGCAGGCTAATGTGCTGGCCTACTGGCAGAAGCAACTTGCCGACCTAAAAATGGAAATCTATCAGGAGGGTGGTCGATATATGGATGTCGGCGAAATCAAGGAGCGTGTCGCAGAAAAGCTATTCGGGGAGGTCCGCATGGGCGAAGAATGCCGCTTCGGTGTTCTGTATCGCGACTTTGCAGAACGTAGGCGCAGGGCATCGACTCGTAGAGTATACATTGCTGAACTCGAAGTACTTAAACGATTCGACTCAAGAGTGGAAGATATGCCGATAACCAATATTGACTATAAATATCTTCGGCGTTATTTAGATTGGCTATACGCACAAGGGTATAGTTCTGGGACTATAAACAACTATATGATGGCTATCCATGCCGTTATCCGCGAGGCTATCCGCAATGAGATACTTGACCGCGACCCGTTTATGAAGTTGGATAAGTTGCCGCGGTCGCCGAAGCGCAAACGGTCATTGTCGGTCGATGCTCTGCGAGAGCTGTTTGCATTCAAGCCTAAATATAATAGCACGGCTGTTGCCTTAGATTTTTTTCGCTTATCGTTTATGCTTATTGGCATCAATACAGCTGATTTACTTAGTCTTGCCAATATAGTTGACGGACGCATCAACTATGAGAGACATAAGACGCGTAAGCAATACAGTATCAGGGTTGAGCCGGAAGCGCTGGAAATAATAAATCGCTATAAGTCTGATAAGCGCGGTCAGTTGTTGACGTTTGCGGATAAATGGACGTTGCGGAACTCGGCTTGCAAGGCTGTAACCAAGGCACTGCGACGCGTGTCAGGACGCGACGACCTGACGCCATATTGGGCGCGTCACACGTGGGCGACCATAGCATACAGCATCGGCATACCCAAGGATGTTATAAGTCAGGCGTTAGGACACTCATTCGGCGTTGCGGTCACGGATGTATATATCGACTACGACAACGACAAGGTAGATGCGGCTAATCGCAAGGTCTTAGACTGGGTACTTTACGGTAAGCGGTAGTTGCGAGGGGCGCACCAAAGGGCGCAGTCAAGGGCGCACCTAATCACTTATAGCACAATGCGCTGCAAAGGAGTTGGGCGCACTTAGGGGCGCACCTAAGGGCGCACCCCGAAAGCGGTTGCCGTGCGCCTAATAACACAAACGACAACACAAACGATAACACAATTAACGCACATATAGACAGCGCATTGTCGCGAAGTGCAACACATGGAGCAACACAAGCCGCAACGCACGAAAATTGCCGCTACCAGAGGCACAAATTCGGCACGGTCTACCAGTGAGGTGCAACGCAAGCAGCAACGCAACTTTCAGGCATAAAATTAGCCGCCGTTACCGGAACAGATAACGGCGGCTTGATTTTACGGCATCAGACTCGTAGGATGTTTTTTTCGCGCCACCAATCGTAGAATGTCGATAGGCTTATGCGTCCACCTGACTGTTTGCAGAACGTTTCGGGTGCAACGTCCATCAGCCGCTCCAATTCTTCATAGGCCGATTTTACGGTCTTACCCGCGGCCTTTTGCTCCATTGTCCAGCGATAAGCCGGGGATGCCTCTCGCCATCGCTGTGCGTTTTGAGCACGCGCGATTAGGCTGGCCTGCACCGCCGGTGTCATATCCGTACCCGGCTTATTGCCGATGTGCGTTTGGATGTTTCCGGCCTTGGTTACGCGATAGCCTTTGGCTGCGATTTCTTTGCGGTGTGCCTCCACCGTGTTTTTCGCGCGGTGCTTGATGCGCATCCTTTCGTCCTCATCAAGGATAGCAAGGACGGATAGGGTGATGCGACTGCCTATGTCGTCGGCGTCCAGCCGTAGGCCGTTTTTGCAGGCAACGATGCCGATGCCTGCCTCTTTTGCATTAATCATAAGCCGCACCATGTCCATTTGAGAACGGCCTATACGGCTTGTGTCGCCAACGTAGATTGTATCTCCACGCTTACACTTGCCAAGGAGTGTTTGCAGTTGCCTGTCTTCGTAGGACACGCCACCGCTTTCGTGTTCCTCGACGATGCCGTCAACGCGCTTAGGGTCAACGCCATAGCGCTTTATGTCCTCCAATTGTTGCGCGTAATCTTGATTACGCGTAGACACGCGCAAATAGATATATTCTGCCATTACGGATTGTTTTTGCTTACCTGAATGATAACAAACGGTATGCAGATTATGATTATTATCGGAATTAGGATATTTCCCAAGCACCAGTCGAATATGAGCTGCAAGAATTCGGGCAGCTCGCTATGGAAGCCCAAGTCAGTAACCCATATAAGCAATAGGGTTACGAAGCCGGGCATAACGAAGTAGTACACAATAAACGCTATCCAGAAGTGCTTGTCGATAAGCCAGTCCATAAGCCGGCCTATTTTTTTATGCAGTTTCATCGGCGCGTGTATTTTTTTCGGCGCGGTTGCGAGTTTACCGCGCCGAATGGTGTTATCGTATAGCCGCCTCTTTGATTACGGCCAGCGGTCGGATTATGCCGGCCTCTTCGATGGCAGCGCCATAGTCGCCATCATTGATAAAGTGGACGTTGGCCGCGAAGTCAATATATCTACCCTCGTTTGTTTTGACGTCGGCCAGTACGCAGTCTGTGTCGGATACCGCGTATTTAAGTACCACGGGGATATGCCCTTGCCATACGCTGTTTATGTGGACGTATGTGTATTTACGTCCTTTTTTTACGAAGATATAGCGACTTCGTGTCTCGGCGGTGTGGTTTGAGTAAATTGTTTTCATTGTTTCCATTGATTTTGATTTTGATTTTATTTAGTCTATTATCTCGATGCACTCCTCTGTCAGGTGTGCTATTTCGGCGCGGATTTCAGCCGGTGCGCGGAGTGTAAACTCAACGCCGCCAAAGTAGGAGGGGTTGATCTCTGTGATATATTCGCTGTAATTAGCGGCGAAAAGTTCGGCGTTGCAGCCGATACTATATACTGTAAATATCTGCATGGTGTTTATATTTTAGTGGTTAGTGTTTGTAGCGCTTTTTGGGCTGCATACAACATGACTGCTGCCTCTTTACGTGTGTACTTTTTCATCTTGATTTAATTTTATAATTCAACTTATAGGGATTATTTCGTTCCCTTTCTACATGCAAAGGTAAGGACTATTTTTCATTAAGTCAAGCATTTAAGCAATTATTTTCGGGCAATTTCACATTATTTAACTAATAGACAAAAACAGACATAGACAGCCCAATTTTGCGTATAATACACGCAAACACACAACCCAGCAATATCAACGCTTTGCGTAATTTTTACACATAATTAATCCACTGAACAACCCTCAATAACTTTGCGTAATTTTCACGCAAAAAAAATAATAGCAGCTGTAAAGTTGATTTTGGCAAATGCAGATCACAGACACAAGATGTGAAATTGATAATGAGAGCGCCGGGAATATCATTTATACGTAAAAAACACGCAAAAACACGTAACTGCCTGATTTTCAGGTAGTTACAAATACGATTCGGAACGGAGTGGCGTTGGACACTTTGCGGCAAATTAATTGATTTATAGACAGTTACGGCGGTAAACCCCGAAAATAGGGGTGCGGGGGGGTTGAAAATAGGGGTTTGGG
>ERZ1034873.67-NODE-67-length-62217-cov-6.390753_pt1 | contig 62217 bp, 89 predicted proteins | sample MGYA00520689_ERZ1034873 | MGnify/ENA primary metagenome ERZ1034873 (study PRJEB33766, sample SAMN09781722) | gut metagenome | biome: gut microbiome | host: Homo sapiens | place: Madagascar | study: EMG produced TPA metagenomics assembly of the PRJNA485056 data set...
GCAAATAAGAGCATAAAGAAAGAGAGTGAAGATATTATAGAAACTTGTTAGGTGGTCTATACCGGGAAAATCCAGTAAAATCAAGGAATTATGAAGCGGTTAAGAGTAGTAAAAAGTGGGAAAATGTAGGTAATTCATACATTATTCCTGCACTACTCCTATACCGCTATTCCTATATTTGAGCGTCAAATACAAGTCATTTTATTTTTTCTATTTCAGTTCTGAGCCATTCAAATTCTCTGGCTGTATACACCTTTTCTGTGATGTCTGAAATTTTATGTCCGACCATATATTTGATAGCATATTCATCAACCTTGGCATCTTTACATTTGGTTACGAAATGCTTTCTGCCGTCGTGAGGTCTATGATCCGGATTGAGTTTAAGCTCGTCCCGAATACGATTGAATATTTTGCTATACCGATTGTATGTCAACTTGGTATTCTTGCCGCGGCGATCTTCATCTGTATAATTGAAAAGATATTTGCTCCCAAGTTGCTCAGCTTCTTCGTACGATTTGGAAACCAAGTCTCTTATCCGAGGATGAATCGGTACAACTCTGTTTTCACCAGCATCGGTTTTAATTCCACCCTTAAATGTCCAGTTCGATAAATCAACATCTGCTAATTCTATCAGACCTAACTCTTGCGGTCGCCATCCAGAATAACATTGTATAATCATGAACTCAATTCCATATTTATGTCCGAGATTCTCCCACAGAAGAGTCATCTCATCGTCAGAGAATGGGATGTGTTCTTTCTTGACAGTCTGTATTTCTTTAATGGTATCGTCTGTAAGCTTGAACGTTCTCGAATAGTTCCGGTCTACAAGTTCATATTCAACTGCATAATCGAGCATCTGGTTGAAGAGAGTCTTTATTTTGTTCTTCATTGATGCACTCGGTGTCTGTTCTTGTCCTCTTACGGTAGCAACACCTTCTTCCATGCAGCCTTTTATATGCCTTGCTCGAACATCCATGACTCGCATATCGTAAACAGCAGAGCAATATTGCCAAGCTGATGTTGTAGCTCTGGCGCTGTCGTCGCTCTTCAGAGTCTTGAAGTATTCTGGTGTCCATTTGTCGTAGAGTTCCTTGACAGTAATGGATGGCTCTAAATCGTATGGATTCTTATTGAATTCCACAAGCGCGGTATATGCGTCGTTGTATGTAGGAAAGTATGATTCTGGCTTCAACGGCTTACATATCGGTTTACCATTCTTGTCCTTTCCAACCGTAATCATTGCTCGGAAAGGGTTCCTTAAATTTCTACCTTTAATCTCACTTATTTGACCAAAACCGTTTGGAAGTCGCCTGCGCTTATTAGGTTTACGAGACGATTTTGGCTTTGCGTCTGGTTTCAGTGGGTATCCACAATGCGGACAGGTATTTGCTTTATCGCTTACCTGTAAGTCGCACTCTGGGCATTGTATCAGCATATTAAATCCCTCCTCATGATAATGAACCGAGATTTTATGTTGGATTGTTGATTTATCGTTAGTAATCATATATCATGGTGTAGGAATTGTCAACTCCTACACTAAACTTTTTATATTTTAACCTAGGATAGAAAGGGTTAGGTATATGGTCAGTAACAATACATCAACCTGCCAAGACTGCGGTGGGAAATTGAAATATTACGATAAAGTCAGAAGAATTGTACGGACGAAAGGTCGTGTGAGCAAATGGGTGAATGTTCCGAGGTATCAATGCTCCGAATGTGGGTGTATTCGTCGGTACCTACCGGATTATATTTACCCATACAAGCAATATGAATCAGAAATAATAGCCGGTGTTATAGAAGGACTGATCACCTGTGAGACTTTTGGATATGAAGATTATCCATGTGAGATGACTATGATGCGTTGGAAGGCGCATAAATCGCAACTGCTTTTATGAATAGAATACATATTTACGGAGGTGCGATATGAGCGTGGAAGAAAGACATCTGCTGAATAAAATTCGATTTTTCGAGGATATGCTTTTGAGAAGTAAGGATTATCGTCAGCAGGAAAACATCGGAAAGGAATTGACTGTAATGCGTATTCAGTTACAGAAACTAAGATTTAACAGAATGAGAACAGGGGCTTAGCAAAGCCTCTTTCTTTTTGCTCATATCCACTGAGGTTGTTTTTACTAAATGCCATTCCTAACCTAGAATAGCCGTTGAAAGGAGGTAGCAGCCAATGAATGAAAATGAATTTGCAACGGGCTCAGTTCCGGTAATGGTTGCAGCAAGAATTTATGGCAAAGATGCATCATGGGTTAGGGCTGGCATTATATCTGGATGGTTACCAATCGGAAAAGCTACAAGGAACGGTCAACTGGTGACAAAAATCGAGGACATGAATTCTAAGTACGGACGCATCAATTTTTATATTTCACCAAAGCGTTTGTATGAAGAGACGGGCTATGTATGGAAAGGGGGGAAACACTGATGGGGACAACAATACGTCCGGAGCTATCCGAAAAGAATCCTTATTGGATAGAAAAACACCGTTACTACGAGCTGAAACATTTTTGTCTTCAGTATCCAATCTGGAGAAAAGCTTATTCGGTTCTTGATGGGTACGCTAATCCGCCGAAAGATTTGGCGTCGTTCGTGGTAACCAGTACACTTGGTGATCCGACGGCAAAATGTGCCATGGCTAAGACATATTATTCTGAGCGAACGGACATGGTTGAGAGGGTCGCAGAGCAGACTGATCGAGAACTGGCAGAGTATATTTTAAAAGCTGTAACAGAGGGATGGTCCTATGACATTCTTAAAGCTAGATTAGAAATTCCATGCTGTAAAGATGTTTACTACGAATTGTACAGGCGATTCTTCTGGTTACTTAACAAGGAGCGGAAATGATATGAAGATTGTTGATAGGGCTGTGAAGAAGGTATACCGGTTTAACTGTCCGAATTGTCAAAGCCGGCTTGAAGGCGAGAGTAAGGAATTTGAGGATATCGGCGGAAAAATTAGCAAATTCTTTTGCCCAGTATGCAAGAAGGATCGCTATATTACATGGTCTGATCTTCGGAAGAAAACAGTGTACGAAGGTGAGAACACGCAGTAATTACAACTCCCTTTATGAAAGGAGAGTGATTTTATGAATAAAGAAGACAGAGTCATGACGTATGCGACGGCATTTTGTATGGTTTCAGCGGGGGTGCTTATGTTAGCATTTGTACCGTCAGCAATCGGAATTAGACAGACCCAGAAAGCACAGGCGTTTAATTTGATGGCTGATGGACATAGAATGTTGGGATTAGCAAAATCGTATGATGCTAAAGCAGCTGCCATTGCATTGAAAACCGTGACGTCCGAAGTATTGTAAATGAATCGAAACTAAGATTGAGCCAGCAATGGCTCTTTCTTTTATTCTAGGTTAGATACCGTACGTAGGTTACCGTGAAACATGTTATTTTGGTATTTGAAAAATTGCCGGGTGGTAATTTTCAGAAAAACATTTTGGAAGGAGGGGCAAAGGTGAGCTTAGCAATTGGATTACTGACAGGAATAGTGGTCGGGGTGTTATTGTCACGATTTATATTTAAAGAAAAGCCAGTGGGTTCGCTTAGGGTCGATGAATCAGATCCAGATAGCGGACCTTATTTATTTCTTGAATTAGATCGATCTGGCGCAGATGCGATTTACAAGCAGCGTTACGTACGTCTGCGGGTAGAGCTTAAAAATTATATTTCGCACAAATAACACTCTCTATTATGGAATGAACCTAATAATTATTTGAAAGGAGAACGAAATGGAAGAGAAAAACATCGAAGAATTATTAAATGAGGAGATTGCAGCACAGATTGAGGCGTTATCTGATTTGCAATCCGGAAGCAAAGAAAAATCAACAGCGATTGATGATTTGACGAAGCTTTACAAGCTGAGAATCGAAGAGAACAAGAGCGTGTGGGATGCTGATGAGAAGTATAATCGGCGTATGATGGATGGAGAGTCCGTTACGAAAGATAATGACTTTAAAGAGCGGCAGATCGCAGAGCAGGTTAAGGATCGATATTTCAGAGTTGGTATTGCAGCGGCAGAATTATTGATTCCGTTGATGTGTTATGGCATCTGGATGAATAAAGGATTTAAGTTTGAAGAAACTGGAACCTTCACATCTTCAACATTCAAAGGGTTAATCAACCGTTTTAGACCTACGAAGAAATAGAGAGGAAATTCCGAAACGTTGGGGACGTGTGTAACGCATGTCCTCTTCGTTTTTCTCGTGAAAAATGCAAGGGCTATTATGAGAGAATAAAGCTTTATCTCTTGAACTACAGACAACAGCTTGTATACTATATGGTATAGGGGCTGGACAGTACGAAAGGAGATATTTAGCTATGAGTATTTTTAACGAGGAGCAGATTAAAGCAATGTTCAGCAGAGAGTATATCTGTCATGAGTGTGGGCATTTAATGGAGTTCGAGGATGAGTGGGAAGATACACTGGTGTGTCCCCACTGCGGCCATAGTATAGATTTAGATGATTACGGCCGTGAAGGTGATGAAGAATATGAGGACTTATACCCAACAAGAGAAGAAGTATTGGGCATTGCAGATGATGATTCTGAGGAAGATTCAGACGATTAAAAACATAAGCTAAGTGGAAGAGGGTCTTAGAGAAATCTAAGGCTCTTTTCTTTTTGCTATTGGGAGATAGAAATGCGGTACCATTACCAAAAGCCAGACATCTATTTATCGATGTATGGGGAACTTTATATTTGCAATCATCCTGTATATGATCGCTGCACACTATTCACGATAGGGAATAAAGGGTTGGCGGTGATCCAGCAACGATTTAACGCAGACACAAAAAGTACATATTGGACAGAGGTCGATTCGTGGCTGACGGACTCTTTATATTTACATCCAAAGTTCAAGGAATATTTTGATAGCCGGTCTGGAGAGTGTACGGACGGATTATATCCAACAGTCACAATCAGACAAATTATGTGGGCGTTAAAAATGAAGCCAATACAGCGTCAACGATGGGAAACATGTTTCGATAGGCGTGAGATTTGAACGCATTTTTTACAAAGACTTTTATGGAAAAGGAACTAAATAATTTCACATAAAGGAGAAAGAAAAATGATTGAAACTTATGTATCTATTGGAAAAGTAACTGATTATGCGATTGGCGTTCTTAAGTATTTCGCTACGGCAAGTTCGATTTTACTGATTAGTATTATCGGAGCTTTGGTGGCATGGATATTTTGGAGCGCGGTTGGCATGATTGTTGCCATCGTAGGTATAGTAGTAGCAACTATTGTGCTGACCTTAGGGATTTATGAGTTACATATCCAAAAGGGACGGAGACGCTAACAACGTCTCTTCTTTTCGCTAAAATCGCAGTTCCTTTTATGAAAAACTGAAGCTTTGAAAGGAGTAAAAGGAGCATGGATGAAATGAAAATAGTATCGAAATTCACGAGAGGAATTATTTCCAAAGCAATAAAGATGGTAATACGTAAGAAGACTGGATACAACATTGATATTCAGTTGAACGAGGCTATTGCCACTGTAAGTGATGGGAAGACACATCTTCACCTGGATGTAGATGCAGAACTTGATAAAGATGAGCTAATGAGCATCTTAAAGAGCATTGGTTTGAATTAACCGAGAGGGGTGTATACAACTCCTCTTTCCTTTTACTTCGCAAAATTTACAAGGCATATTATGAGAGACAGTAGCTCAGTTGGGAGAGCGCGAGACGATTAAAGTCCCGAAGTCGATGGTTCGAGTCCATCCTGTTTCTCTTTTATTTTTTGCAGAAAGGAGAGAACGGATGTCTATCGAACAACTTGACTTATTGTTATGCGATACGTATCAGATGGATGCGTGGTTTCCATTCGGTTGGAAATGGAAGAAAGAGCTTGAAAAATCGAGCTATTCGGTATGGGCTATTGATGAGTTGAAACGATACATCGTCGGTAGACTTTATCCAAAGAAGTCTGGAACGATTGAGGATTTCATCATATTTGTTGGTGACTTCCGGCGAATGATGGATCAGTTTTCAAAAATCAATCCAGACAACAATTTTATGTTTTCAGTAGCAGGGGGCATATCCACAGATGTCCTGGATTTATTATATGCTATGAAATAAAAACGAAAGGAGAACATGATGAAGAAACCAAATCTTCAAAGACTCGCTCAGAGGTCAAAAATCTATCTGAGAAAAGCATCACCGACAATATTGTCTGGGCTTGGTGCGGCTGGTGTTATTGTAACATCGGTATTGGCTGTACGTGCAACACCGAAAGCTCTTCGTAAAATTAGAGCCGACAGCAAAGTAAATCACAATGGTGATCCGGAGGCTTATAGCAAGTTTGAAGCTGTTAAATCAGCATGGGTCTGCTATATTCCGGCAGCAATTAGCGGTACGGCAACAATATTCTGTATCTTCGGTGCCAATGTGTTGAGTAAACATCAACAGGCGGCACTTACCAGTGCTTATGCGTTGCTGAACGATTCCTATAACAACTATAAGGATAAGCTGAAGGAATTGTATGGTGAAGAGGCTCACCAGAAGATAGTTGATGCTATCGCAGCAGAAAAGGCTAAGGACGTGTATATTACTTCAACCGGACTGGTCAGAAATAGTTCGCTCGACTTTGATGAGCATGATCCAAATGACGAAAGGTTATTCTACGATGCCTATTCCAATCGATATTTCGAAAGTTCTATCAACAGAGTTATTCAGGCGGAATACCATTTGAACCGTGATTTTGTCATCAGCGGATATTTACCGGCAAATCATTTTTACCAACTGCTTGGTCTTGAACCTTTAGAGGGAGGAGATACAGTTGGATGGAGTATTGATACGGGGATATACTGGATTGATTTTAACCATTCCAAAGTAACACTGGACGATGGACTTGAAGTATTGGTTATCGATATGGATTGGGTGCCGGATGCCGGCTGGGATTCTGAATAAATCTGGTCATTCGCAGAAATTACAAGCTGTATTATGAAAGGAGAGTGTCATTATGAACAATAAAAGTAAATGGATTAAGGCTATTGGAGTAGCAGCAACCGTGATTGGTGTAGGTGTAAACCTCATTACTGATTGGGTGAATGAACAGAAAATGGACGAAAAAATTGAAGAAAAGGTCAGTGAAGCACTTGCCCGGAGAGACAAAGATGAAGCGGAGGAGTCCTAACAAGACTCTTTCGCTTTTTCTTTTGGAGGAGACAAATGGAATCACCGACTGAAAGAGCCATTTATACTGTCCGTTATGCTATTGCAACAATGCCTGTGGTTCAGCGTGGATATAACTTTGAGCAGGCGAGTTATATGAGATGGGCTGGAAGAGAAGTGTTAATACGACTCTGCAAACACCCAGAGATACCACCGCTGATTGTGATTGAATCGTTTCGAGATGAATGTGATTCGTATTCATGTGTGAATCCACGAACAAGTTATGTTTTTTCTTGCGCGAAAGATATGCTTGAGTGGATTATTGACCTGCTAATTTCGTAGTTACCAAATAAAAATTTTTATATTCTGAAAGGAGAACGTACTATGTGTACAAGAGAAATGACATTAGGAGAAGAAATTATCAATCTGGCTGGAAAGGGAATCGATATTCCAACAGTAGAGAGGATGTATAGAAAATACATCGGTCTTGACGAAAAAAGAAAATCGGATGGGGTATATATGGTTGATTTACAGCCTATATTCGGCAGAGGTCATACGGCTCGTTATTGTCGAGCTGATGTTGAGGCAACCTTGAATTTATTTAGAGATACAGTACATAATCCGTATTCTATCCTTCCGGCAGACATTAAAGTTGGCGATAAAATGATGGTTCCTTTAGGAAAGCTCGGAAACTTTACAGCAACGGTTCAGAAAGTTACGAACGATAAGGTGTTATTCATTTTCGACGATTATGTTGCCAAACGCCCGATGAATGAAGATGGTGGCAATGCTGGCGGATATTCTCAGTCCGATCTGAAAAAGTGGATAAATACCGAGTTGTACAATATGTTTCCTGCGGTTCTTAAGCAGAGAATGACCGGTTTATCTATCCCGACTCTGGGAGAGATTTGCGGTTGGGACGATGAGTTGGATCGAAGCCACATCGAAGCAGATGGGGACGAACAGCTTCCTCTCATGAAACAGAGACGAAACCGCGTTGCCTATTACAAGAATGATTGTGAGTGGGGCTGGCTCCGAAATGCTACCAAGAAGGAATTTTCTTCGGCTTACTTTGCCGGTGTGAGCGGCGGTGGCCATACGTCCTACGACAACGCTTCGGACTCGCATGGAGTTCGTCCGGAATTCTGGTTGGTTAGATAAATCGCGGGGCCTTGTGCCCCGTTTATATTTTATGGAGGATAGACTGAAATGCAGAAACCTAATTTGACTAAGATCTGTAGAAATGTAAAAACAGCTACAGTAAAGCATAGTCCCGAAATCCTCACCGGAATTGGAATTGCTGGAATGGTGACAACTACTGTGATGGCAGTACGAACTACTCCTAAAGCAATCCAATTATTGGATGAGGAAAAACGTCGTCAGCACACCGATAAGCTGGAGCCGATGGATGTCGTAAAAACTGCTTGGAAATGCTATATTCCTGCGGCAGTTACTGGAACAGTATCTGTGGCTTGCCTTATCGGGGCAAGTTCCGTTAATGCCAGAAGAAATGCAGCGCTGACCGCAGCGTATACTATTTCTGAATCAACCTTGAGAGACTATCAGAAAAAGGTAGTAGAGACGATCGGCGAGAAAAAAGAACAGACGGTGAGGGATGCGGTTGCTAAAGAGCGTCTTGAGAAAAATCCTGTTGAAAACAAAGAGGTCATCGTCACAGCAAAAGGAGATACTTTATGTTTCGATGCTGTATCCGGTAGATATTTTAAGTCGGACATTGACAAATTAAAAAAGGCCGAGAATGATCTGAACCGTAGAATGCGGGATGAAATGTATATTTCACTTAACGAGTTCTATTATGAAGTTGGATTGGAACCCATTAAACTCGGTGACGATTTAGGCTGGAACATTGATAACGGCTATATCGACCTGAGATTCAGTTCCCAGCTTGCTACGGACGGAACACCTTGTCTGGTTATAGACTATGGCTATGGACCGCGGTACGACTTCCGTGGCTTAATGTAAGGTTCGCAGAATTTACAAACACTATTATGGAAGAACCACATATTTCAAATCTGAAAGGAGAATATATTATGGAGAACAACGAAATCATGAACAACAACGAAGAGGTTATCGAAACAACTACTGAGGAAATCGTGAAAGCGGCTTCTAACGGCGGTATGAAGAAAGCGACAACTATCGGATTGGCTATGATCGCAGGTGCATTAACCTACAAATTCGTAGTCGTTCCGGCAGCAGCAAAATTCAAGAACTGGCGTGAGAATCGTAAGACGGTTGTAACTCAGCCGAAGGACGATACTATCGACGGAGAGTTTATGGATCTCGATGAAGAGACCGAAGAGGATTCTGAATAAGAATTGAATCGATGATTCAGACAGAGGGAGAGTACCTATAACAGGGTGCTTTCCCTTTTGCTTTTTAAGGGAGGTGTCCTATGAATCAGTATATGTATGACGGACCGGTTATGGAGTTTGATACCTGCGTTGCGAATAGATGGCAGGGTTCTACATACGCGACATCCGAAAAGAAAGCCAGAAGTAATTTGGCGTATCAGTTTAAAAAGAAAACAAACCGTATTCCAAGTACGAGGATAACCCTCCCTGGAAAAGTGGTAACGGTTAATTGAAAGGAGATTTAGAGATGGAGGAATACAAATCCAATTCCCATAAATCACGACAGAACCAGAATGATGATATTCCGGAGAAGAGAGTAGAGAAGGTTGTCAGCGGTTCTGTCAAATCGAAGAAAAAGAATGGTCTTCAGAAGATTACGAACGTATTTGTTCCGGAAGATGTAGATGATGTAAAAAGCTATATTTTCGAGGACATTGTGGTTCCGGCGGTAAAGGATATTATCTTGGATGCGGTCAGAGCATTCCTGGGTGTTAGCGGAAGCTCAAGAGGAGGAAGATCGTCAACGTCATCCAAGGTTTCATATCGTAAGTATTATGATGATCGGGATCGACGAGATTCGGGAAACGTATCAAGAACACGAACTGGATACGACTACGACGATATTATTCTGGAATCTCGTGGCGAAGCAGAAGACGTTTTGGAAAGAATGGATGAACTTATCGCCACATATCAGTTAGTCAGCGTTGCTGATTTCTATGATCTGGTTGGCGTTTCTGGCAACTATACAGACAATAAATATGGATGGACTGATATTCGGAATGCATCTGTAATTCATGTGAGAGACGGATATATGATTAAACTTCCGAAGGCATTACCGTTGAACTAGGAGGGATATTTATGTACGAATCAGATGATAAAATGGTTTCTCATCCGAGCCATTATCAGTCAGAAACAGGTTTGGAAGTGATTGATGTTATCGAGGCATTCACTTTCGATTTAAAAGGCATCGAAGCAACCGATACAGGTAACATTATTAAGTATGCGTGCCGTTGGAAGAATAAAAACGGTATCCAGGATTTGAAAAAAATCATGTGGTACACGCAGCATTTAATTGAGCATTTAGAGAAGAAAGAAAAAATCAAAGAGGAGAATAACTGATATGAAGAAAGAAGAAATCATGAAGAACGTTTCCACGACCTTAAGCAAAGTAAGTGTGAAACTTAAGAAGCACAGTCCGGAGATTCTGGTGGTGGCTGGTGTTGTCGGTACGGTCGCAAGTGCCGTCATGGCTTGTCATGCAACTACTAAGCTGGATAGCGTATTAGAAAAGTCCAAGAAGGATATTGATGCTATTCATAAATGCGCTGAAAATGAGGAACTGGCAGATGAGTATTCTAAGGACGACGCAAAAAAAGATCTGACTATCGTCTATGTGCAGGCTGGTGTAAAAGTCGCTAAGCTCTATGCTCCATCCGTAGCACTTGGAACTTTATCCATTGCAAGCATCGTTGCATCTCACAATATTCTCAAGAAGAGAAATGTAGCACTGGCAGCCGCTTATGCAACTGTGGATAAGACTTTCAAGGAGTACAGAAATCGAGTTGTTGAGCGCTTTGGTGCAGAAGTCGATAAAGAGCTTCGCTACAACATCAAGGCAAAGAAATTTGAGGAAACTGTAACTGATCCGGACGGTGGTAAAGAAAAAAAGGTAAAATCTACTGTAGATGTGGCTGCACCTTCCACGAACGATTATGCCCGTTTCTTTGACGATACTTGTGAGGCGTATGAATCCAATATGGATTACAACCTTATGTATCTGCGTTCTCAGCAGAATCTGGCAAATGACAAGCTCAAAGCTAATGGATATTTATTCCTCAGCGATGTATACGATCAGCTTGGCATTAAGCGCACTAAGATGAGCCAGATTGTTGGTTGGATTTATAAACCGGAAGGAAATGAAAATGGAGACAACTTCGTTGATTTTGGCATTCTGGAGACCAACCGTGAAACTGAGGATGGTGGTTACGAGAAAGCCATTCTGATGGAGTTTAATGTAGATGGACCGATTCTCGATCTGATCTAATTTTGTGAGGAGGATACATATGCGAAATTATATTCGTATGGTGGTCCTTCCTACTCTTTGCGTATTTGCGATTATCTGCACAGGTTTTGTCTGCTCAGCAGAACAGGTAAACCGGTATGAATATATCGAAATACAGCCGACTTTAAAAGCTGAACCTATTGATCCTATTGTAATTATTTCTGAGCAACCCTTAGAGGAAACGGTGTCGGCAGTTGAAATCGAAGAGTATGTGGAGGACACACTATTGCCACGGGAAGATATTGAGCTGATTGCTCTTGTAACTATGGCAGAAGCTGAGGGTGAATGCGAGGAAGGAAAACGATTAGTGATCGACACCATATTAAATCGTGTTGATTCCGTATATTTCCCGGATACAGTGTACGGTGTTGTATATCAAGCAAACCAATTTTCATCCATGTGGAATGGGAGAGTTGATAAATGCTTTGTAGACGATGATATTTGCAAGTTGGTCGAAGAGGAACTGCAATCCAGAACCAATGTGGATACGGTATTCTTCACAGCGGGTGAATATGGAAAATACGGAACGCCGATGTTTCAAGTAGGTAATCATTATTTTTCAAGCTATGAATAGAAAGGAGTCCTGAATTATGACAGGTTTTATGGGATTAACATTTTCAGCATTTGCTGGTATTTGCTTTGTTAGTGGTCTGGCCGTTCTTATGGGCGGAAAGGAGCATCACTAATGGATGGCATTGGAAATTTTATATCCATGATGGATTACATATTGGATACTAAAAGAAAAAGACATATCACAGGGGGCATTCTGTTGAGTGCCTCTTTACTTTTTGGTGGGCTGGCTCTCACCGTTATGACAATTCAGAACGAGGAGGACGAAGATGAGTAACAAATCTCTGTTTTCTTTGGCATTTATCATAGGCACGGTGACTGGATCAGCAGTGACATGGTATCTGCTTAAGGATAAATACGAAGCACTCGCTCAGGAAGAAATAGACTCTGTAAAAGAGGTTTTCTTAAGACGTGAGCAGGAGTTAAAAGATCAGTCTGTAAAGAAGACTGTTGCTGAAGGCATTAAAGATTCTGATAAAGAAAAACCAGATCTTAAAGAGTATGCGAGGCGGTTGGAAAAAGAAGGATACACAAGATATTCTGATTTCGGGTCCGATGAGGAAGAAAAGCCTGTTTCTGAAGCTGGTCCGTATGTGATTCCGCCGGAGCAGTTTGGCGACGATGAAAAATATGAGCAGATCAGCCTTACCTACTATGCGGATGGTGTGCTGGCTGACGAAAATGATGAAGTAATCGAGGATGTGGAAGACACTGTTGGAATTGATTCTTTGAATCATTTTGGAGAGTATGAGGACGACTCCGTCTTTGTCCGTAATGACGCAAGAAAGTGTGATTATGAGATTCTCCTTGATCAGAGAACCTATTCCGAAGTGGCTGAAGATATGCCGCATCAGATGGAGGTATGATGACACGGGATGAGCTGAACAATGCATACTTTGACTGGATGTACCAGCTCGTATGTGACGATGAGTATTCACGAGGTTTATCGTATCGTAAGCTTTTATATTTGCTTCATGATACGGATTTCACATACACGATTGCGCTTGATAGCAACCGCTATGACGATGGAATCGATCTTCGATACAGATTCGGAAACGAGCAGGGATACCGTGATAGTATGATTGCAAGTTATTTGGATAATCGTCCGTGCAGTGTTTTAGAAATGATTATTGCCCTTGCTATACGCTTAGAAGAGCACATCATGGATGATCCGGACATCGGTAATCGAACCGGTCAGTGGTTTTGGGATATGATCGTAAGTCTTGGCTTAGGTTCTATGGATGATTCCAAATTTGACAAGGCTCATGCCATCGATGTTATTCGGCGATTCCTGAATCGTGACTACGAACGGGATGGCAAGGGTGGTTTATTCACAATCGAGCATTGCAGATATGATATGAGAGATATTGAGATTTGGTATCAGGCCAACTGGTATCTTGACAATATCAGATAGGAGGGCGTTATGAGCCATAGTGAAGTATACAAGTGGTTCGAGTTATATTTTCCTCAGTACGCTGGGGATAAGGTGGAGACCTGGTTTCAGAACGGAAAGAACAGTATTCGCATCCGTCAGAAGAACCATCAGGAATTTATATTTACATTCAACAATGAAGGAAATTGGCGATTTGAGACCGTTGAGAGCTTCATGAATGGATTAAGAGGAGGTAAGAAATAATGGGTGAAATGCTTACTTATATTTTCAGCAGCTTGCGGTCATCGGAGAAAAGACTGGATGTTATCACAAGAGCAGTCAGTAAGCAGCGGAGTTTTAATAAGCAGCTTACAATCTTTGCTGCTCTGACAACTGCGAACCTGGTTGTTATGAAGATCGAACAGAAAGACCAGGCACTGCGCATTAGAAAGCTGGAAAAAGAAATCGAGGAACTTAAGCGTCCGGAAGGAGAGTAAAAAATGCAATGATCGACTTTATGGTGATTTCAACACGTTCAACGAAACGTGGAGTAATAGAAATCTATCCAAAGTTCATTATTAAAAAAAGCACCGATCTAATGATTCGAGGTGGTGATTTCTATGCTATCTGGATTGAGGAGCGTGGTTTATGGTCTACGGACGAGCAAGATGCCTTGCAGCTCATTGACCGCGAACTGGATAGATATGCTGAGGAGAACCGCCAGCGTTTTAACTCCGATATTAAAGTCCTGCATATGTGGGATGCCGAGTCGGGTATGATCGACTCATGGCATAAGTATTGTCAGAAGCAGATGAGGGACAGCTTTCATACGTTGGACGACAAACTTATATTTTCCAATACAGAAACTAATAAAAAAGACTACGCCAGCAAAAAGTTGAATTATCCGCTTGAAGCTGGCGATTTGTCTGCCTATGAGAAATTGATGTCCACTTTATATTTGGAAGAAGAGCGGACAAAAATCGAGTGGGCTATAGGGTCAATCGTATCTGGAGAATCCAAAAAACTGCAAAAATTTATGGTTTTATACGGAGCTGCTGGAACCGGTAAATCCACAGTTCTTAACATTATTCAGCAGCTTTTCGACGGATACTATTCTGTATTTGACGCAAAAGCACTTGGATCTTCCAGCAATTCATTTGCATTGGAAGCATTTAAAACAAACCCTCTGGTTGCTATTCAGCACGATGGCGATTTGTCGAGAATTGAAGATAACACCAGATTAAACAGTTTGGTATCTCATGAGTTGATGACTGTGAACGAAAAATTCAAGTCTACATACTCGAATCGGTTCAAATGTTTCCTGTTTATGGGAACAAATAAGCCGGTCAAGATTACAGATGCGAAGTCTGGTCTGATTCGAAGACTGATCGATGTGTCACCGTCTGGAAATAAGCTAAATCCAAAAGAGTACAAAACGATTGTGAAGCAAGTGGAATTTGAGTTGGGAGCTATCGCCTACCACTGCCAGGAGGTATATTTGAACAATCCTGGTCGTTATGACGATTATATTCCGATTACGATGCTTGGTGCATCTAATGATTTCTATAACTTCATTATCGATTCGTATCATGTATTTAAGAAAGAAAACGGGACAACCTTGAAAGCCGCATGGGAGATGTACAAAACCTACTGTGACGATGCCAAGGTCGGGTTCCCGTTCTCACAGAGGGTGTTCAAAGAGGAACTTAAAAACTATTTTCATGATTTTCAGGAACGTTTTAATCTGGATGATGGAACTCGGGTTAGAAGCTATTACATCGGGTTTAGGACAGAAAAATTTGAAGAAGAAACTGTAGAGGAAAAGGCAGAAGTAGTCAAATCGGCACTGATCCAATTCGATAGCACTGAATCTATATTTGATGATGTGTGTTCGGAATGCCTCGCACAGTATGCTTCGGAAAACGAAACACCTCAGAAAAAATGGGATTCTGTTCGCACAAAATTATCTGGAATTGATACGAAAAAACTTCATTATGTGAAAGTTCCGGAGAATCATATCGTGATTGACTTTGATATTCCGGACGAATCTGGAAACAAGTCATTTGAAAAGAATTTAGCAGAAGCAAGTAAGTGGCCGCCGACCTATGCCGAGCTTAGTAAATCAGGACAAGGTATACATCTTCATTATATTTATACCGGCGATCCGACACAGCTTAGCAGAGTGTATGACGACCATATTGAAGTTAAGGTGTTCACAGGCAAAAGCTCTTTACGGCGTATGCTGTCAAAGTGTAATAATTTGCCTATCGCAACAATTAGCTCCGGTTTACCGCTGAAAGGAGAACAAAAAATGGTAAATTTTGAAGCAATTAAGAGCGAGAAAGGGCTTAGAACACTGATTAAACGGAATCTTAATAAAGAGATACATCCGGGAACTAAGCCCAGTATCGATTTTATCTACAAGATACTGGAAGATGCGTATGGAAGTGATTTGAAATACGACGTCACGGATATGCGCAATGCAGTATTGGCATTTGCAGCAAACAGCACTCATCAAGCAGATTATTGTATTAAGTTAGTCAACAAAATGCAGTTTAAGTCCGCAGATCCGTCCACAGCGGTTAAAAACGATGATGCAAAGCTGGTATTCTATGATATTGAGGTTTTCCCAAACTTATTCCTTGTAAACTGGAAGATCGAGGGCGAGGGAAAGCCTGTTGTAAGAATGATTAACCCGTCTCCGAGTGAGATCGAGGAACTGATGCGGTTCAGACTGGTTGGCTTCAACTGTCGGAGATATGATAACCATATTCTGTACGCAAGGTTAATGGGTTATACAAACGAACAGCTCTATAACCTTTCGCAGAAAATCATTAACGGAAGTCCGAACTGTTTCTTTGGAGAAGCGTACAACGTATCCTATACGGATGTGTATGATTTCGCTTCGGCTGGTAATAAGAAGAGTCTTAAGAAATTGGAAATCGAGATGGGAAACCTCACCGATGACGATCTCAAGAAAAAAGGATTCTCCGACGAAAAAATAAGAATTATCAAGGCAGGAACGCATCACCAGGAGCTTGGTCTTCCATGGGATCAACCGGTTCCGGAAGAGCTTTGGATTAAGGTCGCTGAGTATTGTGATAACGATGTTATTGCTACTGAGGCGGCCTTCAATTATCTTGAGGCTGACTGGACGGCGCGACAGATTCTGGCAGATTTAGCAGAGATGACTGTTAATGATACTACAAACTCTCTTACAACCAGAATTATATTTGGAAACAACCGGAAACCACAGTCAGAGTTCCATTACAGAAATCTGGCAGAACCGGTGGAGTCGCTGGATAAGGAGAGTATGGATTTCCTTAAAGAAGCCTGCCCGAAGATGATGGAGGAGCCTCACTATGGTTGGAAATACAACGATAAGGACGAAGTTCCATTCGAATCTCACAGCATTCTTCCATATTTCCCTGGGTATGTATTCGACCATGGAAAATCTACATATCGTGGAGAAGAAGTAGGCGAGGGCGGATTTGCGCAGGGCGTTCCCGGAATGTATGGAAATGCAGCACTCCTGGATATTTCTTCAATGCATCCGCATAGTGCTATTGCTGAGGTCCTGTTTGGACCGAGATTTACGAAGGCGTTCCGTGATATTGTTGAGGGTCGTGTAAGCATTAAGCATGAGGCTTGGGATATTGTTAATACCATGTTGGATGGAAAACTCACGCCGTATATTCAGAGAGTTATCGACGGTGAGATGACATCAAAGGATCTTGCCAATGCGCTGAAGACGGCTATCAATTCTGTATACGGTCTTACATCTGCATCCTTTGATAATCCATTCCGTGATCCGAGAAACATTGACAACATTGTGGCGAAACGTGGAGCATTATTCATGATAGATCTTAAGAACGAGGTTCTGAAGCGTGGATTCCAGGTTGCTCATATTAAGACGGACTCTATTAAGATTCCAGACGCTACACCGGAGATCATTCAGTTTGTTATGGACTTTGGTGAGAGATACGGATACACATTTGAACACGAGGCTACGTATGATCGTATGTGCTTGGTCAATGATGCCGTATATATCGCAAAGTATAAATCGGCAGAAGAATGCCAGAAAATGTATGGTTATGTCCCTGGCGACAATAAAAAGAAAGGTGGAAAGTGGACGGCAACAGGTACTCAGTTCCAGATTCCATATGTATTTAAGAAGCTGTTCAGCAGAGAAGACATCGCGTTTGAAGATATGTGCGAGACCAAATCTGTGAGCAGCTCTTTATATTTGGATCTGAATGAAGAATTACCGGATGTGAGTAAGGAAGAAAAAGAATTCAGCAAGGCAGAGAGTGACTATAAGAAGGGGCTGTTATCCGACACCACTTTTGAAGCCACATGCCAGAAGCTTACTCCATTGATTGAAAAAGGACACGACTATCACTTTATTGGAAAGGTTGGTCAGTTCTGTCCGATGAAAGATGGATATGGAGCTGGACTTCTGATGAGAGAAAAAGACGGTCGTTACTATGCTGCAACCGGTTCTAAAGGCTATCGTTGGATGGAATCGGAGATGGTAAAAGAACTTGGCAAGGAAGACGGCATTGATCGTTCCTATTATGACAAGCTGGTTGACGAGGCTGTAAAGACCATTTCTCAGTACGGAGACTTCGAGTGGTTTGTATCTGATGATCCGTATGTTCCAGAACTTGGCGCCAACGACGCTGATGTCGATTGTGTTGTTCCATGGGCGATGCCTTGTGGGGAGGATAAGTATCGGACATGCTTCGACTGCCCACATTTCAACAACGATAATTTCCACATGGATTGCGATCTTGATTACGATATTTCAGATATTGTGATGAAGCACGCAATGAATCCGCCGGAAAATTAAAAAAAAATAAAGGAGAATTTAATCATGGCAAGAGCAAATGTAAATGAGCTGATTATTGAGAATGCTCGTATTATGTTCAGAAATTTCAGAGGAGAAGAGACTAAGTACAACAGAGCAGGTAACCGTAACTTCTGCGTTGTAATTCCGGATGCAGACCAGGCACAGAAGCTCGGTGAAGATGGATGGAATGTAAGAATCCTTCCGCCGAGAGATGAAGATGAAGAACCACTTCACTATATTCAGGTAGCCGTTCGGTTCGATAACATTCCGCCGAATGTATACATGGTTACCAGGAGAGCCAAAACAAAGCTTGATGAAGAATCCGTATCTTCTCTTGACTATGCTGAAATCAGAAATGTTGATCTGGTAATCAGTCCGTCAAAGTGGGAAGTGAATGGAAAATCCGGTATCAAGGCATATCTGAAGACCATGTACGTCACGATTGAGGAAGATGTGTTTGCTGAGAAATACGCGGATGAAGAGGAGCCGCCGTTCGCATAAATCATATTTTGAGGGTGTCGGTGTCAAAGCCGGCACTCTTACTTTATGAAAGGAGAAAAATTATGTTTTGGAATAAGAAAAAACCGAAGTCAAAACCACAGATTAAGACTACGGTGCCTAAAGCATTCAAAGCAAAAGAACCGCCACCTAAATGGCAACCAACTTTCGGTGAAACGAAAAAGAAGGATGAGAAACCACCGGAAGTAATTACGAAATCTGAACCGAAAATTGACTGGGAGGATAAATTCTTAAAATCTTTTCAGAAACTTACATACAGACATCGAGCATGGGATGTATGGAGAGATTATATTTTACTTCATGCGTGTTCAATCTCGAATGTTTTGGACAAGGAAAACTACGACCAAAGAGAGAAGCGATATCTTAGAATCATTCATCAGTATTCAAAAGAAGAGCAAGCTATATTTCCGGAATTAGCAGCATACACAACTATGGCGCTGGATCAGAACCAGGAGCAGGATTTCCTCGGAAAAATGTTTATGCGGCTGGATCTTGGAAATCGTTCAAATGGTCAATTCTTCACACCGTATCATGTATGCGAACTCATGGCAGAAGTGGTAGCGACTGATGCTTTAGAAAAGATAGAGCAGCATGGTTATATTTCGATTAACGATCCGTGCTGCGGTGCTGGAGCAACTTTGATTGCCGGTGTGCATGTAATACGAAAACAGCTTGAACATTGCGATCCGCCGAGGAACTACCAGAATCATATTTTAGTAGTTGCACAGGACGTTGATGAAATTGTTGGTCTGATGTGTTATATCCAAATCTCGCTTCTCGGATTGGCTGGATTTATAAAAATAGGTAACTCAATAACTGACCCAATGTCTACGGACGATTCATCTGAAAAATATTGGTATACACCTATGTATTTCTCAGATGTATGGAGTACAAGAAGAATGCTCCGTCAGATTAACAAGTTATTTGGAAAGGGTGATGACGAATGAGGAAAAGATATTCTATTCCAAAAGAGCAGTGTACGTGTGGCATCAGCGAGCTTTATGACAATATTGCTAAAATCATGGGCATTTCAAATTTAAGCAAGGTTGTGTACGATTGCCGTAAATTATCTATCACTAAAAAAGTGCTGGACTGCCTATATGGGTTTTATCATTCAGAGAATCAGAGTGATGAAACCATAACAACTTGTATGCTCTTGTATGGTCCAAAAGCAGATCTGGATGGTGAGGGCTATGAAGTTGAGATAGAAGACGGATTCGTCACGAAAGGTGTGTGATGGCTGGCGTAGAATTACGGGACTATCAGGAAAAGGCTGTACGGCAAATGCGAAACGGCTGCATACTTTGTGGCGGTGTTGGTAGTGGGAAATCCAGAACCTCGTTGGCCTACTATTATGTCCTAAATGGTGGGGAACTTGGCACGGATGAGTATGTTCCTATGGATGATGTGAACATTAAGGATTTGTACATAATCACAACCGCTAGAAAACGAGATACCTTTGAATGGGAAGAGGAACTATCACCGTTTCTATTATCAACGGATAAAGAAGAGAATTTGTATACTAATAAGGTTGTGATTGATTCCTGGAACAACATCAAGAAGTATGCAGATGTTAAGGACGCTTTCTTTATATTTGATGAGCAGCGTGTTATAGGCGCTGGAACATGGGTTAAAGCATTCTTGAAAATAGCTAAGGTAAATGAGTGGATACTGTTATCTGCAACACCTGGTGATACCTGGCAGGATTATATTCCAGTGTTTGTGGCTAATGGATTTTACAAAAACCGAAGCGAATTTACAAGGGAGCATATAGTCTATAGTCGTTTCAGCAAATTTCCTAAAGTTGACCGATATTTGAATACTGGTAGATTGATTCGATTGCGGAACAAAATCTTGGTGAATATGGATTTTAAGCGCCAGACGGTTTCCCACCATGAGGATATTTATGTCAAGTACAATATCGAAAGGTATAAAGATGTCGGAAAAACCAGATGGGACCCGTTTAAAAAAGAACCAATTATCAATGCTGCCGGTCTATGCTATGTATGGAGAAAAATTGTAAACACCGATCAGTCCAGACAAATAGCTTTACTGGAAATTGTGGAGAAGCATCCGAAAGCGATTATATTCTACAATTTCGATTATGAGCTTGAGCTTCTGAAAGAGATATTCTCTGGATATGAAGTCGGAGAGTGGAACGGCCACAAACATCAGCCAGTGCCGACTAGCGATGCATGGGTATATTTGGTTCAGTACAATGCCGGGGCTGAAGGATGGAACTGCATTACGACGGACACGATTATATTCTATTCTCAGAATTATTCGTATAAGATTATGGCGCAGTCTGCTGGTCGAATAGACAGGATGAATACGCCATATACAGATCTGTATTGCTATCATTTGAAATCAAGGTCTGGCATTGATCTGGCAATCAGCAAAGCATTGAAAGACAAGAAAACATTTAATGAAACTAAATGGATCAATAAAAAGCCCATATCATTTGAGCGGTCATCTGGTATGGCAGCATAAAGCGGAGGTGACGCAGATGATAGAAACTCTTAGGAACATCATTATATTTTTGCGAGTTATGTCATTTCGGATAAAGTCTTTGTCAGAGGAGGAATTTAAAACCTTATTATCCAACTGTACATACGAGCAGGTATGGTATGCAATCTGGCTCCGCTACTATATGTGAAAGGAATAGCTTATGGAAAATATTTACAAAGAGGTTGATTTCAAAACCTATTGCAAAACCTGCGAGTATAAGGATCTCGAAGAAAAATTTGATCCGTGTAACGACTGTTTGGCGGAACCGATGAATGCCAATTCAGATAAACCGATTTACTGGAAGGAGACAGAAAATGGTAGATAGTATCTTAGTTAGCGTTGATTTTTCAAACAAAAACGACACTGGAGTAATGGTTGTAGGAAGAAAACGAATGAATCAGTCTGTCGAGATTATCAATGCTTTCCAGGGAGATGAAGCAAGAGAACTTTATGAAAAGCTGGTAACAAAGAAAAAGAAGGAGGGTCAAAAGTGAGTTTTCAATACGATCAATATTTAGCTAGGCATCGAGCTAATGTGAAAAGGGGGTTCGACTGGCTTTCTGAAAATTTACCAGGACTTATGACAAATACACTCACCGCCGGATGGAATACAGAATTTGCCCACGATCAGTCTAAGAACGAGCCGGATGAGTATGGGGCATACGATGCATATTTCTATGGAAATAATCGCTCTTATGAGGTTGTACAACGGTATCAGCGAGCATGGTTACTTCATATTCACAGGAATCCGCATCATTGGCAACACTGGATTCTTATCCACGATGATATGGAAGACGGTGAACTGGAGACCGTTTTGGAAATGCCATACGATTACATCATTGAGATGATTTGTGACTGGTGGTCATTCAGTTGGCAGAGTGGAAATCTCTATGAGATATTCAAGTGGTACGAGGAACATTCTAAGTATATAAAACTGGCGCAGACAACGAAAATCACAGTCGAGTATATTTTAGACAATATGAAGAAAAAACTTCAGGCATTGCAATATGCGGATCAATCAGCTATGCAACCTGGAGCTTGATATTTGGAGGGGCTATGAATAGAACGACAAAAATAAACATCTTGGCGTATGCTTCGGAGCCGGACAAGAACTATAAGTATGAGGGCGACATCGTCGATTATAAGGGAAAAAGGTATTTCGTAAGTCTGGCAGAAGAGCGAGTGGAATTTATCGGGATTATTAAGGAGGACAAGTAGAGATGAAAACAATTAAAGAAAATTGGAAACTGGTACTTATCGTGGCCGCTGGGATTGTAGCGGTTATTTTTATGTGTATTTTTGGAATTCAGGGAGCACAAAACAAAGCATTCGCATTGGAGGAACAGGTCAACACTGCTGATTCAGACATTAAAGTGCAGGAAAAAAGACGAGTCGATCTTGTTTATAATCTTGCGGATTGTGTCAAGCAATACGATAGGCATGAGGCTGAAACACTTACTGCTATTGTTGAAGGCAGGGGAAAAGCAACCAGTATAGAAAATGTAACCACTGCCATTACGGCTGTTACAGAGGCATATCCAGAATTAAAATCCAATGAAAATTACAAGGAACTGATGAATGAATTATCCATTACTGAAAATTTAATCGCTGAGTATAGAGAAAATTATAACAGGCAGATTAAAGAATACAATCGCTATGTTAGAAAATTTCCTACTCGATTCTTTTTAAATGTTTTGGGATATGAAACGCAGCAGTATCAATACCTTGATTATGGCGCTCCTGTAGATGCACCTCAAAATTTATTTGGAGATTGATGTCATGAGAAATGGAGGTTTTGATTTTGGAGATTTTGAAATTACTAAGCGTGAGATTCTGGCAAGTATATCCATAATCGCAATGATGCTTCTTATTGGTTTTGTGATTTCTGGGAGAATTTCAAACTATATTCTAGATCGGAACGAAAAGTACAATAAAGCTATTAAAATCGAAAGCTCTGATCTGTTTGAATATGGGATGAGAACCAACGTAGGTTATGCGTTCGTTTATGGAGATTTGAAGGCTGTGGATACTGTTTCATATCCAGAAATTAACGGGGAGTATATGTATATAGAAAAAATAGAGGAACATTACAATATGCACACACGAACCGTCACTACAACCGATTCTAAAGGAAAGACACATACCAGAACGGAAACTTATTGGTCTTGGGATTATGCTGGTAGCGAAGAACAAAGCTGTTTGAAAATTACATTTTTAGGACATATCTTTTCCTCAAATAAGGTAGAGTTTCCAAGCAGCGAACATATTGACACTATAAAAGAATCAAGTCATGTCCGACATAAGTATTATGGAGTTGGCACGGAATATACTGGAACCATATTTACCGAATTACGGGATAAAACCATATCTGATAATTCTTCATTTTATGAAAACAGCACCATTGAGGAAACGGTTGATTATTTGGAAAGTAATTGGGAGCTATGGGTATTCTGGGCGATTTGGATAATTGTTATCGGACTGTGTGTATTTGGGTTTTACTATATCGATAATGAATGGCTTGAAAATTGAAAGGAGAAAAGAAATGAAACGGAACATTATTGCAGTAGATTTTGATGGGACTTTATGCGAGAACAAGTGGCCAGAGATTGGTATGCCGAACGAGGAGCTCATCGAGTATCTGAAAAAGAGACAGGCTAACGGAGAAAAGCTGATTCTTTGGACATCCAGAAACGAGGAGCAGACCAAAGAAGCTGTGGAGTGGTGTAAAGAGCAAGGACTAGTCTTCGATGCTGTAAATGATAATCTTCCAGAAATTGTGGAGGCATTTGGTGGAAATTGCAGAAAGATATTTGCAAACGAGTACATAGATGACCGTAACCGCTCTATCAATTCCTGCCGGGAGAAATCTAATCTGGAACGTTGGGCTGAAAATGAGGTCGCTATTGCCTGCCGTCGAGAGAAGCCGGACAGAAAAGACGGAGAGTGGGATTATGGTTGTGCTTGCTACGAGAGTGCATTAAAAGCCTTTGGTTCTCTGTGCGAGGACGGTCATTCCGGTTTCAGCATTGGTCTGACTAAGGCTATTCTGAACCGTCTCATCAACAACAAGCCGCTTCTTCCGATTGAGGATACCGACGAGGTATGGAGTGATATTTCTGATATGAGCGGTCTGAAGGGAGAAGAGCGTAACTATCAGTGCAAACGCATGTCTTCCTTGTTTAAGTACGTGTATGATGACGGCACGGTTAAATATAGAGATGTAGACCGCTATCATGGCGTGAACATCAACTGTCCGGATGCTCCATATCACAGTGGACTGATTGATACTGTTATGGATGAACTGTATCCAATCACTATGCCGTATATGCCAGCTGACAGGGCTTTTAAGATTTATACTGAGGATTTCCTTGTAGATCCGGCGAAAGGTGATTTCGATACCGTTGGCATTCTATACGTAATCACTCCGGCTATGGAAAAAGTGGCAATCAACAGATATTTCAAAGAAGCTCCGAACGGCTTTGCTGAAATTAACGAAGCAGAGTACAAGGAGCGTAAAGAAGCTGCAAAAGCTCGGATGGAGGCAGCCGATGGATCGAAATAGATTTATCCAGTGCATGAAAAGCGGCATCGAGTTGTCGGATAAAGAGCGGCGTAGAATCATCAGAAAAAGTGTTGAAAGTCAGCCGTGGAAATTGAAGTGTACGATTGCTATGGAAGAGTTTGCAGAACTTACGCAGGCAATTAGTAAACAGATTCGAGGGTATGATAACAGAATCGGACTTTTGGAAGAGATGGCAGATGCTTATATTTGCTTGGAATTCCTTAAGTCCATTTTTAATATTACACCGGAAGAATTGCAGAAAGCCATGGATGTTAAATTACAGAGAGAAAGGAACAAACAGAGATGAGTAAAGAGATTAAAATTGCCGGAAGTATTTCATTTGGAGGGAAACGCCTTAATGTATACGGAGACCTGGATGCTCCGCTGTTCAAGGCAAAAGACATTAGTCACGCAATCGGCTACAGTAGCGGCAACGAGTGGAGAATGCTCGAAATGTGTGAAGATGATGAGAAGCTGAAACTACCTTTAGTAGTAGCAGGCCAGAGACGTTCCGTCAACTTTGTGACTGAGAACGGACTGTACAACATTCTTGCTCAGAGCCGTATGGAAATTGCGAGATCCTGGAGACGTGTGGTTCATGATAAGCTTATCAACATGCGTAAAGAGAAAGGAATAAACATCGCTGAGCAGTTCGAAGAATGGGATCATGCTATGGATAATATTTACTTCGATGAGGAAACCGGTCAGCTTATGCAGTCTGTTACGGTTCCTGGTGGAGATGTGATTCAGATTCCTTATGAGGGCGAAGATGATAACTGATTTCGAAAAGTTCCGTATTCCAGAACGGAAAGAACGTACCATTGCAAAAGTAAATATATTTGAACGGTTAGTGTCACATATATGTCAGCAGACCAGGGTGGATGATTCTTCCGATTGCGTCAGTGAAATAGAAAATTTTGACATAAGATGATAAGAAACCGTGGGCTATGCTAAACACAGGGGCATAACAATCCAGATTGGTGGGGATCTGGATATTCTGAAAGGAGAACGAAAATGATTAAATTAGAAAACTGGGTCGAGACAATGCACGGTATCTTTGTATATGTTATTGATGCTAATTGTCACTATGAAATCCAAGTAATACATTATGCAAAAGATACTAATATTTTAACGGCAAATGCTTCTTTATATTATGTTGTGGGTGAATGGGTTAGAACAAGGGAGGATTCAAGTTCTTTTGAAAGGAAATTTTTATTTAACGGTCCGTTATATGCATGTTTGGAGAAAGCTGTTGAAGAGAAAGAGAGGGTAGGAAGCTTATGATTAAATTAGAACATGTGGTTCTGGCAAGTCCAGAGCAGATGAATTTTATTATTGAGGGTATGAGAAATCCGATGAACTCATGGACAAAGAGCGATAGTAGCTGTGGAAAAGCAACGAGAGAGACCAACATTCAGTGGTCAGACGACTATTTTATTGGAACCAATGATGCAAATCTCATGCAGCGCTTATCCAATGCTGGTACAGATCATAGAAAGTTTATGAGAATGCTGCCGGTGTACGTACGGATCATAGCGCCGTTATATTGGTGGAAAGAATTTGACACGTATAAGGTTGGTACTGTTGCTAACAGCTGTAGTACCATGCATAAAATCCAGGCTAAAGAATTTACACTGGAGGATTTCAGTTATGAGCATTTGATGAATGTTCCGGGTGAATGTGTATTACCACCATTAGCTGTATTGAAAACGACTATCGATACATTAAATGCTTATAGAAAGTTGTACCTTGGTACATCGTCACCAGATGGTTCTATCGGTATCCTTGAAAACCGAAAAGATATTTGGTGGCAGATGATCCAGCTTCTTCCGAGCAGCTATAACCAAACACGTAACGTCATGATGAATTATGAAGTGCTGGCGAACATCTATAAATCTCGTAAGGATCACAAGTTGGATGAATGGCGAAACTTCTGCAAATGGATTGAAGAGCTTCCGTATTCGGAGTTGATTATGGGAGGCAAAAGATGAATGATAAATACCTCAGTGTTATAACAAATTTTGGTTGTCATTATTCCTGCCCTTATTGCATCGTTAAGAATAATCATCTAAATATTCCCAAAACTACAACTCGTGGGTTAAATAATTTGTTTTCAGAAATAGTGAAAAATCATTGTAATTGGGTATCTTTATCTGGCGGAGGAGATCCTCTATGGAAGTATGAACAACACAAAGATTGGTACGAAAAATTCTTTGAAATTGCTGATGAGGTTCATGTAAATACAGAATTGCATACCAGCTTACCCGGTGTTCAAGGAGTACCTTATGGTCATTTCGACAGGGTTGTTTATCACTTACATAGTTTAGAACAGTTATATAGCATCAAACGTGAAAACTGTGCTATCGTCAGAATTGTATTTGTAGTTACTGAGAATTTTACAGAAGATATGATAAATCGTATTGCTGTGTTCTGCAATAATTCGGATGATATCGACGAATTAAGTTTTCGCCAGATGGTGGATGATCATTATCGAGAAACATACTACTGCTATGACTATTTGAAAGCCGGTCATAAAAAATTGTGGTGGTATATAGAGCAGAATGACTACAATTTATATTACTGCCAAAATCATGTTTATACGGAATATAAAAATATTGGGAGGATCGATGGCAATGGTTAAAATACGAGATATTATACCACTTATTCAATGGAACGACGCTCAAATCATAAAGAATCTGGATGAGGAAATTTGTTTACTCAGAAACGACTTTATGATTGGAAGCTTATCAGAAGAAATTCTGAATATGACGGTTACCAGTATCGAAAATGATGAAAATATTGAGAATACTATTGTTGTTTATGTTTCAGACAAGGAGGATTAAATTTATGCATTTTACAGTTATTCAGATTATTATCATGTTTCTTATCGGTTATGTATGCCTGTATGCGCTGCTCGACCGGGTTATGAAGTGTATTGAACACTGTGCTACAGCCAGAGCATACGGACGATTCAGAGAAGCCGGCGTTATGACAAAAATGGATGATGTAGCAGCTGGTATTGCAAAGTCAAAAGAGGAGAAAGAAAATGCTGAGAAGAGACTTAATTAAGAACAAGATCTACGGAATCATATTTATCGTACTTGGAGCGTTGACAATTCCGATTGAATGGGATGCAACGTTCTTTTTATTTACTCTGATGTTGGGATGTTTACTATTTGTATCGAGAGAAAACTGCATTATGGATTAAGGAGGCGGCTGTATGAGCCGGGCTGAAAGGAGAAGGGCACAGAAGTGCGAGCAGAAAGCTAAAACCGCTACATATAATCTGACAAGAGCCCAGTTAGATGCCTTGGTTCGAGAAAAGATATCTGGTGAACTGGATAGAGTTAAGCAGGAGGCTACGAATGATGCTATCAATCAGGCGATGATTCTTCTGCTTACTCTGCCGCTTGAAGTGCTGATGGATCATTATTGGCCGAAGACATATGCAAAGCGGATTCCGGAGTTTACAGAATATGTTCTCGAATATTACGAGAAATGGCAAAACGATGAGCTGGATATGGATAAGCTCAAAGAAGATCTTTGGGTATATGGCGGTATGAGATTAGAAGAAGTGGAGGGCAAGTAGATGGAATATTTAATTTTAGGAATTATCGTTCTGGCAGCTATTCTTATTTTTGGCGGATATGTAGTTCTGTCTGTTATGAATGCTGCAATGTGGATGGACGATTCTATGAGATGGGGAGGTAGAGATGACAGCTAAGGACGACAGAAAAAACGCAGAGGGTTACAACGATCCGACAGCTTACAATGCAATTAAAAATGTGGAGCAGGAACAGGACAAGGATGATATGAGATTTCATCAGTTACTGAATACTCTGTTTTCACTTTGTGAATTGGCGGATTTCCATATCGAGGGGCGAGTTGTACTGAAAGACAAGAGAACGGGGAAGATTTGGAGGTAGGTGCAATGAAAATTTGTAAGGTAAGACCAGATTACTCGACCTGTTCTGCTTGTATAGCAACGCAAGAAATGTGCAACGTTGTTGGTGATTGCAGTAAATGTAAATTAAATACTGATACCTATGAATTATTGCAGGTCGGAACTGGATTTTGGAGCGGAGACTATGCAATGGTTCAAAAAGACGGCAAAATCTCCAAAGTATCATTAAACCGTATTTATGACGTAAAGGAGAGTTTATGATGACTATGGAAGAATTACAGAAAGCGTGTGAAACTTTGGTAGAAGCGTGGAATAAAGTTTTGGAGCCGATGGAAAAATTGGCTAAAGCTTTGAATGAGGCTTTCGGACGTATGTATGCTTCTGAGGAAGAGACTCGTAAAATTTTCACCGGTCGGAAGCATAAATCTGTAAAGCGTGTGCCGAATTCTAAGATGTCTACGTACAATTACAAGCCTGCTGTGAAGCGCAATTTGCCCTACCAGAGACGAAATTTCTGACCGATTTCAGCTAATCTAGGTTAAAAATCTTTGTAGTAGCAGGTTATTTTTCTGCCCACTTTTGGGTTTTAGGATTTGACCAAAGCCCGAATATTTTTGACCAGAACTGAAAAATTGGAGTCGATTTGGAGAAAATTTATGAATTTTGGTCAAATTTCTGGCCATTTGCCCGGTTTTGCCCACTTTCAAAAACCCGGATTTGACCAGTAAAACCCCAGTATTTATGCGGGTTTGCGGGTTTTTTGCCCACTTTCCCACTTTTAATACTAAACTATTATGATAGAAAGTTTAAAAATATATAGTAATAGGCGAATAAAAGTGGGTTTTTGACCAGAAGCAAGAAAGAGGTGATTTTCACGAATGTAAAGCGTAAAGTGACATGGAAAGATATTTTCGATAATTTCAAATCGGTGTATCCGCGGTTATCAAAAGAAGTCCAGGATTATCGTCCGTACAACTACATGAGCATTGTCGTATATTTAGCAGACGGAACCAAGGTAATTTATGATGATGTTGCAAGGCGTGCTAAGATGCTTGCGGCTTAGGATCTGGCTACAGAATCCGCTTTCCATTTTGTGTGCTTCATGCTATACTATAAGAGCCACACAATCTAATAATGAAATCGCGTTCGAGGGAATAACTTTGGTAAAAAGTGTATTCTCTTTTACTCGTACCCTTGAACGGCGAAGAGATTGTGTGGCAACAATAAGAGATGCGCTTTTTCGGTGCGTCTCTCAAATTGGGGCGCACTTTTTATTTGCCCTAAATTCCTACTTGAGTATGGAAAGGGTGATTATATGGGAACGAAATCAAATAAGAATATTTCGGGTGTCATAGGAGCAATCGGAGCTGTTGGCGGTCTGATTACTGCGGTTACACCTTTGGTTGAAAAAGCAATAGATAATGCTCAGAATAAGCCAACTGAGAAAATGGATACGAAAGTTACCATTCCAGAATTATATCGTAAGGGGTTTCCGATAGATCTGGAACAGGCAGAAGAATTACTGATGGAATGCGGTTTGAAAGTTTCAAAGAGTAGGCTTCGCATGAAGGAAGCTGATCCAAAGTATCGCGATTACGAAGATACTCAAGTTATAGACTCGAGCCCTAAGCAAGGTGCAAAAGTGAAAATCGGTACAACAGTTTGTTTGAGATACATAACGGCTGAAGTTATCGAGGAGAGCCAAAAGATATTTGATGATAGTGTTCGTATTAAACAGGAGGCTAAAGAACAGAAGGCCGCAGAGAAGCAGGAAAAGAAAGAACGTTTGAAAGAAAGTGTTTCTGAAACCATGGATTCTGCAAAGAGCGGTTTAGAAAAGATATTTAAGAAAGATCGAAAAGCTATAGAGGCTGAGAAAGGAGAAACAATAGATGAGTAAAGGTGGAAAGAAAAAGCGTAGCACAGCGGGGTTAATCCTGGATGTTGTTTTGACATTGTGTACTGGCGGGTTATGGTTAATTTGGATACTGATCCGGTATTTAAGAAACAACAGCTGACAATTACATATTTGGACAGAGATGCTTAATCGTGTCTCTGTCTTTTTTTTTATGCTCTTTTTTGCGCGCGAAAAAAACATGCCCTTTTATGAAGAGAGAGGATAAATAGGCATTTTTATTAAATACCACATCCTCTTTTGAGTTTTTAGAAAATTGAAGGGAGATTCCATTATGTTGGAAAATAAGTTCCAGACAAATCTGATCAAGGAACTGAAAGAAAGATTTCCGGGTTGTATTGTGATGAAAAATGATCCGACCTATATTCAGGGAATTCCAGATCTGCTGGTTCTACACAAAGACAAATGGGCTTCCTTAGAATGTAAAAAAAGTGCTGGCGCAAAGAAGCAGCCGAATCAGGAATATTATGTGGACCGTATGAATCAGATGTCGTTTTCAAGATTTATATGTCCAGAGAATAAAGAGGAGGTACTGGATGAACTTCAACAATCATTCGAACCTTGAAGGACAACACGCCTTTCTTGGTGCCAGTAAATATCACTGGATAAATTATGGTGAGGATAAAGTTGCGGAAGCATATCGAAATTTCCTTGCCACACAAAAAGGAACTGTATTACATGCATTTGCAGCACAGTGCATTATGCTCAACCAGAAATTACCAAAGTCAAAGCAGACATTGAATATGTATGTGAATGATGCCATTGGATTTAAAATGACACCAGAACAGATCCTTTACTATTCCGATAATTGTTTTGGTACAGCCGATGCAATTTTGTTTCGGAATAATTTCTTAAGAATTCACGATTTGAAGACCGGAAAGATTCCGGCACACATGGAGCAGCTTGAAATATATGCGGCTCTTTTTTGTTTGGAATATAAAGTGAAGCCTGCGGATATTGAAATGGAATTGCGAATTTATCAGAACAATGAAATTCTGTACCATAATCCAACGGCTGAGGATATCGTTCCGATCATGGATAGAATCATTACTTTTGATAAGGTGATTAAAAGAATAAGAGAACAGGAGGGGTAAGCTATGAATTCCATTGTGGAAGATATTTTAATGCATTATGGTATGCCACGGCGTTCTGGGCGTTACCCTTATGGTTCTGGAGAGAATCCGTATCAGCATAGTGGTGATTTTCTTAGTCGTGTTCAAGAATTAAAAAAATCCGGAATGAGCGAAACCGACATTGCTAAGAATATGGGTTTAACTACTACACAGCTCCGTACTCAGATGAGCCTTGCTAAAGATGAACGTCGTGCTCTTCAGGTGGCAACCGCAAAAGGTCTTCGTGAGAAGGGTTACAGTTTAAATGAAATTGCCGATAAGATGGGATTTGCCAACGACTCGTCTGTCCGCTCTTTATTGAACGAAACTTCTGAAAACAGAATGAACCAGGCTAAGGCTACTGCGGATGTTCTGCGAAAACTCATTGAAGAAAAGGGAATGATCGATGTCGGAACTGGCGTTGAAAGAGAGCTTGGAGTGTCAAAAGAAAAACTAAACCAGGCTCTTTATATGCTGGAACTGGAAGGTTACCCGATTTATGGAGGCGGTGTTCCACAGGTTACCAATCCCGGAAAGCAGACCAATATCAAGGTCATTTGTCCACCAGGTACCGAGCATAAAGATATTTATGACTTTGAGAATGTCCATTCTGTAAGAGACTACATTTCCTATGATAATGGAGAGACCTTCAGAAAATCTTTTGAGTACCCAGCCAGTATGGATTCAAAACGCCTGCAGATCCGCTATGCTGATCAGGGTGGTGTCGATAAGGATGGTGTAATTGAACTTCGTAGAGGTGTGAAAGACCTGTCTTTAGGTGATTCCCACTATGCACAGGTTCGTATCATGGTAGACGGAACCCACTATCTTAAAGGCATGGCTGTTTACTCCGATAATATGCCGGATGGTGTTGATGTAATTTTCAACACTAATAAAAAGTCTGGCACTCCGACCAAAGATGTTCTTAAGAAAATTAAGGATGACCCGGATAATCCGTTTGGTTCCCTGATTAAGGAACATGGCGGTCAGAGCTATTACGATGATCCAAAGGGTAAGTATACAGATCCTGTAACAGGAAAGAAACAGTCTCTTTCCCTGATCAATAAGAGAGCAGAAGAGGGCGATTGGGGCGAATGGAGTAAGACACTTCCGTCACAGTTCCTTTCTAAGCAGAGTTTGACACTTATCAAAAAACAGCTGGGTTTGGCAAAAGCCGATAAGCAGGCGGAATATGATGAAATCTGTTCACTGACAAACCCCACAGTAAAGAAGGCTCTGTTGAAATCATTTGCTGATGATTGTGATGCAGCCGCCGTACATTTACAGGCAGCGGCGTTACCTCGTCAGAAGTATCAGGTAATTCTCCCATTAACGACAATCAAAGATAATGAGGTGTATGCCCCAAACTACAAAGACGGAGAAACGGTTGCATTGATCCGATACCCGCATGGCGGAACTTTTGAGATTCCTATTCTGAAAGTCAATAATAAATTGGCTGAAGGAAAGAGCGTTCTCGGAAATACACCGGCGGATGCAATCGGTATCAATAAGAAGAATGCAGACCGTTTATCCGGAGCGGACTTTGACGGTGATACCGTAATGGTAATCCCTTGTAACTCTACAAAGAGTAAGGTAAAGATTACTTCCACTTCCCCATTAAAAGGTTTGGAAGGTTTCGATACCAAGGATGCTTATGGTGGAACTGTTAAGAAGGATGCCGATGGTGTAGATCATTATTATCGTAATGGTAAAGAGTATAAGATTATGAGAAATACCCAGACGGAAATGGGTAAAGTATCGAATCTGATTACTGATATGACTTTGAAGGGAGCCACACAGGATGAATTAGCGAGAGCAGTTCGTCACAGTATGGTTGTAATCGATGCTGAGAAACACAAACTGGATTATAAGCAGAGTGAAATCGATAACGGTATCGCTTCTCTTAAGAAAAAGTATCAGGGAAATGTGGATTCAGAAGGTCGTTACCATGAAGGCGCATCTACTCTCATTTCAAGAGCAAAATCTGAGACACAGGTGCTTAAGCGAAAAGGTTCTCCGACAATCAATGAAGATGGTTCTCTGTCATACAAGTCTGTTAAGGAAGAGTATGTCGATAAGAATGGAAAAATTCAGGTGAGAACTCAGAAGAGTACAAAGATGGCTGAAACAAAAGATGCCCGTACACTTTCTTCGGGTACCCCCCAGGAAGAAGCTTATGCCGACTATGCAAATTCTATGAAGTCTTTAGCTAATCAGGCTCGTAGAGAGATGATGAGCACCGGTAAAATTGCTTATTCTGCGTCTGCTAAGGCGACTTATTCTGAAGAAGTAAAGTCTTTAAATGCTAAGCTGGATTTGGCTTTAGCGAATGCTCCTAGAGAGAGACAGGCTCAGACAATGGCGAATGCTACAGTTGCGGCTAAGAGAAAAGACAATCCAGATATGACGAAAGCCGAGGTCAAGAAGGCTAGTCAGCAGGCTCTGGCACAGGCAAGAAGTTCTGTAGGAGCTAAGCGATCCAACATCGAAATTACGGATAAAGAATGGGAAGCCATCCAGGCCGGAGCAATTTCTGAGAATAAGCTTACGCAAATTCTGAACAACACGAATACCGATACTATTCGTCAGAGAGCAACTCCTCGTGCAAGCACTACTCTGAGCACAGCTAAACAGAATCGAATCGCTGCGCTTAGCGCATCTGGCTACAGCACTTCAGAGATTGCGGAAGCTCTTGGGGTTTCTTCTTCGACAGTTTCTAAGTATTTGAATGGAAAGGAGTGAACTAAGTAAGATGAGATTTGCGCTTACAACTTTTGATAATCCTTATGATCCGTTTGAACAGTTCACTCAATGGTTCATGTTCGATGAAGAAAAAGGTTATCACACAACTGCTTACCTTGGTCGAATCGCTCGAACATCGGATCAGTTGTCGGACGAAGAGAACAACAAGGAAGTAGAGCGAGCTATTGATGAGATAATCCGTTATGATTTCCAGAACATCTATCGAAAGGTTACAAGTAAATCAGAAACAAATGAACATAAAGAAAAAGTTTCCTAAAAGTGATTTCGTCGGCATATCAAAAGCCGAAACCGCCAGTATATGATCAAAAGGGGTATAGGGGGGTGTCTAAAAAACATACCCCCACCCATATCGCGGCGGTCTTTAAAATTTCCCCGGAGGGCATTTTTAGGTAGCCTTTTCAGCTGTTCCAGTGTTTATAAGGGTCTATAACTCATGATATTTGACAACGGTTTCTGTGGGATCGGCTCAAAGTTAGTTCTCCTTTCGTTGAGTAGCATTGTCATGATTTGTAGGTCCTTTTAAATACTGGAAAGTATGCGAAAACTATCACAGAAGTAACGAACAACTAAATGGAAGGAGGCATCAACTTTGAGGAAAGCAAAGCAATCCGAGTCTTCTAGGATGATGCGTCCAGCATTAACGCCAGAAGCGAGAGAAAATCAGCTTGTTTCATTAGCAGTTGATTTGGCTGAAAAGCAGTTACGAGAGGGAACTGCTTCGTCTCAGGTGATTACTCACTATTTGAAGCTTGGTTCGACGAAAGAAAGAATTGAAAAAGAGATTTTGGAAAAACAGAAAGAACTGATAGAGGCAAAGACTCAGAATCTGAAATCTATTGAAAATTCTGAAAAGCTGTATGCAGATGCACTAAAAGCATTTCGTGGTTATAGCGGTCATGGAGACGAGGTGGATGATGCTTAGATGTTATTCGGAACTCTTGCATCTTCCAACCTTTAAGGAACGATACGAGTATCTTCGTTTGGATGGAGTAGTTGGCGAAGAGACATTTGGATTTGATAGGTACCTTAATCAGATATTTTACAATTCTCAAGAATGGAAGAATATTCGGAGAAAAATTATTATTCGCGATAATGGGTGCGATCTTGGATTGGATGGTTATGAGATTCGTGGAAAGATTCTTATTCATCATATGAACCCAATAAGGCAGCAGGACATACTATTGCGGACTGATTTAGTTCTGAATCCAGAGTATCTGATCGCAACAACTTTATCAACCCACAATGCTATACATTATGGAGATGAGAAACTACTTTTAACAGTTCCAAATGAACGACGGAAAAATGACACATGCCCATGGAGGCATTAGGAGGGAAAATTATGGAAGGAAATAAGAAGCCACTTATGGGTGTTGTGGTAAATTGTATGAATTTGAACATTCGCAAAGATCCGACGCAGGAATCCAGATCATTAGACATTATCAGTTCGGATACAGCTGTGACAATTTGCGACAATGAGCCTGTTTCTGGTTTTTATAAAGTTAAGACTGGGGACGGTATCAGCGGGTATTGTATGAGCGAGTTTATAAAACTCTGTTAGATGGAGGTGCGATCATGAACATTACAGATAGTGTACTGACATCAATCAAGAAATTACTCGGAATCGCAGAGGAGTATGAACATTTCGATGCGGATTTGATCATGCACATCAATTCTGTGTTCTCGATTCTTACACAGCTTGGTGTCGGTCCATCCAAAGGCTTCATGATCGAAGATAAGAGTGCAACATGGAAAGATTTCATTTCTGATGAATCCAAATACATGCTTGCCAAATCTTATATGCATTTGAAGGTCAAACTTCTTTTCGATCCGCCGCTTAGTTCGGCAGTGCTGGAGTGTTATAAAACACAAATCAGCGAGTACGAATGGCGTTTAAATGTTGCTGCGGAAAACGATGATACCGATCCGGATGAGCCTGAGCATTATTCCGGATCATATGAAGTTACACCAAAGGCGCATCAGACTCAGACCTTGGATACGTCTGGAAAAGTGCTTAGTGAAGACCTCGTGATTCATGAAGTTCCGTATTACCAGACATCTAATGCCAGTGGGGGTGTTACCAGTTACATCGCAAAGGAGGGAGATTCAAAATGAATAACACCTATTTAGCACACCATGGAATTCTTGGAATGAAATGGGGAGTTCGAAGATCAGAGGCACAGCTTGCCAGAGCCAGGGGACATTCTTCCAAATCTTCAGACGATAAGAATGAGGCATCAGCACGTAAGGTTGCTGTTAAGAATCGGCGAACAATGTCCGATGCCGATCTGAAGAAAAGGATTGAGAGACTTAAATTAGAACGCGAGTTTAAGAATCTTACAGAAGACGACATTGCGCCTGGTAGAAAGTATGTTTCAGAAATTCTTTCCGCATCTGGAAAGAAAGCGTTGACTATGGCTGCGGCCGGAGCAATGACCTATGCTGTCAAGACCGCAATGACAAAAGAATTCAATCTTAAAGAGGCTGCACAGTACATCGCTGCAAACCCGAATAAGAAGAAGTAGGAGAAGAAAATAATGGCGTTATCGAACACTGCCGTCCCGAAATACTACAGCATGTTTCGTGATGCCGTAATTCGTGGCGAAATTCCGGTATGCCGAGAAATCGAGATGGAGATGAACCGAATCGATGATCTCATTGCAAATCCTGGAATTTATTACGACGATCAAGCAGTAGAGGGGTTTATCAGTTATTGCGAGAATGAGCTTACTTTAACTGACGGTTCAGATTTGAAACTGCTTGACACATTTAAAGTTTGGGCTGAGCAGATTTTCGGCTGGTACTATTTTGTTGAGAGAAGTGTATACGAACCTTATGAAGATGGCCATGGTGGACATTACGTCACTAAGTCTATCCGAAAAAGATTAGTTAATAAGCAATATCTCATAGTGGCCAGAGGCGCTGCAAAGTCAATGTATGGTTCATGCTTGCAGAATTTCTTCTTAAATGTTGATGTCACAACGACGCATCAGATAACCACAGCTCCGACGATGAAGCAGGCAGAAGAGGTGTTGTCCCCGATTCGAACCGCTATTACCAGATCAAGAGGACCTTTCTATAAGTTCCTCACAGAAGGATCGTTGCAGAACACGACAGGATCAAAGGCGAATAGAATGAAATTGGCATCCACTAAGAAAGGAATTGAAAACTTCCTTACTGGATCGCTTCTTGAAATTCGTCCAATGAGAATCGACAAACTTCAGGGACTTCAGCTTAAAGTGGCGACGGTTGACGAGTGGCTTTCTGGAGACATTCGAGAAGATGTAATCGGAGCAATCGAACAGGGTGCGTCTAAGGTCAACGACTACCTTATCGTTGCAATCAGTTCAGAGGGTACCGTCCGTAACGGTGCAGGCGATACAATCAAAATGGAATTGATGGACATTCTAAAGGGGGATTATATCAATCCGCACGTATCGATCTGGTGGTATAAGCTGGATTCTATTGATGAGGTTGCTGATCCGGATAAATGGTTGAAAGCAAATCCGAACCTTGGAAAGACTGTTTCTTATGAAACCTATCAGCTGGACGTTGAGAGAGCAGAAAAGGCTCCGGCAGCTCGAAACGATATTTTGGCTAAGCGCTTCGGACTTCCTATGGAGGGATACACATATTACTTTACATATGAAGAAACTCTTCCACATCGCCATCGAGATTATTGGCAGATGCCATGTTCATTAGGGGCTGATTTATCCCAAGGCGATGACTTCTGTGCATTTACGTTTCTATTTCCGTTATCGAACGGATCGTTCGGTGTTAAAACCAGAAACTATATTTCTTCATCTACTCTTATGAAACTCCCGGCAGCTATGAGAATCAAATACGATCAGTTCATGAAAGAGGGAAGTCTTATCGTGCTAGAGGGAACGGTTCTCGACATGATGGAAGTATATGAGGATTTGGATAATCACATTATAGAGTGCGGTTACGATGTTCGATGCTTTGGATACGATCCATACAATGCGAAAGAATTTGTTGAGCGTTGGGCGAGTGAAAATGGACCATTCGGGATCGAAAAAGTTATCCAGGGTGCTAAGACAGAATCGGTTCCTCTTGGAGAATTGAAAAAACTTTCAGAAGAGAGGATGCTTCTGTTTGATGAAGATTTGATGACGTTCGCTATGGGAAACTGTATTACGTTGGAAGATACCAATGGAAACCGTAAATTGCTGAAAAAGCGGTATGAGCAAAAAATTGATGCCGTTGCAGCAATGATGGATGCGTACATAGCATTCAAGGCGAATCGGGAAGCATTCGAGTAGGGGGTGTATAAAGATGCCAATAGCAAAGTTAATTGATTGCTCTTCTGTATTACGCCCCTACACCATCAGCAAAGTAGCTCGTATCGAATCAAGTGATAATTTGATGCATTATGGAATAAAGGGTATGAAATGGGGAGTTCGGAGAACGAAAGAACAATTAGCTCATGATAGAAGCTCTATCCAGGCAAGGATGAATAACCAGTTGCGAACACCCGTAAAAGCTTTAAACGGGATACTGGTTACACGTTTTTCAGATCATGCCCTTGACAGAACACAAACCGAATCACGACCAGTAACGGTTGAAGGAATTTTGGATGCATTGAAAAATCCATTGAATCATGGTAGCATTAAAACAAAAACTGATAACCTTGGACGACCGAGTCAGCAATTTATAGGAAAATCTGCGACAGTAGCGGTGAATCCCGAAAATGGAACTATAATAACTACTTGGTGTACAGGAAGTAGGACAAAACGTAAATATTTAAAGGAAGGATGAGCATATGTTTAGTGAAGAGGAGATAGCTCTTATGAAATCACTCGGATTAGACTGCGATTTTAACAGTTTGTCTGAATATGATGATCATTGGGCAGACATAGAAGAAAAGGTTGGGAATTTCCTGACATTGAAGTGTTTGGATGAGCATTATAATCCTGATAATAACGGAATCATATGTGAATCCATACTGAACAAAATACCGGTGTAAAATTACTGAAGACCTCTTAAGAAAAGGGGTCCTTTTTTTTTGCCTATTTTTAGGAGGTGAGAATTCAAAATGGACTTATCATTAAGTTCCAGGTTTAAAAATGCCTGGAATGCTTTTCGCAATAGAGCCCCTACCATGATGTCCCAGAATATCGGTTCGGGTTATTCATATCGTCCGGATCGGTTTCGGCTTACCCGGGGAAACGAAAGATCGATAGTCACATCAGTATACAATAGAATTGCTTTAGACGTAGCCGCCATTAACATTCAGCATGTTCAGTTGGATGATGAGGGGCGGTTTTTAAATGTTATAAAAAGCGGTTTGAATGAATGCCTGTCATTAGAAGCCAATCTTGATCAAACTGGCAGAGCGTTTATTCAGGATATTGTTATGTCCATGATGGATGAGGGATGTGTGGCGATTGTTCCTGTAGATACCGACGATGATCCAGACGATACAAAAGGATATCAGATTCTTTCGATGCGAGTTGGTCGAATCCGTGACTGGTATCCTCGTCACGTCCGTGTTGAAGTATACAACGAAAACACTGGGCGAAAACAAGAAATTGTTGTTCCGAAAGATACGGTTGCTATCGTTGAAAATCCACTGTATGCGGTAATTAACGAACCGAATTCGACGATGCAGAGGCTTATTCGAAAATTGAATTTGCTAGATGCTGTCGATGAACAGAGTAGCTCCGGCAAGTTGGATTTAATCATTCAGCTTCCTTATGTAATTAAATCAGAGGCAAGACGTCAGCAGGCAGAGAAGCGGCGTAAAGATATCGAGCAGCAGTTGTCCGGTTCTAAGTATGGCATTGCTTATACCGATGGAACAGAGAGAATCACGCAGTTAAATCGTTCTTTGGAAAACAATCTAATGAAGCAGATTGAATACTTAACGAGTATGCTTTACAGCCAGTTAGGAATCACTCAGAGCATCTTAGATGGTACCGCAGACGAAAAGACTATGTTGAATTACTACAACCGGACGATTGAACCAATCATTTCCGCAATCGTTGATGAAATGAAGCGAAAATTCTTAACGAAAACCGCTAGGTCTCAGAATAAGTCAATCATGTTCTTCCGAGACCCGTTCAAGCTTGTGCCGGTAGCTGATCTTGCTGAGATTTCTGATAAGTTTACCAGAAATGAAATTGCCACATCGAACGAAATCAGACAGGTAATTGGATGGAAACCATCCGCTGATCCTAAGGCTGATGAATTGAGAAATAGCAATTTAAGCGAGCCAAATGCCAGTGGTGGTTCCGTAACAGATGCAACGAACAGTGACGAAACGGAATCCAGTAACACCAGCGATTACGATGCTCTGGTTAATGAAGTCCTGGATAGCATTTCTGCACAGATTGATGACATCATTGGCAATTATACGTCTGGTGATAGCGAGGAGGGAGATGATTCTTAATGAATGAACCTAAAGTAGCGGTTCTTAGACATTATGCATCGCCCTACTACGATCCTCAGAAAGCGCATGAATATTACATGCGTACTAGGGAGTTGAAAGGCCGTTCTACCACATCACTGAACGATGAGGGAAAGAAGATTTGGTCTTATACAAAAAATAATATCAAATCTGAAAAGGCTGCAAAGGTCAAAGACGAGCAGGAAAAGCGAGATCAGAAGATTACGGAACTTCGTGAAAAAGCAGAGGCAACGAAGGAACAGATATCTTCTCGTTTGAAAGAGCTGAACAAGGCTTTAACTCAAAATGCTTCCGATAGGAAGAAAAGCATCGATACCGATAAAGATTCTGATTTGGAAGAAATTGAAAAGGAATCATCTAGCGAGAAGGAACGAATCGATAATAAAAAGGATGCCGAAATCGAGCGTTTGATGGCAATAGAAATTCCATCAGGATTATCCAAGGCTGAGAGATCTAAGCGGGTTGCTGAAAGAACCGCAAAGATTGCAAAGCTTAGAAACGATGCGAAATCTGACAAAGCAAAAATCAGTAGCGATGCCAAAACGGACAAGGCCAGTGTTAGAACAGATGCGACTAATCAGAAGGCGAAGGTGTCGTCTGATACCAAGGAAGAAAAAGCCGAGAATCAAGCCAATGCTAAAAGCGAAAGAGCAAAAGTTAGCTCCGAGCTTAAAGCAGCAGTCAAATCTGTTAGAGAAGCTTATAAAGCGGCAAAAGCCGATCTCGATTCTTCATATGAACAAACGTATCAGGATGAATTTGATAAGATTCAGTCAGAGTACAAGAAAGTCAAGAAATCATCAAAGAAAAAGTCTTCCAGCTCATCGAAGAAGACATCGCATCCGTTATCGTACTATATCAGAAAATAGAGGAGGAAAATCAAAATGAAGTATGACTTTGGTGGCTGGGCCACTAGAAACGATCTTCAGTGTGCTGATGGAAGAGTCATTAAAAAAGACGCTTTCAAAGGGCAGAACGGGCAGACTGTCCCGTTAGTATGGATGCATAATCATGCCGATCCGGCGAACGTGCTTGGATTAGCTCATCTCGAAAATAGAGATGAAGGCGTTTATGCGTTCTGTGAATTTAATGATACAGAATCAGGAAAGACTGCACGGGAACTTGTAAAACATGGCGATGTACAGTCTCTTTCTATCTTTGCCAATCAGCTTAAACAGGCTGGTCACGACGTAGTTCATGGCATTATTAGAGAGGTAAGTCTGGTATTAGCCGGTGCAAATCCCGGAGCATTTATCGATGACGTGGTGATGCACGGCGACGGAGAAACCGGCATTGTCCTTGGCTATAATGAAATGATCATGGGTCAGTTGGAGCATTCGGCAGATGAGCCGGATAAAAAGAAGGAAGAAGAAAAAGGCGATCCCAATGACAAATCAGATAATGGAGAAAAAAAAGACGATAAGGTTGAGACTATCGAAGATATTTTTAAATCCATGAACGAGAAACAGCAGACCGCCGTTTTCGCCATGATGGCTGAATTCGCAGACAAAGAAGATCCTAAAAAAGAAGAGGATGATAAATCTAAAGGAGGAGATGACAATATGAAACACAATGTTTTTGACAACGACAAGCGCGATGATAAGAACTTTCTGTCTCACGCAGACCAGGAGGAAATCCTTAAGCTGGCAAAGACAAGCCAGGTAGGAACATTCCAGACCGCGCTGGAGATCTATGCTAATGAGAACGCACTTCAGCACGATGCTCTTGCAAGTGGATTTGCTCAGACGGGAGATGGAAATGTAACACTTCTGTTCCCGGAATATAAGGATGTACGTCCTGGTGCACCGGAACTGATTACCAACGATCAGGGTTGGATTACAACCGTAATGAACAAGGTTCATAAGAGCCCGATTTCCAGAATCAGAACCAGTCAGGTAGACATCCGCAACATCGATGCCCTTAAGGCAAAGGGTTATACCAAGGGAAAACAGAAGAAGCAGACGGGCAACTTCAAGCTGGTTCGCAGAACTACCGATCCTCAGACTGTGTATGTAAAGAGTGCGCTGCATAGAGATGATATCATCGACATCACCGATTTCGACTATGTGGCATATCTGTACAACATTGATCGCCTGATGCTCAACGAAGAGTTGGCAACTGCGATTATGCTGGGTGATGGCAGAGACGACGGCGATGAAGGCAAGATTTCCCCGGATCACATCAGACCGATTTGGCTGGATGATGATCTGTACACCATTCATGTCGATCTTGATATCGCAGCTGCTAAGAAAGAGCTTCAGGGAACCAATACTGCGGCTAACTTCGGTGAGAACTACATCATCGCAGAGGCAATGATCAATACTGTTCTGTATGCAAGAGAGGATTATAAGGGCACCGGCACTCCGGATCTGTTCATTACTCCTCATATGCTGAATCAGATGCTTCTGGCAAGAGACATCAACGGAAGACGTATTTACTCTTCCAAGGCTGAACTTGCCACCGCACTTAACGTTGGCAGCATCAATACCGCGGAGCAGTTCGAGGGTAAGACCAGAACCACTTCCGACAGCAAAAAGAAGAAGCTGGTTGCCATTATCGCAAATCTGGCTAATTACTCCCTCGGTGCAACCAAGGGTGGAGAGGTTACTCACTTCACTCAGTTCGATATCGACTTCAACCAGGAGAAATCCCTGCTTGAGACCAGATGCTCTGGTGCTCTTACTCGTGTATACTCTGCAATCGCAATTGAAGAGGATGTAACAACTGCTTCTTCCGGTTCCGAGGATCACACAGCCTAAAGTCTTAAAGGAGAAAATTCAAAATGAGTAAATTTTACGGGGCAATCGGCTATGCCGTAACAGAGGAAATTCGACCTGGTGTATGGGGAGAGAAGATTACGGTTCGTGACTACTACGGAGACGTTATTCGGAATACTCGACAGTATCAGAGTTCGGACAACCTCAATGATAATCTCAATGTGTCGAATGAGTTTAGCATCGTAGCCGATCCGTTTGCTTATGCGAATTTTCATTCGATGAGATTTATCGAGTATATGGGGGCTAAATGGAAAATTTCAAATGTTGAAGTTCAGTATCCCCGTTTAATATTAACCGTTGGAGGTGTTTACAATGAGCAGACGACTGAAACTGCATAATGCTTTATGCGACATCCTCTCGTGTCCAAACAACGGACCAGAGTGTCGTGCTTATTTTCAACCACCATCATCGGTAAAAATGAAATACCCCGCCATCGTTTACGCTCTCGACGATATCGAGAATACGTTTGCGAATGACGGGGTTTATTTGTCTGCGAGAAAGTATTCGGTAACTGTCATCGACAGCGATCCGGATAATTCTCTCGTTGACAAGGTGGCATCTATGCCGACAAGCCGATTCAATCGGCATTACACGAAAGACAACTTAAATCATGATGTCTTTGAAATATTCTTTTAAGGAGGACAAATTCTATGAAAAAGAAACTCGTTTGGGACAAGACTGGCGAGCGCCTGTATGAGACCGGTGTCAGCCAGGGTGTCCTTTATCCGATTCAGACCGGCGGCGTATATAACTCTGGTACCGCATGGAATGGTCTTAGTACCGTAACAGAGAGCCCGTCCGGAGCAGAACCTACTGCAATTTATGCAGACAACATTAAGTATCTGAACCTTATGTCCGCAGAGGAATTTGGCGGTACGATCGAAGCTTATATGGCACCGGATGAATTTGCAGAGTGCGATGGTTCCAAAGAAATCGCTCCTGGAGTGTTCGCTGGTCAGCAGAACCGTAAGATGTTCGGCTTATCTTACAAGACACTCCTCGGCAACGATGTTGATTCCAACGATTACGGTTATAAGCTTCATCTTGTGTATGGTTGCTTAGCTTCCCCTTCCGAGAAAGGTTACTCCACTGTAAATGACAGTCCGGAAGCTATTACCTTATCTTGGGAGTTCAGCACCACACCGGTTGAGATCGCAACCTTAATTGATGGAAAGAAGCTGAAGCCTACTTCCATCCTTACCTTCGATTCTACCAAGGTCGATGCAAAGAAGCTGGCTGCTCTCGAAGAGATCCTGTACGGTAAAGATCCTTCTTCTGATGAAGCTGATGACGGAGTTGAACCGAGACTTCCGCTTCCGGATGAAGTTATCAAGATTATGACCGCAGAAGGCTAATCAGAAATAACACACAAACCACAGATGGAGTCGTATTCAGGAAAGCTGGCGGCTCCTTTTTATTTGAAAGGAGAACAAAATTATGTATGCAGTAACAAAGACTTATAAAGATTTCAACGGTGTTGAGCGCACCGAAACAAAGCTTTTTAACCTTACCGAAACAGAGGTTATGGAGATGGAACTCGGCACAGCTGGTGGAGTTGCTGAGATGCTTCAGCGCATCGTGGATGCAAAAGATCAGCCGTCTATTATTAAGTTCTTTAAGGAATTCATCTTAAAGGCATATGGAGTGAAGAGTGCCGATGGCGAATATTTCGAGAAGTCTGAAGAGATTTCCAGAAAATTTGCCTGCACTCAGTTCTACAATCTTCTGTTTATGGAACTGGCTACAGATGATGGCAAAGCGGCTGAATTCGTAAATCACGTAATTCCGAAAGTCGTAGACATTAAGAGAAATTCAGAAAATCCGGCGATTGCGCCTGTAGCTGCTTCTGTGAATTAGAGAGGTGAGATCGAATGCTTGAACTTACGATACCAAAAACTGATCTGTGGGATGAGCGGAATCAGCGATTTATCCCTGTAAAGGAACAGAAGTTGCGTTTGGAGCATTCGCTCGTTTCACTTTCAAAATGGGAAAGTAAATGGTGCAAAGTCTTCTTATCTAAAGAGCAAAAGACCTATGAAGAAACCATTGACTATATACGCTGTATGACCCTCACACAGAATGTTGATCCGCTGGTCTATCAATGTATTACCAATTCTCACATTGATGCGGTAAACACCTACATTGAAGCACCAATGACGGCTTCGACTGTTAAAGAAGAAAAAGGTGGTCCAATAAATAGGCAGCAGATAACCAGTGAACTTATTTATTACTGGATGACTGCGTATCACATTCCATTTGAGTGTCAGAAATGGCATTTGAATCGTTTGTTAATGCTTATCCGGATTTGCAATGCGGAAAACAAGCCCCCGAAGAAGCGGAGCAAACGAGATTTATACAGACATCATGCGGAAGTAAATGCCGCAAACAAAAAGAAATTTAATTCGAAAGGATAGTGATAAAAATGGCGAAATCAAGACAGGCCGTCGTTAATCTTGTCAAATCCTGGGATGGAAAGAAAGAATCGAACGGCTCACACAAAAGCATTATCGATTTATATAACGACTTCTTTGAGGAAATCTGTGCTGGCAAATTTCCTCGTGGTATTCGTATGCGTTATGACTGGGCTTGGTGTGCGTGCACCTGGTCTGCGTTAGCGGCAGCTCTTCGATATGAGAGCATTATGCCTATGGAAATTTCCTGCTATTACCTCATTGAGGCAGCAAAGAAAATGGGGTGTTGGCAGGAGAACGATGCTTATGTACCTAGTCCTGGCGATGCAATTTTGTATGATTGGCAGGATAACGGAATCGGCGACAACACAGGCAATCCGGATCATGTCGGTACGGTAATCGAGGTGCATAAGGAATCCGGTTACATGGTTGTTGAAGAGGGCAACTACAGTAATGCCGTTAAGAAGAGAACTCTGTCTATTAACGGAAAATTTATCCGCGGCTTCATCACGCCAAAGTACGATGACAATACAGTTTCCGCTCCTGGATTAAGCAAGGGAAAAGATACTAAAACCATCGCTCATGAGGTGATCGTTGGGTTGTGGGGAAGCGGTGAGAATCGTAAGAAGCTGCTTACCGAGTACGGATACAACTACTCGGAAGTTCAGAACATGGTAAATCAGATTCTGAATGGATCAGCGGTAACGCCGTCCAACACCAAACAGGATCAGAACCAGTCAGTTTCAAAGAAAGTGGTGGCTACCTGTTCTGCCAAGCAGTTTAACAAGGCCTATGCTGGTGAATACAAAACAACAGCGGTTCTTTATTGTCGTAATGATGCCGGAACAAATAAGAAAGCTCTTTGTAAAATCCCGGCTGGCACTAAGGTTAAATGCTATGGCTACTACACAATGGCAAACGGAGTTAAGTGGCTGTATATCCAGTTTGTACTTGATGGGGTTCAGTATACAGGCTTTTCATCCAGTGCTTACTTAGCAAAGTAGGAGATTCATATGATCACGTTCAGACAAAAGGGTGATTTTTCTAAGCTGACTCGGTTCTTAGAGAGAGCAAAGGAATCGGTTCGTCTCGGTGACCTCGATAAGTATGGTCGAGAGGGTGTAGCCGCCCTTGCGTCTGCAACGCCAGTTGATACAGGACGGACGGCGAATTCGTGGCACTACAAGATTGAACCGAAGCAAGGTTCCGTATCGATCAGCTTTTACAACACAAATATTCAAAATGGAGTTCCTATTGCAGTTATTTTGCAGTATGGACACGCAACAAGAAACGGCGGCTGGGTACAGGGGCGAGATTACATCAATCCTGCTATCCAGCCTATTTTTGACAAAATTGCAGATGCGGCATGGAAGGAGGTTACTAAGCTATGAGTACAACCGTTGACGAACGTGTCGTCGAAATGCGGTTCGATAACAAGCAGTTTGAACAAAATATTCAGACCAGTTTATCGAGCATCGACAAGTTAAAGAGAAGCCTTAATCTCGAAGGCGCAGCAAAAGGCTTAGAAACCGTAAACGATGCCGCACAGAAATGCAATATGTCACCGCTCACAAATGCTGTCGAGACTGTACGAGTGCGATTTTCCGCATTAGAAGTGATGGCAATTACGGCTTTGCAGAACATTACCAACTCTGCACTTGCCGCCGGAAAAAATCTTGTTTCTGCGTTCACGGTAGATCCGATTAAGTCCGGATTTGAGGAGTATGAGACCCAGATCAATGCTGTTCAGACAATCCTCGCGAATACCTCTTCAAAAGGAACAACTCTCGACCAGGTCAATAATGCGTTGGACGAGTTGAACCATTACGCAGATATGACTATCTACAATTTTACGGAGATGACTCGTAATATTGGTACATTCACTGCGGCTGGTGTGGATTTGGACACATCTGTAGCTGCTATTAAGGGTATTGCAAACCTTGCGGCCGTATCAGGTTCCAACTCTCAGCAGGCAAGCACCGCTATGTATCAGCTTTCACAGGCACTGGCGGCAGGAACTGTAAAATTGCAGGACTGGAACTCTGTGGTAAACGCTGGTATGGGTGGTCAGGTATTCCAGGATGCGCTGAAGGAAACGGCTAAAGTTCATGGAATTGCCATTGATGAGATGATCAAAGATGAGGGCTCATTTAGAGAGACTCTGAGTAAAGGATGGCTTACATCTGACATCTTGACTGAAACTTTGGCAAAATTTACAGGTGACCTCAACGAAGACCAGCTTCGGACTATGGGGTATGCCGATGACCAGATCAAATCTATTATGGAGATGGGTAAAACGGCGAACGATGCAGCGACAAAAGTAAAGACTTTTACTCAGCTGTTCGACACGTTGAAAGAGGCTGCCCAGTCCGGATGGACACAAAGCTGGGAAATTATAGTCGGTGACTTTGAGGAGGCGAAGGAATTACTTACCGAAGTGAGTGATACGTTCAGTGCCGTAATCAATGCATCTGCCGACGCAAGAAATAAAATGCTTCAGGATTGGAAAGACCTCGGCGGTCGAACCATGATGATTGAAGCGGTAAAGAATGTTTTCGAGGGATTGGTTAGCGTTGCTAAGCCGGTTCGGGAGGCATTCAACGAAATCTTCCCACCAATGACTGGAAAACAGTTAGCCGAAATCACAGAGCGTATCCGTGATCTGACAGCAAAATTCAAAATGGGGGAAGAAAGTTCAAAGAATTTGAAGAATACGTTTAAAGGTGTATTTGCAGTGCTTGATATCGTCGGACAAGCTTTCAAAGCTGTTGCCGGTGGTGTCGGCGAATTGATCGGTCTTTTCATACCGGCTGGAAACGGAGTGTTATCACTTACTGGAAGTTTCGGTGAGTATCTTGTTAAGCTTGATGAAACTGTAAAGAAGACAGACGTCTTTGGCAAAGCAGTTTCGACTGTCGTTGATATCGTAAATACAGCTATTACGTTTGTTAAAACTGCCGGAGAAAAAGTAAAAGAATTTGGAAAAGCTGCCGGGGAGAAGTTCGATTTTCCTGGATTTGAATTATTCCACTCATTCCTTGAACGAGTACATGATCGCATGGCTCAGATTGGTGATGGTGCTGGAAAAATGAAGAGCGGAGTCATTGTTGCTTTTGAGATGATGGGAGAAGCACTGGAAAAATGTAAATTTCTCAAAGTCATGGAAGCATTGTGGACAGCTGTAAAGGTAATTGCTGGCGGTATTGCCGATGCAGTCGGGACTATGATGGGAACACTTGCCGAGAAACTCGGAAATGCAGATTTCAGCGGAGTTCTTGATATTCTTAACAGCATTGCTGTCGGTGGAATCGCTTTATCAGTTTCTAAATTCTTAAAGAGTGTAACCGAACCTCTTGAGGGTTTAAACGACGTTCTCGAAGGAGTAACTGGAATTCTTGACGGGGTCAGAGGCTGCTTTGAGGCATATCAGACAAATCTTAAAGCTGGAACGCTACTTAAAATTGGAGCAGCAATCGCTTTGCTTGCGGGTTCTATCGTTGCGATTTCTCTGATCGATAGTGATAAACTGTCAGCTTCTCTTGGAGCTATCACAGTGCTCTTTGCTAATCTGCTCGGAGCGATGGCGATTTTCAATAAAATCAGCAGTGATACTGGAAAAGTATCTAAAGCATGTACCGCAATGATTGCTATGTCAGTTGCAGTATCTATTCTGGCAGGAGCTTTGAAGAAAGTTTCAGACCTTGATTGGGGTGAACTTGCAAGAGGCTTGGTTGGAATTGCTGGTCTTACGACTATTGTTGTTGCATCATCCAAAGCCATGGCAAGCGGTCAGAAGCAGGTTATGAAAGGCGCTACCAGCTTAATTATATTTGGAGCGGCTATCAAAATTCTGGCTTCAGCATGTAAAGACTTATCAAAATTACAGTGGGATGAACTCGGACGAGGTCTGACCGGAGTAGGAGTATTATTTGCTGAGATTGCTGTATTCCTTAGAGTTGCAAAATTCAACGGGAAAATGATTAGCACTGCGACTGGAATCGTTATTCTTGCGGCAGCAATGAAGGTTCTGGCGTCCGCTTGCAAAGACTTTGGTCAGATGGAGTGGAGCGAGATTGGAAAAGGATTAGCGGGAATCGGTGGATTACTTGCCGAACTTGCTATCTTTACGAATTTGGCTGGAAATGCGAAACATGTGATGTCTACTGGTGTGGCTCTAATCGCTATTGGCGCCGCAATGAAAATCTTTGCTTCCGCTGTGAAAGATTTCGGTCGGTTACAGTGGGATGAAATTGGCAGAGGTTTAACTGCTATGGGCGGTGCACTTGCAGAAGTAGCTATTGCGGTTAATCTGATGCCGAAGAACATGATCGGTATTGGAACAGGGCTGGTTATCGTCGGTGGAGCACTGGAAATCATTGCGAACTGTATGAGTAAATTCGGAGGTATGCAGTGGGATGAAATTGGTAGAGGTCTTACTGTCATGGGTGGGGCTTTAGCTGAGTTGGCTATCAGTCTCAACTTTATGAAAGGCACGCTTGGCGGATCAGCAGCGTTATTGGTTGCGTCCGGAGCCTTAGCTGTTCTTGCACCGGTACTTAGTATTTTGGGAGCATTATCGTGGGAAGCGATTGCAAAAGGACTTATTTCTATTGCAGGAGCATTCACGATTATTGGCGTAGCAGGCGCAGTTCTTACACCGTTGGTTCCGACCATTCTGGCGTTATCAGGAGCATTTGCATTGATTGGAGTTGGAGTTCTTACAATCGGAGCAGGTTTACTTGCCGCCGGCACAGGACTTTCGGCACTTGCTATCGGATTCACAGCGCTGGCAACTGCTGGTGCCGCTGGAGCGACCGCAATCGTAGCAGCACTGACAGTTATCGTTACTGGTATCGCTGGCTTAATTCCGGCTGTTCTTACAAAAGTCGGAGAAGGGATTATTGCAATCTGCAAAGTTATTGCTGCCGGAGCACCAGCTATTGGCGAAGCTGTAAAGGCAGTTGTCTTAACGCTAATCGATGTTTTCGTATCTTGTGTACCGCAGCTGGCAGACGGAGCTTTACAATTAGTGGTTGGTGTATTAGCGGCTTTGGTTACTTATACGCCTCAAATCGTAGATTTAGCTTTCAAGTTCCTTATTGGAATTTTAGAGGGTATCGCTAGTAATTTGCCGTCACTGATTAAAGCTGGAATCGATGTCCTTATGGCATTCTTTGCTGGTATCGTCGATGCGTTAAGCGGAATCGATACTGGAGCTTTATTAAAAGGAATTGCCGGAATCGGTTTGTTATCAGCTATTATGCTTGCTCTTAGTGCAACAGCAGCACTTGTTCCGGGAGCAATGGTTGGAATTCTTGGAATGGGTGCGGTCGTCGCTGAGATGGCATTAGTGCTTGCGGCTGTCGGGCTCTTGTCGAAACTTCCCGGACTTTCTTGGCTTATTGGAGAAGGTGGAAAGCTTTTACAGGGTATCGGAACGGCGATCGGTCAGTTCGTTGGCGGAATTGTCGGCGGATTTATGAGCGGTGTGTCGAGTCAGTTCCCACAGATTGGAGCTGATTTATCTGCTTTTATGAATAATGTTCAGCCGTTCTTGCAGGGAGCGAGTCAGATTCAGCCATCTATGATGGACGGAGTAAAGGCATTAGCCGAGACCGTGCTTATTCTGACAGCGGCTGATATTTTACAGGGATTGACTTCTTGGCTTACCGGAGGTTCGTCTTTATCTAAGTTCGGAGAGGAACTTGTACCGTTTGGCGAGGCTATGCGAGATTTCTCGCTGGCTATCGGAAACATGGACGGAGAAATCGTGGCAAATGCGGCAACAGCTGGTAAAGCATTAGCTGAAATGGCAGCCACAATTCCAAATACTGGCGGGTTAGTGTCGTTCTTCGCAGGAGAAAATGACATGACTGCCTTTGGAAAGCAGCTTGTACCATTTGGTGAAGCTATGAAACAGTTCGGAGACGCAATTACCGGGCTCGATGCAAATGCGGTCACCGAGGCAGCAATCGCTGGTAAAGCTATGGCGGAGATGGCAACAACCATTCCAAATTCTGGTGGTGTTGTAGGATTCTTTGCTGGTGAAAACGATATGGGCGAGTTCGGAAAACAGCTTGTACCATTCGGCGAAGCTATGAAAGCCTTTGGTGATGCAGTCCGTGGACTGGAAGCAGATGCAATCGTCAATTCTGCAACGGCAGGTAAGGCATTAGTTGAGCTTGCTAATACAGTTCCAAATACTGGCGGCGTTGTAGCATTCTTTACTGGCGATAATGACGTTGACACTTTTGGCGAGAAACTTGTACCGTTCGGTGAGGCGATGAAAGCATATTCCGAAGCTATCATGGGTATGGATTCGGCAGCTATTACGAACTCGGCAACGGCTGGTAAAGCTCTCGTTGAGCTTGCTAACACCATTCCGAATACCGGAGGACTTGTAAGCTGGTTTACTGGCGACAACGATCTTGGCAGTTTCGGCGACAGCCTGGTTCAGTTCGGAAGTGGAATTAAGAGTTATTCAGATTCTATTTCTGGAATTGATACAGGCATCATGTCGAGTGTAATCACACAGGTTAACCGCCTTGTTGAGATGGCTAAGGGAATGGCTGAGCTGGATACGAGTGGTATGAGCGGTTTTAGTACGGCGCTTACACAGCTTGGAAACAATGGTATCGATGGCTTCATCAACGCGTTTACAGATGCAAGCGGAAGAGTGACATCCGCTGCGACCTCTATGCTGACGACATTCATCAATGCAGCTAATGCTCAGAAAGGCAATTTGACATCTACGTTTACGACCATGATGCAGGCTGTACTTACGACACTTACAAACTACCAGACCCAGTTCAATACGGCTGGTTCTACGTTGATGACAAAATTCATCAGCGGAATTAAATCTCAGGACGGAAATACCAAAACTGCAATCACCAACATTATTAGCGGTTGTGTCACTGCGATCAATAATAAGCAGACCCAGTTCAATACGGCTGGTGCGAACCTCATGATCAAACTTATCGCTGGAATTAAATTGAAAGATTACGAGACCAGAAATGCGTTTGTAAACATCTTAAGTTCGTGCCTTACAGCTATCGCAAACAAGTATCCGGAATTTCAAAATGCAGGAATGCAGTGCATGATTAAGTTCATCGCTGGCGTTAAGGAAAAAGCCGAAGAAGTAAAAACAGCTTTCACTGGCAATCTTAATGCTTCTGTAACGGCTATCCGGGATTACCATGACCAGTTTAAACAGGCTGGTGCTTACTTGGTAGAGGGATTTGCTGATGGAATCAGTGAGAATACGTACCGCGCGGAAGCTAAAGCCAGAGCAATGGCAAGGGCTGCGGCAGAAGCAGCAGAAGACGAACTGGACGAGCATTCACCTTCCAGAGTCGGATATCACATCGGTGATTTCTTTGGATTGGGATTCGTCAATGCCATCGGAACTTATGCAGTGAAGGCATATAATGCCAGCGCTGATATGGCTGATTCGGCAAAAACAGGTCTCGGAAATGCAATCGCAAAAGTCAAGGATATGATCGACAACGGTGTTGATGGTCAGCCTACGATTCGACCGATTCTGGATCTGTCAGATGTTGAAGAGAAGAGTCATCGACTGAATACGCTGTTCAGCAGATCACAGGCGTTGACTGTCAGCACAGGAATTGCAGCATCTCGTGGACAGAATCTTCAAAATGAAGATACCAATCCGAATATAGGAAACTCTTATAACTTTACACAGAATAACTATTCGCCTAAGGCACTGTCGAGAACAGAGATTTATCGGCAGACGAAGAATCAGTTCTCGGCGATGGAAAGGATGGTGGAAACTTGATTCGAGCAGTCACGTTTACAAACTATCTTGGCGATAGTATCCGACTTGATTTGGCGAGACCGGAGGAATCCGGTTTCATCATCAAGTCTGTAACTGGCTTGGGACCGGGAAAAGCGAACATCAATACGACAGAAATCGCTACAAACGATGGAAGCCTGTTCAATTCCTCAAGGATGCCGAGTCGAAACATTGTTATTTCTCTTGCGTATATGTGGAAGGATTCCATTGAAGACGTAAGACAGCTTTCATACAAGTATTTTCCTATTAAAAAGAAACTTACCATGCTTATCGAAACCGATAACAGGCAGGCAGAGATTGAAGGGTACGTTGAATCAAACGACCCAACAATCTTCAGTAAAGACGAGGGTTCGGATATCTCAATCGTGTGTCCGAATCCTTTCTTTTATTCTGCCGGAAAAGACGGGATCAACACAACTATCTTCTATGGCGTAGAGGCATTGTTTGAGTTTCCTTTCAGTAACGAATCGCTTCAAGACCCGTTGCTTGAAATGGGAGAAATCAAAAATGAAACAGAGCAGGTGGTTGTGTATAATGGCGACGCTGAAATCGGAGTGACTATTACGATTCATGCAATCGGTGAAGCCAGCAATATCACAATCTATAATACCGGTACTCGCGAAGTGATGCGGATCGATACCGATAAATTGGAGAAATTCACTGGCTCTGGAATTATAGCAGGTGACGAAATCATCATCTGCACCGTAAAAGGAAATAAGTCGATTACGCTTCTTAGGAACGGAAAGACTACAAACATCTTGAACTGTCTGGATAAAAATGCAGATTGGTTTCAGCTTGCGAAAGGCGACAACATCTTTGCTTATACAGCTGAGTACGGAAGTACAAATTTACAGTTTAAGATTGAGAATCGCATTGTCTACGAGGGGGTATAAGCACTATGGATGTGACGATTTTAAACACCGACTTAGATGCTGTCTCCATTGTGGATACGTACGAATCTTTCATCTGGACAGATCGGTATTATGCCTATGGCGATTTTGAACTGTATGAGGCAATGCGAGAGGGTCTTCTTGATTATATCAAACAGGACTACTATTTGCAGAGCAAGGAGTCTGAGCATGTGATGATCGTAGAGAAAATCCAGATTACTTCAGATACCGAAGACGGCAACCATGTGACGGTTACTGGACGCTCATTAGAATCTATCCTCGACAGACGAATCGTCTGGGGTCAAAAGCTATTAAGCGGAAATCTTCAAAATGGAATTAAAACGCTGCTCAATGAGAATGTAATTTCTCCGTCGGACAGCAATCGAAAAATTCCAAACTTCGTTTTCAAAGAATCAACCGATCCGGCGATTACAAAGTTGAAGCTGGAAGCTCAGTACACGGGTGATAATCTGTACGATGTCATTCAGAAAATTTGCGAGGAGCAGGGTATCGGGTTCAAGATTACGCTGAACGATGAAAAGCAGTTTGTCTTTGAGCTGTATGCCGGCTCCGACAGATCATACGATCAGACAGAGAATCCATACGTTATATTCTCTCCGAAATTTGAGAACATCATCAACAGTAACTACATCGAATCTAAGGCTTCATTGAAGACCGTGACTTTAGTTGGGGGAGAAGGTGAGGGTGCTGATCGAAGATACACTACTGTCGGTGGCGGTTCTGGTTTAAATCGTAGGGAACTGTTTACGGATGCTCGTGATATCTCCTCAAATGTTGGAAGTGACGATGCGTTGACCGATGCTGAGTATATGGCTCAGTTACAGCAAAGAGGAAAAGAAAAGCTTGCAGAAAATGTTAGCATTACCTCATTCGAGGGAGAAACAGAAACAACTATCATGTTCCAGTATGGAAAAGATTTCTTTAACGGGGACATTGTACAGATTGCGAACGAATATGGACACGAGACAAAAGCTCGTATTCTTGAAATTGTTCGCTCAGAAGATAAGGACGGTTATTCCGTCTATCCGACTTTTAAGACTATAGAACAGGAAGGAGCGTGATGAAGAAGTGAGTGTAACATTTGGATTTTATAATTCAAAAGAAGGAGATCGGCGCTACGATGCTATTCAGATGTCCAGCATTTTCGATGGAATCATTCAGGACGGAATCTTGCAGCATGTTGGAACTGCAATGGTTGTAAAAGAATCGGAAGCAATGATTATCAACGTTGGTGTCGGACGAGCCTGGTTCAATCACACTTGGACACTGAATGACGCTCTGTTACCGTTAGTAGTTCCACAGTCCGAGATTCTGCTGAACCGATATGATGCAGTTGTACTTGAAGTGGATTCGAGAGAGGCCATCAGAGCAAATGACATTAAGATCGTTAAAGGAACCCCAGCATCGAATCCAACGAAACCTACGATGGTGAAGACAAATGATCGCTGGCAATATCCGCTGGCGTATATTTATGTCGGTGCCGGAGTTACTTCTATTCGGCAGGCAAACATCACGAACTGCGTTGGAACTTCAGAGTGCCCATTCGTAACGGCTCCATTGGACAAGGTTGAAATCGATGATTTGATTGCCCAATGGCAGGACCAGTGGAAAGAGTTCTACGAAAAGCAGACTACTGATATGGAAGAAACAAATAAGTTTTGGAAAGAGCAGTGGTCTACCTGGTTCTTGGCACAGACCGAGGAGATTCAGTCGGCATATTTGACATGGGAAGCTCAGTGGAACCTTTGGTACTCGGAGCATACAGCAGATATGGAAGCCACAAGTACCTATTGGAAAGAAAAATGGGAGGCGTGGTTCAACGAATACACGAGCATCAATACTGCGGAAATGGCTGACTGGAAACAGAAATCAGAAACGGAATTTCGCGATTGGTTTGAGCAGTTACAGGCACTGTTAGACGGCAATACAGCGGCAAGTCTTGCTAAGAAATTGCTGGAATTGCAGGAGCAGGTAGATATTCTCAATCAGTTCAGTTCCAATCTTGAAAACGAATACACGGTATATCAGAAGCTTTACGACAATGGATACCGTACTTATGGAGACGTGCTCGATTCTTCGGACGCACCCATTACTGACAGCAATTTGGATACGGTCATTGGACGTACATATTCCAGTGATCTTCTCCGTGACAGCAATGGTGATGTTATCGAAGGTCGGGCTATTTTTGTCATCAAATAAAGGAGGATTCATTAAATGAAAATCACAGACTACGAAAAGGTCCAGGCGTTAGCAGCGAGTAATATTTTCCTGCTTGACGGACCTAACGGGACAAAGACCATTGCAGCAGATGTTTTAGCAAAGGCGTTAATTGGTCTTTTAAGTTCCAAAGACTTTATCGGTGGAGTAAACCTTTCAGAGCTTACTCAGATTAACGAGCTGGTATCCGGTAACAAATTACTTATCGGGACTACGGAAGGAAACAAGGCTATCGCTGCCGAAGATGCACTTTTTGCTATGCTGGACGGCTTTGCTCCGGTGGAGCTTCGTCGGGTTATCTTCAGAGGTAAGAATCTCGGAACAGCTCTGACAGCAGTACAGAAAGCCGCTATTAAGGATGGTTCCTTTAAAGGGATGTTCCTTGGCGACTATTGGAGTATCGGAGGTCGTATCTGGCGTATTGTCGATATGGATTACTGGTACAACTGCGGTGATACTGCATTTACCAGTCATCATCTTGTTATCATGCCGGATGAGGCACTTTACAATGCACAGATGAACGCTACCAATGTTACAACTGGTGGATACGTTGGTTCTGAGATGTATAAAAAGAACCTGGCGAACGCAAAGACAATCGTCAATGCGGCTTTCCAGGGTTCTGTTCTTACTCACAGAGAATATCTGTGCAATGCGGTTGCAAACGGAAGACCGTCCGGTGGAGCATGGTTCGATTCCAGCATTGAGCTCCCGAACGAACCTATGATGTATGGGCATCTTCATTTCAGTCCAACTTCTGATGGTTCAACCGTACCGAGCATCTACACGATCAGCAAGACTCAGCTGGCGCTGTTCATGGTATGCCCGAAATTTATTGTAAACAGATCTTACAACCAGTGGTTAAGAGATGTCGTTTCTTCGGCTAACTTTGCCGGTGTGGGCAGCGGTGGCGGTGCGGGCTACTACGGCGCTTCGAACTCTTATGGGGTTCGTCCGGTCTTCCCGGTTGGTTAATTAAAATCGCGGGGCCTTGTGCCCCGTTTATATTTCTGAAAGGAGCTTCTTAATCATGGAAGAGAAAATCTATAAAATTACTCTCGGCGATGGAACTGAGATTTCCAATCTTAAGCTGAACGGAAACAATTTCATTTCTACAGAAAAGATCGAAGAATCCGTATTTGCGGATAATTGTTCCCCGGTTACCATCAGCGACGGAACAACTGAGACAGTTCACCCGAACATGGAACTGGTTCAGATCGTTGAGCAGGTTCCTGGAGAATACTGGTTCGTCCTTAGAGATATTTCTGAGGAGGAGTTTGCCAGAACTAAAATGCAGTCTGACATCGCCTACATTGCGATGATGTCCAATGTAGAGCTTTAAAAAGGAGGATCACCATGGAACATAGCAAGAATTACAGTAAAGTAAAGCTTTGGTACAGCATGAAAATGTGGAATGAGACCAGAGTTCGTAATGCGGTGAAGATGGGCTGGATCACCAAAGAGGAGTTCACCGAGATCACCGGTAAAGATTACGAATGAGCGTTCTGTTAGGCGACAGGAAAGAGTCAAAATTCGAAGCGATTACGTACTCGATCGAGTTGCATGATATGCTGATACTCCTTATGCAGAGGGGATTTGGTGTTAAGGATGTGAACAGCTTTGTTCGGAAGAAGTATGCGTATGGAGAAATTTCGGAAGAAAACTTTGCTAAGTATAGAGAGCTGATGCGGAGTTTCAAATCGAAGGTAAATCAGTGTGCTTCTTTAATAACGAGCAATGTTAGAGCGGCAAATACCATTTATCCACGGACAATGCACGAGTACGAGACCAGGAGAGATTACCAGAATGCGGCCATTGTAAATTGCGAGCAGCTCATCAACGAGTTGCAGCGGGTTGTTGAAATATTCGATGTAGATCTGAATGTATACAACCGGTATGTTAAAGCTATCGACCGAGAAATCGGATTGATAAAAAGGTGGCGTCAAAGAGACATGGCGATTAAGTCGCGGTTAGAAAAGGGTAACATCTAAAAAATTGCGTCGTTTCTTCGGCTAACTTTGCCAATGTGAACAACAATGGCAATACGAACTACAACAACGCTTCGAACTCTAATGGAGTTCGTCCGGATTCTTCGATTAACCAACGAAGAAGGAGATGCTATCCGTTCCGCAAGGATAAATAATAAAGCCTAATACAATTTACTACGGTAAGTATTGTTATAACGGTGAATAGGTTATGAACTACGAGGAGATTGTCTGTGACGCCAATAACTTGTATAGGGCTTATAAGGTCTCTGTGAAAAGCAGCAAGTGGAAAGAATCGACGCAAAAATTCATGATGAATTTCCTGCGGTATATATTTGAAATCCAAGATGATCTAATAAATCGGACACTTCAAAATGGACCGACACAGGAATTCGAGCTGCACGAAAGAGGCCGAATAAGACCTATTACAAGCATTCAAATCCGCGATCGCATCGTCCGACATTCTCTGTGCGATGAGGTTTTACTTCCAGAAGTTAGAAAACATATCATTTATGATAACTGTGCATCTATTAAAGGGCGCGGAATTTCACAACAGAGAAAACGATTCGAAATCCATCTTCACAAATACTACCAATTACACGGAAATGACGGTTATATTTTATTCGGTGACTTTTCAAAGTTCTATGACAATATTATCCATGAGATTGCCAAACGAGAATTGCTGAAGCTGTTCGATGACGATGGGTTCATTGATTGGCTTTTAACCTTAATATTTAAGGGCTTTCAGATCGATGTTTCGTATATGTCTGATGAAGAATACGATACCTGCATGACGGATACTTTCAATAAATTGGAGTACCGTAACATTCCGAAAGAGAAACTCACTGGCGAAAAGTGGATGGAGAAGTCTGTCAACATTGGAGACCAGCTTTCCCAAGTTATTGGAATTTATTATCCGTATCCCATTGACAATTACGTCAAATATGTGCGTCAGCAGAAATTTTATGGAAGGTATATGGACGATTGGTATATCATGAGTCCCAGCAAAGAAGAGCTTGAAGATTTGCTCGAAAACATCTGTAAAATTGCGGCTGAATTGGGAATTCATATCAATCGTAAGAAAACCAGAATCGTTAAGATTTCGAGTAAATACAAATTCCTGCAAATCAAGTACACACTTACTGATACGGGTAAAGTCATCAAACGTATAAATCCGAATCGAGTTACCGCTATGCGTAGAAAACTCAAGAAACTTGCCGTTAAGGTGGAAAATGGAGAAGCAGATTACGACAATGTCGAGAATATGTTTCGCGGTTGGATGGGAGGACATTACAAACTCTTATCCAGAGAACAACGAAAGAATTTAATGCCGCTTTACGAAGACCTATTTAGTAAGGAGATCACGATAGTCAACAAGAAGCTGATTGTTTCTGATAGGTCTGCATGATTGCACATAAAGAAGGAGGAAAACAATGGAACCATGGTTTCAGGTTGTACTTACGATCTTTAGCTCAGTTCTTGCATCTTCTGGGCTGTGGGCCTATTTGCAAAAGAAAAGCGAGCAAAAAGATGTTAAAACAGAGATGCTTATTGGATTGGCACATGACAGGATCATGTATCTTGGCATGTCGTATATTGACCGTGGGTATGTAACCCAGGATGAATATGAAAATCTGAGAGTATATCTCTATGAACCCTACGAACGTATGGGCGGGAATGGTTCAGCAAAGCGAATTATGCAGGAGGTGGACAAACTCCCGATTCATAAATTTATAGAGAAGGAGGAAGAGCACAATGAGCATGAGTAACAAGACATACGACATCCTTAAGTGGATTGCTATGTATCTGCTTCCGGCTGCTGGTACATTATATTTTGCACTGGCTGGAATCTGGGGTCTCCCGTATGGAGAGCAGGTAGTCGGAACCATCACTGCGGTTGATACTTTCCTTGGTGTTATCCTTGGAATCAGTACATCCCAGTACAACAAGACTGCTGATAAAGAAAAATAATGAAAGTGTCATGGAGGACTAAACATTATGGCAAATCTGAATGTAAACAAAGTCATTTACGGGGGGGATGTCCTTATCGATCTTACTGGCGATTCCGTCAGTGCAGATAAGGTCCTCAAAGGTATTACTGCTCATGATAAGAGCGGTGCAAAGATCACAGGTACCTGTACATTCGACAGCGATACTTCCGAGGATACTGCGGCTGTTGCAGAGATTCTCGTAGGAAAGACTGCACACGCCCGTGGAAGTAAGCTTACAGGTACTATGAAGAACAACGGTGCGGTTAAAGGTACCATCTCAACTGTAGCTGGAGAATATACAGTACCGCAAGGTTATCATGATGGCTCTGGTAAGGTGTCTATTGACGCCACTGAACAGGCAAAGCTTATTGCTACTAACATTCGTGAGGGTGTGACGATTCTTGGCGTTGAGGGCGCTATGTCTGGTTCTGAGGATATGAAACCGCAGAGCAAGGAGGTAACACCGTCCAAAGAAGCTCAGACGATCATGCCGGATGAAGAGTACAACTGCTTATCTCAGGTTACGGTTAAGGCAATCCCGTATGTAGAAACCGACAACTCTGCCGGAGGAAAGACCGTTACGATCGGATAAGGAGGTCTCGTTGAATGGCTGCGAATAAAGTCGTATTCGGCAATAAAGTTTTGATCGACCTTACCGGCGATACTGTTACGGAAGAAGCTTTGTTAAAGGGCTATACAGCACACAAAGCAGATGGTACAATTATTACCGGAACGGCTTTCGCAGGATATCCTAATGAGTTCGTGTTCTTAGACAACATTGAGGACTCTAACGGAAACCCAATCAAAGACAGTTCCGGCAATACATTTCAGGGACAAATCATCTATCGCAAAGCCCGCAACTCGGTTCTTTTGGATTCTACGGGCGATGTGATTGAAGATAGTTTTGAACAGTAGATAGAAGTGGTTAAATTTATGTGAGTGTCGTTTATTTCTCGATTATTCCTACATTCGAGCCCTCTAGGTACTGTAAATGCTGGATAGTTTGTTTCTATTTATAGAAACACAACAGAGACGAAATGCGTT